>ENA-UOWO01004017-UOWO01004017.1-activated-sludge-metagenome-genome-assembly--contig:-NODE-4017-length-16555-cov-5.428303_pt1 | contig 16555 bp, 12 predicted proteins | sample MGYA00238148_ERZ761564 | MGnify/ENA primary metagenome ERZ761564 (study PRJEB28885, sample SAMN05720194) | activated sludge metagenome | isolation source: Anaerobic digester | place: USA...
TATTACTATATCCAATAACTGGGAAAAATACAGTTGGAAGAAGAAGCATAAATACTCTATAAAATACTGATTTACCAAAGTTTTCTCCTATTCTAGATATTAATGATATATATATATATATTATTATTACAATGTACACTAATTCAAATATAGATAAGAAACTACTTATTCCATAATCCTTAAGATATTCTGCAAAGACTAAAACAATACCATATACTATAATAAATACTAATTCAAATGGATTTCTATCTGCAAGTTTAAACCATATCCATTCTCTCCAAAAAGGAATAAATGCTGCTATTTGACTTTTACTAGCTTTTTTATTTATTTTCATAAAACCAATTAATATTATTATTATAGATACTATTGTCATTACTAAAAATATTGGATCTAAAAATATTTCTTTTGCTTTATAAATATCTATATTTAAAACGTCTAAAAATTCATTAATAAATGCATTCATATACTACCTCTACTATAATATTATTTTACTCTAATAGATATAAAAATACAAGTTAATAAAAAGTAAGTATACACTTACTTTTCTAATCTTATTAACCCAATAATATAGTTTTTACCATACTTTTTAGCACATTTGGGGCATGTTGTATAAAATATATATATATCATTAGAACTATATCCATTTTCTTTAGAATATGTAATTAGTGCTTCACATAGTTTTTTAGCATCTTGATATGGTCCATCAATTACTTTTGAATAAAATTTACCATTTAATATAACATTATCTGCTCCATTTATTTCTTTACTAACAGAATGTAATTGTTCTGCTTTCCATGGAGACAAATTTTTAGTTAATATCATCGCCTTAGTAATATCCACTTCTGCATGATTATCAGTAACAAGTTTGTTTAATGCTGTCATTATTTTACCCATATTAATTGGTATATATAAAAAACTCTTTGTATACATTCTAATAAATCTTTTATTATTTAGATCTACTATTTTATTATCCCAATCTTTAATATTTGGCATAGGACAACAAATATCTTTTTCATTAGTTTTCAAATATGTATCTGGCATTTTTCACCTCCCTACTCTTATTTACTTCTTACTTTTACATTTAATTCTTTTTCAATATCTACAATTATTTTATTAAATACTTTAAGTACTTCTTCATCAGAAAGTGTTCTGGTATAATCTGAGAATGTAAGTGTATATGCAATAGATCTTTCATCTTTTTCTACTTTTTCTCCTTCATATACATCAAATACTTTAATATCTTTTAGAAGGCTTCCACCAGATTTTCTTATTTGTTTTTCTATTTGTTCTGAATATATATCTTTTTTAGTAATTACTGCGATATCTTTTGATACTGATGGATATTTTGATATTTCTTTATACTTAGTTTTACTTATTTTATTTTTAAATAATATATCTAAATTAATTTCAATAGCATATATCTTTTCTTTATATCCTTTAATTAAACCTATATATCCGATTGGATTACCATCAATATATATTCTAGCACTTTCATTTTCATTAAACTCTGATGGTATATTTTCTAAATTAAATGAATATCTATTTTCATAACCAAGATATTCCAGTAATTCTTCTGCTATACCTTTTGCAATATAAAAATCTACATTAATACTACCATCAACACTTGAGAAGTACTCTCCTGTTAATGCAATTGCTAACTTGTTTTCTTCTCCATATTCATCATCTTTTTGAAAGAATCCTTTACCAATTTCAAATAAACATAAATCTTTTATATTTCTTGCAAAGTTATATTCAATAACTTTCATAAGTGAGAATATTAAGCTGTACCTAAGAGTATTTCTCTCATCATTTATTGGAGATTCTAATCTTACTGGTTTAAATTTGTCACTTGTAAACTTATTTACATCATTAATATCTATTAAAGTATAAGTAAGTGTTTCGCTAAGACCTAAAGAAACCATTTTACTTTTTATATCTCTTAATTTCTTATCATAATTACCTGGTTTTATTGGTACACTTGGTAGTCTTCCAATTACATTATCAACGCCATATATTCTACTAACTTCTTCAATTAACTCTTCATTATAAGTACTAATATCTACTCTTCTTGAAGGTACTATTACTCTAAATACATCGTTTTCTTCTTTTACACTAAACTTTAATCTTTTAAATATATTTACTACTTCTTCTTTTTTAATATTAAATCCTAGTATTTTATTTATCTTCTCAAGTGATATTTCCATTACTCTATCTTTTGAATTACAATTATTATACTCAACTAATCCGCTTAATACTTTAGCACCAGCATATTTTTCAAGTAAGTAACATGCTCTTTCAATTGCAAAATATGTTCTCTTAGCATCTAATCCTTTTTCAAATCTTGCACTTGCTTCACTTCTTAATATCTTTTTAGATGTATATCTTACTTTTATTGGATCAAATATTGCTGCTTCTATTACAATATTCTTTGTTGAATAATCAACTTCGGTAGATAATCCTCCCATAACACCCGCAAGACCAATAGGTTCTTTATCATTAGCAATGACTATATCATCACCAGTTAAATTTCTTTTAATATTATCAAGTGTAATAACTGTCTCCTTTTCTTTTGCCATTCTTACAACTAATTTATTACCTAGTTTTTCTGCATCATAAAAATGCAATGGTTGCCCTGTTTCTAACATTACATAATTACTTATATCTACAACATTATTAATAGGTCTTATGCCTGATGCTATTAGTCTATTTTTAATAAAAGAAGGGCTTTCTTTTATTTCAATATCTACTACCTTCTTAGCAAGAAAAAGTGAGCAGTTTTCTGTCTTAATATCAATGTCTAAATACTTTTTTACATTATCATTTACATCTTTATAATCTATTGGCATTTCTTTTACGTTTTTGCTGTATATTGTTCCTATCTCGAATGCCAATCCCATTACACTAAGTAGATCTCCTCTATTAGCACATAAATCAAAATCAATCACTTCATCATCTAATTCTAACTCTTTAATTGGATCAGTACCAACTTTAATAGCGTCAGGTAATATATGTATTCCTTTTTTTTCTTCAGTGCTTATATACTTTGATTCTATACCTATTTCCTCTAGTGCACAAATCATTCCATTTGATTCAATACCTCTTATATTAACCTTCTTAATAGTACCTACAGGAAGTACTGTACCTGATGGTGCTACTATTACTTTTATACCTTCATTAACATTTGGAGCACCACAAACAATAGTTAACACTTCTTTTCCAATATTAACTTTACACACGTGTAAATGATCTGAATCTGGATGCATTTCACATGATTCAACATATCCAGTAACTAATCCTTCTACTGGTACTAATTTACTTACTGTTTCATAGTCATTTCCAATTTTAGCCATTGCCTCTGCTACTACTTTAGCACTATCTTTAATATCAACATAATCTCTTAAGAAATTCATACTTAGTTTCATTATTCATTCCCCCTTTCAAAATTCTTTAAAAATCTATAATCATTTGTATACAAATGCCTTATATCTGGTATTCCATACTTAAACATTGTTATTCTATCTAATCCTGGTCCAAATGCAAATCCAGTATACTTATTTGGATCATATCCACTCATTTTAAGCACATTAGGGTGTACCATACCAGCTGCAAATACTTCTATCCAACCATTATTCTTACAGAATCCACAACCTTTACCACCGCATTTAAAACATGTTACATCAACTTCATAACTTGGTTCTGTAAATGGAAAGAAACTTGGTCTAAATCTTAATTTTGAGTTTTCTCCTACTAATTTCTTTGCAAATATTTCAAGAGTACCTTTTAAATCTGCTAGAGACACATCTTTATCTATTACTAAACCTTCTACTTGGCAAAACTGATGAGAATGAGTTCCATCATCATTATCTCTTCTATAAGTTTTACCTGGGCATATTATTCTTAATGGAGTCTTCTCTTTATTGGCAAGCATTGTTCTTACTTGCATTGGAGAAGTTTGAGTTCTAAGTAATAATTCTTCATTAATATAGAAACTATCCTGAGTATCTCTTGCTGGATGTCCTTTTGGTAAGTTTAACATTTCAAAATTATATAAATCACTTTCTAATTCAGGCCCAGAAACAACATCATATCCCATTGATACGAATAAGTCTTCTATCTCCTCTGTAACTATTGTTACTGGATGTTTACTACCTCTTCTTAATTTCTTAGAAGGTAATGTTATATCTATTCTATTATTATCTTTTGAATTGTCTTTTAATACTTCTATTTTTTCAGATATAGCATTTGTTATATAATTTTTTATTTCATTTAAAATAAGCCCATATTCTTTTTTTTCTTCTAAAGAGGCATCTTTTATATATGAACTTAATCTTGTAACAAATCCATTCTTACCAAGATATTTTATTTTTATTTGTTCAAAATCTTTAATATCTTTGATCTTTTCTTTAGAGAACTCTTCCTTAATTTTTACTACTTCTTCTTTCATAATATCCTCCTAATAAAAAAACATCCATAATATAAGGACGCTTTGTACGTGTTACCACCTTAATTCATATTAAATAATAATATGCACTCAAGAATCTTTAACGCGATTAACGTCATGCTTTAACATGAAACTCCAAGACGAATTCACAAATTATATATATTAGTTTTCATCAACCACTAACTTTCTATAATATATAGGTTTTGCTACTACTTCTCTTCTTTGTTTTATGCAGTAATTATAACACAGTAATTACTAAAAAACAACTAATTAATACTATACACTTTACTTATATTACCAACTTTATCAACTGCTCTTATATATATTTTCTGATTTATTGATTTAACAAGTTTACCATCTAGTTTCTTATTTAATGAATAATATTTATATTCATAATCATCATACCAAATTTTACTATCATATGAATATTGCATTTTCTTCATTTCATAATTATCTATAGCTGTTGCATATATTCTTTTAATATTATTATCATAACTGACTTCATATGTAAGTTTTGGTTTATCTTTATCGATTAGTACCTTTGTACTAAAAATATAACTCTTATTTAATTTATTATTAGTAACATAAAAGTATACTGTTTTATCCATTGTACTATTAAATACTAATTTTGCTTCTGCTTTTTTATTTATTTTAATATAATTAAAGTCCGAATACCAATCCTTTTTATTAAATGAATAATAGAAATTAGCAATACCTTCTTTATCTATTGCTTCAATTAATATTACTACATCATCATTTATTAATTTCCCTCCACTAGAATTACTAATTGATTTAATTACTGGATAATCATTAGTATTAATTGGTAAATTTAATATTGATGCATAGGTCTTTTTTAAATAACCAAGAGCTTTATCTGTATAACCACTCTTATAAAGAAAATCACTAAATTCTATTGCAAATATAATTAATAATGTTATAAATAATAATCTTATTAATTTCTTCATATGTAACCTCCTTTATTATATATATAATTATATTCTATTTTTTATAAAAGTGCAATTAAAAAACTAGTAAAACTAGTTTTATATACTCATTAACTCTTCTTCTTTTATCTTTAATTCATCATCAATTTTTTTATTATACTTATTTATTAATTCTTGTACATGTTCAGTACCTCTTTTTTCTTCATCAGAATTAAAATTCATATCTTTAATATCATTATTAGCTTCTTGTCTAATATTTCTAAGTGCTATTCTTGCTTCTTCTGCTAACTGTTTAACTTGCTTAACATATTCTATTCTTCTTTCCTCAGTTAATGCTGGTATATTAATTATTATTACTTCTCCATTATTATTTGGAGTAAGACCAATATTAGATTCAAATATTGCTTTTTCTATTGCTCCTATTGAAGATCTATCATATGGTTTAACCATTAATTTTCTAGCTTCTGGTATTGATATTGTTGCAAGTTGTATTAATGGTGTTGGCATGCCATAATATTCTACCATTACTGGATCAAGAAGTGATGGATTAGCTCTTCCTACTCTAACATTATTAAATTTAGAATCTAAATTTAATAATGCTTTATTCATTTTATCTTCTGCTTCTATTATAATTTCTTCTATCATATTTTCACATCCTCAATTATTATTATATAACAAAAAAAGACTATTATACAAGTCTTTTTATTTAGTAATATTAGCTACTTCCTCTGCAAAGTTATCAGAACGTTTTTCCATACCTTCTCCAACTTCATAACGAACCATATCTACTATCTTCATTTTATTATTTTCAACATATTTTGCTACTGTTATACTATTATCTTTAACAAATTCTTGTTCTTCTAAACAAACATCTTTATAAAACTTAGATATTCTACCCATAACCATTTTTTCTGCTATTTCTGGTGTCTTACCTTCATTTATTGCTTGTTCTTTTAATATTTCTTTTTCACTATCTAATTCTTCTGTACTAACATCTTCTTTTCTAATATAACTTGGTCTCATTGCTGCTGCATGCATTGCTACATCCTTTGCAACAACTTCATCAGTTCCATCTAATACAGTTAAAACTGATATTTTACCACCCATATGTATATATGGTCCAAATACTTGATTTTCTGTCTTAGATAATACTTTTAATCTTCTTAAACTTATTTTTTCTCCAATTACTGCAGTAATATTTACAATACCATCACTTAATTTACCATCTTCATATTTTAACTCAAATGCCTCTTCAAGTGTTTTAGCATCGCTATTTAATATTACTTTTGAAATATCTTGTAAAAACTTTTGGAATTTCTCGTTTTTTGCAACAAAATCAGTCTCACAATTTAATTCTGTAATTACTGCTTTATTACCATCAATAACTATTGTTGATAAACCTTCTGCTGCTATACGATCAACTTTCTTAGCAGCTTTAGATATACCTTTTTCTCTAAGCCATTTAATTGCTGCATCCATGTCATTATTATTTTCTTCCAAAGCTTTTTTACAATCCATAATTCCTGCTCCGGATAAATCACGAAGCTCTTTTATTAGCTCTGTATTCATTATTATCTCCTCTTATTTCTTTTTAGTAGTTTTTGTTTCTGCTTTTTTTACTACTGGTTTTTTAGTTTCTTTCTTTTCTTCTTTTTTAACTGCTTTCTTAGTTTCTGTTTTCTTTACTGGTTTTGTTTCCTTAACTATCTTTTCAACTTTTTTAGTAGTCTTCTTTACTTCTTGAACTTCTTTTTCAACTTTTTTAGTAGTTTTCTTTGCTGGCGCTACTTTCTTTTCTTCTTTTTTAACTTCTTCTTTTGGTTCCTCAACCTTTTTAGCTATTTTCTTTTCTTTTTTCTCTTCAACTACTACTGGTTCTTCTACCTTTATTTCTTCAATAATTTCTTCTTCTTTTGGTTTTTTATCTTCCTTTTCTTCTTTTACTGTTTTCTTAATTTCTTGTCCTTGTTCAACAGCTTTATCTTCATCACTTAGATAATCTACAAGTTCTCTTCCAGTTGCTTGGCAAATAGCATTTGATAAAACACCAAGAACTATTTTAACTGCTCTTATTGCATCATCATTTGATGGTATTACATAATCAACTAAGTCTGGATCACAATTAGTATCTACTATACCAAATACTGGTATTTTTAATGCTCTTGCTTCTCTAATTGCTATATATTCTTTTTTAGGATCAACTATGACAAGAGCTTGTGGAGTTCTTTTCATATTTCTTAATCCTGAAAAATATTTATTTAATTTTTCATATTCTTTTTTAATTTTTAAAACTTCTTTTTTAGGTAACAATTCAAAAGTTCCATCTTGTTCTTTCTTTTCAACTTCATCCATATAACCAATTCTTCTTCTAATAGTTTTAAAATTAGTTAATGTCCCACCTAACCATCTTTCAGTTACATAGTAACTATCAGAACGTTCTGCTTCTTCACGGCTAGCATCTTGTGCTTGCTTTTTTGTACCTACAAAAAGAACCTTTCCTCCTGCCTCTGCTATTGAATGTAAAGCATTATATGCTTCTTCAATTAACTTTGCAGTCTTCTGTAAATCGATGATATATATATCATCCCTTGTTGCAAAAATATACTCCTTCATTTTAGGATTCCATCTTTTTGTTTGATGTCCAAAATGAACACCTGCTTCGAGTAAATAACTCATTGATACTACTGACATTTTCTTTCCTCCTTTGTTTTTTCCTCTGAGTTCTTCTACTTTAAATTATCACCCTTTGGGCACTTGATATTTAAATCCAAACTCATGTGTAGTACTTTTTTTAAAAAGCCAAGTGTATTATAACAAATAACTTATATTGTTTCAACAAAAACATTACTTTTTTTAATAAAAATAAAAAAAATAGATAGCTTTATCTATTTTTTAATGTAAATTAGCCTGTTTTTAAACTCCATCCATAATATATAATCCATAATTAATATTATTGATATAATTAGAAGTCTAATACCACAGCTCCTTAATACTGGTATTAAAAATACTTGTATTGTCTGAATATGTATTAATAAACCTTCATTATACTCATCTTTATCTTTAACAAATTCATACGTAACTTTATTATTATCAACACTAAATTTTAAAAATCCAATGTTTTTTGTATTTACTGCTGCTCCACCTAAAACTCCTGATGTTATATATGTCGTTCCATTAATAGCTTTATGATCATATCTATGAATATGTGCTGAAACAAAATAATCTACTTTATATTCTTTACATAAACTTACTATCTTATCTGATTCAGCTTTACTTTGAATACTTGAACTCAACTCTGAATTAATATTTATATAACTATCGAATAAACCTGTTGTTGGATTTATTGGTGGTGTGTGTGAAAATACAAATATTAAATCTGTATTTACTTTTTTTAATTCATTTTCAAACCATTGAAATTGAGCATCACCAATAATACCAGATGATGTGTCTAAAAATATTAATGTTGCATTTTTATATTTAAATGAATAGTAATATGGTCCAAAAAAGTATGAATAGTATCTTCCTCCATTACCCCAAACATCGTGGTTTCCTATTACTGGATATATTGGAACTGGAGAAGAAGCAAATAAATTATTCATAACTATATATTCTGATTCACTACCAGTATTTACTATATCACCTGCTGCAATAATAAAATCTGGTTTATTTCTTACAATATTTTTTATTGCAGGAACTGCAACATTAATTCCTCCATGTAAATCAGAAATTGTATAGAAACTCCAATTTCTTTCTTCATTTTCTACTTGTTTAATTTCAATATTATATTCTTTATTTATATCTACTGCTAATTTTAAATAATAATGATTAATTGTATTTAAATAACTATTCTTTATTAAATTTTTAATAATATTATTATTTGGAACTTTTACATCTTCATAAATACTTATATTACTATTTTTCTTTGTAAGTTGTGCTTTTTCACCATTAATATATAACTCACTACCACTATAATAATTATATAAATTTATTATAATATTACCTTTTGAATATGTATTTAATTTAATATTTGCTTGTGGATTAGTTAATTTAAAATCAAGTATCCCAATTAAATCCTTTGTACTTTTTCCTTCATCAGTTAACTTTTTTAATCTAGTAGTATCTATATTATATATAAATCCACCATCAATATTTACTGCTAAACTAGAGTTTTTTGAGTCACTAATATAGCTACTTAATCCTCCACCATTTGGTTCTTCAAATATATTCATATTCTTTTCAAAAGGAAATATCATAATACCAATAATTAATAATATATTAAATATTATTATTAATAGAAAACTCCCACTTAATTTTAAATACTTCCCTTCTTTTATTACTTCTTTAGGTTCTTTAATAAATGTCTTTTTTCTAATAATTGTTTTTAACATAACAAAAATAATAAGAGTAATAATTGCTAGAATCAATAAAATATTTTTCTGTGTTGGTTCAACAGAAGAATATATTAAACAAAAAATTACAGTAATAAAACAACTTACTACTTCACTTTTTCTACCAATTTCCTGGTTTATTAAACTAAGAAAAAAGCCAATATATCCTGTTATATTCGCAATAAAACCCAAACCAAAAATAAAGAGTGAAAAAGAATTTTTATAAATTGCTACAATAATATATGATAAGACAAACATAACCATTACAAAAAATAGTTCCGTAAGATAATACACCTTTTTATCCTTCATATGACACCTCTTTATTATAATTATATCATAACATAAATAATATACTATTATAATTTTATTGGATTAAAATCAAACTCTAATTTAATACTTTTATTATTTTGATAAATACTGTCTAAACTATTTAAAACTTCATACAATTTATCATCTTTTTTATATTTAATAATACATTGAAAATTATAATAATTATTTACTCTTAATATATTACTTATTGAAGGACCTAGTACTATAGTTTTATCGCTTAAATTACTTTTTAAATAATCACTAATTTTATTTGATTCTTTACTTAATAATTCAAAATCTTTTGATACTATTTTTATTAATACTAAAAAGCAGTATGGGGGATAATTTAATTTCTTTCTAATTGTTATTTCTTCATTATAAAATGATTTATAATCATGTTTTGAAGCATATAATATACTATAATGATTAGGATTAAATGTTTGAATAATAGCAAGACCTTTTTTACTACTTCTCCCTGATCTACCTATTATTTGTGTAATTAGTTGAAATGTTTGTTCACTACTTCTAAAATTAGGTATATTTAGTGATGAATCTGCATTTATTACTCCTACTAAGGTTACATTAGGAAAATCTAATCCTTTAGATATCATTTGTGTACCAACTAAGATATCATACTTCTCATTATTAAAATCTTTTATTATTTTTTGATGAGACCCTTTATTTGTAGTAGTATCTAAATCCATTCTACATATTCTAACATTAGGAAATAATTCATTTAATTTTTCTTCTACTTTTTCAGTACCACTACCAAATATTTTTATGTTCTCACTATTACAATCTGGACATTTAGTAATCTTATTATTAGCATAACCACAATAATGACATCTCATCATTTGAGATGTTTTATGGTAAGTTAAAGTAATATCACAATTTGGACATTTATGAGTATAACCACAGTTACCACAACTAATATAATTAGCATATCCTCTTTTATTTAATAATAACATTATCTTTTCTTTTTTTAATAAAGTAGATTTTATATTATCTATCAGTATATCTGAAAATAATATATTACCTTTTTTATTTTCTTCTTTCATATCTATAATTACTGTTTTAGGCATTTCTTGATTATTTACTCTTGTAGGAAGTGTTATTAGATCATAATAGCCCTTTATAGCCCTTGCATAGCTCTCAATTGATGGAGTTGCTGATCCAAGTATTACTGGGCATTTATGATACTTAGACCTTTCTATAGCTATTTCTATAGCGTTATATCTAGGATTATTCTCTTGTTTATATGTAGATACATGCTCTTCATCTATTATTATCATTCCAATATCTTTTAATGGTGCAAAAATAGCACTTCTAGCACCTATTACAATCTTTACTTCATTATTAACTATTTTTCTATATTCATCATATCTTTCTCCATCAGATAAACCACTATGAAGTACTGCTATTAAATCTCCAAATACATTCTTAAACCTAGCGATAGTTTGTGGTGTTAAACTTATTTCTGGTACTAATACTATTGCTGTTTTACTTTTTTTAATTACTTCTTTTATAGACTCAATATATACTTCTGTTTTCCCAGATCCAGTTACTCCATGAATAAGTACTATCTTTTCTTTATTTAAATTACTTACTATTTTTTTAATTGCTTCATTTTGTTCATCATTTAGAATTACATTCTTATGTTCTAATTCTAATGACTCAATTTTTCTATATTCTTCTTCTTTATATTCAGAAACTATATTTAAATCAATTAATTTCTTTAGTGAATATTTATTTTTAATATCTCTTTTCAATACTTGTTTTTTCTCTTTTAATATATTTATTATTTCAAGCATACTATTATTGTTAGTATCAATATCTTTTACTAGTTTAACATATATATTATATTTTTTATTAGTTCTGTTACTTACCTTTGCTTTTAATGCTTTAGGTAACATTGTTTGATAGCTACTTATTAAAGAACATAAATATTTTTCACTAATATATTTTCCTAAGTTTATTAATTCATCAGATAGCACTACTTTATCATCAATTACATTTATTATTTCTTTTATATCATAATCAAACTTACTATTACTATTTATTCCTAATATAAATCCTTGTACTTCTTTATTTGAAAAAGGTACTAGTACTCTTTTACCTACTTCAATTTTATCTATTAATTCTTCTTTAACTTTGTATACAAAAGTTAAATCTTTTTTAATATTTGTTTCTACTAAAACATCTATATACAAAGTAATCACCTCTATATAAATTATAGCACAAAAAAAGAGGTTACCCTCTTTATTTGATTCTCTTTTTGTTTGTATAAGTCCAACCATCTAAATACTTTTTATCTGACCATTTATACTCCTCATGAGATACTTTCTTATACTTCTTATCTGCATCTTTTGTATCAGAACTGTTTACTGTCTTAATACAATAATTATTACATAATGTATAAGAATCGTCTGAACAATATTTTACTACTATAGTTTGAGTAGTTGTTTTAGAACAAATTAATTTATTTGATGTTGGATTATATCCTGTAGGACATATATATGTTATCTTTGCTTCTTTTGTATTACATATTCTTTCATTAGATGTTGGTGTAGAACCAATTGGACATACATATATTGTTTTTGTTACAGTTGTAGTCTTTGGATCTTTATCTACTATTACACTTGATGGTTTTGAACATGTTATTGTACTTGCTGCTACTGTTCCTGTTGGACATATCTTATTTGCTGTTGTTGTAGTTGTTTTATTACATGTAGTTGCTGTTGCTGATGTATATCCTGTTGGACATATCTTATTTGCTGTTGTTGTAGTCGTCTTTTTACATGTTGTTGCACTTATTGATACTGTTCCTGTTGGGCATATTTTATTTGCTGTTGTTGTAACTTTCTTACCACACTTTGTTGATGATACTGAAACATATCCTGTTGGACAAGCTTTTGCAGTATAAACATATTTATCATATATATATCTAACTGTTGGTGAATAACATGTATCACATTCATAAGTAATATATGGTCTACCATTTTTATACATAACACCATTAATATTTTGGTTTTGTGCTACTTTATTAGCAAAGTCAACTGTACCTACATATTTCCAGTAAAATTCTTTATCAACATAATCTGCTATTGTAGTTTTAGAACATTTTGTTGACGATACTGATGTATATCCACTTGGACATACTTTATTTACAGTTGTAGTTACTGTTTTTTTACATGTTGTTGCACTTGCTGATGTGTATCCTGTTGGACATATCTTATTGGCAACTGATATATTATCTTTTTTACATGTTGTTGCACTTGCTGATACATACCCTGTTGGACATATTTTATTTACTATTACTGATGTTGGTTTACTACATTTATTAGTACCAGCTATTTCTGTTGTACCAGTAGGACAAACATAAGTTGTTATTGTTTCTGTTTTAGTTTCTAAATTTGCAGGTACTTCTTTATCTTCATAATTAAGTTTTACTTCTGCATACTTTTTATCAACTATAGTTTTTGTTTCTGTTTTCTCTTTAGCATCAACTTTTACTATTTTTGAATCTTTTTTAATACATTTATCTCCAACTAAAGTATAACCATTAATATTACATACATATTTATCAAAAACTTCTTTATAAGATACTCTCTTATGTAAATATTCATATACTACTTTTTCAGTAGTTTTTGGTTTCTTAGGTGTTGTAACTATTTTCTTTGTAGTTGTTGGATGACATTTATCACTGCAAATGTCATAACATCCATAATGCTCTATTAAGTAATCTTCTTTATCTGAACATGAAAGATTAACTTTTATAGTATATTCATTCTCTAGTTTTGTTATTTCTATATAAGATTCTTCAGTATCACAATAATTACCTTTTGAATCCATAAGTGGAAATGCTAATTTTTTATCTAACATTTCTTGTAAAGTCATTTTTACTTTACCATTAATCTTATTTGGTAATCTTTCAATAGTATAATATGTTTTTGCAACCTCTTTCATTGCATTAACATTCTGTGAAAATAATTGATTATTTAATGGTTTAACATCTGGCATTGGAAATAACCATATTAATAAAAATATGAATACTATTACCAAAATTAATCTAATTAATACATCCTTTACTGTGAATCTTTTTCTAGTCTCCTCCATGAAAAATACCCCCTTTTTCATTGAATGGTGCTTATGGTAGCACAATACAATATAAAAGTCAACATTTTAACTATTTTTATTACCTAATTTTACTATTGTTATTCCTAAATTATCATTACTTAATTTATACTCTATTACTTTATTATTTACTTTTAATAAATTATGTACTTCTCTTCTAAGAATTCCTCTTCCTATACCATGTATTACTATAATATTTTTCTGTTTAAGTAATAATGATTCATTAATGAAATTATTTAACAATAATTTTACTGAATCTCTTGTTTCTCCATGTAAATCTAATATTTTATATAAAGTAAGAAAAGGATCATTATATATTTTTTTCATATTCTTGTTCTACTTCTTTTAGTTCAAATACAGAATTCCTACTTCCCATCTTTGTAGTTGATAAAGCTGCTGTAATATTTGCAAATCTAACTATTTTGGATAATTCCCATTCCATAGCAAGACCATATACAAATGCTCCATGAAATATATCTCCTGCTCCTGTTGTATCTACTGCTCTTACCTCAATACTAGGCATAATTTCAACTACCTTCTTATTTCTATATATACATCCTTTTTGTTCAAGAGTTATTATAACATTTGTATTAAACTCTTCTTCTAATAATAGAAATATCTTATGAATTGATACTTCATTATTTAAATCTATTTTTCTTTTTGCAACTCCTTCTGCAAAATCTTTTGAACATACACAATAATCTACCATATGACTTAATTCTACAGTTTCTGGTTTATATGTACCTGCATCAATAACTTTTATTGCAGTTTTATTTTCTTTAAATATCTTTTTTGATGCTTCTAATTCTTGTCCATCTACAAGTATTATATCTGGATTAAAATCAATAGTACTATTTTCTAAATTCATATCTTTATCTCTATTAGAAATAACTGTTCTACTAGCATTTTTCTTATTTACTATAATAAAACTTTTTGTAGTTTCTTTGCCTTTAATAACTTCAATATAATCAGTATTTACTCCAATACTTTTTAATTCTTTAATAATTTTCTTACCATTATCATCATTACCTACTGTGCCCATAAAAGTAGTATCTAATCCCCATTTTCCAAGCAAAAAAGCCGCGTTAGAAGCAGGACCTCCACCACATTCATATTTCTCATTAATTCTATTTTTAGAATTCTCTATTGGATATTCATTTAATGGTAATGTATAATCATAAGATGCATGACCAATACAAAGTATTTTTTTCATATTATCACCAATCTTATTATATCAAAAAAAAGATGTTTTACATCTTTTTATTTTTTTAAAATAATAACTCAGTAAGCAACTCTTCTACTTGTGCTTTTAAGTTATTTAATAAAGCCTTATCTTTGTTATTTTTTAATGCTTTTACTATTATCTTAGTTATTTCAAAAAAATCTTTTTCTTTTAACCCTTTAGAAGTCATAACTAAAGTACTAAATTTAATACCACTAGTTATATAAGGTGTTGTTTCATCATATGGAACAAGTGTTTTTTTACAAAAAATATTTATACTTTTTAGTATTGTTTCTGCTTCTTTACCTGTCATTGAAAAAGATTCTTTAACATCAATTATTACTTCATGATTATCAGTACCATTATATATTACTTTTACATCTGATTCTTTAAATACATCACATAATACTTTTGCATTTTTTAGTACTTGTTTCTGATAAATAATAAAATCATTATTCAATATATTATTTGCTACTACTACTTTGCTAGCAATCATATTTATTAATGGACTACCTTGATAACTATCAATATTATTATCTATATTTTTAATTAACTCACTATTGTTAGATAATATTATTCCACCTTGTAAGCCTTTTAATACACCATGTGTAGATAAAATAGTAATGTGTGCATATTTACAAGGATTATTAAGTAAATTGGTTACTATAAGCCCTGCAATTTCACTAATATCTACTACTAGATATGCATTAATTTCATTTGCTATATTATAAAGTTCTTCATAATCAATTAATCTTGGATAAAAACTTGTATTTATATATATTATTTTTGGTCTTTCTTCTAATGCTTTATTTTTAATATCATCGTAATTTATCTGTTCCATTTTTTCATCAATATTAAAATAAACAGTATTATATTTACTTAATTCAACATAACATTCTTCTTCATAAACTTCTAATTCATTTTTTTGCTCTTTAAATGCTAATATCTTATCCTTTGGTAATAAAATACTTTCTAATACTATTTTATTTGCAATTACTCTTGTATGTGGTTTTACATTTGCAAATCTAACACCAAATATTTTTTTATAACAATCTTCTGCATAAGCAATAATATCTTGATCAGATGTACTAGATATTAATTTTTGTGCATCAATAAC
>ENA-UOWO01004020-UOWO01004020.1-activated-sludge-metagenome-genome-assembly--contig:-NODE-4020-length-16552-cov-14.054919_pt1 | contig 16552 bp, 10 predicted proteins | sample MGYA00238148_ERZ761564 | MGnify/ENA primary metagenome ERZ761564 (study PRJEB28885, sample SAMN05720194) | activated sludge metagenome | isolation source: Anaerobic digester | place: USA...
GTTGGTGGCCACTCCCTCCCATTCGGGTGTGGAGGAAAAGGTCATCCAGGTCATCAGGCAGGAGATGATAAAGGCCGGCTTCGACGAGGTGCGCATCGACGGCCTCGGCAGCATCATCGGCCGCATCGGCAGCGGGCCGCGGCTCATCGCCTTCGACGCCCATATCGACACCGTCTATCCCGGCGATCTGGCGCAGTGGACATTTGATCCCTTCACGCCCTTTGTCCGGGAGGGCAAGGTCTGGGGCCGCGGTACGGTCGACCAGAAAGGCGGGATGGCCGCCATGGTCTATGCGGCAAAAATGATCAAGGAGATAGGGCTGAATGAGCAGTTCACCATCCTCTTCACCGGCACGGTGATGGAAGAGGACTGCGACGGTCTGTGCTGGCAGTATCTGATCGCCGAGGAAAAGATCCGGCCCGAGCTGGTGGTGATCACCGAGCCGACCAACATGAACATCTACCGCGGCCATCGCGGCCGCATGGAGATGGAGGTGGAGGTCCGCGGCGTGAGCTGTCACGGCTCCGCCCCGGAGCGCGGCGACAACGCCATCTACAAGGCCGCCCGCATCGCCCTGGAAATTGAAAAGCTCAACGGAGGGCTGCGCAGCGATCCCTTCCTCGGCAAGGGCAGCATCACCGTCACCGAGGCGCGCTCCTCCTCCCCGTCGCTCTGCGCCGTTCCCGATGGCGCGGCCCTCCACCTCGACCGCAGGCTCACCCAGGGCGAGACCAAAGAGAGCGCGGTTGCGGAGGTCCGGGAAGCCGCCCTGCGCGCGGGGGTGACCGATGCCAAAGTGACGGTGCTGACCTACGCCGAGCCGGCCTATACCGGGAAAATCTACCCGACGGAAAAGTACTATCCCACCTGGGCGCTCGCGGAAAGCTCACCCTGGCTGCAGCAGGCAGCCGCGGCCTACGAGGGACTTTTCGGCAGGGCTCCGTTGATCGACAAATGGACCTTCAGCACCAACGGCATCGCCATCGCCGGGATGAACAACATTCCCTGCCTCGGACTCGGGCCGGGCAATGAGATCCATGCCCACGCCGCCAATGAAGCCTGTCCCGTCGAGCACCTCAGCGGTGCCGCGGCCTTTTACGCCGCCCTGGTGGCCGTACTGAATGAAAAGACCGGCCGCTCTACCCGTGAGAAGCGCACCCCATGAGCACGCCGTTCGTTTACTGCTGCAGCGAGTGCGGCCGCCGCTATGACCGTGATGCCGTGACCTATCTCTGTCCGGCCTGTTCGGCCGCCTGGCAGCCGGGGATGCCGCTGCGGGGCGTCCTCCGGGTTGAGTACGATTATGAAAGCATCCGGCGCAAGGTCGACCGGAAAGCCATCGACTGGTCGCTCTGGAATCCGGTGGATGAAAAATATTTTCCCTCCTTCGCCGCAGGCGGAACCCCCTTCACACCGATCGTCCGCTTCGGCCGATCCGCCGGCTTTGCCAACCTCTGGGCCAAGAACGACGGCCTGCTCCCGAGCGGCTCGCTCAAGGACCGCGCCTCCTTTCTGGTCGCGGCCGAGGCCTTGCGCACCGGCGCCCGCACCATCGTCACCGCCTCGACCGGCAATGCCGCCAGTTCGCTGGCGGCCGTCTGCGCCGCGGCGGGGCTATCTGCGATCATCTTTGTGCCGGCATCCGCTCCGAAAGCAAAACTGGTCCAGATGCTTCTGCACGGGGCGAGGGTTATCCCCGTCAACGGCAGCTATGACGATGCCTTCCGGCTCTCGATCGCCTGGACGCAGAAATACGGCGGACTCAACCGCAACACCGCCTACCATCCCCTCACCATCGAGGGCAAAAAAAGCGCCGGATTGGAGATATATCAGCAGAACCGCTGCCGTGTGCCGGAGGTGATCCTCGTGCCTGCGGGCGACGGGGTGATCATCAGCGGCGTGCACAAGGCGTTCCATGATCTGAAGGCCTCGGGAATGATCGACCGGCTGCCGCGGCTGGTGGCCGTGCAGGCGGAGGGATCGGACGCCATCCACCGCTACCTCCAGACCGGCGTCTACCGCAACGCGGAAAAGCCGGACACGATCGCCGATTCGATCTCGGTCTCGGCGCCGAGCAATGCGGCGATGGCGCGGCAGGCGGTGCTGGATTCAGGCGGATTTTCGATCACGGTCTCTGATGAAGAGATCTTGGGGGGGCAGAAAAAACTTGCGGAGAGCACAGGCATCTTTGCCGAGCCGGCGGCGGCCGCAACCGCGGCGGCCCTGCTGAAACTACAGGATGATCCCCGCATCGATCCGGCGGCTCAGATCGTCCTGCTCATCACCGGGCATGGGCTGAAAGATGTCGGTGCGGCGCTGAAGGGGGTGACCATTCCCCCGGCGATCGAGCCGGAACTCGAGCAGGTGAAATAACCGCTCCGATCTTTGCATAAAAGGCCTGCGCCAGGGCGTGCCAGCCGCTGATGCCGTAGAACCAGCCGCCCACCCTGCAGGCGGTAAAAATCGTCAGCACGCCGAGCCCGCAAAAGCGGCCAGCACCGGAAAAATAATACCCGGCGTCATGCCTCAAACCGCCATCGATTCATCTCCTTCCGTGCAGTTCTGCAGCCGTTCAAATCAGAAAAATTTGGCGACGCTCAAGCCCGTGCACCAGAACCCCGGCGTGCCCAGACGCCGGGTCACATCCACGCGCACGTAGGAGAACAATCCGCTCAGCGAAATGCCCAGTTCGTGCAAGTCGAGTTTATCAGCCGACGCATCTCCCCAGATGCGCCCGTGTGCGCCATGCAGGAGCAGGCCCACTCCCTTCTCGCCCGGATAGCGCCAGCCCAGGGCATCGAATGGCCAGGCGCGAAAACTGTGCTCCCAGAAGAGTCCGGCGTATTTTTCCCCATAGAGGGAGCCGCCGCGCAGGGTATGAAAAGAGCCAAAGGGGCTCCAGAGCCCCAGCGCACCCGGCAGACCGGCGAGCCGCTGCACGGGCGCGTTCGCCGTGGCTGCGCCGGCGATGAGATGGAGGTCGAGTGCCGCGGGCACCATCTGCCGGCGCAAGAAGGTCTCCAGTCGCGTGCCGGCCCTGAGGCGAAAGAGACTATAGCCGTACTCTCCCCCGATAAAATCCTCCAGCCCGCGCTCATATTCCAGGCGAATCCCCTTTGCTCCGCTGAACAGATCAGGTTCCGCCTGGCCCCAATCGAGCCGCACGGCCAGGGCTGCCACCGTGCCCGCGCTGATGGCGGGATTGGCGCGCTGCGGCTCCTTGCGCCGGACCAGATCGAAATCGCTCGTTTTTATCACGGAGTCATGAATCTCGCGCAGCAGGGAGAGTTTTCCGGCCAGATGCTGTTTCCGGCTGTTCAGCATGAGGCTGCCGCGCCAGCCGCGGGCACGGTAATAATCATAATAATCCCGGTACCCCAGCAGCAGCGGCACGGAATTGAAGAGCAGCGGATAATTCTCTGCCGCCGCAAGCGGCCGCGTCTCATCGGACCAGGCGGCTTCCAGTCCACCCCGGCTCCCGGTGTGCGCCAGCCCGGCCTGCCAGCCCCAGCGTCCGGGTCCGGTGTTGTAGGCCGCACCTCCGTTCAGCTTCCACGCTCCCCGGCTCAGACTGCTGTTCCAGCCCAGGTGCAGGGCATCGACGCGGTTGAACCACACCGCCGGCTTGTGCAGCAGCAGGAACCGGCCGCCGGCACCGCTTCCGCCCTTTTTCCCTCCAGTCGTGTCACTTTCAGTCAGACTCTGGTCATTGGCGCGCACATCCAGTTTGGCCATTCTGGCGATGAATCCCGTCGGCTTGAAGGCTTTCAGCAGGGTCATGGAGCTGTCGATATGTTCATAGGCCCAGTTCTCCTCAAAGGAGAGCGGCACGCCGCGCTCTGTGAAGAGCAGAGCGGTGTCACGCGGGCTCTCATAGCGTTCCAGACGAAAGAGGGAGTCCGGAACGGGGACATTGAGCTGATGATCATCGAGGCTGGCCAGGCGGCGATAGTGGATGGCGGGAAACTGGAGCCCGGTCATGCCGACGTTGAGGGTCCCCTGCTCATGCCAGTCAGCGGGCAGCCAGATGCCGGGGGAGATCTCGCGGAACTGCTGCTCGAGATGCACCTGGTATCGCTGCAATATCATCTGGCGGGCCATGCCCGAGCCGGCGAGTTCCACGGCGATCAGGGCGAAGGTTGAATCCTGGATCGCGATCTCGCCCTCGAACAGGGGCTGCAGCCGGCCTTTCGGAGCGATGTGGATCTCGTAGATAATGCGGCCATCCATGGCGTGGCGGCCGGAAAGAGAGAAATTGTAAAAATCGAAAGCTTGAGGATGGGTGGGACCGACGAAGGTATAGCCGCCGACGGGAATATCGTCATCGTAAAAATTGGGAATGTCGCTGACGCCGATGCCCTGGCGCAGGGTGGGAAGATTGGTGGTCTGTTTGAGTTCACCAAAAACCTCCCGGCTGCCGCGTCCCGCCTGCCAGTAGAGCCGCGAAACATTTTCGACGATTACGACTACGGACGAGTCGTTGCGGACATTGAGCCGATGATAAGCACGGGCGCTGAAAGTGCGGATTTTTTCCTGCATCGCCCGCTTGCGGGCGAACACTTTTTCCATGATCGCGTAGGCCGGATTTCTGGCCGTGATCGTCAGCTGGCCCATGTCGATCACCGCAGGAACCAGTCTGATGTCGAGGCTGTCCACATCAGCAGCCTCGACGGCAAACGACTGACTGTTATAACCGATATAGCTAACGCGCAGTCTGGCCGGCGGCGTGACCTGAAGGCGAAAACCGCCATCGCTGTTGGTGATTGTACCGGAGACGGTGCCGATCACCTGCACGTTGGCCGCGGGCAGGGGCAGTCCGGATTTCGCATCGTGAACCCGTCCGTTCACGAAAAGCGTTTGCCCGGCAGCCGGCGGATCACCAACCCAAAGTGCTGCCATAAAGAGCAGGCAGCCACTCCGGATGATGCGGGTGCCGGTGGTCATACTGCCAATCCCTCCAGTTGGGGCCGCTGCTCCAGGAGCATTTTCTTCAGCTGCTTTTTAACCTGCAAATAAAAAGGCAGGGTCAGGGGAAAATGGCGCTCGATCGCGCGCAGATACCCCGGCGAATAAAACCGGGTGGTTTTACAGACCGCCTCTTGCACCATAAAACAGCAATTTTTCAGGATCAGTTCCCGGAAGCGCCGATGGCGCTGTCCGGCGAGATGCAGGTCGACGACCTGCTGCATAAAATTGAAAAGCCGGCTCGCCAGGGCGTCGAGTGGAGCCTTTTCGGCGATTTGCGAATAGAGGGTCTGATGGCCATTGGCCAGATCGTCCGCCACATCCTGCAGATCATCCGCAAATTGCAGAAAGACCCCGTAGCCGAAACAAAATTCCGCAAACTCTTCATCCAGAGCGCCCTCGATCAGATAGCCGTCCGCCAGCACCGAGGTTCCTCCTTTTTCGACACTGATCTCGAGGATTCTCGATGCGCCGCCGGCGTGCTGGTGCTTTTGCTGGATCAGGCTTTTGACCTGGGCATTGAAGATGGCGAGCAAGCTTTGAAAAACAGCCGGATGGCGCGAGCGCGCGAACGTACCCTCGATGAGTTGGACGAGGGCATGGATCTTTTGTTCGGTCGCGTTCCGGGGCGCGGCCTCCTCCCCCTCCAGCCATCTCCGGAAATGATCGTTCAGCTCACATTTACCGGCAAAGGACAAGCCGGGATCGTCATTGACATTGTCGGAATAGGGGTAGAGCATGCTGTAGGCGAAGACCGGATCGGGGCAGTCCATCTCCCGTTCCATCAGCGCCTGCAGCGAATTCGCAATCCAGATGTTGCGCATGGCCTGGTAGATGCTTTCAGGCGCGATTCCGGCGTCGAAGGCCTTCACCTTGCGCAAGAATTCCCTGGTGGCGCGTTCGAATCCGGCCGTGAACGAAGGATCAAAATAGAGGCCGGCCCGGCCGCACAGCTCCTCGATCCCGCCGCCGGCCTGCTGCATGGTTTCCTGCAATTTCGCCCGGTCGAGGGCGCCCTGCTGCCGGCTCTGTTCGATTCGATCAAGCAGCAGCGTCACCTCCCGTTCCAGCTCCCGCTTCTGATCTCGGCTGCAGCCGGAGCCCAAATCGGGAAAGGTTGCCGGCGTCTCGAGCCAGAGCCGGGCATACTTTCGGGTCAAGTCGTCAACCCTGACCTGCATCTCGCCCATTTTACCGGAGAGAAGACCGGCGAGAGGAGATTCCCGTTTAGCCGCTGCAACAGACATGGTCGTCCCTTGATCTTTCTCTGTTTTTTCGAGACCTGGTGTATAACTGCAGCCTGACGATAATCCGGTGCCACCAGAAGCAGTGGTCAGGCCTATACCATATACTGTAAAAGACCCGCCAATGTTACAGCTGTGCGGCCGCCTTGCGCGCTGCTCTGCGCACGTCGTCCGGCGATCGCCGGATCCCGACGGTCAGACGCCCGGCTCCCCTGCGCCGGGCCGGTTTGATCGACTCTCGCCAGCCGGCAGCCGCCCTGCCGCGAATTCGTACTTGCTTATCGCCTCCTGAATGGTTAATTTGCACGGGGAGTAAATTGATGAGCCCATTTCAATCCCCGGTGCACAAACTGAAAGAGGAAGTACTTGTCAAAAAAACTGCTCTGTTTCGCTCTGCTCCTGCCGGCCCTGCTCCTCAGCCAGTCCGATGACAGCTGGATAGTCTATGACGATGCCGGACTGGCGCGCATCGATATCACCATCGCTCCCGCCGCGCTCGACTGGATCCTCACCCATGCCGAAAGCGACAGTGAGCACTATGCCCGCTTCCACTTCCAAAACCGCTACATCGACGAGAGCGTCGATTCCGTCGGATTCCGGGTGCGCGGCAACACCTCGCGGGAAGCGGCCAAGAAATCGTTCAAGGTCTCCTTCAACACATTTGTCCGGGGAAGGGAGTTCCACGGCCTCGACAAGCTGAACCTCAACGGCGAGCACAACGACCCCTCCATCATCCGCAGCAAGCTCTGCTTCGATCTTTACCGCGATATCGGCCGGGCGGCCTCGCGGGCCAGCCACGTCCGGCTTTACATCAACGGCCGCTATCACGGGCTCTACATCTCGGTAGAGCATATGGATGACGAATTCATCAGCAAGCACTTTGCCGACGACAGCGGCAATCTCTGGAAATGCCTCTATCCGGCCGACCTGCGTTACCGGGGCGAGGATCCCCTCACCTACAGGAATCTGGAGAGCGGCGGCCGCCCGGCCTACGAGCTGACCACCAACGAGGAGAGTGGCGATTTCAGTGCGCTCGTACGCTTCATCCGCGTTCTGAACATGACGCCGGCCGCCGCCCTGCCCGATTCACTCGAAGACCTTCTCGATGTGCCGGGCGTGCTGCAGTACCTCGCCATAAACGTGCTCGTGGGCAGCTGGGACGACTATCGCGCGCTGATGAACAATTACTACCTCTATTGTGAGCCGGCTTCCGGCCGCTTCACCCTGATCCCCTACGATTATGACAACACCTTCGGCATCGACTGGTTCGGCACGGACTGGAGTCAGGCGGATCCTTATACCTTTCCCAAGGTCGCGGATGGCGCCCGTCCCCTGGCTGAGCGGCTGCTGGTCGTGCCGGCCTGGCGGGATCTCTATAGCCATTTTCTGGACTTTTATCTGAACTCGGTTTTCAGGCTGCCGCGGTGGGAAGAGCGGATCGACCGGCTCAAAACGCTGATCACACCGGCCGCCGAGGCGGATTCTTTCCGCACCCGGGATTACGGCTTTGATATGGCCGATTTCAACGGCTCCTACTCCGCGGGTGACTATCAGAACCAGCATGTCAAATTCGGTCTGAAACAGTTCATCAACCGCCGCAGCGCCAGCCTGCCCGGCCAGCTGCGCAGTCACCGGGCGGCGCCGACGGTCTACCGGATCGATCTCGATCCACCGCATCCCGCGGCGGGTGATTCGATCCATGTCGCCGCCGCCTGTTTCGCCGGCGCCGGGCTGCAGCGGGTGACGCTCCTTTTCACCCCGGCAGGAGCCTCATCCGCCACGGCCCTGCCCATGCAGCGCCGGCCTGTGCCGGGTACGAAAAAGGTGGAGGAAGCGGACCGCTGGCTCGGCGTGCTCCCGCCCCTGCCGGCCGGTGCGGACGGAACGCTGCGCATTGAGGCCGTGGATTCGCTGGACCAGGCCCGGATTTTTCCTCTGAGAAAAGCCCTCGCGGTGAAAACAACCGGCGGCCATAACAGCACCCTGCGCCTCAACGAGCTGATGGCCGACAACAGCACCGCCGCGGCCGACGAGGCCGGTGACCACGACGACTGGCTCGAGATCTTCAACTCAGGCAGCGAACCGGCCGCTCTCGCCGGGCTCTATCTGACCGACAAGCGCGACCGCCTGAATAAATGGCGCATAGCCCAGACCATCCCGGAGCTTGCTCCCGGCACCTGGCTGGTCATCTGGTGCGACGAAGAGCAGGAGCAGGGCAGCCTTCATGCCAATTTCAAGCTGAGCGCCGGCGGCGAGTTCCTCGCCCTGGTCGACCGCGACGGCCTCACCATCCTCGATTCGCTCTCCTTCGGACCCCAGACCACAAATCTCAGCCTTGGCCGCTATCCCGACGGTCACGGTGCCTGGCAGACCATGGCGCCGACGCCCGGCACGGCCAACCGCACGGCCAACCTGGTCCAGCAGCGCGCGCAGGAGAGGGAGTTCACGCTGCAGGCCTGGCCCAACCCCTTCAATGCATCAGCGCAGCTCCATTTCGGGCTCCCCCGCTCCGGCCGGGTCACCCTGCGGCTCTATAATGCCATGGGGCAGCGCGTAAAAACCCTTCTCGACGGAGAGCTGGAGAGCGGAAATCATGCCCTGCTCGTCAACGCGGATGATCTGCCAAGCGGGATTCTCTTCTGCCGGCTCAAGGCGGATGGAGTGAACAAAACGATCAAACTGGTGGTGGTGAAATAAGAGGCGGGAAAGTCGGGGAGCGACCTGCCCGGGCAGGCCAAACAGGGGGAGCAGGGCGTCTGGGTCAATTACAGTATTTCAGCAAAAGCCGCACTGCCGGCTGACAAGCTCAGTGGCTGCTTTCAGGCATGGCGCTTTTTCAGCAACCGCAGCAAACCGTCCAGAATCGTCAGCGGATGGGGAGGGCAGCCGGGAATGAAGAGATCGACCGGCAGCAGGGTCTCCACCCCGTTGTGCACGGCCTCATGCCCGGCAAAGGGCCCGCCGCTGATGGCGCAGGAGCCCACCGCGACGACCAGTTTCGGCGCGGGTGTCGCCTCCCAGGTCTTCAGCAGAGCGAGGCGCATATTCTCGCTCACCGGTCCGGTGACCAGCAGGGCATCGGCGTGGCGCGGCGAGGCGACGATCTGGATGCCGAAGCGCCCGAGATCATATACCGTCGTACTGAGCACGTTGATATCCACTTCACAGCCGTTGCAGCCGCCGGCGCTGACCTGGCGCACCTTGAGCGAACGGCCGAAAATCCGGCGTATCTCCTCCGCCAACACACTTGCCAGCCTGATCTCCCCCCCCCGCATTTTCAGATCCTCTCTGCGCGAAACGGCCAGCCGGTAATCCGTGGTGAATTCGATGGCGCCATGCGGGCATGCGTCGCGGCACGCCCCGCAGAAGAGGCAGCGCCCCAGATCGAGCTGCAGTACGCCCTCCGCATCGTGGGACAGCGCCTCGACCGGACAGGCCTGCAGGCAGGCGCGGCAGTCGCCTGGGCAGGGCGCCGAGGAGAGCAGCGGGGCGCCGCGGAGGCGGTCGGAGACGATGCACTTTTCCGGCGGGAAGGGGATGGTCCGCAGGCCCTGGTGGAGACGCGATGTAATGATGCTGGACATGGTGTTCCTCTTTACAGATCAAAACCGCAGTAGGAGAGGTTGAAGCTCTTGTTGCACAGCGGAAAATCAGAGATCGCCTGGCCGCGCAGAGAGAGCGCCAGCCCGGGCCAGTTATGGAATGAGGGATCGACGATCTTGCAGCGGGCCAGCCGGCCCCGGCTGTCGGTCACCGCCGCATGGCAGATCTCGCCGCGCCAGCCTTCGCAGAGAGAGACGACAAAGCGGTTGGCCGCCGGCTTGCGCGCCGGCTCCATGCTGATCTCGCCCGCCGGCAGTGCGGCGAGCAGCTCCAGGATGAATTCAATCGACCGCTCGATCTCCAGCCAGCGCACAAAGGCTCGGCTGTAGACGTCGCCCGCCTCCATGGTCGAGACCGGGATGTGAAAAAGGGCATAGATGCCGCCCGGGAAATCGTGGCGGACATCCTGAAAAACGCCCGCGGCGCGAGCGGCCGGCCCGACCAGGCCGAGTTCGACAGCCTGCCGGCGGCTGAGCGCCCCGGTGGATTCAAAGCGCGACAGCACCGAGGAGGAGTCCCAGAGCAGCTCCACGGCACGGGTTACATCGTCCAGCCCTTTCTGCAGGCGGCGGGAGAGTTCGGCCGTCCGTTCGGGCTCGAGGTCGAAGGCCACACCGCCGGTCTTGACCACTCCGCGGCCGAGACGGCTGCCGCATAAAAGTGCGGTCATGTTGAGGAAATCACCGCGGATGGCGCCGCACTGGGCCGAGGTCGGCAGAAAGCCGACATCCCCGGCCAGAGCGCCGAGGTCGCCGATATGGTTGGCCAGCCGCTCCAGCTCGAGGGCGATGCCGCGGATGGCCTGCGCCCGTGCCGGCACCCGCGTGCCGTTGAGAGCTTCCAGGGCCGTCGCATAGGCCAGGGCATGGCCGATGGTGGTGTCGCCGGCCGCCGCCTCCATCTGATAAAGGGTGCGCGAATGCGGCCCTCCGGCCAGCGCCTTTTCGATGCCGCGGTGCTGATAGCCCAGGGAGATCTCGAGATGATAGACCTTCTCGCCGTGGCACTGGAATCGGAAATGGCCCGGCTCGATCACCCCGGCATGGACCGGCCCGACCGCCACCTCGTGGAGTTCCTCTCCGCTCATGGCGAAGAAATCGGTCTCGCCGATCAGGGGAGGCGCAGACGGCTCCGCGCCGGGATAGTCGGCCGGCGTAAATCGGAGCGGTTTGAGCCAGGGATGGCCCTCCGGCCGCACACCGAGCTGTTCATGGATTTCGCGCTCGAAGAGATGGGCCTGGGGGCATGCGGGCGTCAGCGCGGGGAAAGAATCCTCGACCCCGGCGCGCAGCGCGTAGAGCACGCCGTTCTGATCATCGGCGAGCACGGCGATCAGTCTGACGCGGCGGCGATTTTCCCGCAAGCCGAAAAAAGCCGCCAGGCGCCGGCCGCCGGCGACCTCCTCGACAACAGTATCGCGAAAACGGCCGATGGGCAGCGCAGCCAGGGCGGACCATTCGAGCGGCTCACCATTGTGAAAAGGGAGCAAACCGCGCCGGTTCATTGCCCGCCTCCCAGGGCGGCAGCGCCCATCCTGAGCAGACGGTCCAGCCCGCCGGGAATGTACACGCCGAGCAGAAAAGTGAGCATGAAAAGCAGCAGCGGCAGCAGCCGGAGGAGGGCCGGGAGTTTTTCCCGCGGCGCATCCGCAGCGGCGCCCTGCACCATCGGGAAAAAGGCGGCAGCCATGCCGACAAAGACCGCCGTCAGCAGAAAGAGATAGATCACCGCGATGACCAGGCGGTGCTGCATGACCGCAACCCCGAGGAGATTGAACTCGCTGATGAAAAGACCGAAGAGCGGCGTCCCGGAGATGGCCAGAAAGCCGACGATCCAGGCCCAACCGATCTGCGGATGGCTGCGCCCGAGCCCCCTGACCTCGCCGATCGCCTTGGATTTGAAGAGGGTGAGGATATTGCCGGCGGTCAGAAAGAGGCCGCTTTTGCTGAGCGAATGGTTGAGGGCGTGAAAGAGGGCGAAATAAAAACCCGCCGGCCCCAGTCCGATCCCGAAGGCGAGGATACCCATATGCTCGACGCTCGAATAGGCGAGCAGCCGCTTGTAGTCTGGCTGATTGAGAATAAAGACCGCCGCCAGCAGCATGGAGACCAGTCCGAAGATGAGCAGGATATTACGGGCAAAATCGGCCTGGCCGGCAGCGACGCAGATCTGGTAGGCGCGCAGAATGGCCAGGAAGGCGCAGTTGAGCAGGACGCCGGAGAGCAGCGACGAAACCGCCGAGGGGGCCTGGCTGTGAGCGTCCGGCAGCCAGGTGTGCATCGGAGCGAGCCCCATCTTGGTGCCATAGCCGACGAGGAGAAAGATGAAAGCGATGCGCGTCAGCCGCGCATCCAGCGCTGCGCCCCGCCGGACCAGCGCATCGAGCAGCAGCGATCCCTCCTGTCCGCCGGCCGAAGCCGCAGCGCCGAGGAAAAAAGTGCCGAAGAGAGCCAGCGCAATGCCCACCGAGCAGATCAGAAGGTACTTCCAGGTCGCTTCAAGAGAATTGACAGTGCGGTGGAAAAAGATCAGCGGCGCGCTCGCCAGGGTGGTCGCCTCGACCGCCACCCACAGCAGTCCGAGATGGTGCGAGAGAACCACCAGCGACATGGTCGCCAGAAAGAGCAGCATGCAGGTGATGAAGACCCGTTCCGGGTCCCTGGCCCCGTGCGGCTCCGCGGCGGCGATCATGGAGAGCCAGGCCTGCCCGTAGGCGGCGCTGACCAGAAAGAGGAGCGAGACAATGCCGAGGAAGAGCAGTCCCAGCGCATCGACCGCCAGCCAGCCGCCGAGAATCGGCGGCGGCGTCTGCGCCGCCAGGGCGATCACCGTGCCGAGATGAAGCAGCGAGCAGATCAGCCACAAACGCCGGCGCAGCCGGCTGCCGGAGACCAGCCAGGCCGCAGCGCTGAAAAGAATTGGGATAATGATTACCGCCGCGATCACAGCTAATCCTTCAGAATGGTCAGATTGTCCACATCCAGGTCATCAAAATAGTTCTTGATGTGATTCATGGTGATGCCCATGATGAAAACGCCGGCGAAAACGTCGAGGAGTACACCCAGCTCGACCAGAAAGGGCATCTGCGCGGCCAGGGAGAGGCCGAGGATGTAGATGCCGTTCTCCAGCACCAGATAGCCGATCACCTGCGTGATCGCCTTTTTGCGGATGATGAGCATGAGCAGGCCGATCATCACCGCCGCCAGGGAGACCGGAATCCACAGGCGCGAGGAGACCGTCACCGGCAGGGCGAACTTGCGCGCGACCCAGAATGAGACCAGCACCACGCCCATGCCGGCCACCAGCGCCGCCCCGTAGGGGATGTAGGAATCGATCTCCAGTCCGGTGCGCACCTCGCGGGCGGCGTGCGAGAGAAAGCGGGGGATGAGGATGGCCTTGATCGCCAGGCTGCTGAAACCGATGATCACCCCATGCAGGGAGAGAATGCCTCCGGCCGAGATGAAAGGCAGCAGGGCGAGCAGCACTCCCTGAAAGGCCATGACCCGGATGGCCGCGCCCAGACGGGTCAGGCTCAGGAGGTAGAGGTCACTCAGGAGCACCAGCAGCAGAATGATATCGATCACGGTTTGCATGCGTTATCCCAGGATGATGTAACTGAGCAGGCCAAGGGCACCGGCGCCCATCAGCATCTGCGGCACTCGCTCGAGCCGCAGGCGCGCCATCACCGATTCAACGATGCCGATGGCGGTGGCTATGATGAAAAGAACGCCCGCCGCGATCAGCGGCCGCAGCGAGTTGGGCGAAGGAAAGGAGGAGATGATCACCAGGGTGAGGAACATCGCCCAGATCCACAGCTTGAGCGCCGCACCGTACAGAATAAAGGCGAAATCGGGGCCGCTGTGGTCCAGCACCATCACCTCATGGATCATGGTCAGCTCGAGGTGGGTGGCCGGATCGTCGACGGGGATGCGGCTGTTCTCCGCCAGCATGGCGACAAAGAGACTGACCAGCAGCAGGGCGAGGGCCGGACTGTCGGCGTACTCGATGGTCACGGCGCGGCTCTCAAAGATCTGCGAGAGCGAGAGCGAATTGGTAAAGCGGACCAGAGTTGCCAGCCCCAGAAAGAGGATGAGCTCGGCGAAGATGGCATACCACGCCTCGCGGCTGGCACCCATGCCTTCAAAGGCCGAGGCGGTGTCGAGCGCCGCCAGGATCGTGAAAAAACGCCCGAGGGCGAAGAGATAGGCGAACAGGATCAGGTCACCGGGAAAGGCGATCAGAGCGGCATAGCCGGGCAGGGGCAGCAGAGCGAGAGCGGCGACCGTCGCAGCCAGCGTGATCATCGGCGCCAGCCAGAAAAGCGGACTCGTGCTGCGGCTGTAGACCGCACCCTTGCGCAGCAGCCGGAAGAGATCCCGGTAGAGCTGGGTGACCGGCGCGCCGCGGCGCCCGGCGAAAAGGGCCTTGACGCGGACGATCCATCCGGTCAACAGCGGGGCGGCCAGCAGCGAGAGCAGAAAAAAGATCAGGGCGGAAAACCTCATCGCAGCCCTCCGAACCAGAAGAGCAGCGCGAGCAGGACGACGGCGATGTAGAGAATATAAAGCGAGATGCGGCCGCGCTGCATCCACTGCAGCTGGTGGAAGAGCCAGGCGATCGCCGCCAGCAGCGGCCGCCAGAATTTATCGAGAAAGAGATCCGGCGTATGCGAGTGATAGCGCGCACCCTCCGGGAAATATCCTTCCGGCGGCACCTCCTCCACCCTGCTGCGTAGAATCCACTTGTTCTGGTCGATCAGGGGCTGGACAAAGGAGGAGGCGGTATACTGCATGCGCGCGGAGGGCTGGCTGTAGCCGCAGTCCCAGGTGCCGGAGCGTTGGAGGCCTCGCGTCGCCAGAATCCGGCGACGCCAGAGCGCGAGCAGAATAAAAAGCGCAGCGCCGCCGGCGGCGATTACCGTTACGGCTGTGAAAGGCTCGACCAGCGCGGCCATTTCGGTGCTGATGACGGCGGCCGGCAGATTCGCCGCTGCCGCGATCGCCGGCCGCAGCAGGGGCAGGAGCAGCAGCGGCGCGACACCCGCCACCACGCAGAGAGCGGCCAGCAGGAGCATCGGCAGGAGCATGACAGCGGAGGCCTCCTGTCCGCGTTCGCCGGCCTGAGTGCGCCCCTCGCCAAGAAAAACCACGCCGGCCGCCTTGGTGAAGCAGGCGACAGCCAGGGCACCGATCGCGGCCAGGCCCAGCAGGCTCAGCAGCGGCAGAGCGGTGGTCCCTTTGGGCGCGGAAGTCACGGCCGAGAATGAGGCGAAATAGATCATGAATTCGCTGACAAAGCCGTTGAGCAGGGGCAGCCCGGAGATGGCTGCGGCGCCGATGAGAAAGGTCGCGGCAGTGAATGGCATGCGCTTCTGCAGCCCGCCGAGGCGGTCGATCTCCAGGGTGTGGCACTGCTGCTTCACCGCGCCGGCCCCCATGAAAAGCAGGCTCTTGAAAATCGAATGGTTGAGGATGTGCAGCAAGCAGCCGCCGAAACCCAGCACCGCGAGGGTATTCTCCTGCAGATGGAGGCCGAGCAGTCCCAGCCCGAGGCCGATGGCCATGATGCCGATGTTCTCGACGCTGTGGTAGGCGAGCAGCCGCTTGAGGTCGTGCTGGGCGAGGGCATAGAGCACACCCAGCAGGCCGCTCACCAGTCCGATAACCACCAGCAGGGTGCCCCACCACAGCGGGGGGGTTCCCAGCCAGGTGAGGGTGCGCAGGATCCCGTACAGCCCCATTTTGATCATCACGCCGGACATGAGCGCGGAGACGTGGCTCGGTGCGGCCGGATGGGCCTCCGGCAGCCAGACATGCAGGGGAAGGAATCCCGCCTTGGCGCCGAAACCGGCGATGCTGAGCAGGAAGATCAGGCTTTTGAGCTTTGATCCGGCCAGAGCGGCCCCGGCGAACTGGCTGAAATCAAGCGAGCCCGTGCCCGCTCCGGCCAGCAGCCAGAACATGAAAAAGAGCAGGACGACGCCGATGTGGGCGGCGATCAGATAGATCAGGCCGGCGCTCCGCGTCTGCAGCCGCTCATCCTCGAAGGTGACGAGGAAGAATGCGGCCATCGACATGATCTCCCAGGCGATGATGAAGAGCATGCCGTTGGCCGCGGCCGCAACCAGAGCCATGCCGAGGACGAGAAGGTTGAAAAAGAAAAAGGAGCGGCCGCGGGCTGCGGGGCTGCCTTCGGCGCGGAGATAACCGGCGCCGTAAAGCGCGGTCATGGCGGAGATGAAAAAAATGATCACCAGGAAAAAAGCCGCCAGGGGGTCGATCATCAGGGAGAAGGAGAGCGCAGGGATCGAGGCCGCCCGCTCGTAGAGCAGGCTCTCACCGGAAGCGAGCACACTTATAGCCGGGACCATACCGAATGCCCCCGCGGCGATCACGCTGGCGGCCGCGAGCCGCCGCGCCAGGGCTTCCCGGCGGTGCAGCAGCCAGGCGGCCGCGCCTCCGCAGAGCAGAAGGAGCAGGGCGATGAAAAAGCAGGTCAGCTGGGGATTCATCCGGCCGCCCTGCCAAAGCCCGGTTCGATCCGCTTCAGGAGGTCGATGATCTCCTCGCGCACACCGGGCGCGGCCAGGATCCGCCGCCAGGAGTCATCCTTGAGGGCGTAGGAGAGGCGCGAGAGCAGATGCAGGTGGGCGCGGATGGTCGGACTGACGATGGTGAAGATGATGCCGACCGGCTTGCCATCGGGGGCCTCGAAATCGATCGGGGTCTCGAGAAAGGAGA
>ENA-UOWO01004021-UOWO01004021.1-activated-sludge-metagenome-genome-assembly--contig:-NODE-4021-length-16552-cov-7.700794_pt1 | contig 16552 bp, 11 predicted proteins | sample MGYA00238148_ERZ761564 | MGnify/ENA primary metagenome ERZ761564 (study PRJEB28885, sample SAMN05720194) | activated sludge metagenome | isolation source: Anaerobic digester | place: USA...
AAGGTGATTGTTGCATCAGCTTCTTTGTTAGCTTTGTCAGGTGTAGCTGAAATTGCTGTACTGACTAAGGTAAATGTTGGAGCTTTTGAATATGTATACAATGTTTTACCAAAAGCTTGAGTAGCTGTAATATTAGGTGTTGTAACTGTATCATAGTTAGCATCTTCTGCAACTATATCTGTTTCTGTTACACCAGTCAAAGCAACTGTAACATCAGTAGCTTCAAATCCTAAATCACCATCGTCTACTACACCAACAACATTGGCATCGTAAATTTTATAAAAATCGCCCTTAATGGTAAGTGTTTTTGTTGTATCCTTAGCTAAAGCAACTGTTAAATCTGTAAAGATAACAGCACCACCAGCGGCAACTGTTTGTGATGAAAGTAGTGTTGTACCATCATATAATTTAATGGTTGGAACAACTTCAGATTCATCATTGTTGCCAGCTGCGGCGCCAGAGGTAACGGTTACCTTTAGAGTTCTTAAGGTTGAATCATTTTCCTTGGCCTTAAAATCAATCTTAGCCATTTCAACATCTGTTGTGCTTGAAACTGTTCCTAAGATAACGATTTTTTGAGCATTACCTGTATTAGCTGTAACTTCTAATTTTCCAGCAGCTTTGGTTGTAAAATCAATAGTTCTTGTGGCGGCTAAAGCGGCTGTAGGAGCTTGTTGAGTTAAACCAATAGCATCAGTACCTCTTACACAGTTAGCACCAAAGGTGATTGTGGAATCAGTAGCTGAATCTTGAACTGTAGGAACAGATATTTTGATTGTTAATGTCTTGGTTTGATCTTTAGCTAAAGCTATTGATAAGCCAGAGAAAGCAAATCTATAATCTGTGCCAACAGCAATTTCTTCAAATGAAGATGATGTTAAACCAGAAACTTTTGAGATCATGGTTGTACCATCTCATAAACTAATGTCTGAAATTGATCTTCAAACACGAGTATTGAAGTTAATGTAAATTCTGTTAAGGTTAACAGCATTACCAGTAGCTTTAACTTCCATTGCGGCTACAGCAACATCTGATGAGCCAGCTTTGGCTTCAGTATTGTTGGCTGGAGAAGCAGCAGTTTTAACAGTTAAAGAACCTTCAGTTGTACCAGCAACAATTGTTGTGGTTGTTGTACCAGCAGCAGTTGTTGTAACTGGAGCTGCTACGCAATATTTAGCGTTTAAAGAAGCTCTAGTCATTGGGCCAACATATCCGGTTGTTGGAATACCGTTTGCACCTTGATAGGTTTTAACAGCAGCTAATGTTAATGGACCAAAATAACTGGTGTTAATAACACCTAATTTTTCTTGGAGCAATTTAACATCGCCATGTGTCATACCTTGATAAAGGTCGGTTGAGAAACAAGTTGTTGTAGTTGCAGCTGGAGTTGTTGTTCCTGATAAAGCAGCAATTTGTTGAAGTAATGTAGCTATTTGAGCTTGTAATTCTTCAATAGTTACTGCGCTAGCATTGAAAGCACCAACAAAAGCAAATGAAGCAACTAAAACGATTGCGAGTAATTTTTTCATTATAATTTTTAATTTTAATTTTAATTTATATAATTGTTCACTCTTATGTGAACGCAAGCCATTAGACGACCGCCCTTTATTTATATATGCAAAGGACTAACGGTCTAATTGTAAGCCCTTAATTATTGGGCTCAATTAGCGAAGTTAAAGAGAACTTTTCTTCGGTTTCAACTATTTTTTAACTGAATCTTGAATAATTTCATCGATTGATATATCTAATTTATAACCTTCTACAATGTCGAGTGAAGCCAAAGCACCTAAACAGTCATTATTTTCCATTTTGGTTTTGGCATCTTTGAGTAAACTGACAACTTCAGAATATTTAGTAGGATTAAATAAGGTCATATTGATATTAGCAGTTAAGGAAGTAATTCTTTCTTCTATATACTTAGGACAATTATCAGATTTGTTTTCAGCTTCATAAATAACAGCTAGTATATCAGTAGTAGTTTGTTTGATAGTATCTTTTAAGTCAGACGGTAAAGTACCACTAGTTGTTACATTAGGATTCAAATTAGTTTCTTCACGTAAAGCAGTAGTTTGAGTTTCTAAAGTTTTTGATAAAGCAATTATTTTTTTAGGATCTTTGATATTTTTTACATTATCACTAATTTGAGCTAAGTCTTTTTTAACTGATTCGGTTATTTGTGCAATTTTTTCAGTATTATCTTCTGCTTGTTTAATTGCAGCTAATTTATCATTAGCAATATCAAATCTTTTTTCAATCTTTTTGTTTTCTGGTAATATAGATAAAGCAAAATTATCAGCTTTTTCTCTTACTACATATAGAGGACTTAAAGGTGAAATATTAGCAGCCATAATAAAACCACTATAACCTAATATACCAACTACTAATACAGCCATAACTGGCTTGAAAATGTTGATATACTTGTTAAAAGACATTAATACTGGTCTATTAGCTGATTGATAAGAGTTTATTTTATTAGAAATACTAGCTTTAATCATTGATTGATTAAAACTTGAATTAACTTCATTCTTTAATGATTGAAGGGTTGAAATAAGCTCTTCGTTTGTAAAACCTTGATTTTTCATTACTTTTTGGCTTAGTTTTACTCTTACACTTATATAGACGAAAAAACAGAGGATTTGTTACAGTTATATAAATGAAAAAAACAACTCGATTGCTCAAATTGTTTCTTTCAGTAGTTAAGCACTAATTCTAAAGTATTGCTACTAAAGTACTACTACTTAACTGTTTATATATTAGCATATATTTTTTATTTGTCAACCCCCCTCTAAAATTCAATCAAAATTATGTATTATTTAAATACAATACACTTATAAAGAAAGAAATTAAATTACCTAAATACAATCCTGTTTAATTACAAAAATTTTTCTAAACCTAACATAATGGCATCACATATATATTCTTCTAGTTGATTAAAATCTTTAGAAATTTGAGCTTTGGATAAAAATTTATAATAATTTAACTTACTCTTTTTAGTAATAATAGCTGGCGGTAAATTATGTTGTAATAATTGAGCAATTAAAATCAATCGGCCTACTCGGCCATTACCATCAGAATATGGATGAATCTGTTCAAATTCAGCATGAATTTTTGCACTTTCAGCGATTGTATCTGTTTTTGAATTATTTATTTTTAAAATCAGCTCTTTCATTAATTTCGGAATACTTAAATAATTGGCGGTTGGAACGTTACTACCAACAATCCTAACATTATGATATCTATAGATACCAGCATTCGATAATGTTCCGACCATTAATATGTTGTGCAATTTTAAAATAAATGCTTCGTCGATTTTTTTATTTCTTGAGAGATGAGATAATAAATAGTCAAAAGCAATTTGGTGATTTTTTGCTTCTAATATTTCTTTAACTGGTTTATTTACTTGGGAATTATGGTCAAATAATATAGTTTGGGTTTCGATTTTAGTAAGTGTGCTACCCTCAATATTATTAGTATGATAGGTAATGTTCAATACTAAATCCTCATAAATATCTTGCCGATTTAAAATTGTACTAATAATATTAATGTTTAAATCTTTTGTTTTATTCAAAATATATTCTTTTTTTGCTAAAAGAACTGTTTTTGGTATTGATTTTTGACCAGTAGCTTTATGATATAGCTTGTCAATTTTTTCTAATTGCCTTTTATGAGGAATCGATCTACCATTAATTCAACTATTTATAGTAGGAAAAGATATATCAAAACTGTTTGCTAACTGTTGTTGAGTTAACTTTAATATACTTAAAATAATTTTTAACTTCTCTTTGGTAGTCATTTTGTTAAACTTTATATTATATCATATTATATCAAACTTTATAAAGTTTGTCAATAAATCAAAAAAACCAGTAGTTTTTATAACTACTGGTTTTCTATATATATTATTTAAATAATTCAGTAAAGAAATTGATAACGGCTCTTAGAAATCCTGGTTGAGGTTGGCTATCTTCACCTTTGGTAGAAGTAGTTGTTTCTCGCGGAATTGTAGGTTGCGGATCAGTTGGTAAAACTATTATATTATCACACTCTTCGTTATATCCATAATAAATCTTAAATTGATCTGTTAGCCCTCAATGTTGTGGAGGTATTACCCTTATCACAGATTGGTCTATATAATAACTCCCTAAATTAAAAGATAAACGAGAAGGCTCTTTTGCCATATGTTTTGTTACTTTAGTTGCTTCAAAATATCTTTTGAAAGTATAAGTTCCGTTTATATTAGTATAAATTGTTTGTCCCAATTTATCATCTATTTGTAAATTATGGGAAGTAATATGAAATTGATCTTGAAAATCAGAATCATATATTGATTTTATTTTTTGATTCGGATTTGGAAAAATAACAAAAGTAATACTGTCTAAATTATCTGAATTATCATGAGTACAATTAACAAAAACTGTTTTGACATCAATAGGGGCTGGGTTGCCATATTTATTTTCAGTACAATAGGTCCAGTCTGGATGTTTGTTAATAATATTAACATTGCACTGATTTAAATAAAAATAGTCTTTTAATTGAGCTATCTGTTCGCCATTAGAATAAACATAAGCCGTTAAATCGCATCTTTGTGATAAGTCAAATGCAAAAGGTAGCTTAATGGCATTTGGATTAACTGAAATACTGTGGTATTTGTCTCTTAATATATCTATTAATGTAGTATTTTCCAAAACTAAATTCGTAGAAAATTTTGGTTCATTAATATCGATCTGAACCTTATTAATGAACTCTTTACTATTGTTTAAAAATTCACTGCTATAATTTCCTAAATGAGTTCTTCAATCGCTATCAAAATGATTTGGACAGTCCATTTTATAAGAAACTCAAATATCTTTTGGCACGGTCTTGGTTTTGTTTCGCATATAAGAAGTATCGCATTCCATATTTAATGATAATTTAAAATTAATGTAGTATGGATCTTTATTGTCTAGAAAATTAGATTTCGGTATTGGCTCAGCAAAAGAAAATTTACAATAACTTTTTAGATAATTAGTATCAAAAGAATCATCTTCAAAATCAAAAGTTATAATTGATTTTTCTGCTTCACGCCAAACACGATAATTATTATCTGGAGTTTTATAATGAGCGTAGTAAGTAGGTCTTATGACTACAAAAAATTCTATAGTTCCTTTATCATTTTCTATTTTAATATCATTAGGAATATTAGGATATGTATAAAAAGATCTATTATAATATTCTTGCGGACTGTTTATATACGCAGGAATAAATGAAACAAATTCAAAATTATCAAATACTCGTTCGTCTTTATTATTTATATAAGAATACAAAATACCCACCACCTCTTCGCGTGCCTCGCTTTTTTTACGAATTTTAACTGAAATCGTTATTGGCAAACTGGAGTTATAATTATATTTTGTATCAATTGTATCGCTTCCTTTACCGGTTTGTGAAATTAAACGCCCTACTTTAAATGCATACTCTTTGTTGTATCATATAAACCCATTTTCAGCTTCTGATTCTCCTGGCATTAAAGGATCCAGTCCATCACCACCCAATATTTCTATCTTAGCTGGGTTATTTGTAATTGAACTTGGCTTCATAATCCCTAATCCCTCTAAAAGTGTACCTAAAAAACTTACTGCTGTTTTCTCTGGTGGAGCTACAGTTAAAGGATTAGATGGTATTATGCTTGAACTGTCAAAAGATGTAGCTACTTTTGGTTTACTAACGCTTTGCGGTGTTATTGAAGGCGCAGTTAATGTCTGATTTGTTGAATTAAAAATATTATCAGATACTAATGGTTTAGCTTTGGTACTACTAGTAGTTACCGCTCAATTATTGAAACTACTATTGATTTGTCCGCTAACTTGATACTCTGGTGTTTTAGCTGGTTTTTCAGTTTCTGTTGGTTGTGATCACAGATTTTGATTAGTACTAGTAAAACTATCGGATACAGTATAATTTGTTTTTATATTGGCAGCCTTACACTCTGATTCAGTAGCATAATCACCGTTGCTTTTGTAATTTACTTCTTCACATTTTTGAGTTTTAGTATTATAAATTCAACGGGTATAATTTGAAGACATAAAATTACCAATATCAAATGAAGTACTAAAGCCACTAAAAGCGCTTTCAGTTACTGCTTTAGAAATTGAAAAGCCAATAAAAAATAAAGTAATAATTAAAAATAAATAAAATATTTTTTTCATAAAAATATATTAATTTTTGTTATATTAATGATAACATATTTTAAAATTGTAAACAATAAAAATTAGCAAGTATTTATACTTGCTAAAAATTTTATGAGCTTTTTTCTTTTCTGTAATTAAGATAATTTTTCGCTAATTTAATTAATAATAAGTCTTCAAATTTAACTAAATCAGATTGTATTTGATCTAATTGAATTACATGTATATTATTGCCACTTTGCATACGAAAATCTTTACCATCAGAAAATCTACTTGTATAATCATTTATATTTTCGATAACTTGATTTCAATATAATTTACCAATATGACTTTTTGATTTAATAATATATTTTATTAAATCAATATTATTTTCATATTCTTTGCATACCTTTGAGTTTTGTTTTTGTAAATTTTTTAAACCCTTATCTATGTCTCTGTACATTAATGTTTTTTCTGGTTCAAAATGATGCGAATTTATAAAATTATCTATAATTACTCCGAGATGAATGTTGTCTTTTTGTTTACTAAATTCATAAATTCAAAATTCTTTCAATACATCATTAAATCTATTTTTTTGTACCGATTTCCATACTGTATCTACTAATTCTATCGTCTGTTTATTGATTTTATTTTGATAATCGTCAACCGACATATTTTTATTTTAAAGCTTTTTTTAAAGCTTCTAAAGCACGGTGAATAATAACTCTAGTATTAGATTCAGTACGACTGATAATTAAAGCAATTTCTTTTGAATCTAATCCTTGAATATAATAATAAATTAAAACATCGGCATAGATGGGATTTAATTTTTTGATGGTTGTCATAACCATTTCTTTCTTTTCGGATTCAGCATAATCTTTTTTTATATCTTCATTAGATTGAATTTGGATTTCAATTATATTTTCATTCTCATTATCTTCAGTATTAGATTCGATAGATATGATAGTTTGCTTACCTTCTTTGCGATAAAAATCAATAAGGCAATTTCTGGCTAAACGATATAAAAAAGCACGAGGATTTTTTAAATAATCTTCGGGTTTATCACAGTTAGTTTTTCAAAATTTGAAAAAAGTTTCAGCAACAATATCACTAGCAATGTCTGAAGAACTAGTTCGGAGAAATAAAAAATTAAATATTTCTTTTGAATGTTCGTCATAAATTTGTGAAAAATTTTCTCTAGTCATAAAGTATCATTAAATCTTAAGAATAAAAACAAATATTCCGATTTTCAGGCGGTATTTTTGTATTTACATATTATCAAATAAAAGTTAAAAAAGCAAACATTTATGCAAATACTTGTTTTCTGAAGATAAATATGTTATAATAAATACAGCTATTAAATAAATTAGGGGGTTATTTCTATGATTAAACGTTTTTTAGATTTGAGAATCGGCCTTAATGATTACAAACGGCATGCAGAAAAAGTAGAGGCTTCATTCGCACAATTTTTATTCGAAGCAGGAGATCTGCCCTTAAATGTTTCTGGAAACATATTATTGGGGTACCCAGAACCAGGTGAATTACCAAAAAAACCAGTAAACAATGTATCTGTTTATTCTTCTGACTTAAAAAATATAACTGATTTTGAAAAAGAAACATCAAAATCTTTTATAGACAGAATGATCGTCAATAGATTTAAAAACAATCTAAGACTGAGCCAACATGTAATTGATTCTATCGTTCTTTTACCTGCAAAGAGGGTATATATACTAACTGGTAGTAGCGCGACGAGTCTAGTACATGCACTCAATGCTAACAAAGAAAAGTATTTGATGTCTAATGTGGAAATAAAAGTTGCATTTCACGACGGAAATGCAAATATTGTAATTAAAACCGACCTTGAAAAAGATCGTTTGGGAGAAATTATAAACATATTTCTATTTCGACATGGTAGAAGCAAGTTTAACGCAAGTGAATTAACCGAGAGGTAGAAAAAACGAAAAAACAAGAGGGCTTGAAAGCCCTCTTTTTTATTTATCTTTGTGCCCCCAGCAGGATTTGAACCTGCGACCATTTGCTTAAGAGGCAACTGCTCTACCAAACTGAGCTATGGGGGCTTAAATTTTTATTCTACTATATTTATTTCTTTTTTTCAATAGACAATTATTTAAAAATTAAATTGGTTAACATGAAACTAACATTAGCAAAAAACAAACCAAAAATTAAACCAAAAAAAACATCTAAGGGTCAATGCATACCATTGTAAACACGAGATCACATAATTAAAGGGATAAAAGGTAATAATAGCATAAACCAAGGGCTATAAAAAATTAAAACACAAACAACCGCAGTAACAGCAGTAGTATGGCCTGACGGTGAAGTACTATTTTGTTCTTTTTTACCAATGGGCAACACATCTGTTTTAGTTAAATAAGGTCTGGGATGATAAGTAATTTTTTTAATAATATCATCAATTATAATTTTAATAAAAGCAAAAACAAAAAATAAATTAGTTGCTAATTTAAATACTAAATACATATCTTGTCTTCAAATTAAAAATATTAACATTCAAAAACCAAAAAATAAAATTAAAAAATTACGATTACTAATTAATCATGAAATAGTACTTAAAAAAGTATTTCTTTTTTTATAAATTTTATCAAATCATTTAAAATTTCAATTGGTCATGGTTTAAATTAAAATCCTTGGTGCCTCCAGAGGGATTCGAACCCCCAACCTCGTGGTCCGAAGCCACGCACTCTATCCAGTTGAGCTATAGAGGCAAAAGATAATTATAATATTAGCATAAAAACTATGATAAGTAAATTAAGACATGCCCTTACCATGGAATTTTCTATAAGTTTCTTTTAATTCTTTATTGGTCAAATGAGTATATATTTGAGTAGTGGCTACTGACGAATGACCTAACATGGATTGAACAGAACGTAAATCAGCTCCATTCTGAAGTAAATCAGTAGCAAAACAATGGCGTAAAGTATGAGGAACTACTTTTTTAGTAATACCGGCTTTTACAGAATAGAATTTTATAATACGTTCTATTGATCTCGTAGTAAGACGAGTATAATTTTTGCTTTTAATATTTGGTAACCCAATAAACAATGGTTCGTCAACTATATCTTTTCTAGCTTGTAACCAATCAATTAAATATTTTTTAGCACGATCTGATAAAAATACTACTCTAATTTTTCTACCTTTTCCTTTTACAGGAAATTCTCCTGTTTGCAAATTAATACTGTCTTTATTCAAAGAACAAAGCTCAGAAACACGAAGCCCAGTAGAAAACAATAATTCTAAAATAGCTTTATCACGAATACCTTTTAAATCTGATAAATCAGGAGCTTCAAGCAATCTAACTAATTCTTCTTCAGAAATAATATTTATTTCGCGATCACCGGCTTTAGGTAAATCAATTTTATCAGGAGAAATAACTTCAATATCACGGCGAATTAAATATTTAAAAAAATTACGAATTGCAATCATATAATATCCTTGGGTATTTTTTTTTCGTTGTTCGCCAAAATCAGTAATTTCACGATTTAAAAATAAACGGTATTCACGAAGTGAATCATAAGTGATGTCTTTGGGTATTAAAGTTTCATAACTCTTACCAATATAGCTTGAAAGTCATTTAATAAAATGTAAAATATATCGCTCATAATTATCGCGAGTTTTAATACTGCGATTTTTTTCAATTTCAATGAAATTCAAATAATCAGTTAAAAGGGTTTTTAAAGTCATACTTAAAAATTAAAAATCTTTTTTATATATTCTTGTGATGTTTGCGATTCTTCTTTGATAAACGATCATTGGTTATGATAATCTAAAAACTTTTTAACATGAGAGTCAATATTAAATGTTTTGGCAAGAGTTGAACTAATTTCAAATTCTTTTAAAAAATTAGCAAAGATAATAATATTTTTAGCATTAGCTGTTTGAGAATGATGTTTTATGATCGATAAAGCACTTTCTTTAATAGCAGTTAAATATCTAGGATCTTTTTTTATAGAATTCTTAATATCAAAAACATTTTTAATCTCTTCAGCGATATTACTATTATTGGTTTTAATCGCAGAAAAATAATATTTATAAATATAGTTTTTTATAGTTTTATCCTCGCAAAGAAATTTAAAAATATGAGTATGCTCTTTTTTAAATGATTTAAAATAATTCATATCAATATCAAAATCTTGAAAATTGGCTATAAATTGCTCTTTAAGTTTTTTAATTTCTTTAATAGTTTTTTTATATAAATCATAATTTATATTATATTCCGCCTTTAATTCTTTTTCTGATTTGTCAAAAGCATCTTTAAGATATAATAATTTATTTTTATGATTAGATTCTCTAAATTCATTAACGGCTGAAATTTGAGTTTTAAGAGATTCTTTTGTTTTTTTCATATTTGTAATTTAATTTTCCTATGTCGCAAAATATTATATCAAGGAGTAAGAAAAAAAGCAAGAAGTGGTAATTGAATTAATGAAAAAGCCCAGCAGGATAGAATTACTTATCTATTCATCTGCTGGGACTTTTGGAGGATGGGCTAGTGTTTTTTAGTGTATTGGATTTGACACAAGACAGCGAGAAATAATAAAAGAAAACAAATTGCTGCCATTATAATTGTTTCCAGACGGACTGAGCATCTAAGCCCAGCCCCCTCTATATGAGTATACACCGGGTTGGCTGTGAGCCAACCAAAAATAACCAGGGCAGTATAGAGGGCTGCCCTTCTCGTCCATTTCATTACTTTTCTCATGAATGTCCTCCTTAAAAATGTTGCTACTTTTTCAGTAGCCATAAAAATTCAAAAATTAAATCTTTATGGCTACTGAAAACTATTATAATGTACAAATCTGTTTCGTCGTTAATTACGACTCATCGGTATGGATTTAATCCATAGACAGATTGGAGTAGTTGGTTTTTTCAACCAACTACTCCTTTAACAATCGTAGGATAATTTTTCCTACGATCCCTAATGCTAACCCATACACAAGGCCGGCAACTAGGTAATTTTCAGGGTTTTGGAGTTGCAGCAAAGCAACAGCTTTGGGCGCAGTCCATATGGCTATGCCAAACAATAGAAGAAAAACTACAAATCTTGTCAAAATTTTACCTCCTATTTAGAGATAAAATTAAACACCATAATTGGTGTCTAATTTATCTCTTAAATATAAGTATATTATAACATAATATATGTCATTTGTCAATACCATTTGTGGAAAACTTTTTAATCTTATTCCATGTGTATTTTCTCTACAAATTCTTTATAACGTTGTAAAAACAATGGATATTTCTTAAAAACAGGATCAGTAGCAAACAATAGTTTTGCTTCATCCTGAATGTTTTTTAACATTTTAGAATCTTTAATAGCCATCATAGCTAAATCAGGAAAACCAGATTGGTTTTTACCAAACATTTCCCCTGGCCCTCGTAGTTTTAAATCAATTTCAGCTAATTTAAAACCATCGTGACAATTAACCATAGCCTCTAGTCTTTCTTTAGTTGTTTTACTGTTAGATTCAGTATACAAAAAGCAATAGGATTGATAAATACCTCTTCCAACGCGTCCTCTGAATTGATGGAGTTGAGCCAAACCAAAACTTTCAGTTCCCATAATTAACATAATGGTAGCATTCGGTACATCCACACCAACTTCAATAACCGAAGTTGAAACTAACATATTAACTTCATTGTTATAGAACTTTTTCATAATTAATTCCTTTTCTTTTGATTTCATTTTACCATGAAGCATTTCAATTTTAAATTCAGGAAAAATATTTTTCATTTTTTCTACTTCTTTTTTGACTGCTTTGACTTCATAATTTAATAATTGATCAAAAGAAAACAAATTCTTTATTTTTTTTGTTCCATCTTCATTTGTTTCTTCTACAATTTCAATTCTTGGACAAATCACAAAGGCTTGACGTCCATTTTTAATTTCTTTACGAATAAATTCAAACATTGGCTTTTCTTTTATTTTAGGAACAATTTTAGTAATAATCGTTTTTCTATTTTTAGGCATTTCGTCTAAAATGGATAAATCTAAATCACCGTAAATAGATAAAGCTAAAGTACGAGGAATAGGAGTAGCGGTCATTGAAAGAAAATGAGGAAGTAAATCATTATGTTTATTAATTAATTCTTTTCTTTGTTTAATGCCAAAACGATGCTGTTCATCAATAATGACTAAACCTAATTTTTTAAAATCAATATTCTTTTGAATTAAAGCATGTGTGCCAATAACTAACCATTTGGTACCTTCGCTAATACTTTTTAATAAATATTCTTTTGATACCTTGCCTTCGATAAAACCATCTTTGATTTGTACTCCTTCACCAGTCATTAAAGCAATTTTAATTTTAAAGGATTCTAAATATTTTATAATATTATAGTAATGCTGTTTAGCTAAGACTTCGGTTGGAGCCATAAAGGCAACTTGATATCCTTGTTCAATACATAGCAAAGCAACGGCAATAGCAATAATAGTTTTACCTGAGCCAACATCCCCTTCTAATAATCGGTTCATAGGCGATCCACTTTCTAAATCTTTCATAATATCTCAAATGGCTTTCTTTTGAGAATTAGTTAAAATAAAAGGCAGAGTTGATAAAAATTGTTTAATTAAACCAATATCAGCTTTAATTTTAGGAGCTTTGTTTTTAGACATTTTGTCTTTAATACGCATTAAATGAAGCTGAGTAAGCAACATTTCTTCAAATACAAAACGATTGCGAGCTTGATTTGCTTCATCTATAGTACTAGGAAAATGAATTTTATTCAAAGCATCCTTTAAATTAAAAAGTTTGTTTCTTCTTTTTGTTTCTTCCGGTAAATAATCAACAAATTCTTGCTGAAAACTATCGAGCAAACGCTTAACATAAGTACGTAACATCTTAGAACTAACACCGCTAGTTTCAGGATAAACAGGAATTAATCTACCAGTATGTTTTAAATTATTTATATCTATTTCTTCATCGTCTTTATCTCTAGAAGAAATGATTTCAAAAGCAGGGCTTTGAAATCCAAAATGCTTACCTTTGGGCTTAGGTTTACCAGAAACAGTTATTAAAGATCCATTCTTTATTTGATTTGAAATGAAAGGTTGATTAAATCAAACCAAATCGGCCGAGCCGGTATCATCAATAATTTTGGCTTCAGTTAATAACATTCTTTTACGATAAGTTCGATAGCTTCTCATTTTATCAACTTTGCCAATAACAGTAGCATTAATATCACTTACTAATTCATTAATTGATTGAATATTAGTAAAATCTTGATATCTAAAAGGAAAATGCCATAAAAGATCTTTAATGACAAAAATATTTAAATTTTTTAATTTGTCTTGATAGTATTTACCAACACCATAAAGATTTTCAATACTATCGCTTAATTTAATGTCAGACATTATATAATTTTATATATGTATTTTATCAAATTTTTAAAATATTGTCATTAAATACATGATTGGCAGATTTTGACTTTTTGTGGTATAATAAATATAATAAAATTATTAAATAATATAATATGCTAAATGAAAAAAATATCCATAAAAGAGCTTTAGAAAAAATGAGGCAAAAAAATAAAGGTATTGAAGATAAATTAGAAAAAAATGATGAGGTGATTGAAGAACTAGAAGAAAAAAATAAAAATGTTGCCGATATTAAAAAAATGATGGAACAAAAAAAGCAATTAGAATCTGAAATTGAAAACTTTGAGCGTGAAGACATTTTTGGAGAAATGAAAGATGCAAAGGAAAACGGCCAACAACATTTTCTTTCATTATTACCAAAAGAAAAATTGTCACAAGAAGAAAAGACAAGATGAGAAAGAGAAATAGACCGCAATCATGATTCATTATCAAAAGGAACGATATGGGCTGGTAAATCTAATTGACAAGCAAAACAAGAAATAAAAACTCCTGAAGAATATGTAAAAGAGGTCAAAGAAATAATTGAAGACACAAAAAATAAATTTGAAAACCTGGCGGAAGAAGAAAAAGAAAAATTTCATGAAAATTATGAACGAGCTATACAAAATACTGAAGCCGCGCTCAAAGGTTTTGGTTTAGAAGCGCTAAAACATAATATGCCAGAAATTGCTAAAGATATTTTAGAATATACTGATTTATTAAAAAGAAACCCTTTGATAGAAAAACATTTAGAAAAACAAATTAAAAAGAATGAGGCTAAAAAAGAAAAAATAGCTGAGGGTGATAGAAAAAAAGAATTAGATGAAGGAAGAAAATTGGCTAGATTTGTTTACGGAGCTTTAACAGGAAAAAAATCAGAGGAATCTAGGCCTGGTTATTTTTCAGAAAAATATTTTGGATATTCTAGATCGTTTACTCATGATATAGATATTAAAACACCTGAAGACTACATAAATGCTATCCAATTAGAAATGCAAAAATATGAAAAACAATTACAAAACAACCCAAATAATCAATATGCAACGCAAGGAATGGAAGAAGCAAAAGCATCTCTTGAAGCATTTGGTTTAGAAGCTATGAAATACGGAGATAAAAATACCGATGAATTAGTTAAAAAAATAATTGAATCTAGATAATTAAAATAAAATGGAAACGACAACTCATAGATATGAGTTGTCGTGGCAAGGAAACCCAACGCAGTTGGTAAATATCTTTGAACGATATTCATTTCTTAGTAAAATACTAAGAATTCCTTTATACATTGGATCCGATCCAAATTATCGTGCTGCATCTAATTTATGCATCTCCTAATGTACTGATAATATATTAACAAAAATTATTTTAAAAATCAAATAGCCGTATATAAAACGGAAAAGGCTCCGTAATGCATTGGAGCCCGAGAAAAAAGAACAAAAATATACACCCTTCTTAGTATTTCTATACAATATAGAATATCCGAAGGGAAACCTTCTAGGAACATGTTTATTATAATAAATATCTTAGCAAAAGTCAATAGAAAAGACCCCATAATGCTTTAGGGTCTTTTTCGTTTTTGCTATATAATAAAGAACATATTTTTGCAGCAGGAAGGCGACGTTGTTTCCTGCTGTAAGTATCCATCTAAGGAGGTTATCATTAAGATACTGCTATCAAATTATCATAAAAACATGAATGTGTCAAGTAAGATAAAGGGGAGTATTATTTTAGAATAATATAAAATAAAGCACCCAACAATAAATATTGTTGGGTGCTAAAAGTAGAATTTAAAATTGAATAACGTCAATTAAATTTTCTTTTTTAACTTCCTTTTGTTCTTTAGTTTCTAAATTTTTAACCGTAATCATTCCCTTTTCTTTTTCATCAGGGCCATAGATAATCAAATATTTGCAATTTTTATCTAAAGCATATTTAATTTGATTAGCTAATTTATCGTCATTTAAATAAATTTCAGCATTAATATTATTATTAATTAAAATATTCAATATATCTAAGCAATCTTTTTTCATTGTCTCATCAAACAAAGCAATTAAAACTGATTGCTTTTCATTTTTAATATTTTCTTCTCCAAGCAATCCAAAAATACGTTCAATGCCAATAGAGCCTCCACAAGCAGGAACTTTTTCATTATTAAAAATACTAGTTAATGTATCATAACGTCCTCCGCCAGCAATAGTTGATTTTAAATCATCACTATAAAATTCAAAGACAGTTGAAGTATAATAATCAAAACCCCTAACCAATGTTTTACAAAAATATATATTAGTTGAACCTAAATAAGGTTTAGTTAAATTAATAATTTCATTAATTTGATTTATAATATTTTGAATTTCGGGTTTAGTATTACAATAATTCTCAAATTCATTTTCATTTTGAAGAATGTTTAAAATGTTTTTACAAACATTTTCTTCAAAACCTTTAGATATTAATTCTTCAATGACACCATCAAAACCAATTTTATCTTGTTTATCAAGAGAAACCATAAAAATTTTAATATCTTTGATGCCAAAACTTTCTAAAAATTTTATAAGAAAATCACGAGAACTAATTTTAAGAGATAGATTATTTAAATCAAAACATTTTAAAGCTTCATTTAGAGCTATAAAAGTTTCAACTTCAACTAAATTAGAATCACTACCAATAGTATCAATATCACATTGATAAAATTCTCTAAATCTTCCTTTACCAGGACGTTCAGCTCTTCAAACTTTATCAATACAATAACGTTTAAATATTTTAGGTAATTTATCTTTGTATTCACTATAAAAACGAGCTAGTGGTACGGTTAAATCATAACGAAGCCCTAAATCACAACCTTCTTCGGATTTATCACCGCGTTTTTGAATTTGAAAAATTAGTTTTTCATTTTCTTCATCATTACTAAATTTGCCATTTAAAACCTCAATCCGCTCTAATACGGGTGTATCAATAGGATCATAATTAAACTTCTCAAAAATTTGTTTAATTTGATTTATAATTCTTTGTTTTTTACGTAACTCATTTG
>ENA-UOWO01004027-UOWO01004027.1-activated-sludge-metagenome-genome-assembly--contig:-NODE-4027-length-16540-cov-17.096815_pt1 | contig 16540 bp, 15 predicted proteins | sample MGYA00238148_ERZ761564 | MGnify/ENA primary metagenome ERZ761564 (study PRJEB28885, sample SAMN05720194) | activated sludge metagenome | isolation source: Anaerobic digester | place: USA...
CGGTTGATCCGGCGATCGTCGGTCGACTCGCGCGCGATGCGGTCGCGCTGAACGCCAGGCTGGGCGATCCGACGCAAGTTGCCAAGCGCCAGGGCAATCGGGCCTGATCAGGAATGGTCATCGATCGGGATAGGGATCGCGTGCCATCGTCTGCATTTCCGAGTCCGGGATCAGCGACACGATCAGGGCCAGCACGTAGCGGACGATGACCATCAGGGTCGAGAGCAAGGCGTCGACGTTGATGTGCAGATTGAACATCTCGAGGCCGGCAACGATCGGGCGACCCACGAAGAACGTGACGAATACCATGAAGAATAGTGCCACGAAGGTGGCGCCGCCATCGGCGAGCCGGTTCTTCGCCCAACTGGTGCGAGGGTCATCGGATCGCATCGCGGCATGCATCGACATCGAAACATGGAGGACGAGATAGGCCGATGCCCAGGCGATATCGGTCATGCCGATTGTGTGGAAACCCGCGAATCCAGTTGCCAATGCATTGCCGTTGCCGCCATCGCGAGCGACGCCGTAACCAACAAGGATGAAAAACAGGACGAAGGCCAAGCCCGCCGTGAGCTTGATCATGTCCCAGAGATGCAAGGCGACGCCGCGTTCGGGATAGAGCGGAATCGTGGCCAGGCTGACAATCAGCAGCTCGATGGCCAACAGGGCCTGCAGGAAGACATACGGCAGTCCGCCCCAGAGGCAGGCGCCCAGCAGAAACAGATGGGAGATCGCAGCATGCAAGGCCGTGCGCGGCGAGACCTCACGCAGCGACTGGATCAATTTGTTGGCCATGTCGCGTTCCCCGGAGCCGCTTCCCGCACCCTGTCCGAAGGTGGATTGTTCCACAGGCGGAAGCGGGAAGGAGGAAACAGGCAGCAACCCCGATGCCTGACCTTTTCGCGATGCGTGCGGCAGCGTCAATCGTCGAGCGGAATCCTGGATTGCGGGTGATTCGACGTCGACGCGGAACCAATCGCTGGCGCTGAACTCACAGTTGCCTGGCCATGCGACCGCTGGCATTCACCCCTGGAGCGCACATGTTCTACAAATCCGGTTTTTCGCTGGCCCTCGCCTTCGGCATCGCTGCATTCGCCACGCCGTTGTCGCTGTCGGTCGCGCGCGCGGCGGAAAACCCCCAACTGGATGCGCAGATCGTCATGTACACGACGAAAACCTGCGGATATTGCGCGAAAGCCCGGGCCTGGTTCAGCGAGCGGAAGTTGCACTGGGACGAGCGCGACATCGAGGCATCCCCTGAAGCGCATGCGCAGTGGAAATCCTATGGCGGCACAGGCACTCCGCTGATCCTGATCAACGGCAAGCGCCTCGTGGGTTTCTCGCCCACGGCGATCGAGGCGGAGCTTGCGGACGTCGCGAAGCTGCGATAAACCGCCGCGCGCCGCATGAATCGGGGGTTGTTGCGTCGACCGACTTCTGCTTCAAACCGTGCAGGGCAACCAGGACCTTCAGAGCCAGGTCGGATCGACTCGATCCCATGTGGCGTAGCGTGTTCGGGTAGGGGGACCCGCTGCGTTGTGCTGCGGTTGGGAATTGCTCGGCTAGGGTTCGCTCCACTGAACACCAACCGGGAGCGCATCATGTTTTCAGCACGGGTAGTGGCGATTTCTGTTTTCGCTGGTCTGGTCGGCGCTGGCAACGTGCTGGCCGCAAGCATCGTGACCGCGCCGCAGGGTGGTGTTGCGCGCTGGGCAGGCCTGGCTGCGAGCGAATGCGGCATCTACGGGATGCGTTATGCAGCGGTCGACGCGGTCTGTTACTACCCGGTAGATATCCGCACGAAGCCGGGGAGCCACGAGATCGCCTTGTGGGATCAGGACGGCAAACAGCACCTTGGCGCGCTCAAGGTCGAGAAGGCCGACTTCCCCGAAGTCGAGATGGAATTGCCGGCAAGCCTCGAGCGGTTTCTCAAGCCGTCGGACGACGACAACGCGCGTGCGGGTGCCGAACGCGGTGCCATCGCGAGGATCCTCGGCGGCAGCGTCGATAGCCCACCTGATTTTTCATTGCCGCTCGGCAAGCCCGCCGCAACGCTTCCGGCGAGCGCTGACGATTTCGGCAGCGAACGCATATTCAACAAGGAGCATCGCAGCCTGCACAGCGGTCGCGACTATCCGGTGGGTCTCGGCAACGCGGTGAAGGCGGTTGCCGATGGCACGGTCGTGCTTGCTGCCGACCATTTTTTCGCTGGTAATTCCGTGTATGTCGATCATGGCGACGGCCTGATCAGCATGAACTTCCATCTCGAATCGATTGCGGTCAAGGACGGCGACAAGGTCAAGCGCGGGCAGACGCTCGGCAAAGTCGGTGGCACTGGACGCGCCACGGGTCCGCATCTGCATATCGGACTGCGCTGGCTGGGCAAGCGCATTGACCCCGCACTGCTGTTCGACAATCCGACCACCCTGCCATCGGTCAGCGACACGCGCGAGGAAGCCGAGCAGAAAATCGAGAAGGCGGAGCAGCGTGAACCTGACGAAGGCGACATGCCGATTGACGACTGAAAGCCCGTTTCGAGAGCGCTCGCACGGGTCGTGGCGGGGCCAGGAACTTCGCTCGCGGCAGGGCGGCTGCGTCTGCACGTTTGCCTGCCGACGGGAACTGGGTCCGGCCACGACCCGTCACGGGATGGACCGGGTCGCGAAGTGGAATTGTCCTGCGGTGCATTGCAAATGCGGGTCCCTGACGCTGTAATGACGTGCTGTCAAACCTCGCCCGTCAAAGGAACCCGCGATGCCCATCATTCGCATGAGCGATCTCGATCTGTCCAACAAGCGCGTGCTGATCCGCCAGGATCTCAACGTCCCGATCGAGGAGGGCCGGATCACCTCGGAGCAGCGCATCACGGCATCGCTTCCGACCTTGCGGCTCGCCCTCGTGAAAGGCGCGACGGTGCTGGTCACCTCGCACCTTGGACGACCGAAGGAAGGCGTCTGGAGCGCGGCCGATTCGCTCGCTCCGGTCGCAGCGCGCCTCTCGGAACTGCTCGGCCGCGACGTACCCTTGATTCGCGACTGGGTCGATGGCGTCAAGACGGCACCGGGATCGATCAGCCTGCTTGAGAATTGTCGGATGAATGTCGGCGAGGCCAGCGATGATGACGGTCTGTCGCGCAAGTACGCCGCGCTCTGCGATGTGTTCGTCATGGATGCGTTCGGTACGGCGCATCGCGCGCAGGCTTCGACGCATGGCGTCATTCGCCATGCCCGGGTTGCGGCCGGCGGACCCCTGCTGATGGCCGAACTCGACGCGCTGGCCAAGGCGCTTGAATACCCGGCAAGACCCTTGCTTGCGATCGTCGCCGGATCCAAGGTTTCGACCAAGTTGACCTTGCTCGAGAATCTGGTCGACAAAGTCGATCAGCTGATCGTCGGCGGCGGCATCGCGAATACCTTTCTTGCTGCCGCGGGCTACAACGTCGGGAAGTCATTGCACGAGCCGGACCTGATCGAGACTGCCAATCGCATCAGCGCCGCGGCGATTGCACGCGGTGGCCAGGTTCCGATTCCGGTCGATGTCGTCGTCGCGTCGCGTTTTGCGGCCGACGCGCCGGCGACCGTGAAGCGCGTTGAGGACGTGGGCGACGATGACATGATCCTCGATATCGGCCCGCAGACTGCGGCTCGTTATGCCGCGCTGATCGACAAGGCCGGTACGGTGGTCTGGAACGGCCCGGTCGGCGTGTTCGAGTTCGATGCGTTCGGCGGCGGCACCGAAGCGCTCGCGAAAGCGATCGCCAAATCTCCCGCTTTCTCGATTGCCGGTGGCGGCGACACGCTGGCTGCAGTCGACAAGTACGGCATCGCCGACAAGATTTCGTATATCTCGACCGGCGGCGGTGCGTTTCTCGAGTTCCTCGAAGGACGCGAATTGCCGGCGGTCACCGCCCTGCGCGCGCGCGGCGCATAAGCGGTGAGCCTGATCCTGTTCGATCTCGATGGCACCCTGATCGACTCGGAGATCGGCATCACGAAGTCGATGGAGCACGCGTTGCGTGCGCTCGATGTCGAGCCGCCGACGCAGGCGGTGCTGAGATCGTGGATCGGTCCGCCGTTGCACGCGTCGTTCCCGAGCGTGGTTGGCGACGACGAGGCGCGTGTCGACCGCGCGGTCCATCACTACCATGAGCGGTTCGATCATGTCGGCTGGAGCGAGCACTCGGTCTATCCGGGTATCGCCGACCTCGTTTCCGAGCTTGCACGACGCGGCCACAGACTCGCGGTGGTGACCTCCAAGATCGAGGAACAGGCAAGACGAATTGTCGGCAGTCTGCCGTTCGGCCATCTTTTTGATGCGGTGCATGGTCCGGCGGCAGGCGGGCGCAGCAGCGAGAAGGTCGCACTCGTCGCGAAGGCGCTGCGCGAGGCAAACGGTTCGGTCGACGACACCGCGATGATCGGCGATCGTCGATTCGACATCGAAGGCGCTCGCGGCAATTCCGTGCGTGGCATCGGCGTGCTCTGGGGTTTCGGCGACCATGACGAGTTGCGCGCGGCCGGGGCCGATCACATCGTGGCCGAGCCGCGCGAGATCGTCGAATGTCTCGATGCCTGCCTGGCGGGACATGCGGGCAGGCGCCAGGCGACTCCGTCAGGCATCGGCTGACAGCTGCGCAATCGCGATTTCCCGACGGTTGGCTGTGATAGCTTCACGCGGCGGACCCATGAGGAGTCGATGAATGTCTCAGCAGTTGCGTCGTACAAGGATCATCGCCACGCTGGGCCCGGCCACCGATGCGCCGGGCATGTTGAAGAATGTCCTCGCCGAAGGCGTCGATGTGGTTCGCCTGAACTTCTCGCATGGAAATGCGGATGATCATCGCGCGCGGGCGGCTGCGGTTCGCGCGATGGCGGCCGAACTCGGGCGCGAAGTCGCCGTGCTTGGTGACCTGCAGGGACCGAAGATCCGCGTCGAGCGCTTCGCGGATGGCGCCGTGCATCTCGAGATCGGTGCAGCGTTCACGCTCGATTGCCGGGCCGATGCGGCGCCGGGAGACGTCAACCGCGTAGGCGTCGGCTATCTTGATCTGTGGCGCGACGTGAAACCGGGCGATCTCCTCCTGCTCGACGACGGACTGATCGCACTCGATGTTGTCGAAGTCGCTCCCGAGCAGGTGCATTGCCGCGTGGCGATCGGCGGTCGCCTGTCCGATCGCAAGGGCATCAATCGTCAGGGCGGAGGTCTCACCGTCGCGGCGCTGTCGGACAAGGATCGTCGCGACATCCAGCTTGCTGCCGAATTGCAGGTCGAGTTCCTCGCCGTTTCGTTCGTGAAGAACGCCGATGACGTCGAACAGGCGCGCCGCCTGCTTCGCGAAGCCGGTGGCGACGCGGCGATCGTTGCCAAGATCGAACGCACCGAAGCCATTGCGGCGCTCGGCGAGATCATCGAAGCAAGCGATGTCGTCATGGTTGCGCGTGGCGATCTCGGCGTCGAGATCGGCGACGCCGAATTGCCGGGGCTGCAGAAGAAGATCATCCGCGAGACGCTCGAACGCAGTCGGGTCGTCATCACCGCGACGCAGATGATGCAATCGATGGTCGAGTCGCCGATTCCGACGCGTGCCGAAGTACTCGACGTGGCCAATGCCGTGATCGATGGCACCGATGCCGTGATGCTCTCGCAGGAGACCGCGTCAGGGCGTCATCCGGACAAGGCGGTCGCCGCCATGCGACGCGTCTGCCTCGGCGCCGAGCGCCAGTTCGAGCCGCCGAACGATGTCGGTCCGGGCGCACATGTGCTCGATCGCACCGATCAGGCGATCGCACTCGCCACGATGTTCCTCGCCGGGCGCATCGGCGTGCGCGCGATCGTCGCCTTGACCGAGTCGGGCGCGACCGCACGCTGGCTCTCGCGCCATCGTTCCAGCGTGCCGATCTATGCGTTGTCGCGAAACGGTGCCGCGCGGCGTCGCATGTTGCTGTTCCGCGACGTGCATCCGATCGAGTTCGACCCGCACGATGTCGGCCCGACGCAGGCCGCGCGCGCGGCTGTCCAGCATCTCTACCAGCTCGGTCACCTGGCCGAAAACGATCGCGTGATCCTGACCACCGGCGACCATACCGGCCAGCTCGGCGGCACGAATACGCTGAAACTCCTGCGCGTCGGCGCGGACGGACTGGCCGAGGGCTTGGGAGATCTCTGATGGACGGGGAACCGCAAGGGATGCGCACATCGCTGTACTCGATTCTTTGCATCGTGATAAGGCTCGGTGCCGTGATGCTGGCCTTGGGCTCGATCGAGAGAATGGGCTACATGATCGGTCAGGGAGGATATTCCTCCTACCCGGCAGAGCAGCAATGGCTTGCCTGGGGTTTCTTCGCGTTCGGTATGCTCACTTCATTCCTGCTGTGGCTCTATCCGGGGCCACTCGCTCGCCTGGCCTCGGCGCGAAGCGCGCAACAGGTTTTCGAAAGCCCCGTATCCGCCGCGGACATGCAGTGGATTGCGCTGAGCGTACTCGGCATGTACTGGATAATGACCGGCATTCTCGATCTTTCGGAGCTGGGTTATCGGTACGTCTGGATGTCCGAATTGCTGGGAACGGGCGAAGCCGCCATGCGCAGTTTGCATGGCCAGATCGCCTATGACGCGCTCGAGGTCATTACCGGCATTGCGTTGACGCTTGGCGCACGCGGGCTTGCGAAGCTGCTGCAGAAGATGCGTTATGCGGGGAGTTCCGGAATGGCCGCACGGAAGGCAAGCCCTTCGGAGGATTCGGACTAGTCCGTTTCGCGCGGATGTTCCATCGAGTCCTGGATCCCCCCAGTCCTGGGACCGCTGGGCAGGAATCATTGGATCGACGCGCTGGAAGTCGTCGAACGAAGACCCGCTGTTCCGGATTCGGTATCCTGAAGTCTCAGTCAACCCGGAACCCCAGCCATGGCCCTGCGAAAGAGCATGTTTCTGATCGCCTGCTTGGCGCTTACCTCGTTCGCGTTCGCCCAGAAGGTGCCGCGATCGGTCGCGCCCGACGATCTCGAGAAGTACTGGGTGATGATGAAATCCTCGGTCCAGGGCGATGCACCGCTCGGCGGCAAGAACATGGATCAGCCCGGTTGCGCCGCCGTGTCCTTCATCGTCGAGGGCAATGGCCGCGCGAGCAATATCGCGATCGAGAAAGTCGTGCCGCCCGGCGGCTACGGCGAGCTCGCGGCGAGCATCGCCTCGAACCTCGAGTTCGAGCCCGCGCTCATGAACGCAGGCCGTGATCGCGTGTTCAGTTCGCTGATCTTTCCGTTCAACCTGCCGACGGATCCCGCAGCGCGCGAAGCGGTGATGCGTCAATGCGTCATACCGGCGCGGCGCTGGAGCGCGAAAAAGCCCGAAAAATAGGAAGTTACGGTCGGCTCCGGCGACGACTCGTTGCGCCAGCAGGTTGCGCCAGCCCATATCGCCTGAACTGCAGTCGCGGGCGAACTGGCCTATACTCCGCGCCCCTGAAACCCCCATTCCAGCCGACACTCGCCGTGTTGGCGCAACGTACTGTTTTTCTGGAGTCGTCCATCGATGAGTATCGAGCAGCTTGAAAGCATCGCCCAGGCCATGGTGGCGCCGGGCAAGGGCATCATCGCGATTGATGAATCGAACAACACGATCAAGAAGCGCTTCGACACGGTGGGCGTACCGAACACCGAAGAGAATCGTCGCGCCTACCGCGAAATGCTGTTGACCACGCCGGGTCTCAACCAGCACATTTCCGGCGCGATCCTGTATGACGAGACGATCCGCCAGTCGACCAAGGCCGGCGTGCCGTTCACGAAGCTCATGCTTGACGCCGGCATCCTGCCGGGCATCAAGGTTGATCGTGGCCCGTTTCCGCTCGCCGGATTTCCGGGTGAGCTGGTCACCGAAGGTCTCGACGGCCTGCGCGAACGCCTGAACGAATACGCCAAGCTTGGTGCGAAGTTCGCCAAGTGGCGCGCGGTCATCACGATCAGCGGCGATTCGCCGAGCGGTACCTGCATCGAAGCGAATTGCCACGCGCTCGCGCGCTACGCCGCGCTGTGCCAGGAAGCCGGCATCGTGCCGATGGTCGAGCCTGAAGTGCTGATGGATGGCGCGCACGACATCGACGAATGCTACGAAGTGACCGAAGCCACCCTGCGCAGCCTGTTCGCGTCGCTGTACGAGCAGAATGTGTTCCTCGAAGGAACCATCCTCAAGGCGAGCATGGTGCTGGCCGGCAAGGATTGCCCCGATCAATCCGACAGTGAAGACGTCGCCGATGCGACGATCCGCTGCCTGAAGGCGGCCGTGCCGGCCTCGCTGCCCGGCATCGTGTTCCTCTCGGGCGGTCAGTCCGACGAATTCGCCACCGCGAATCTCAACGCGATGAACCAGCAGGGTCCGCATCCGTGGCCTTTGTCGTTCTCGTATGGCCGCGCGATGCAGCAGGCTGCGCTCAAGCTGTGGGGCAAGGACATGGCGGCCAACTTCGCCAGTGCGCAGAGCACGGTTGCCCAGCGTGCCAGGGAAAACGGACTGGCTGCGCTCGGACAGTGGAAGAAAGGTGCCTGATACGCCAGCCGTTCAAGTTTGATGAGAGGGCGCCGCGAGGCGCCCTTTTCATTTCAAGCGTGGTTGCGCGGATCGATCAGGCAAGAAACCCGAGGTCGGCGGAATTGAAGTTGGCCAGCGACGGGAAGATGTCCGCGATTTCGCTGTTGCTCACACCGAGCCATGCCGCCAGCGTCGCGGCGTACTGGTCGACGGCCGTGGTCGGGATGATCTGGCCGTAGCCGGTATCGTCGGGATTGGCGTTGTCGCGCAGCGAAGGCATCGTGCCGTAGAAGCGCTTTCCGCGCACGGCGCCGCCGACGACGAAATGATGGCCGCCCCAGCCGTGATCCGTTCCATCGACATTGACGCCGAGCGAACGACCGAAATCCGAAGCGGTGAACGCGGTGACCGATTGCGCGACGGACAACTCGACGGTGGCATCGTAGAACGCCTTGAGCGCCTGGGAGAGCTGGCTCAGGTTCCACTGCTGATCGTCGACCTGGTTGTTGTGCGTGTCGTAGGCACCGGCGGAAACGAAGAAGACCTGGCGGCTCATGCCGAGTGCGGCGCGCACCTGGATCAGGCGCGCGGCCATGCGCAGTTGCCCGCCAAGCGAGCTGTCCGGAAAGGTCGTGGTCAGCGGCGGCGCCGCGCTCAGCGCCGCATCGACGATTTCGTAGTTGGCGACGGTATTCCGCGTGACATCCGCAAAGGCACGCTCGAAGGCGTGCTCCTGGGTATTCGCGGCAAGCAGTGCCTGATATGCGGCGACACCGTCTTCATTCGGCGGAATGACCCAGGATTCCGGACCTTCGCCGAGATAGCTCATCTTTTCGACGCCTTCGGGCGAGATCGCATAGCTGCTGACCATGTCGCCGCGCTGGAACAGGTTGTTGCCGCTCAACGTGACGCACATCGGCAGCGGGCCCGTGTTGAACGCGTGCAGACGATCGGCGATGCGTCCACCCCAGCCGTTGGCGTTGGCGTCGTCCGGCCGTGAGGTCTGCCAGTAGATCGATTGATCCGAATGCGAGAAAAGCTGTGGGGGCAGGGCAATCGTACCGGCCTGGTACTGCGCCTGGGTGGTTGGATGGAGCAAGGTGCCGACATTGGCGATGACCGCCGCTCGGCCGCTGTTGAACAATCCGCGCAGTTCGGCCAAGGCGGGATGCGTGCCATAGCTGCCGCCATCGCTCGGCAGACCTCCGGGCAAACCGCCGCCTGCAGCCAGTGGCGACAAGGCATTGGCCTCGATCGTGGCCTGGTCGAAGGCGACGCCGCCGTTGGCGATGAGTACCTGGCGCGAACTGCGATAGTCCGCATACTGGCTCGTGCTGTACGGAACGATGCTGTTGAAGCTGTCGTTGCCGCCATGCAGGAAGATGCACACGAGCGCCTTGTAGTCGCCGATCGGGAAACGCTGCTGGCCGGCTGCGGCGGCGAGTATGCGCAGATTGCCGAATGCGCCGCACAGGCCGGCGGCGCCGAATGCGCCCAGGCCGTGCTTGAGGAATCGCCTGCGGTTCATGGCCATGTCGCGCTCACTTCTGGACCGAGTATTCGGGTGAATTGAGGATCAGGTACAGCGCGTGCTGCACCCGCTGACGTCCCCGCGAGCTGCCGGTTAGCGCATTGAGTCGCGCCAGCAGGGTCTGACGCATGAACGGCGACATCTGGCCGGACATCAGCAGCAGGTTGTAGCGATCGAGCAACGCGGCAGGGTTGCTGGCCGCGAGCGGTGCATCGCGCGCCGTATCCAGGTACAAGGTCGCGCCATGACCGTTTTCCCAGCAGCTGCCGCCGTCGGAATGCCAGCAGAAGCTCAGGCTGAACAGGCGGTTGTTGGTCGCGACCGCCGTCGTGTCGGTGAGGATCTGGAACTCCGGGCTGTGCAGGCCGAGATTGCTGATCTCGCCGCTGTGTCCGTAGTCCGGCTGGAAGAAGTTGAACACCGAGGTCGAGCGCAGCGGTCCCTGCCCGTACCAGTCTTCGATCGGCGGATACGGATTCAGCGTTTCGATGCGACCGGTTTCGCTGCTGGCGTTCATGGCGCGCCACAGTTGCAGGTTCTTGACCAGCGGTTCGCGCAACTTGCCGAACGTGGACGGAAACAGCCACTGCCCGTATCGCGCTTCCGGATCGAGCAGGATCGCGCGCACGGTCGCCTTGAGATCGCCACGCACGCCGGCGCCATTGTTGCTGAATGCTGCCGCCACCCGCTGCACGTACGCAGGTGAAGGGTTGCTCGTGACCAGACGCTGGATCAGGCGGCGGCCGATGAACGGGCCGACGTTCGGATGCAGGAAGATGTTGTCGAGCGCAGCATCGAGTTCGACCGATGCATTGCCGCCGGGCGCAAGCACGCCGCCGGGCAAGGCGACGCCGGAATAGTCGAGCAACTGCTTGGCGCTGGTGTTGTCGTGGAAGGCCTCGATCGGCTGCATCGGCAGCTTCCAGCTCGGCAGGTTGTAGCCGTAACGGGCACAAGTAGCGTAATTGCTTTCGTCGCAGCAGACGTAGGTGGTCGGCCCGCAGCCGGTGTTGTTCCAGTTCCATCCGGTCAATAGCGCAGCGAAGCCGCGCACGGTGGCCTGGTTATAGGTGGCGATTGGCTGGCCGCCCGTCAGCAGCGGAGTGCCGTCCGTGTCGAGCTTGACCAGGCCGATCGAGAACAGCTGCAGGACTTCGCGCGCGTAATTCTCGTCCGGACGGATGTTGCGCGTCGGGTCAGCCTTCTGGTTCTGCATGTGGGTCAGATAGATGCCCATGGCCGGATGCAGGGTGGCGTCCTTGAGCAATTGGCGGTAGTTGCCGAACGCATTGGTCGCCAGCATGTCGTACCAGCTGGACAGCGCCCAGGGTTGATAGGCCAGGGTTCCGTTCTTGTTCGAGACGACGAAGATCTCGCTGAGCGCGAATGCGACACGCTGGCGCAGCTGGTCGCCCGGCGCGGTCAGGCCACGGCTCGGATCCGGCGTGCCAAGCGCATTGATTGTCCACGCCTCGAGTCGGGTGTCGTCGGTGACATGGTTGCTGCCTTCGGGCTGCGTTTCGACCCAATCCAGGTACGGGATTTCCGTCGAGACCGGGCGCGCGAACTGCTCGTTCAACCAGGCGGTGTAGCCGATCGCGCGCAGGTGCGCGATGTCGTCGAAGGTCGGTCCGAACGTCGCCTGGGTCAGGAAGCGCGCCGCCTCGTCATCGGAAAACGGACCGGCGCCTGCCGGCTCGAATCCGCTGCGCATGCCTGCATCGGGACGGTGGCCTGGTGCCTGCGCGAGCAAGGGTGACGCCGCGCCGGCGGCGAGCGCGAGCGCGACGCTTGCAACGATGAATCGTGACATGGTCGTTTCCGGCCGGGCGACCGCTTCACGCTATCGGCATTCGCGACCGAAAACCATGATCGTCGGCACACTCGCCTTGTCACGATGAATGGTGCAGCGAACCCCGATTCTGTCGATCGCACGGCTTCACGCGCCGCAGCGATCAGCGGCGGAAGAAGCGCGCCCGCTTGGGGCAACGCTCAGCCGAGCGAGGCCAGCCAGTCGTCGTCGGAGCCTTCGTTGACACCTTCGAACAGGAACGTCGACAGGTAGCGTTCGCCGGTATCCGGCAACATGGCCAGGATGACGGAACCTTCCGGCGCGCCGTTGGCGACTTCGATCGCGGCGGCAAGTGTTGCGCCGGCAGACACGCCGACGAAGATGCCTTCACGACTCGCCAGCAGGCGGGCGGTATCGCGTGCAACGACATCATCGACGACAACGATGCGCTGGGCGACATCGCGGTTCAATACCGCAGGCACGAAATCCGGTGTCCAGCCCTGGATCTTGTGCGGCTTCCATTCGCCACCCGAGAGCAGGGCCGCGCCGGCGGGCTCGCTGGCGACGATTTGCACTTCGGGCCGGGCGAGACGCAGCACTTCGCCGACGCCGGTCAAGGTTCCGCCCGTACCCCAGCCGGTGACGAAATAGTCGAGTCGCTTGCCGGCGAAATCGCGCAGGATCTCGGGGCCGGTGGTATTGCGGTGCCATGCCGGATTGGCCGGATTGTCGAACTGGCTGGTCAGGAACCAGCCGTGCTTCGCGGCGAGTTCAGCCGCCTTGCGCACCATGCCCGTACCGCGTTCGGCGGCCGGTGTCAGGATCACCTTGCCACCGTAGGCCCGGATCAACTTGCGACGCTCGATCGAAAACGATTCAGCCATCACTGCGACAAACGGGTAGCCGCGCGCCGCTGCGACCATCGCAAGGGCGACGCCGGTGTTACCCGACGTGGCTTCGACGATGGTCTGGCCGGGCTTGAGGGCGCCGCGCTTTTCGGCATCGAGGACCACGGCGAGAGCGAGGCGGTCCTTGACCGAGCCGCCCGGGTTGAACGCCTCCACCTTGACGTGGATTTCGATGCCCTTCGGGGCGAGGCGCTGCAGTTTGACGACCGGCGTATTGCCGATGGTTTCGAGTATCGAATCATGCGACATGGGATCAGGTCTCCGCTGGAATCGGGTTGCGCGTAAAACGGCTGCAACCGGATGTCTTGGGGTCAGTGCTCTGGTGCGACGCCAGTGTAGTCGATCAGCCCGAGTGCAATCGACTTGGAGTTGCACGGCGACCGCATGGTCGGGAAGGCGCTATGCTCGATACGCGTTCAGCCATGGAATCGAGCCAATGACCAGTCCCGCATCGAGCAAGCTCGCCGTCCTGATCGACGCCGACAATGCCCAACCCTCGATCGTCGAGGGATTGCTCGCTGAAGTCAGCAAGTACGGCACGGCGAGCGTCAAGCGCATCTACGGCGACTGGACCGTCCCGCAGCTGAAGGGCTGGAAAGAGGTGCTGCTGTCGCATTCGATCCAGCCGATCCAGCAGTTCCGCTACACGACCGGCAAGAACGCGACCGATTCGGCGATGATCATCGATGCGATGGATTTGCTCTACAGCGAGCGTTTCGACGGTTTCTGCATCGTTTCGAGCGACAGCGATTTCACCCGCATCGCGATGCGCATCCGCGAATCCGGCCTGATGGTCTACGGATTCGGCGAGCGCAAGACGCCGACCCCTTTCGTTGCCGCGTGCGACAAGTTCATTTATACCGAGATCCTGGTCGACAAGGACGACGAGGTCGATGCGCCGGCCAGGCAATCCCAGGCGGCCAGCAAGATCGGCAAGGACCGCAAGCTCGCCGGCTTGTTGCGCATGGCGGTCGATGCGTCGTCGGATGATACGGGTTGGGCCAACCTCTCCCCGGTTGGCAGCCATATCGCCAAGCAGGCGCCGGATTTCGACCCGCGCAACTACGGATTCCGCAAGCTGCGTGAACTGGTCGTTGCGAGCAAGCTGTTCGATATCGAGGAGCGCGTGGTCGGTGCCGGACCGGGAAAATCGGTTTATCTGCGCGAGCGCAAGAAGCCGACGTAGCAAGTGGCTTCCGCTGCTCCCTGCGAGCAGGGATCAAGGCGTTGGGAGAATCGCGATGCCGAGGTCAGCAGCAGCGGCGCGATAGCTTTCAATCACGCGTTCGCCTCGAGAGAAGACGCTCTCTGCGAGGGCATGCCACCGGGTTCCCTACGCGATCTCTCGCGGAACGCGCAGCACGCGGTGGTAGCCAGTGCGATCGCGAGCAGCAGCATGACGGTCGGAGAGAGCATCGGGATGGCTGTCGGCGCGATATCGCCGCGACGCAGAATCACCGTAGAGATATTGTTCGCGGGGTTGATGTCTTCGTAGTAGCCAAGCAGTTCAAAGCTGAATGGCCAAGCAAGTGGCGATTGGCTTGTCATCGCACGGGTGAACTGGCAACTTCGTGATTCTCCGATCGCAAGAGGGCCATCGAGAAGGGTCGGATCCCACCAGTAGTTGAAATTGAATGTCTCCCCGTCAGTTACGGAGAGAAAGAATCCAGGGCAATCCATGCCCCCAGAGGAGAGATCGATCTGGTCGAAAAAATCGGAACTGATCAAAGTTGCATGTTCAACAGGCTGGGGGCCGTGATTGATGATGGTAAGGGTGAAAACGATAGGCTCACCCGGCTCAAGGTTTATGACGGGTTGCGCGCTTAGATGCACTGAAATGTCGGAGGGGATTACGACTTCGGATGCATTGATCCTCGCCGAGATGAGCAATGCCAGCGCGATAAACGCAATTCGAAGCAGACTATCCATGGTTTGCGCCTCCTGGCTAGTCGAAACCATTCGCGAAGATCCGATCCGGGCTCGATCGATACTGCGCGGTCACCGACGCAAATTCCTCGATGATTAGTGCATTTTCACGCTGGCCAGCAATGCCTGTGTGGAAGTTCCATGACTTGCTTACTGTGATAGCTGCATTCGAATAATTCAGCACCTGCGGGCAGGTGCCGTGGCAGGCCCCGATCTGGTAGGAAACTATGGTTCGCGCACTGTCCTCCGGATTGCTCGCATTGGCCCAATGCGCCTGGGCCCAAGGGTGCAGCATCGACGTATTGGAGTTGTTCTCCGGATTGTGATTGGCACCGAACAGGTGGCCAAATTCGTGCTGGAACGGATAAGCCGAGAACGAGCAGACACGCTTGGTCACGCCAACCGCGAAGGGCGCAAATCCAAGGCCCGGCGGTATAGAGAGATTCGGGGTACTCGCCAACCCACAAGTATTGATACTGGGACTGGTTTCCCGAATCAACATGACCAGGTCAGCGGCGTAAGTATTTCGCAAGTTGGTCGGAATGCTATCAAGTCTCAGATATTCCAAGTCCGAGCTGAAGTCGATAGTCGAATTGTCTGTGCGCGCGACTTCCTGCGCATGCGCCAGATTCAATTCCGCAATCACCGCATGTCCCGGCGTAGTGCTGCGGTCCATCGCGAGTTGCGTCGTGGCGAGGGTATCCTCCATGTACTGCTGCACGTTGATGCTGGCCGCCTGCAGGGCCAGACGCACATTGGCCGTGTAGAGAATGAGCACATCGATTTTCTGATCGAGCAACAGGGGCTCGTCGAGGACAGCGTTGGTCGTGGCCGTTGGGGAGGCGAGACCGGTCGGTGACGGATCGGGCGTGGCCACGTCATCGTCAGCGCCCGGTGGCGCTGCGCCATAGGCGTAGCGCGTCAGGCGAACGCCGGTTGCCGTGGTCTCGACGCCGTAGCTGCCGCTGAGGCACGAGATGACCGCACGGAACTGGTTCGGGATCGCGCTGAGAACGGTGCTGCAGCCCTCACCGCCTCCAGTCCAGAGAAACCCATGGTCTGCACGCGGGCGGGCGCGGAGTCGGCCCAACGCCTCCGATTCCTGATCGGGGAGGTTCAGCACCACGGTTTCCGGCAAGGTCTGCAAACGGCTCAGGTTGATGCTGACCGGCCATTCCTCGACCGCGCCAGGGCTGGCCAGCAGGCCGGGGCTCGTGGGTGGGCCGATGGACGAGAAAAGATTCTCCTCGGGATCGGACCCAATGATGCCGAACGACTCGACCACGACGCTTGCACGGACCGTCGCGATGCCACAGACGAAGCACAGCATCATTGCCTGCACTATAGGCCGGTTCATCGGTGCGCCCTGTCCTTGCGTGGTTCCGCACGCTACCGCCATCAAGCAATGAGTACAAGTTTCCTTCTTTATGGGTGCCTGGCGGTCGATGGTGGGCGTGATCAGCACCGCGCTCGTTAGGCGGTTGCGACGACCGGCTTGCGCGATCAACGTACCGCGCTGCGCATACCGTTGTTTCATACAGTACGGAGAGCTTTAGCCGTCTCTTTTGCGGGACCACTGAAACCATTGGTGGCGGTAGAGGAGATCGCTGGCTACGTGAGGATCGTGATCCCCAGTGCGACGGCAGCGGCGCGATAGCTTTCCAGCACGCGTTCGCCTCGGCAGCAGATCGTGATATCGAGGGCTGCGTGTTCGGCCCGGGCGATTTCACCGAGTGCAATCGCGGCCGCCTTGTCGACCGGATAGCCAAACACGCCGCAGCTGATCGCCGGAAATGCGATCGAATGCAGTGACTGGGCGTGCGCGATGTCGAGCACGTTGCGGTAGCAGGCCGCGAGCAG
>ENA-UOWO01004032-UOWO01004032.1-activated-sludge-metagenome-genome-assembly--contig:-NODE-4032-length-16520-cov-6.023444_pt1 | contig 16520 bp, 14 predicted proteins | sample MGYA00238148_ERZ761564 | MGnify/ENA primary metagenome ERZ761564 (study PRJEB28885, sample SAMN05720194) | activated sludge metagenome | isolation source: Anaerobic digester | place: USA...
ACTCGCTTGAATTTCGATGTGGTTACCTGCGTAAACCCGTGGAATATCAAAGAGCTCGAAAGCCTGTATCAGTTTTTGATTGACCGGAATGTTAAAGCATGGCGTCTTTTTACTATTGCTCCTATGGGGCGTGCTGCTTCAAATCAGGAGCTTTTCCTCAACAGCGATCAGTTTGACGTACTGATGAAGTTTATTGCTACAAAACGACAGTTGCATCAAAACGATATTAAATTCAGCTGTGAAGCCTATGTCGGGAAATATGAGCTTAAGGTACGCGATGTGCCATTTTTCTGCCGTGCCGGTATCAACATTGGTTCTGTGCTCATCGACGGCTCAATATCGGCATGCCCTAATATTGACCGCAATTTTGTGCAGGGAAACATATATAAGGATAATTTTTTCGACGTATGGCAGCACAGATTTGATGTTTTCAGAAACCGCGACTGGAACAAAACCGGCATCTGTGCCACCTGCAATGAGTATAAATACTGTGCAGGTAACGGATTTCACTATCGGGAATGCAATAATCCGGAAGTAATGGTATGTCGCAAAACAAAAGAATAGTTTTTCGGAAGAAGTATTAATTTATTTGATTGATACTACATGAACATTGGGGAGTATAGGTCCTGCAGACAGTATGTAACTTAATTCGGTAGCCTGATCAGAATTAAGCTTTACAGGAAAAATAAATTTACCACTTTCATTTCTTTCATTTACACTTGAAGCATTATACACTTTATTGTCGATAACAACTGCAAGAAATAAGCCGGTATTCTCCAATGTCAACTTGCGTAAAAGACTTTTACCTTCTTCATTCATTTCAAGTTTCAACTCGGTGCTGTTGTTTTTCAGTGCAGAGCCCACACATGCATATGAAATATGAGAATTATCCATAGAAGAGTTTCCTCTATAGGTTTTTATCATGAAAAGGTCCGACATTTCGTTGCTGATATTTGACGCACCTGCCGACCACATAAAAAGAAGTTCTTTCGGAAACTCAGTTTCGGCATCTTTAAGTAAGCCGATAAGCCTTGCTGTATCAGTGTTTAAACATTGCCCTGCTACCGGGCCGGGAGCTATTTTCCACGATTGTTCGCTCCCCTCGAGAACCGACGGAGCCAGCAACTCGAATACAGGCCCAACAATTAATTGAGAATCATTAAATTGACCTAAATTCTCAATAAGCTTTTTATTAGCAGCATCAAAGCACTGAAAAACATCAATTAAATTATACGTTTCGTAAATCCCGAAAACTCCATGGGTTGTTGCAAGTTTTTGAATTATCTCTTTTGCGGGAGCATTGGTCATGGTGATTACAAACACATCATTTTTTTCTGTTTTTGCGACTGTAACTTTCTTTGCTCCGGCTTCGGATAGCCGTTTCGATATCACATCGAGGGCTTCTTTCTGAATCACTTCGAAGCAACCTTTGAGAACTTGAATTTCCGGACTATGCTCTAGGGACCTATACCCATTCATCTCATGTTCCAGAAGCCAGGCTTTCTTAAAATGATTATACATTTTTTCATCACCAAATTTCTGATGCCACACTTCGACAAAAACATCAAAATAATCGCCTTTTTCAGACATAGTAATCGAGTCGACAATTGCTAACGTACTGATTAACATGCTGTCCTGAGGATTATCCGCAAAATAAATCAAACCTTCTTTCTTGCTAATTTCTACAGTAAGTTCTGTGTCAACTTTGCTTTTACAGGAAATTATTCCTAACAATAGCAAAACCAGTACAGTGTAAAATGAGATGCCGGGTGTTTTCATGGATGTTGTATTTGTCTGGTAAAATTAAGCAATAATTATATATTATCCAATTAAACCTAATGTAAGAATTGCATTTAATTATCTATTTTCGTCCAATTAAAAATTAAAGTTCCTATGAAAGCATTTGTTTGTATTATGGCTTTATTTATCGCAATACCTGCCTTTTCGCAGGAATTCACAAAAAAAGAAATTAAAAAGCATTGCAATGGTTTTGCAAAAGCGGTTACCGATGGCGACATGGAATTATGCCTGCTGTACTTCGACAAGGAATATCTCGAAGTGCAGCACAACGACTTTTTGCAAGGCAATACTGAGCAATTTCTCGAAGAGTTTCTTGCCGGCTACGATATGAAAGCTCCTGAAGGGGAGCAAATAATTGTTCCGGTATTTTCCGAAATCAATTCGTGTAAATTAATAAAACTCAAAGCAACCTCCTCCGATTCCTATATGGTAATTTTTGAAATTAAACTTGTAAATGGTATTACATACCTCATCGAAACTCAGGTAGTAAAGAGCCCATCAGGAATAGGTTTAGTAGGTGCAATGGGATAAAGAGTTCATTTCTGCTTCAATTACTCTGTCACGCCTTTCATCGAGCCGTTCATAGAGCGGAGCCGAGATGTCGGCGAGATAGTCATGACGCTGAAACATAGCCAGGGGGTTAAAACGAATAATTACTTAACACATCTTCGTAGTCACCCTTCGATTACCACTCCGCTTTGCCCCGTTACTAGGGTGACAGAATGCTGTACTTATCATCGAGCCGGTATCTGCCAAGGTTCCAGAAGTACTGATATTCGTAACCTTCCGACATCATCAGGGCACAGAGGCTTCCATTGGTTCTTCCCCCTATCAGGCAATTGCAGCGTGAAAGTATGACCAACGATTCGAGGTACTCCAGCCCTTTCAGGTAGGCATCCCTGTCGCGGTTGAACCTGAACTCCGATAAGCGTTTATCCTGTGTGTCGCCATAGCGCATTGCAGAATTATAAAGCAACCTGTCACCGAATTTTTCGCGAAAACGGTCAAGAATACCCTTGTCCTCGGTTGCCAGATACAGGTAGCTGCAATTATATTGCTTCATTACTTGCTCTGCTTTTGCCATTACATCGTCCACTTCAGGCTGCACCGGATGCCCATAGGGTTTGGTGCTCAAATAATCGGTGCCCCTGCAAAGCACACCAAGTATTCTTTTTTCGCTTCCACCGGTGATGTTAAGGTACACTTCGTCCATGTGAGCCTGGATTTCTTTGGTAAGAACAAGGTATTTCCGGGTGAACTTCTGCCAGTATTGCACCAATTTATGGTTGGTAAGAAAATCCATGTTATCGCAGGGAACAAATGCAGGAGCCGTATCCACCACCCTGCAGTCGCGTAGTTTTACATCCGCAACACCTATGTTAGCGGGTTGCCTGAAGTACAATTCCCAGGCATTCACCTTCCCTACTTCGTGATTTTCGAGATAGGTGTTTGGGTAGCTTTGCATATCAACAACCGGAATCATGTTGTTCTCAACGGCATAATGAATATGGCCCAGATTCAGCAGTATATACGACCCCAGTCCGATGTTTTTATCGGTTCTCCGTATCAGCAGATACGGCTTGGGTTTTGCGGAATTTCTCAGTAATTGCATGTCAGTTTACAAGCTTAATAGTATTGTTTTTCACAGCCAAAGCTACATTTTATTTCCTGACTTTTGTTCATCAAGCAATATTTGGTGTATTCTTATCGAATTTTTACTGTCGGGGTAATATTCGATCAATAATTCTGAAACAGCCAGGGCTTTGTCAAATTTTCCGGTAAAATAGAAGTACGATATCATATCGGTAAGGTAATGCTCGGGAGGGTTAAGCCGAAATCCGATTTTTCCAGAGGCTTGTTCAAAATGTAAGGAAATGGCTTCTTTCACCGCTTGAGGGCTATCGTCCGATTTGAAGAGATACCGTAGTTTTTGCAAATTGTACCAATCGAAAATTGCATAAAAAGCATCGTATTCGGCAATAAAGGGAACGCTCCCATGGTATTCGTCGGGATAATACTTCCAATAAAAATCGAACGAATGGCTATTTTTTCGAAAAGCCTCGGCGGATGCCATAATATCGCGCATATGCCGTGAATCGGTTGTGCTGTCTTTTTTAATATCTATGGTATCCATTCCCATTTGCATTGTCTGCGCCATAGCCAGAAAAACTGATTTACCCGACAGGTCTGCCTCCTGAATTTTGGCAATAGAACTGGTAAACCATTGGTTGTTGTAATTCCCTACACTGGGATCGATCACTATGTAAGCATTAAATAAGGCTGTATTGTAAGCAATAATATTCATTGCTTTTAATCCGCCGAGTGAATACCCTACCAGAACCCGGTACGGCATTGTGTTGAAATTTGCTTCGACATAGGGCTGCAACTCCTTTTCGATGAATTTCGTAAATGGGTCACCGGTAAAACTGTTCGTTGTGAGAATTTCAGTCTCGTCGTGTACCAGCCCCAGATCTTTTTGCCTGTCGTTTTGCTGTATTCCAACTACAATCATTTTGGGGCAAATTTCATCACCCAGCGAAGTGCTGAACCTGTTCATAATGTCAACAACCGAAACGAACTGGGTGGAGCCATCGAACACGTAAATCACCGGATAATGCACCGTATCGTAGTCGGGCACCTCTTCCGAAGGAACATGAATGTATATTTCCCTGTCTTCGCCAAGCACTTCAGAATGAATTACATATCTCTTCCCGATAACAATATCAGCCGAGTCGGGCTTGTTATTATTAAAAACTACCTGAGCCACTACCCTGCTTGTCTGGAAGGCCAACAACATTGCGATTATCAGAAATATTCGTTTATTCATGGCATTAATGTTAGACATATCTTGCACCCCTAGTTTTAGACGACTATTCACACGCTACAATCTTCCAGTTTTTAATCACCGATTTCCCATCGATAAATTGAATCAGTTCACCTTCGACGCAGATTTTCTTGTTCAGGTACTTTGGGTCCCAGGTGCTAACCCCATCGAGATAAAAGGCTTCGGAGTCGGCGAAATCCCATACGAACAATGCCCTGCCATCGCTCATTATGGCGGTACCTTCGAAGGTTCTCAATCCCGATTCAGTGACGTAACCAATATCGGTGATGAGCCAAATATCGTTTTTGTTGCTCACGGTTCCGTAAATTGCCGGAAGATAGCTTGTTGTGGCTTTTTCTCCGGAGTTTGTAAAACCGATTATGTATGTGTTGCCGGTTTGTACTTTCTCGTATTCTTTCGAAGCAATTATTCCGAATTCGATAGTATCGTCGAAATCGTCTGCATTGCCTTCCACAATTTTATCGACAGTTGCTTTGTAGATAACGCCCCAGCCTACCGGCAGCATGTTGTTGAGGGTAAGCTGCAACTTCACTGTATCTGTTTTTTGTTTTTCAGGGCTGTTATTTCCGCTGCACGACGAAAACACAGCGAGGGTACAAATCGTTATAAGCATCAGCATCCGGTTCATAGTGCGTGGTTTACCATTGTTAAAACTCAATTCCCAATTTTCAGATAAAGATAACACTATGAATAACGCAAATTATTACTATTTAGTTCTTTTTGCGTTTATGCAATTTTCGTTTTATAATAACAATAACCAATATACCGGTTACCATTATACTCAGGAGGGCAAGAATACCATAAACTTCTTTTGCTTGCTCATGATACACCACCCCATTCTCAGCACAGAAAATCCTGCCTTCATCGTTGTAATCCAGACTTGCCCGTTGCACATACAACCAAATAAAGAAAGCCGAGAGCAATCCTGTCAAAGACGTTAGTATGAGTATTAGTTTTTTCATGATTCTCAAGGGAGTAAAGTAAGCGGTATAATTAGTTTTCGATTTCGAGGCACTGTCCTATAAAGTTATGCGAAAGTTTATTAGATGCAGAAACTCTGAAATGGCCACTTATTTGACAATAAAACATACCACGTGTTATGGGTTTACAATTCTTCTATCAAAATTCAAACTTCTTTCAAATTCAATTTCAGGCTCTTTCGCTAAAAATAATTCCAATTGGTTTTTATTTTCAAATCCTCCGAGTTTTTTTCTAAAAGAACCAAATATTTGAGGGTTCTCGATTTCGAGCTTCCTATTTTTTGAAATATTTAGAAATCTTTCTTCTTTATCAATACCAAGAAATTTTCTATTTGCAAGATTTGCAGCAATTCCTGTTGTTGAACTACCTGTAAATGGGTCTAAAATCCAAGCGTTTTTTTCAGTAGATGCTAATATGATTCTGGTCAATAATGCCAAAGGCTTTTGAGTTGGATGTTTTCCGCAAGATTTTTCCCATGGGGCTATTGCAGGCAAATTCCAAACATCTTTCATTTGAGTACCACCATTAATGGTTTTCATTAACTCATAATTATAGAAATGAGAGGATTTCTTGCTTTTTCGAGCCCAAATGATGAACTCTGTAGAATGGGTAAAATAGCGACAAGAAAGATTGGGAGGAGGATTTGTCTTTGCCCAGGTAATGCAATTCAGAATTTTGTAATCCAATTCCGTAAGCATTTGGGCAACGGAAAAAATATTATGAAAAGTGCCGCTTATCCAGATAGTACCATTTTCGGTTAAATGCTCTTTACATGCTTTTAACCAATTGCGGTTAAACTCATTGTCCTTTTCAAACCCTTGCGACTTGTCCCAATCGCCTTTGTTGACACTTACCATTTTACCACTTTGGACAGAAATTCCGTTATTTGATAAAAAATAAGGAGGGTCTGCAAAAATCATATCGAACTTAAAATCAAACTGATTTAAAAGCTCAATACAATTGCCTTGTAAAAGACTAAAATTTTTGTCTTTTGATTTGTAAAAAGTTTTAATCATATGTAACTCTCAAGCTCCTTCTATTGCAGTATCAATTTTGTATTTTGCAGATTTAATTAGAGTTATACTATTATAATCATTTTCGTTATTAAATCCATATTGCCATATATGGAAAATATCCTGTCGTTTCTCGAAAAACAAAAGAAATACATTCTTAGTCGTTTGGATTTTCCATTGTTTATATGGATAAAAAAGTTGTCTAATTATTGTATTATTCGTTGAAGAGTTTTTAGCCTCAATTAAAACTATTTTATTTCTCCCTTCATATCCAGCATCTACCTCTGTTTGTACACTTCGCGTGTTAATTAAATGTATTCCAACATTAAATTCAAATTTAGGAGTATATTTTCGCCCTCTAATTGTAAGTACAAGTGAATCATCTTCCATAAACGTTCTAATCAAACTTGAGGCATAAGCAAAATCAAGATGTTGCATTTCAGAATTACCTACTTCAGAACTTTCTAGCTTGAAATCTAATATTGAGTTATATGTAATAACATCACTTGTGATTTCTGGGATATCAACATATCCTTCACCTTTAATTATTTTATAAAACCCATTTCTAACTGGTAAGATAAATAAATTATTGTCAACAAAAATTTGAGGTCTATCAGATCTTGAATCTTGTTTGCATAAAACGCGTACTTCCTTTTGATTTACATCTTCAAAACCTTGACAAGATCTTTTGATTTGAGATGCAGATAATTCAAATGGATTTTCATCGAAGTTATGTTCTAAAATATTATAGTCTGCAAAAATTCTGTTCCAAGATTCATTATTTGCCATTTTTTTATTGATTAAACACTTACTAATAAGTTAATATCAGCAGTTGTGTTGTTAGTTATTAAAAGTTCAGTTAGTTTTCCTCGTTTCTCTGCATTTGCATTCACCATTCTTGTTGCAAAAACTCTTTTGATGCTAAATTGCTCGTATAAATCATCAAAAAAATCATCGGTAGGATTTTTACCTTTTACATCAGAATTACTTAAAATAAAATCATGACCGAGTAGATGAATTCTTTTACAAAAATTTCCTAATCGAATTTGCTCATTGTCATTGAAATCTTCTTTTGCATAAGAATTAAAACTTGAAGTTTCACTTAAGGGTTTATATGGTGGATCAAAATAAAAGAAACAATTATTAGTAGCATATTTCAATGTTTGCTCAAAATCGCCTGTCAATATTTCAACCTTCTGAAGAATTTCACTATCTGCAAAAATGGTTTGTTTATCACAAATCTTAGGGTTGGCATATCGGCCAAAAGGTACATTAAAAAGTCCTTTACTGTTTACACGATATAAGCCATTAAAGCATGTACGGTTCAAATAAATAAACAATGCCGTATTTTCGACTGCGTCAAGTGATTTTGTATTGAATCTTTCTCTTGAGTTTAAATAGTATTCTTTTCGTTTTTCTTCATTCAGAGACAAATATTCATCTTGAATCGTTTGAAGATATTTTACTAATTCATACGGTGATTTCTTAATTGTTTTATAGGCCGTTGTTAAATCAGGATTTATGTCATTAATCACAGCTTTTGTAATATTCGGGAATTGTTGTAAAATCCAAAACAAAACAGCGCCTCCACCAACAAACGGCTCTACATAAGTAAGATTTTTATTTTCAGCAAAATTGACAGGCAAAGCCTTTTCGATGCTTTCAATCAGCTGGGTCTTGCCTCCTACCCATTTTATGAATGGTTTTGCTTTCAAGGTCATATTTATTTTCTTCGAAAATAGTGGTTTTTCAAGTATCCTCAAACAAAGTTTTGATTTTTTATAAAAATTTTGCACCTAATGTTGTTGGGATTAAGGTTGTTATTTCACCGTTCTGTCTTTCGCACAACAACCCCGTTTTGCAGCGATATTACCGCCATGGTTAAAACGCATCAACGCACTTATTCTTATTGCAAAGCCATTTGTAAAAGAGTATTCGTTGTTTTCCAATTTCTTGTGGTTGCATGCAGGTTCAGTTTTGTTTCGAAAAAACCGGTGGTCAATTTTGTATTGCCATATCCGTCATGGCAGTACAGGTACACAGCATTGCCGGCAAAAAACACCTCTTCGTTGCGCAGTTTCTTTGCTTCAATTGTTGGGATATCAATGTTGTGCGGGTAAGACGACAGAAAAGTAATGTACAAGGAATTTTCGTTCGTATCGCCATGTTCTAAAAACGGGTTGCTGTCGACGATATGTTGTAATTGATCAATGGTAAGAACGATTACAGGTACATCAACGCCAAAGTCCTTTTTAATTTGCTGTGTTATTTTCTGTGCAAGTTCCTCAGCCTGTGCATCATTCGCGGTAAAAACAACATTTCCGCTTTGCACATAGGTTCTCACACTACCAAAGCCCAAATTCCCGTACGACTTCCGTAACGCGTCCATCGTGATACGGTTTTTCCCGTTTACATTAATTCCTCTGAGTAATGAAATGTATGTCGTCATTCGCATTCTGGTTGATTGCTATTGATTTTTAAGTGGATGGTACCGGCAACAGCAGTTTAATTCACATGGCTTTTCATACGCTATTTTATATGGTTTATCAAAATTTTCGTTAAGCGATTTTAGTCTGCACGCATTCACATAATAATACTGAGTATGCCTATTCCACAATTTTTCGTTGCAATCATTCAGCTTGTGTTTGTTTCTGCTAAGAAAAGCAATCGTTCCATTATAGTATAATCGCCACTCCCGATCGAAGATTTTATCAAAGAAACCTGTCGATTTCTTCATGTATTCAATCGCCTCAGCGTATTCATTATTGAAAGCATACAGTTGCCCTACATGCCAATAATTTCTACGGTCGGCTTTATGGTTGTCTTTTTGAATACTGTCCAACAAAACTTCAATGGCTTCATTATATCTTCCGCTGTCAGCCAATTGCCTCCAATAGGCTGTGGCTTCTTTGTTGCATCCGGCGTTACTATCGCTTGTTTGAGCGAAACAGGCAGCGAAAGAAGTGCAAATTAATACAAAGTAAAAAAGCAGTTTCATATTGCATCAGATTTCATTCTCATTGGCTTAATAGTTTCAGATCGCAAAGGATTAAATATACAATATCGGTTGGTGCATTTGCAAAGTCCTTGTTGTTTTCGTCAGCCGATTGAATACAGTTAGCGAAATAGTACACGTTGTCTTTTGTTTCGATATAACCGACATACCAACCAATATCTTTATTGTCATCACTCCCCCAGCCTGTTTTTGCCCTTACCACATAACCCAGGGTGTCTTTTGCAATCATTACATTTTTTATTATATCCATTGAGCGCTTAGAAAAAGGGAGTTGGTTGTTGTGAAGTCGTTGTAAAAAATCAATTTGCTGTTGTGGTGAAATTCTAAGCCCGCCAGTAAGCCAAAACTTGTCGATGCCACCCGAAGTATCAGCATTACCATAGCTTGCTTTGTCGAGCCAATATTTCATTTGCTTGCCGCCAACCCGCCTTGCAAGTTCCTGATAATACCAAACTGTCGAGTTTTTGAAAGCGGTTTTAAAATTCTGGTCGGTGTTCCAGCAAGTGTTTTGTCTGATTACGCTGTCCCAGGGAATTACAAAATTCTCATCTGTAATAACACCTGTTTCAAGCCCGATGAGAGAATTACAAATCTTAAAAGTCGAGGCTGGTGAAAATCTTTGGTTGCATTGGTCTTGGTTGTAGAAAACATACATATCTTTTTGAGGGTCGTAAAGCACGAATGAACCCTCAACATGAAATCTGTCGTAATACTTTTTGAAGTCATCACGAATTTCAGTCACATGTTTTTGTTTACAAGCCGATACTGCAACAACAGAAAAAATCAACAATAACAGGGAATGTTTCACAATGGTAATATTATTACTGCTAATGTAAACAGATAGATTCGAAATTCAAATTATTTGAGTTTTTTTAATCTGTGACTTAAAGTTATTCTGATACATCGGAGAAGTCTTTGAGGGTATCTAATGGAAAAAACCAACTCATTAGAGAATTTTGTATAAAATTTATTTCACATTCATTCATTATTATGGATTGCAAATTATTTAATTTTTATTCTGACAGACAATTTCTAAATTGCGAAGTATTACAATAGCATTTTAACATTTATTTATGCCCGGATTAAAAGTATTGAGTTTTTGTGTGTGCCTTATTATGTTGGTTCTTACACAAGTAGAAAGCTCTTTTTGCCAGATTGTGATAAACGAGGGATCGAACCGCAACTATAGCACAATTTCTGACGAAGACAATGAGTATCCCGACTGGATTGAAATTTTTAACTCAGGCGATGAGGAAGTGAGTCTGAACGATTGGGCACTGAGCGACAATCCGGCGAATCCTCATAAGTGGGTTTTCCCTAATATTTCACTTGAGCCAGGTGCATTTAAGGTAATATTTTGTAGTAGTAAAAACAGACGTCCGGTAACAGCATTTGTAAATGTTGCCTATATTCAAGATTTTGCAGCAACAGCCTCGCAATGGAATACCCATCAACTTACCGAAGCCTTTTACTGGGACGGAGTATCAAATTTGCTGATCAATATTTGCTCATACCGTTCAACCGGGTACACTACAAACTCTGTTTTCAACCAGACTGCAACCGATTATTACTCTACCCTCTATAATTTTCAGGACGATAGCGATGATATATGCTATACAAAATATGGAACCAGAGTAAAGCAACGCCCGAATATACAATTGAACGGAGTTACCATTGGTAATGGCACAATAACCAATTCTCCTTACGACTACCCGGCGCCTTATGGTAACTGGTACTGGTCGTCGCGCCATCAGATACTGATTACTGCCGACGACCTTATTGCCGCCGGACTTACTGAAGGAATGATTACCAGTATTGCGTTTGATGTTGTTTCGACCGATCCCAATACCGTGTACGACTATCTTGATTTTTCGTTTAAACTTATTACAGAGAGCGAACTTACCTCAGAATTTTCACCAGTCGATCTACACCTCACCTTACATACGAATTTTTCGGTTTCAGGCGAAGGTGAAACTGTTACGCTTTACAACCCTGAACAATTAGAAGTTAGTTCCCTGAATGTACATTGCACAGGAATTGATCATAGCACAGGTTCGTTTCCTGATGCTTCCGGAAACAATCACATCTTTGCTACACCAACTCCCGGTGAATCAAATAATAGCAGTGTATACTTCGATTCCTACCTCCTGCCACCACAATTCTCGGTAGCATCAGGTTTATTTGACTTACAAGTGGTGGTTTCAATAACCAATCCAAATCCTCAGGAATCAGTTATCCGGTACACAACCAACGGCGATAATCCCGGACCGGAATCCCCGATTTACGAAGGAACCCCTGTTGTTTTCTATTTTTCGGGAGTTTTAAAAGCCTGCGCATTTTCCGATGACATGCTGCCAAGTACCTCCACCACAGCATCCTATTTAATCGGTATCAATCACACTACTCCGGTAATATCTGTTGTTACCCAAAACTCTAATTTATATGGAGATAATGGGATTTTTGACAATTGGTGGACCGATTGGGAAAAATCGGCCTATGTAGAATATTTCGATACTGCTAACAATTTGGTTTTCTCGCAACCATCAGCGATACAGATCGACGGGGGTTGGGGAGGCAGCAGGTCGTATCCGCAACATTCGTTCAGGGTTGAACTTGACCATTCGGTGCTTGGTCAGGCCCCTGTCGAATACAAATTAATTCCGGACCGGCCACAACGCATAAAATACAGTAAGTTTTATCTGCGCAACGGAAGCAATCAGTTTCTTACCTTGCCATACAAAGATGCTTTTCAGGTTACATCGCTGGGCGAAGGAACGCTGAATCATTATTCAGCAATGGAACCTGTATCGGTTTATATCAACGGACAGTACTTTGGCCTCTACGAATTAAGAGAGAAAATTGATGAAGAATATTTCGAGGTATATGATGATGCCGACGAAGATTCTCTCGACATTCTCACACTGAGTGCGTGGTACAGTGGTGTACTCAGGGCAACAGCCGGCTCTGTTGAAAACTTCTGGGATAGCTACGAAGCATTTCTCACTCTCGATCCTGCGCAGGAAAATTTTGTTGAATCGGCCGACCACTATTTCGACATGAATTCTTATGCAGACTATATCATTGCCGAAGCCTATACTCAAAACACCGACTGGCCACAAAACAATATTAAGATGTACAGATCCGAAAAAACCGATTATAGATTTCGGTTCTGCCTTATTGACCTTGAATTATCGATGCAACCAAGTGGATGGAGCTCAACCAGCGACAATCCCATTGATTTCCTCTTTAGTCGCGATCCAAACATCCCTTACATTAATATTTGGCTGCGAAGCATCCAGAATGAACAGTTTAAAAACTATTTCATCAATCGCTTTGCCGATGTAATGAACACGACCTATCTTACTGATAAGGTACTTGAAAAAGAGCAGGAGATGTTTTCGAAGATGGCCGCCGAAATGCCTAAAGAATTTGCGCGGTGGGGAGATCCGGGTAATGTTGCGGGTCAGATGGCAACTTTTGTCGGGAATCATAATATTCTCAGGTCGGAATATCAATCAAGAACTATGTTTGTAAGAGAATATATCACAACCGGTTTTGACCTTATAAAGCAGGTTGATGTGGGTTTGGATGTAATTCCCGAAAACGCTGGCCATATAAAAATCAGTACAATAATTCCCGACTCACTGCCATGGTCAGGGGTATATTTCGATGGAAATCCGGTACGTCTGATTGCCATTCCCGAAAACGGCTATGAGTTCCTCTATTGGCAGCCGAACGATGTGCTTACCGAACAAAACCCGGAAGATAGCATTACCCTGAATATTTCGCAAAGCACAGAATTTATTGCTGTATTTGCGCAAACCGAAACTCAGGGAGAAATAACAATATCCGAAATTAACTACCATTCCGACAGCACACGCGATGCAGGCGACTGGGTGGAACTACTCAATTTTGGTGATGGGCAAATTGACATTTCTAACTGGAAATTTACCGACAGCACACTGTTTCATGAATTTGTTTTCCCTGAAGGCACCGTTCTTCAACCGGGCGAAAGGTTGGTACTTTCTTCCGATCCCGAATTGTTTATTGAACAGCATGGTAGCATCGATAATTTTTATGAAATTGAATTTGGCTTCAGTAATTCCGGCGAACCCTTGACATTGATTGATGATAACGGTTTTACGTACCTGTCGGTACATTACACCGATAGTTTGCCCTGGCAGGAGGCAGCTGATGGTCACGGACGCACGCTAGAACTGCGCAACGACACGCTTAATCCGGCTATCGCCGCAAATTGGTTTGCAGGTTGCATGGGCGGTTCCCCCGGGCAAGCCTATGTTGCATGTACCGAAGATATTATTTTCAATGAAATAAACTATAATTCAGATGGCGATGCCGATGCAGGCGACTGGGTTGAATTGCACAATACCGGCGATGAGGATATCGATATTTCGGGATGGATTTTTCGCGACAGCGACGATGCCCATAGCTTTGAAATACCTGAAGCTACTGTAATAAATGCAGGATCGTATCTGGTTATTTTTTCAGACCCAGAAAAATTCTCTGATAGATTTCCTGATGTAAGCAATAAAGCGGGTCCGTTTGACTTTGGTTTAAGTGGTTCGGGCGAAGTAATCAGGTTATACGGCAGCACAGGAAACATCTATCTTTCGGTTGTTTACAGTAATCTACCATCATGGCCACAGGGAGCTGCGGGAAATGGCTATACACTTGAGATTCTCGATGAAAGCGGCATTTTTTGCGATGGCGATAATTGGATTAATGGTTGTTTAGAGGGTTCGCCCGGGGTTGGTTTCGTTCCTCCATGTGGAAATTATATTCAGGAAAATACTTCATTAAAAACCATTTCTGTTTTGCCAAACCCGACAAATGGTAAATTCAGGCTAAATACATCAAATCTTAAACCGGGTAATTACATGTTTACTTGCGCTAATGCCACAGGAAGAATTATTTTCAGCAGAACAGAAACCATTACTGATGGTACGGCATTCCCGGAATTCACACTCGAAGGATTACCGGAGGGAATTTATTTCATATTGGTAATTTCAGGAAACGAAAAGTACTCAGTAAAGATTGTAAAGCAATAAGCTTGCGGCTATATATTTTAATGTTCAAATAAGTAATCTGAGTTTTACAAAAACTTCAATTATAATCTTTGTTTGTCAGCATTCATATTATTTGGAATAAAAAATCAGGTAAAAAACAAAAACCTATTTTGGGTAAATGGAAGAACTTCTCCAATAACTTTTGCATAAAATAATGCTTGTTTTACAATTCATCAATAATGTGAGCAGCAACCTTATTTTTACAAGATAACAACAGTCCTCCTGATGTTTGTGCAAGACTAGTGTATTTGAATGTCTAATTTTGAATATTTCCAAATTAGAATAATGTGTTATTAAAGCATTGCTCATTTTTAGAATAATAATATATTTGGCACAATTTAATAATTAGTTAATTTTTTAACAAATAATAAAGCTTATACAGAATGAATAGTCAATTAGAAAAGATTATTAAGAAGTATAACTCAGACAAGAACAGGCTTATGGATATTCTATTGGATACCCAAGCTGAGTTTGGTTATATCTCGAAGGAAGCGACACAAAGTGTTGCTAAAATTCTCAACATGGCAGTTGTTGATGTTGAACAGACATTATCATTTTACCATTTTTTTACTCAGAAATCACGCGGGACTAACACTATTTATCTTAATAATAGTGCTGTAGCCTGTATGATGGGTAGCGAAGAAGTAAAAAAAGCATTTGAGGAAGCCGCCGGATGCAAATTCGGAGAAAACAGTGCTGACGGAAAGATTGGTTTGTACAATACTGCTTGTATTGGTTTGAACGATCAGGAGCCTGCTGCTATAATCAACGGTAAGATGTTTACCAATCTCACACCTGCTGTAGCAAAACAAATTGTTACAGGTTTGAAAGAAGGTAAAAAAGTTACAGATTTGTATCACAAGAATTATGGTGATGGCAAAAATGCATCTGCTGAAATTCTGTCAATGGTTAACAGTAACATTAAACGCAGAGGTCAGGTAATTTTAAGTGACTATACTGCAGGTGCTGCTCTTAAAACCAAGTTATCATCATTACAACCAAAAGATGTAATTGATGAAGTAAAAAAATCAAACATCCGCGGACGCGGTGGAGCAGGTTTTCCAACAGGTTTGAAATGGGATTTCTGTTCAAAATCAACAGGTCCGAAGCGTTATGTTTTGTGTAATGCAGATGAAGGCGAACCGGGTACATTTAAAGATAGAGTTCTCTTGACAGAACGTCCGGAAATGTTAATCGAAGGGATGGCTATTGCAGCGTATGCTATTGGTTCAGACGAAGGTATTATATATTTGAGATGGGAGTACAAATATCTAGAAACATTTCTGGAGAAAGTCTTAGCAGATGCAAGGAAAGATAACAGACTTGGTCAGAATGTCGGTGGAATCAAAGGATTCAATTTCGACATAAGAATTCAGTTTGGTTCAGGTGCTTATATTTGCGGCGAAGAAACTGCACTCATCGAATCAATGGAAGGTAAGAGAGGCGAACCAAGGGATAAACCTCCCTTCCCTGTAGATAAAGGTTATATGTGTTTACCAACTATCATAAACAACGTAGAAACATTCTGCTCAGTTGTAAGAATAATTGAAAAAGGCAGCAGCTGGTACAAAAATATTGGTACAGCAGAATCATCAGGCACCAAATTATTAAGTATTTCTGGTGATTGCGCACAACCTGGCGTGTATGAAATTGAATGGGGAATGACTATTGCTGAAATGCTAGAAATGGTTGGAGCAAAAGATGTTCAGGCTGTTCAGGTAAGTGGTCCTTCAGGTGCAGTTATTGGACCTAAAGATTTTGGCAGAAAAATATGTTAT
>ENA-UOWO01004035-UOWO01004035.1-activated-sludge-metagenome-genome-assembly--contig:-NODE-4035-length-16516-cov-6.920600_pt1 | contig 16516 bp, 10 predicted proteins | sample MGYA00238148_ERZ761564 | MGnify/ENA primary metagenome ERZ761564 (study PRJEB28885, sample SAMN05720194) | activated sludge metagenome | isolation source: Anaerobic digester | place: USA...
TTTATAATTTCCAAAGTCCAAAACTTTGGAAATCAATTTCGATACGAATTTGAAATCGACGAAGGAGGTTAGTTATTAATAATCTTTCCAGAAAACAATTTCAGCTTCTTTAATGCGATAGCCATCCGGTAAATTCTTCATCTGAACCGAATCGAGATTTGCAGTAATCGTAAGCACATGCCTGCCCATTCCAAGTTGGGTTATCGGAATAAAAGCCGTCATTCCAAACCGGTTTAGATCCCTACTCCTGGTCGGAATCCATTCGATATTGTTATACACACTGTCGTCGATACGGACCAAGGCAAGGTCGGAAAAATGTTTTTCCCCGTCTTTCCCTGAAATATAATCCATAAGTTTATCCCAATCTCTATCGTAAACCGCAAAAACTTTCAGGCATTTATCTTTAACAATAAGAGACTGAATGGCTATATCTTTCACCTTTGTACCATCCTGATCATCTAAATAATAATTGTTGTCGATATATATATTGGAGCCCATATTTTCTTGAAAACGGTAGGTTCGCTGATCGAGAATATTCGGCCAATGCATGGTGCGATACAGCGACACGTATGAGAAAGATATCGCGGCAAGCATATACGCAAACAGAATCAGGGCAATTTTCATTTTTCTGATATTCGTGCTTAACAAAAGCAACGAACGCTGATATAGAAACCTCAGAGTCAGGAAATCAATTAATCGGAATGGCAGATATACAATGTAACTCAAATAAGGTATTTTTCTCAGAAGCCCAAACGTAATAAAATCGAACAGGTATACGACGAAAACAACATAAAAAACCGTAAAGTACACAGCTTTGTCGACTGGTAATGTAATAACAGGAATGGTAAAAGAGGTAATAAAAAACAATATAAAACCGGCTAAAATCACAGCAAGAATTATCGAAAAATAAATAATTAAACCGCAAAATCTGTCAACCGACATTATCTGCTTATACATTCCTGTTTCTCCTTCAGCCGGAATTCTGAAAGGTTTCCTCCAACCAATCTTTTCCTGTCGGAGACCTCCCGGGAAAACATAACTCACACAAACCAATGCCAGCCAGTACGACCTCATTGCCAAATGGACAACAAAACCCAACGTAAGGCTTTTTAACGCAATCATAACAAAGATCATGAAAATCGATAATCCAGGCACTGAAGCATATTTGCTGATTGAAACAAAAAAACCGGGTATAATGCCTCCCACTTTGAAAAGTGAAAAAATTGCTCCTCCAGAAATGAGTAACTCGAGCTCCCATGAGCTTTCCTGAAGTTTTTTAATCCATTTTGGCACTTTTTGTTCTTCTTGCATCTATTTCAACTTTTTTATAATGAATAAAACCTGATCAATATATTACCCTGTTTGTTGTTACAGCTTGATAAACTTCTTAATAAAGACCTTCTCTCCACAGGAGAATTTCAACGTGTATTGTCCGGGTTGCAGATCGGTAATTTCAATAGTATTATCGGTTATAGTATGAATCGACTTTTCGCAAACCTTTGAACCCGAAATATTAAAAATTTCTGCTTGTGCTGCTTGATCCGGTTGCCCCGGAATATACGCATTAATTACATCCCCGGCAGGGTTCGGACTAATTACAATAACAGCACTGTTATTGTAAGATTCTGAAGGAATTGCCGAGAATAGCTGGTAGTTATTCATATCGGTCAAACCCCGCGAATCGGTTACTTTAATACATAAATTCGAATTCAGCTCTTCGGTGGTAACTGTTCCCGATAACAATCCGCTCTCGGTAAGCTGAAGTTCCTGCGGGATCATAGAGGCATGAAAACTATATGCGGTTACCGGTACATCTCCCGGTAGTCCGCTTAAAGGCGATAAAGTGTAATTTTCGAGATTTCCGTTCGAAACACCCGAAATCCAAACCGTGCCATTCAATCCTTTACAATCGTTATAATATACTGTAATTGTGCCATTGGCTTCAAGCTTGAGAGTGGTGTTTATATCGGTACCCGTCCAGTTAATCAGACAATAATCGGTACCCTCTGAATAAAAAGTGCTGCAATTAACCGACGACATAAATGCAGCAATACATTTACGGTGCATAAAGCTAACGGTAAGTTTATTTGTAGAGTTGTCGTTGTAAGGTAAATCATAAGTATCGTTCGAAAAGCCGATATAACCATTCGAGCTCAGATAGAAACCTTGATAGGTTGAGCCATAAAAATCGAACTCGAAAGGCAATTCAATATAGGTATCTATTATTGGAGTTGTTGCATTGGGTGCAGTTTCAACGATTTCTGTTTCGTGATAATCGATATTAAATTCCCAGCGGTATGGTGGTGTGCCACCGGCAGATTCTAACTGCTGCGAATAATTTTGATTAAGAACCGGTTCGGGCAAAACATCCGGAGCGATTTGCGGTTTTTCGAAAACAGGTGTATGCACTAATGACACAGTGGTAAGATTGTTGTTAGTGATGCTGACATCCGATTGTGATGAAACAACCTCAATCGGTTCCCCCGCACTGTAATCCATCACCGAGAAGCTGATAATACGCCCATTACCCCATCCCCAGTTGTCGTTTTCGATAACCATAAAGAAGAATTTTACCGGGGTTCCCGAATTAATCAGATTCAACATCGGAGTCACATCCAGCCCGAATTCCATATATTTATATTCATCGCCAATACTACCTTGCATAGGCAATTCTCCTCCCTGATAATCGAAAATCGGAAAGCTCAAGTAATAATCCGGACTTGTGGCATCAAGGTCGGTGCTGAAACCTGTCAGTATTTTTATTCTACCCCTGTTGGAATAATACAGGTTTACCTTATAGGTAAGCACCGGAGAATATTCACTCATGGCATACATCACATTTACCGTATGATTCCAGACACCGCCATTGTCCGATTCCATTGCCAAAGTGCGGTACATCATCCATGCGTAATAAGGTACGTCGTAATTATTCACCATTTTAAAAGCACCAATTTCCCAGTCGCACACATCCACAATATCGTCACCAGTGATGTCGATATCGTTGGTGTACTGCCCATCGCCATTATAATCGTATCGAACAGAGTCGTTATAGCCTATAATACTCATGGCATGATCCGGCGAATCCCCCCAGCTGATAATGACATTTTCGAAAGCATGCGGCGATTCGTCAGGCAAGTAATGCGTTGCGCCCTGATATTGCGAATAGAAAAAACCGATACCCCCTGTTTCGGAACCGTCGAGATGATCGTTAAGCCAGTTTTTAACCGTCAAAATGCCGTCTTCGGTGTCGCATTTAATTGCAGCAGCTCCACTGATGCGGTTGTGCATTCCGGCATAATAGTTACCGTATCCTGTCATAAAGCGTGAACTTCCTCCACTATCGTAGGCTCCGCCATAGGTAGAGACATTGGGAATTCCAACGGTTTTCAGTAATTTAAGCGTGTGATAGTAACTTGCCCCATACCAGCCATAACCACCGTTTTCCCAGTTCCATGCAAAATATGTGGGATATTTGTTTTCGGTAAGTGTGGCATCAAGCCCCCGCAGGCGGTCGATTTCGTAGGTAAATGCATTGGCTACCGAAGCAGCCTGACCGCATTCATAGCCTGATTGCTCAAACAGACCACAATGATATGGTAGTGTGCTGTTGTCGACTTCCACTGGCAGCGATTTGTTTTTGTACGACTCCGGCAATTTCAGTTCTGGGAGTGTCGACAATTCTGATTGTTCTCTTGCCGAGAGCGGTCGGCTCATAGGCTGTTCATCAATAGTAAAATTTTGCGCCACCAATTGAGAACCAATCAGTAAAAACAGAGAAACAATAAAAACCTTCATATATATAATTTTATAAGCAGTTGAAATTTTGCATTATTAATAATTCGTAAATTTTAAAAATAATTTCGTTACACGAAATATAAGACCTCAATATATTTTGAAAAGTTGCAAACGAAATAAAATTAAACCGAAGTAATAATTCGTTTAGTAATGCAACCTTTTTATATCTTGCATAGTTATTTTAACAGATAGAATAAACTAAATGTAAATTTTAGCAAACTCATACTGTTTGTTAGTCGGCCTGTTCAATAAACATATATGATTATGAAAAGACTAACACAAATTTTAGCAATTGCCTTTGTTTCGATTGCCACACCATGCACTGCCTTTGCCCAAAACAATTTTATCGTTTGCGGAATACCCGACTTGGACAGAGACACGTATAACGATATAAACGACACTACAATACAACCATATCATGTAAAAAGTGGGTCATGGTACAACAGGTATAATTTTGATATGGATGGCAATGGAGGGTTGGATGTAAAAATACGGACCACCGAATGGGAAAATGCAGGAGGAGGTGGCAATAATACTCAATTGCTTTATCTCACTAATAATATAAAATTTGCTTTTGGAGAGCAACTTGTAGACACAATATATTACTTCAACCCACCTCAGATTCAATACTACAATTTCCCAAAAACTTTTAATTACAACGATACTATTGATTCACGTTATAATTTTTTGCAATCTGATATGTTCTTAGCTGTAATAGGCGGACCTGGTTTTTATTTTATTTATCACCCGGGCTGGCTTAACCTTGGCGAAAAATACATCGGCATCAGTATGGAGAAGAACGATGTTATGTTGTATGGCTATATTTTAGTGGAAGTTACAGGGTACTCCCGTGTCATAATTAAAGAGTTTGCCATGAACATAAACCCCTATGTGGGTATTGAGCCCGGTAAAACAAATCAGGTTTTTGAGATGTACCCCAATCCTGCCAGTAACGAGGTTTTTATCAAACAGTCCAACCAAAACACAGGTAATCCTGCCGTTTTTTCGCTGTATGATATAAGTGGGAAAATGGTGTTTCAGGCAACTTCGGTTCCCGAAGACGGACACATTGCGCTGCCTGCATTGGCAAAGGGCTTGTATGTTGCCGAATTTGAGGTGGATGGACAGAGGTATTCGAAAAAACTGGCGATTGAGTAAATGGGCATTATTGCTTATTCCCCGCCAAATTCCATCAGATAGGCTTTGATAAAATCGTTCAACCGGCCGTCCATCACAGCCTGCACATTTCCGGTTTCGTGTCCGGTGCGCAGGTCTTTTACCATTTTATAGGGATGCATCACATAGCTGCGTATTTGTGAACCCCATTCAATTTTCTTTTTCTGCCCTTCGATTTTTTGCTTTTCTTCGAGTTGTTTGCGGAGTTCAAGTTCGTAGAGGCGCGACTTGAGCAGGCGCATGGCGTTTTCGCGGTTTTTTAGCTGCGAACGGGTTTCGGTGTTTTCGATAACAATGCCGGAGGGCAAATGGCGTAAGCGCACTCCTGTTTCCACTTTATTTACATTTTGTCCGCCGGCTCCACTGCTTCGGTATGTATCCCATTCAATATCGGCCTGATTGATCTCAATTTCGATGTTCTCGTCCACCATCGGGTACACAAACACCGAAGCAAATGATGTATGACGTTTATGCGCCGCATCGAAAGGAGAAAGCCGCACAAGGCGATGCACACCGTTTTCGCTTTTCAGGTATCCATAAGCAAACTTACCCGCAAACTCAAGGCTTACCGACTTCACTCCCACAGTGTCGCCGGGTTGAAAATCGATTTCGCGCACCTTATATCCGTTTTCCTCGCCCCAGCGGATATACATACGCATCAGCATATCGGCCCAGTCGTTGCTTTCGGTACCGCCTGCCCCTGCGTTGATGTTCATCACACAATCCATAGCATCTTCTTCGCTACGAAGCATGTTTTTCAGTTCGAGATTTTCTACTGCAGTCAGCGCTTGATTGTAGGCATGCAGAACGTCGTCTTCACCGGCATCGCCTGTTTCGGCAAAATCGATCATTACCTGAAAATCGTCGACCAGATTTTTCACGTCGTTATATGCATCAATCCACTGCTTAATTGAACTGATGTTTTTCATGTGTAATTCGGCTGCCTTAGGATCGTCCCAAAAACCCGGAGCTTGTGTTTTCTCAGTCTCTTCGTTTACGCGGGCTATTTTGTTGTCGAGGTCAAAGAAACCTCCTCAGGGCTGCAAGCCGCCCGTTAATATCTTTCTGTTGTTCGGTGTTAACCATTATCTTTTTCTTGCAAAAATAGGATTTATATTTGAAAGGTAAAATCGATCAGCAACACGGCAACATATCGGCAGAATGTGTATTTTTACAAAAAGTTAACCAATGAATCTATTTACCCCGGTACCTGTTCCGCCTCCCGGTTTCAATATCGATTACAGTGATACGATATTTTCGATAGGGAGCTGCTTTGCCGAAAATATTTCTTTAAAACTGGCGGAAGCAGGTTTCAGAATTTGTTCAAACCCTTCCGGGGTGCTCTTCAATCCGGTTTCGACGGGGAATTGCATTCTCGATCTAATTGATAAAAAAAAGTTTTCTGCAGAAGCGCTGGAGTACGATGGAGCATTATATTTTCATAACGGTTTTCATGGTTCGTTTTCGTCGCCAGATAAAGAGAAATGTCTCGAAAAGATACATGAAAGCATGATGCAAGCCTCAGAAAATTTTACAAAAGCAAGTATTCTCATTGTAACTTTTGGCACATCATGGGTTTATATGCACCGAAAATCGGGAGCAATTGTGGCAAATTGCCACAAACAACCGGCAGAAACATTCCTGCGCAAAAGGCTTGAGCCCGGAGAGATATTTTCATTCTGGCAGGAGATACTTCACAGTCTGAACGCACTTAATCCAAATTTGAAAATAATTTTCAGTATCAGTCCGGTGCGTCATTTCAAAGATGGAGCTTTCGAAAACCAGCTGAGCAAAGCCGGGCTGTTTATTGCTGTAAACCAACTGCTGGAGTCGAACAAAAACTGTTTTTATTTTCCGGCTTACGAAGTCATGATGGACGAGCTCCGCGATTACAGATTTTATTCTTCCGACATGTTGCATCCTTCCGAAACGGCCATTGAATATATCTGGGAAAAATTCGGGGAAGCCTATTTTTCGGAAAACACACATAAGCTGACACAAAAAGCAACAGCTATCTCCCGTTCACTGAAACACCGGCCACATCATTCCAACTCAACTGCCTATGCGGAATTTGTTAAAAAGCTTAAACAAGAAGTTTATGTTTTCGAAAAAGAAAATCCGGGAGCTGATTTCAGTTTTAGTAAAAAATGGCTGAGTGGCAAAAATTCACCTGAATCAGATTAATTTTCTGTAGTAACAGCCACTGCATTATAATTCTGGTCGCGCTGCACCGGAATAAACCCGTTTTGTCTTATCAACTGCTTCATTTGAGCTGCTATAAGCGTGTTTTCGAGTCCGGTCGATTTTACCACATTTTCCTCTATCATCACCGAGCCCAGGTCGTCGGCGCCGGCATGCAGGCACAAAGCTCCCACTTCGGTACCCACTGTAAGCCACGATGCCTGAATATGTTGAATGTTCCGCAGAAAAATACGACTCAGGGAAATGAACCTGACGTACTCCGACGCTGAAATGGGTTTCAAATCAGGGTAATGCTTCAGTAATCTTGTATTGTTGAAAGAACATGGCCAGGGTATAAATGCAATAAAACCCATGCTTTGTGGAGGTTTTTCGTTTTGCAATTCCCTGATGAGGTACAAATGTTGTATGCGTTCTTCGATTGTTTCAATATGCCCGAACATCATGGTTGCCGTAGTAGTAATACCAATTTTATGAGCCTGTCGCATCACTTCGAGCCATTCGTCAACACTACATTTTGCAGGGCTTAATTGTTTGCGGACCCTGTCGGACAAAATTTCAGCACCTGCTCCCGGGAGGCTGTCGAGACCTGCTTCTATCAGTATTTTTAGGGTATCAGCAATTCCAATTCCTTCTTTTTTCGACAGAAACACAATCTCGGGTGGACCTAAAGCATGCAGTTTCAGGTTCGGGTATTTATCCTTTAGCGATGCAAACAGATGGGTGTAAAAACGCAGGCCAAGTTCCGGGTTCAGGCCACCTTGCAACAGCAACTGGTTGCCTCCTTCCCTGAAAAGTGTTTCTATTCTTTCATGATAGTCATTCAAAGTTAAAGTGTACGCATTCGAAGATCCTTTTTTTGTGCAGAAATTACAAAAAAGGCACTGAACCTGGCAAATATTCGTAATATTCACATTCCTGTCGACAATCCATGTAACATTGCCAGGGGTGTTCATTGAATTACGCAGCATGTTTGCAGAGTTCATCAGCGCAGGAAGCGGAGCATGATAGTAAAGGTTTAGCGCTTCATCAACACTCAGAAAATCGGTTTCAGCAGACCGGGCAAGAAGCTCTTTTACATAAGTGGTGGTCATGCATCCGAGCTAAATATTTCCGGTTTTTCGCAGTTTATTCTCATCGAGAATTTTAATACGTCTTCCTTTTAATTCAATCATGTTCTCAGATTTGAATTCCGATAACAACCTGATAACAGACTCGGTTGCGGTTCCGATGAGATTTGCCAGTTCTTCGCGGGTAAGAGTAATTTTAAGAATATTTTCGGTATCGGTACCAAATTCATTTTTAATAAGCATTAGCATTTCGGCCAAACGTTCGCGCACATTTTTCTGAGCCATGTCGGTAATAAAGTTATTGGCTTCACCCAATTCGGCACAGGCCAGTTGAAGCAAATCGATGGCAAAATCGTTGTTTTTGCGAAGCAGGGCATATAAGTCGCTTGCAATTATATGGCAAAGGACGGCATCATCGTGCACTTTTACACTGGTACAAGCAGGTTCTCCATTCATAATGGACCGATACCCGAAAATATCACCGGGTTTTGCAAATTTTATTATCTGTTCCTTTCCGGCAACACCAGTTTTGTAAATTTTTATTACGCCTGAATGAATACAGTAAATTCCACTGATGCGCTGCCCCTCCTTATAAATAGCAGTACCCTTTTTGTAAGCTGAGCAGGTTTTCCGCTCACTGACATAATCGAGCTCTTCCGGTTTCAACTTTCTAAAAATGCCTCTGTTGGTTATAAGGCAATCTTTACAAAGCGGCTCTTCAAAATGTGAAGTCATGATGGCAATTTCAATTTTTTACAAATATAAATATAAAATGAAAGATAAAATAACCCAATACTCATGCAATTGTTTATTGCAGTAATTTATGCAAAAGCTTATAAAACAAATAAGTGAAAAAAGCCAGAAACTAAAATATGATTTTGCAAATATCAATTATTTTATAAATTTGCCATCTAAACAGAGCAGCATTAGATGAGCGACAAGGAAAATCAGTTCAGTTTTGACACCCGTAATCTTTTTAATTTCATTTTAGCGAAGAAAAAACCGTTAACTGTTATTGTCGGATCTGCTTTAATAGTGTCACTGATACTTAGTTTTCTGGTTCCCGTAAAATATAAATCATCTGTAATTTTATATCCCGCCTCTCCCGGGTCTGTTTCACAAAGTTTACTGTCTGAAAGTTTTGCTGAAAAAGAACTCCTTAAATTCGGAGAACAGGAAGAAGTTGAGCAAATGATGCAAATATTGCAATCATCGGCTATCAGAGACAGAATAATACAGAAATATGATTTATTCAAACATTACAACATTGATAAAGCAGGGAAATACCCCAATACAAGCCTTTACAGGCAATATCAGAGAAATGTTAAAGTTGTTCGCACCGAGTATATGTCGGTAAGAGTTGATGTTTACGACGAAAACCCTAAAATGGCTGCCGCAATAGCCAACGATATTGCTGCTCTTTACGACAGCACGGTAAACATTATGCAGAAAGAACGAACATTAAAAGCATTTCTACTTGTAGAACAAGAGTATAATTTGGTCAAGGAAAAAATCCAACGCATTCAGGATACTATCAGAACGCTGCACGAAAAGGGTGTTTTTGATTTTGAATCGCAAAGCGAAGTCTTCAACGATCAGCTTGCCTTAGCTCTGGCGCAGGGAAACCAACGAGGGGTTCAGGAAATTGAAAAGCGTCTTGATATTCTCGCTGAATATGGAAGTCAATACACCAATCTGAGAGACCAACTTCAGGAAGAAATTAAAAATCTTGCCAAAATTGAGTCGAAATACGCTGAAGCCAAGGTTGATCTCCATCAGGACCTTCCGCATAAGTATGTTGTAAGCAAAGGTGAAGTTCCTGAGAAAAAGGCGTATCCTATCCGCTGGGCAATTGTAGTGGTAAGCACATTTGCAGCTTTCTTTTTCGCCTTAATCATACTGCTTTTTTTGGACCCGATTAAAAAAAAAAAGAATACCTGAACCAATTAACCCGATTACTGAATCATGTTGAATTTGAAATAAACTATAATCTTATGGAACAATACTTCCGAACAAAAAAGCTTTTTGAAATATCGCTGAAGTACAAATGGCATTTGTTAACTATTGCCGTTGTTGCTGCGGCTGTTGGTGTGATTGTTTCTTCGCCGTGGGTTATAAAACCAAAATACAAATCTTTTGCTGTGGTTTACCCCGCCAATGTCTCCCCATTTTCGGAGGAATCGGAAACAGAGCAATTGCTTGAGGTAATTCAGTCTCTTGATATCCGTTTTCGCGTTTGTGAAACATTCCAACTGGGAGAGCATTACGGTATCAGTAAAAACAACCCACATTTTCAGACTTTGCTGAACAAAGAATTTGAAAACAATGTAACTTTTCAGAAAACTCCAAACGAAGCCGTTCAAATTACGGCATTAGACACCGACGCACAACTTGCCTCCGATATTGTTGATTCAATACTTTCGTTTTACAGCCAAAAGATGCTTACTATGATCCGGTCAAAGTCGAAAGAAATTGTTCTCATCAAGCAGGGTCAAATGAACAGAAAAGAAAAAGAAATAGACAGCCTGACTAATATTATCAACGAGTATCGGCAAAAAAACAACTTACTTGATTATAAAACTCAGGTGAAAGTTTATTCCGAAGCTGTTAGCGGTGGGAAAAGCCTTGAAGAAGCACGCAAAATGCTCGATAACTGGAAACAGCTTGGTTCTGAGTATATGAAAACCGACTCAACCCTTTGGTTTGCAATCACCGATTTTCACAGATTAAAAAAAGATTACGACGAAGCTTTTATGCACTCTATTAAAGAGCTGACCTTTACTCATATTATAACGCATCCTTTTCCGGCGGATAAAAAATCATATCCCATTCGTTGGTTATTTGTTCTTTTTTCGGTAATAGGTTCTTTATTTGCTTCATTCCTGATAATTGCCATCATCGAAGGGCGAAAGGAAAAAACCAAAAACGGTGCTGTCTAAGCGAAAGATAATTGCATTTTATGTGCTTTCAATACTTTTTATTGTATTGAATGTTTTGTTTGTATATTTTACGGAATCTCTTGTTTTCAACGCACTTCCTTTTATCCTGCTTTTCTTTCTGTTTGCATTGTTTTCGCTGGATAAAATGCTGATTGTTTCGTTTGCTTTGGTTCCACTTTCGATACCCCTGAAAGAATTGCTTCCGGGATTGGATTACGACATGTCGCTTCCTACAGAACCTTTGTTATTTCTAATTCTTCTTATTTTCATTCTAAAACAACTTCGCGACAGAGATTTCGATACCGCTGTGAGCAAACATATAATAAGTAAAGTTCTGTATTTTTACCTGGGCTGGATGGCAATCACAGTGATTACAAGTACAATGCCCATTGTTTCTTTGAAATTTTTGCTGGTAAAACTTTGGTTTATCATTCCTTTTTACTTTCTTCTTACACAAGTATTTAAAGATTATAAAAACATCAATAAATCGTTTTGGTTTTATATCATTCCTTTCATTATTGTAATTGCTTACACCTTATTCAGACATTCCGCATTCTATTTCGATCAGAAATCGGCGAATTATGTCATGACACCTTTTTTCAACGACCACACGTCATATGGGGCATTGCTAGCGATGTACATTCCCATTTTGGTTGGAATGATAACCGATAAATCGCAGAAAAAAGCTGTGCGGCTAATTAGTGTTTCTGTGCTTGCCATTTTTGTGCTTGCTATTATTTTTAGTTATACACGTGCTTCATGGGTAGGTTTAATTGCCGCTTTGGGACTATGGTTTTTACTAAAAATGCGCATAAAAATCAGGACTTTGTTCATTGGGGTTGGTATCGTTCTCACGTTATTTGTTTTGTATCAGTCGCAAATCATGATGAGCCTTGAACAGAACAAACAGGACTCATCAACAAATCTCGAAGAACATGTTAAATCCATTTCTAATATTGCTACCGATGCAAGTAATCTGGAGAGGATAAACCGATGGAATTGTGCGGTGAGAATGTTCAAAGAAAAACCATTATTTGGCTGGGGTCCAGGGACATACCAGTTTAAATATGCACCATTTCAATTCTCTTACGAAAAGACAATTATCAGTACAAATGCCGGGGATATGGGGAATGCTCATAGTGAGTATCTCGGACCTTTGGCGGAATCGGGTGTTTTTGGCCTGTTGTCGATGATTGCTATTGTGATAGTGTTTTATATCACATCTATAAACCTGTACTATAAACTTACCGATTTCAAGACAAAAACACTGGTTATCAGCATTATATGCGGGCTTACAACATATTTTATTCATGGCTTGATGAATAATTTCCTCGATACCGACAAAGCATCAGCTCCATTTTGGGCATTTTTTGCAATAATTGTTGCCATTGATGTATATCATAAACCCAAAAGCGACACCGAAATTCAGACAGAAAAATAATTAGTTTGTTTGAACAAAAAGGCCTGATTTTTATTTATCTTTCGTGTCATTTTTAATTTAGCAAAATTATGCCTAAAGCAATAATTTCGTTTTTGATTTTATGGTCTATTAGCTTACCTCTTTATTCACAGATAAACAGCTACCCATACAACGAAGGGTTTGACGTTGCATCCATTCCTTCCGAATGGACTCAGGAATTTGTATCAGGAGCTGTTCTATGGTCGATTGGCAGTGGTGGTTATGGTGGATATCCTTCAGCTCCCTATTCCGGAAGTGGAAATGCTCTTTTCAGCAGTCCTAACTACAATAGCGACGAAACAATGCTGATAAGCCCTGAATTCGATTTATCAGCTGTGCAAAATCCAAGGCTTCGGTTTTATCACGCGCAATATAACTGGGATACCGATCAAGATGTAATGAGTGTTTATTATCGACAAGGAGAATCGGGAGAATGGATTTTGATTTCGAGCTATAACACCGCTGTAACCGCATGGACGCTTCGGGTAATTGAATTACCTGAACCATCTTCGTCATACTTTATCGGATTTAAAGCAACCTCGGGATATGGTTTTGGTGTTGTACTCGATGATGTAGTTGTAGATGATGCCCCCCAATGCAATACTCCCTCAGAATTTAGTGTGTTGAGTACCTCGACCGAATCGGCAAACTTTAACTGGACGTCGGAAGCCAACCTTTGGCAACTTGAATACGGACCCGTAGGATTTTCGCATGGTGGAGGAATCTTAGTCGAAAATATTACAAGTGCGCCGTTCACCTTGTTTGGGTTAACCGAGGGGCAATCGTATCAGGCATATGTTCGGGCTGTTTGCTCCGGAAATAACAGTGAATGGGCAGGTCCGGTTAGCTTCACTGCCGATTGCAATTTAATAAATGCAAATAATTTTATTGAAGGGTTTGAAAGTTCATCTGCTCCTCCAGCTTGTTGGTCGGTAGTGTATCAGAACACAACCCCACCGGCAGGAAACCTCGTAACACATACAACAACCTATGCCTTCTCTGGCAATAGGTCGTTTCGTTTCAGTTCCTATTCTCCGGGACCTCCCTACGGGCAATACCTCATTACTCCGGAAATAGGCTCTTACACGGGGACAAGAGAATTGCGATTTTGGTATAAAAGATACTCTTCAGGAAGCGAAACTTTTCGGGTTGGGTATAGCACAACCGGAACCAACCTTACTACCGACTTTAACTGGACCGAAGAAATTACTGATGCAACAGCACAATGGAAGCTTTACAACATGGTATTGCCACCAAATGTTAAGTTTGTTGCAATCAACTACCGGACAGTTTTTCAGTATTATTTATATCTGGATCAGTTTCAGATACGCATTCCCCCAACCTGCCCCCAGCCCGAGAATCTACATGTCAGCAATATTACTGCAGTTTCAGCTCATATCAACTGGCTTGCAGGATCCAACGAAGAATCATGGCAGGTTGAATATGGATTTTCTGGGTTTTCGCATGGCGAAGGCACTATTACCAATACATCTTTTCCCGTGCATATTCTTCAAAACCTGAGTCCGAATTCAAACTACGATGTTTATGTGAGGGCTCTTTGTGATGAAGAAAACAGCACATGGGTTGGTCCTTTATCGTTTTCCACACCATACGGGTGTCAGCAAATAACCAATATAAGCATAAGTAATGTCAGTGCCACATCGGCTTTTATCGATTGGGTACCATCCGGTTCAGAAGAAAGCTGGAATATGGAATACGGAATATCCGGCTTTACCCCAGGAACCGGCACCATTATTTCCGGCATAACCGAAAGCCAATATTCACTAACCGATTTACTGCCAAATACAACTTATGATGTAAGAATCCAGGCATATTGTGGAAACGTATACGGAGTATCGCTGTGGTCGAATTTTTCAACATTTCTCACACTCCCTTGCAATGATGGGTGCAATTACACTTTGCAGCAATCGGATGCATGGGGCGACGGCTGGGGCGAAACTTATATTTCGGTATTGCAAAATGGGATTGAAACTAATAAAGTGTATATGACCAGCGGCTCATTCCAAAGTGCAGATATATACTTATGCAACGAAGCCTCGGTAAGTCTCGTTATACATCCTTCATCTTTCGTCAGCGAGGTTGGATTAAACCTGCTTGACGCGTTTGGTAACAGCATTTATCAATTACCTATCAGCACCCTCGAAGAAGGAATCTCGGTTACAACACTGGTTACATTTTTTGCATCCTGCACAGAACCCGAATGCTATCCTCCGATAAATCCAGCAATTACCAGTATTCATGCTGAAGGTGCAGTGGTTTCGTGGGAAGCATCGGCAAGTATCGGGAATTATCAGGTAAGCTACGGGTTTAGCGGTTTTAATACAAATGAGGGCTATCTTAGCGAGGACCTGACAGAAACCAATTATACTATCTCTGGCTTGTTTCCCCAAACCACCTATGAAGTTTACATCCGTACCTTGTGTACTTCCGGTAACAGCATTTGGTCGGGACCCTATTCTTTTACGACTACTTCCATGAACCTTTCAAACCCTATTGCTTGTAACGCAGCCCTGAATATTCCCGACAATAGCTGTGTTAGTTACAGCATTTCGGTAAATGACCCTGAAAACGAAACACTAGGTATGGATGTTCTTATTGATGAGATCCGTCTTATTATGACCCATAACTTTGACGGTGACATCGATTTAAGCCTAAGCTCACCTGATGGCACAACGGTTCTTCTTTTTAGTGATGTTGGAGGAAGTGGCGATAACTTTGGCAATAACAACGGAAGTTGCAACCAATACACAAGCCTCGCCATGGATGGCGCTAGTGGTGCAATTACTTCAGGCACAGCTCCTTTTATCGGTTCTTTTATTCCTGAAGGAAATATCAATGCATTCCATAATGGCGGAAATATTAATGGCGACTGGACACTGCAGATATGCGATGACAATGCTGCTTTTACTGGAACACTTCAGTATTTCGAAATCGTGTTTACTGAACAAAAATATCTTGAATGGAGTTCTCTGCAATTTGTAGAAAGCCCCGAAAACAATGGCAGCATTAGTAACTCAGTGAACCTTGGTTTATACAACGAAACATTTGCTGTGTCGGGCCCTTTGAATGAGGGAGCGCACTATCTTACTTCGAATATTCCTTCAGGGCTTACTGCCCATGTCGAAGTTGTATCGCCCAATTCGGCATTACTCACCCTTACAGGCTATGCTTTAAATCATTCTAATGCCAGCGATATAAACAATATATCTATTGAATTTTTAAATGCTGCTTTTTCAGGGGGGCAGGCTTCCGAAATTGTTAATTATAAACAGCTTTCACTGAGTATCGATTTTAAAAACCTAACAGACATTGCTAACCTGACATCATCGGAAGATGAATATGTTTGTGAAACAGAGCTGAACAATTATTTTGTTCAATATATGTTTGTAAATACCGGTGAAAACATTATTCCCGCTGGAACAACATTTCAAATGAGAGTTGAAGATGCTTCGGGGAATATATTGTTATCAGAAAACATCATCCTCAGCAACAACCTCGACCTCGGCGAGGATTTAGGCGGCATTTCGGTGAATTCCATTCACTTTGCCGATATTGGATTACATAGTGTGAAAATCATTGTAAAAGCCCCTTCCGACATTTTACCTATAAACGATACCATTGTAAAAAATATCGTTGGGGTTGAACAAAATATCGTCTTCTGGTTTGCAGAAAACGATAGCCTTAACGTTACTGAATACCCTGCTATTGTTGCTGCCTGGATGGATTTTAATCCTGATTCAAGCCTTAATTATACCTATTACTGGGAAAACGGTATTTCCACATCTAATTCAATTGATGTTATTGCTGATGGATGGTATCATTGTACAATAACAAGTGAAGCATGCCCTATAACCGAC
>ENA-UOWO01004039-UOWO01004039.1-activated-sludge-metagenome-genome-assembly--contig:-NODE-4039-length-16501-cov-5.292290_pt1 | contig 16501 bp, 13 predicted proteins | sample MGYA00238148_ERZ761564 | MGnify/ENA primary metagenome ERZ761564 (study PRJEB28885, sample SAMN05720194) | activated sludge metagenome | isolation source: Anaerobic digester | place: USA...
ATAGTGAAGTTGGGCATCTGAATATTGGCGCAGGGCGTGTAGTGTATCAGGACCTGGTAAGAATAAACAAGGAGGTGAAAAGCAATGCTATCAGCAATAATCCGATACTAAAACAAGCTTTTTCGTATGCTAAAGCCCATAATAAAGCTGTGCACTTTGTCGGACTCATTGGTAATGGTGGTGTGCATTCTATGAGCTCACATTTGTTTAAGCTATGTGATATTACCCGGGATTATAACCTTGATAAAGTATTCGTTCATGCGCTGACGGATGGACGCGATACCGACCCTATGAGCGGCAAAGGATTTACCGAGGATTTGCTTCAACATATTCAAGGCACCAAAGTGAAAGTTGCCAGCCTTGCAGGTAGATATTATACAATGGATCGTGATAAACGATGGGAAAGGATTAAACAAGGCTACGACGCTTTGATTTACGGAATAGGAGAATATAGCACAGATTTAATCGGAAGCATTCAGAAATCATATAATAATGGCATTACAGATGAATTTATTAAACCCATCATTATGGTGGATGAAAACGGAAAACCTGTCGCTGTAATTCAGGATAACGATGTAGTGATTTGTTTTAACTTCCGCACCGACAGACTTAGGCAAATATCCATTGCCCTTACACAAAAGGACATGCCTGAAGCAGGTATGAAGACAATTCCATTGCAGTACTATACCATGACGCGTTATGATGAGTCGTTTGAAAATGTGCATGTTATCTACGATAAACAAAACGTACAAAACACCCTTGGAGAAGTTTTATCGCAACATGGTTTAAAGCAGCTCAGGATTGCTGAAACGGAAAAATATGCCCATGTAACATTTTTTTTCAGCGGGGGCAGGGAAGATGCATTCGATGGAGAAACCCGCATCATGATACCATCTCCTAAAGTGGCAACTTATGATTTGCAACCCGAAATGAGTGCTTACAAGGTAAAAGATGCTGTGATAGAACAACTTGATAAAAATGAAAATGATTTTATCTGCCTGAATTTTGCAAATGGAGATATGGTTGGCCATACAGGCGTTTATAATTCAATATTTAAGGCAGTGCAAGCGGTTGATACATGTGTCGGGGAAGTTGTTGCTGCTGCAAGAAAAAACAATTATGAGGTTGTAATAATAGCTGACCATGGTAATGCCGATTATGCTACCAATGATGATGGTAGCCCAAATACTGCCCATTCGTTGAATCCGGTTCCGATAATTGTAATAAGCAATCGGGTGAAGCGGGTTACTTCAGGAATATTGGCAGATGTTGCCCCAACAGTTCTACACCTGATGGAAATACAAGCACCAATCGAAATGACCGGAAAAGTACTCATTGAGAAGTATAGTTGCGGATGCTGTGGATGCAGTTAAATTTGTTTGAGATTCGCAATATTAACGAACCCGTGTTAAAAAGTAACATTAACATGGTAATAACAGTTTACATGTTCGGTCTATTTTTGCACAATACAAAGTCTTCTCATGAGGAATTTGCTTTTTGGAATAGTTTATTTAATTGCTCTACCCACTGTGTTGTTTGCACAGAAAACCACGGCCCAGTATATTGAGGAGTATGCTGCCATGGCTGTTCGCGAAATGGAGCGTTCAGGCGTACCTGCAAGCATTACACTGGCTCAGGGAATTTTAGAGTCGGGGAGTGGAAATTCACGCCTTGCCCTAGAAGGGAACAACCATTTTGGGATTAAATGCCATACATGGAATGGAGAAAAAATATATGCGGATGATGATGCTAAGAATGAGTGCTTTAGAAAATACAAAAGTGCAGATGAATCGTTTCGAGACCATAGCGATTTTTTAAAAACGAACAGTAGATACAGTTTTTTATTCGAAATAGATAAAACTAATTATAAAGAATGGGCAAAAGGCTTAAAGAAAGCGGGTTATGCAACATCGCCCACATATGCCGAAGCATTGATTAATCTGATTGAGAAATATGAGCTATATCGTTACGATACTCAGGGAAGCTTGATTAAACCTCACAATAACCGTAAAAAAACACAATCAAAACCTGCAGAAGAACACTTTACGTTAAATCCTTATGGGAGAGATATTTACTATATAAATAATGTTCCATTTATTCTTGCAGGCGACAATGAAAGCATCGAAAAAATATGTAGTGAATTTGATATGATGCCTTGGCAGGTACGTAAGTACAACGACATAGAGAAAGGTGACAGTATTACAACCGGCGACAGAATTTATCTGAAACCAAAACGAAATAAAGTCGACAAAGAACATTCGACTCATACCGTTTCTGATGGCGAAACCATGTACTCTATTTCGCAACAATATGGCATTAAACTCAATCAGTTATATCGCAAGAATAAAATGGAACCTGGAACAGAGCCTAAGCCAAATACGGTACTGTCACTCCGAAAATCCATTAGGTAAATTTCAATCAGTTTTGCGCAGACTGGGAATTTAATCAACGAGTTAATTCTTCTTATTTATCTTCTAAGGGCCATCCACAAAACTTCAGCCGGATGCAATGCCTGTACACTTGTTCCATCCTTAATCTGGCAACGGCAACTGGTACCTGCAGCAACAACAATAGAGCCTTCAGGCCGGTTTCTAATACTGGGAAAAAGCACCATTTCACCTATCCCCATTGAGGTTTCGTAATGCTCTTTTTCATATCCAAACGACCCCGCCATGCCACAGCAACCTGAGGGAATTTCACTAACTTTATAATTACAGGGGAGGCTTAAAGCTTTTCGTGTTGCAGCAGTTGTTGTGAGTGCTTTTTGCTGACAGTGGCCGTGAAAAACAATTGTTCTTTCCTCGTCGGTAAACATAGCAGATGATATATTCCCATTATCAATTTCAGAAACAATAAATTCTTCGAACAAATACGAATGTTTGGCCAGCTGCTTTGCCGCTTCTTTCAACTCCGGAAAGGCAAGATCAGGATACTCATCTCTGAAACCCAGTATAGCAGAAGGCTCAAGACCGATGAGTGGTGTTTCAGCAGAAATTAAATCCTTTAATAGGGCAATATTTTTGTTTGCACGATTTTTAGCAGTTCTTACCAGTCCTTTCGAAAGCCAGGTACGTGCACTTTCGACTGTTTTCGGTATAATAACTTCATACCCAAGCGAAGTAAGTAGCCTTATAGCGGCAATACCTGTGTTGGCATCCAGGTAATTTGTAAATTCATCATTGAAAAGATATACTGTTTTTTTGGGCGATGAAGGCGTTAGTGTGCCGGAGTATTTTTTAGTCCAGTGTGTTAAGGATGGTTTATGCATTAACGGGAATTCACGTTTTGGGGCAAAGCGGATGATAGATTTCAGTATTCCTGAAAAAAAAGCATTTGCCATGAAAAAGTTTGCAACACCGCTGAATGGACTGAACAACCTGTGAATTACCGGAAGGTATGCGATAGCTCTGGTCCGTAATGGAATCCCATGAGCATCGTAATAATGCTGTAAAAACTCCATTTTTAGTTTTGCTACATCAACACCGGAAGGACATTCCGATTTACAGGCTTTGCATACAAGGCAGAGGTCAAGAACGTCGTAAATATCTTTCGAATCGAACGGGTTCTTTTGGGTGGAGTTGGTAAGTACCTCTCTGATAATATTGGCACGCGCTCTGGTTGAATGTTTTTCATCACGAGTATATTGGAAACTTGGGCACAATGTACCGCCAATCAGCGATGATTTGCGGCAGTCGCCAGAGCCGTTGCATTTTTCAGCGGTGCGCAAAATGCCACCGGTTGAGGAGAAGTCGAAAACTGTGTTAATCTCCGGAGTAGCCTTTCCTGGAGAATATCTCAGTTGAGTGTTCATGGCAGGAGTGTCCACAATTTTGTTAGGGTTAAACACCAGGTGCGGATCCCATGCGTTTTTTACCTGCTTAAGCATTTCATAAACCTTGTCGCCAAGAACCAGAGGTATAAATTCACCTCTGAGCCTGCCATCGCCATGTTCTCCACTCAGCGACCCTTTGTATTTTTTTACAAGCAAAGCAGTCTCGAAGGCAATTGTACGAAACATCTCAACATGAGCAGCGTCTTTCAGGTTTAATACAGGTCTTAAGTGCAACTCTCCGGTACCTATGTGAGCATAATATACACAACTCAGTTTCAATCTCTGAAGAATTTGTTCAAACTCACGCATGTAGTCGGGGAGGAGTCTGGGCGCCACTGCAGTGTCTTCAATTACAGGGACAGGCTTCATATCTCCGGGCATGTTTGAAAGCACCCCCAGGCCGGCTTTTCTCAATTCCCATACTTTTGGGATATCGCTACCGGTTATCATCGGGAAAGCATAGCCGTAACCTGAATTGCGCATTTCAGTTTCCATGGCCATTGCCAGGTTTTTGATTTCTCCCATATCTTCACGTGCCCATTCCACAATGAGAATTGCTTCAGGATCTCCCTCAACAAAAATGCGGTTTCTGCTTTGGGTAATATTGGCTTTTGTAAGATCCAGCACCTTTTTGTCCATCAATTCTACTGAACCAGGTTGATATTTCAATGCTATCAGGTTGGCTTCAAATGCCTCTCTGAGGGTGTGGGTATGTATGCATACAAGCGCTTTCTGTTTTGGCGGCAGGTCAACGAGATTTAGTTTTACAGCGGTAGTAAAAGCCAAAGTCCCTTCAGACCCTGCGAGAAGCTTGCAGAAATTAAATTTTTCTTCTGACTCTCCAAAAACTTCTGTATCAAGCAACAGGTCAATGGCATAACCTGTATTACGGCGTTTAATCTCCTTATCGGGGTATTGATTTTCAATTTCTTTCTGATTTTCGGGAATGGAAAGGATATCACGAATGTTTCTGTAAATATTGCCTTCAAGGTTCTGCAATTCACACTTCTCGAAAAACTCTGAACGTGTCAAACTCTTAAAAACAACTTCGCTGCCATCACTTAACAAACACTCTATTTCGAGGGTGTGGTCGCGGGTACTTCCATAAATAAGAGAATGTGCTCCACAACTGTTGTTTCCAACCATACCAGCTATCATGCAGCGATTTGAAGTGGAGGTTTCGGGAGCAAAAAACAGCTTATGGGGAGCAAGTATTTTATTCAATTCGTCAAGAACCACACCAGGCTCAACTTTTACCCATTTCTCAGCGACATTCAGCTCAATCACCCCATTAAAATGCTTCGAAATGTCAACGACAATCCCATTGCCAACTACCTGACCCGCTAGCGATGTGCCCGCTGTGCGGGGTATGATTGAAAGATTGTTTTCACGAGCAAATAGAATTGCGTTTTTTATATCGTTTTTATTAGCAGCAACAATAACTGCAATGGGTTTTTCGCGATATGCCGAAGCATCGGTGGCGTACAGAGTGCGCATCACATTGTCGCAATACAACATTCCTGTAAGCTTTTCCCTCAGAGACTCGAATCTTTCAATATCAACCATATTCATAAATAGGGATTAAAATAAAGCTCAAAATTATAAAACTTAGTGGCAACGCATAAAGATAATTGTAACAAAAAAATAACTGTTGATAAACACACAGCATTCATTAATAAGTTTTAGAATGCAGATAAGCAATAATGCTAAAATTTACTATTTTCGCGGTCAATTTCGAAACTATGAAACCAAAAGATGCAATTACACTTGTTCTAAAAGGACTTGCCATGGGTACGGCAAATGTGATACCGGGTGTTTCGGGTGGCACTATTGCTTTTATAACAGGTATTTTTGAGCGCCTAATCAATGCTATAAAATCATTTAATCTCACTGCACTGAAATTGCTATTTAAGGGAGATTTCCGTGGGCTCCTGAAACATATCGATTTCTTTTTTCTGCTGTGGTTGTTTTTGGGGATTGGAATTGCAATAATTTCTGTTGCCAAGTTATTCGAGTATCTTTTTGCCAACTACCCGGTTTATTTATGGTCATATTTCTTCGGCTTGGTATTGGCTTCGGTAGTTTTTGTCAGTATTACCATTAAAAAATGGTCATTCTCAGTTATTACAACATATTTAATTGGAGCTGCAATTGCTGTTGTAATATCGTTTATGACGCCGGCCAGCGAAAATACCAATGTTTTTTACCTGTTGCTTTGTGGGGCAATTGCGGCTTGTAGTATGATTCTGCCAGGTATTTCAGGGTCGTTTGTACTGGTATTACTTGGAAATTATGAGCTGGTTATGATTAAGGCAGTTACTCAGCTTCGGTTTGAGATACTTCTTCCAATCATAATCGGAGCTGCAGTAGGTTTGCTAGGCTTTTCATATGTGTTATCGTGGGTGTTTCGTAAATTCAGAAATCAGACCATCGCAGGAATATCAGGGTTTATCTTAGGGTCGCTTTTAATTATTTGGCCATGGAAAGACGCTGTAATGAAACAGTATGGCAGCATTGAAAAAGTTTCAGGCTACATATGGAAACTTCCTGAATTGAACGTTGAAATGTTTGTTGCCATTGCAATAATGATTTTTGGTATTGCCTGTGTCTGGATTATGGAATATTATGCTTCAAAAAAGGAGAAACCTGATGGAGAATAAAAAAGAATTTGGTTTGATCGGTTACCCGTTGGGGCATTCCTATTCAAAAGTTTATTTCACAGAAAAGTTCAGAAGTTTGGGTATTGATAATGCAAGTTATCAGACTTTTCCGCTATCCGATATTGGAAAAATGCATAATCTTGTAAAAAGTCATAAAAACCTTGTGGGTTTGAATGTGACGACCCCATATAAAGAAATTGTAATTCCCTATCTTAACGAAGTGGATGCTTCGGTTTTGAAAATAGGAACAGTAAATGCCATCAGCATATTCCGAAACGAAGAGAGTTATCATATGAAAGGTTACAATACAGATGTTGATGGTTTACGAAAGCTCTTCTCAGGCTTCAACTTCTCCGGAATTGAAAAAGCGCTGATACTTGGCTCTGGTGGTTCAGGCAAAACAACAGCATTTGTACTGAAAGAAATGGGAATTCATTGCCGTTTTGTTTCACGTCACCCATCAGGTAACGAAACCGTTTCGTATACTTCGCTGAATGCAAAGCTTATGGCTGACAACCTTCTCATTGTGAATGCAAGTCCGGTCGGTATGCACCCTTTGTCGTACAATTTTCCTGATATTCCCTATGAATATATCTCCGAAAAACACACCTGCATCGATCTGGTGTATAATCCTGAAATTACTGAGTTTATTAAGAAATGTAGAGAGAAAGGTGCACAAACTGCTAATGGCACAGTGATGTTGTATGAACAGGCCGATAAGGCATGGGAGGTTTGGCAGCGCGATGTGTTTTAATTACGGTTTCTCTTTGTAGCATTTGATAAATTGTTTTATTTTTGTGTCGTAGAAAAGGCCCTATAGTTCAATGGATAGAACGGAAGTTTCCTAAACTTTAAATTCAGGTTCGATTCCTGGTGGGGCTACAGAGTGAACACACCAAAGCCACGAGAGTGGCTTTTTTTCGTTAGAAAAAGAATCGAAGTTTACCCTGAGTTACGAAGGGCTTCCTGGTGGGGCTACAGAGTAGACACACCAAAGCCACGAGAGTGGCTTTTTTCATTGGGAAACGAAGTGAAGTTCGAAATTGTAAAGTTTTAAAATTTCTGATTATCTTTGTCATAATAAAACTTTTGGATGTTTAATAATTGTACGGATAGGGTGATGTAAATAGGCCGGCTGATGTCGTGCTTATCCCTTTTGTTTATTGCAGTGGCTGCTAGCCGTTGTGTTATCATTTTAAATGTATAATCCGGATGATGTGATTCTTTAATTATTCCGTATATCGCACATCCACAACAAAGTAATATCATGAGTAACGAAGAAAGTTCAATTCACGATTTTGATTTCAATTTAATTTGCGAATATTTTTCTGCTATCGAAAGGCAGGGGCCGGGAAGTGAAGATGTAACACTGAAAGCCTTAAGTTTTATTGATAACCTGACAGACCGGTCACAAATTGCCGATTTGGGCTGTGGCACCGGTGGACAGACCATGGTACTGGCGCAGCACGCACCGGGAAAATTCACAGGTATCGATTTGGCGTCGGTTTTTATCGATTTATTCAACCGAAATGCGCAAAGGATGAATCTTAGCAGCAGGGTTCAGGGCATTATTGGTTCGATGGATGCATTGCCTTTCGGTAACGAAGAACTCGACCTGATTTGGTCGGAAGGGGCTATTTATAACATCGGCTTCGAACGTGGACTGGCAGAATGGCACCGGTTTCTGAAACCAGGAGGCTTTGTGGCAGTGACTGAGGCTTGCTGGTTTACCGGCAGCAGACCTGCCGAAATCGAAAACTTCTGGCTGGATGCATATCTGGGTATCGACACTATACCTAATAAACTGTTGCAGTTGCAGCAGTCGGGTTATGTGCCTGTGGCGTGTTTTATTCTGCCCGAAAACTGCTGGAGAGAGAATTTTTATGTTCCACAGGCAGCAGCGCAACACGTTTTTCTGTTGAAACATGCCGGTAATAAAACAGCCGAAATGCTCGTCGCCAACGAACGACGCGAATCACAACTGTACGAAAAGTACAGTCGGTACTATGGATATGCTTTCTTTATCGGAAAGAAAATTTAGTTTTTTAGTCAGGCGTTGAATTTGTTTGACGCCTGTTTTTTACTCTTTTATCTTGACATCGTATGCAACGATTACCCTGTTATGCTGAGGACTAATTATTGGGGCAATAAAAGCAATATGAAATGACAAGGTATATGGAATCAGAATACAGAATACAGAATTCAGAAGTGGGCAACTGGCAATTATCAAGCATTCTTCTCTATCTGGATTTTTAGAACCTTCTCGGGGTAGCAGATTTCTTTAGCACGACGAAAAGCCCCTTCTGTATTCTGTCTCCTGTATTCCCAAATTTAACAATACGTCATTGGTAGTAGTGCAACGGCAATTTATACTTCGGCAGGCCATTAGTATAAATTGCCCTTGCGCTACACAGACTGACAAATTCATAAGAACTGCATGGAATTGCTTTGATTTACTTAATGGTAAGTTACAAAATAGTAAGTTACAAATTTGTAAGTTTGTAAAATATTAATTATATTTGTGAAATAAAAACATCAGAAAATGGAAACGCCATTTACATTTGGTAAAATTGCGGTAAAGTCGAATTTTACTGACAGGGAGGAAGAAGCAGTCCGACTGGTGACAAACTTCTCATCTAAAATAAACACGATACTAATTTCACCGAGGCGCTGGGGTAAGTCGTCGCTGGTGAGTAAGGCGGCTCAGTTGGCATCGAAAAAGGACAGCCGTCTCAGGTTTGTCTTTATCGATTTATATAATGTGAGAAGCGAGGAGGAGTTTTACCAGTTACTGGCAAAAAACATCCTGCTTGCCTCAAGTACAAAATTGGAAGAACTTAGGGACAAAGCCGGTAAGTTTTTGGGAAAACTGATTCCGAAGCTTTCGTTTAGTCCCGACCCAAACAGTGAGTTCAATATCAGTTTCGATTGGGATGAAGTTAAAAAAGACACAGATGATATTTTAAATCTGCCTGAGAATCTAACCAACGAAAAAAACATACGGTTTGTTGTTTGTATAGACGAATTCCAGAATATTGCATCATTTGGCGACTCACTGGCCATTCAGAAAAAACTCCGGTCGAACTGGCAGAAGCATCAGAATACTTCGTATTGCCTGTATGGCAGCAAACGACACATGATGATTGATGTTTTCACGTCGGCATCAATGCCATTCTATAAATTTGGTAATATTATTTTCCTTCAGAAAATTGAAAAAAATGCCTTGCAAAGGTTCATTGTCAAGCGTTTTAAAGACACCGGCAAAACAATAGACAAAGCCAGTGCCGGACTGATTGCTGACAAGGCTGAATGTCACCCGTACTATGTGCAGCAACTGGCACAGCTTACCTGGCTACGCACCGGCAGTGTATGTACGCCCGAAATAGTTGAAGAAGCGCATCAGGGTCTGCTTATGCAGCTCGACTTTCTGTTTCAATCAATTACAGACGATTTGGGCAACACCCAGGTGAACTTTCTTAAAGCACTACTCGAAGGAGTTACACAACTCAGTGCAAGCGAAACACTCCAAACTTATAAGCTGGGAACTTCGGCCAATGTACTTCGTATTAAATCGAGTCTCGAAAACAAGGAAATCATAGATCTATACGGTGGCAAAATCAGTTTTATGGATCCTATGTACAAGTGCTGGCTCAAAACCGTGTATTTCAGAATTAAATAATTTCCCCTTCAAAGGGGGCATAATTCTCACAGCAACAGTCACATTTGCTGCCATTGCGGTACACGTCATCGCGAGCAAAGCCACACGTCATCGCGAGCAAAGCGAAGCGATCTCCTTACCCGTAGACGTTGCTGTAGCCGCCTGTCTTAATGCCGCCAGCTTCGTTACCCTGCCGCGGACACTGAGGTTCTCGAAGTGCCCGTTGAAATGCAGATTGCTTTGTCCTCGTTCCTCGTCCGCGCAATGACGGGCTTGAAAACGTCATCGAAGCCGAGATGGAGCCGAGACGCAGAAGTCCCTTTGGTGAGCCCGTCGAGTACAGCGGCTCCGAGTCCCGTTCCGGAAACTTGGAGCGGGAGGGAAAAGACAGAACGTGTTCAGAATTAAATAACTCCCCCTTCGAAGGGGGGTCAGGGGGATGTGTAATATACGCTGCCCGCAGCACGTACTGTACACTTCGAGACGATTCTCGTTCCTCGAATCCCTCAGTATCCAGTAACGTACCGCATTTACACAAAGCATTTTCATTACTACTTCCCCTGATAATAATACTCCTTAAATGTCGGGTTTTCGCCGGCCATTTTTAGGAAAATGTCGAGGGGCAGCACTTCGATGTTTTCGCTCAGCTTGTCGCAGATTGACTTTACACGGGCAATGTCGCTCGATTCACGCACGTGTACAAGCAGAAAATATGGTCTTTCGGAATTAATGGCCGCCAGTTCCTCAAGGTCGGCCACCACTTCAGCTTCAGGTTTTTCGGCAGCCAGATAGTAGTCGTACGAAACAAAGGGCTTTTTATCGCGCACGGTGAATGTGTTCGACGCCCGGTATCCATTGATAAATCCGATGGCATCGGGCATTGAGCGGTAATATTCGTCAACCACGCTTTTGGGCAGGTTGTTGTCGCAGGTTTCGGTACCACCTTCGGAGTAATCCATTATCTCGAAAACATTCAGGTCGAGTTTTTTCATCAGGTCGTGGGCACGTTTCAGCTCGGCAGGCAGCCATTGGGGAGGAAAGGCCTTCGGGTACATATACGACGAACCCGATAATGCAGCAATGAAATAGTCGTTGGGCGTGGCCTGTGCATAGTAGTACTCGAGCAATACCGGCGACATTTCGAGCATTTTCATAGTAACTTCCCATGCATAGGGTATGCTGCCCCTTCCGGGTTCAAACCATGCACCAATGCCGATGCCGTCGGACTGGATGAAACTGATGTAGATTTTCTTTTCAGGCATGTAAGTTTTGCCCGCCTCTATGTTGTGATTGTTCTTAAAAACAAAACCTTCCGACAAGGGAATATGAATCAGAAAACTGGTGTTGGGCTGGGTGTTTAACCCATCGGAAGTGAGCGCGTACGATGATAGGAGTGTGGTCATTTGTTCTTCGAGGTCTTTCTTGTAGGAATGCCACCCCCAAACCTGCGACAAGGGTTTCATGCCTGCAAACAGCGAACGGGTGAGATTATACTCGAGTGTGTCAGTAGGGCGGGCTGACAAATCAGAGAAAAACGTCTTTTTCATCATTCCATAATCGGCACAGGCAGGCATAAGCACCGTGCCATGCTGACCACCCAGCCAGGTAATCACTTCGCGCGAGCAGCGGTTCCAGTATTGTTCTTTTGCCCAGGAATATATTTCAAAGTCCGACATTCCATTGAACTGACCCCTGAAATCGGCAACCTGTTTGAATCCATGCTGTTGCATTAATGGAATCATGTCGTCGGTTATAATTACTGCATTTTCAAGACCGGCCAGTGTGTAGGCTACTATGAGCGAAGTTCTTACATTTTTGTCCCAGATAATGTAGCCATTGATGTGCGATTTAAAAGTTTCAATTCCCTGTTCAACTGTGCTCAGCGATGTAAATGAAAAGTTCCTCTTTGTTTCGAGATATTCGGCCAGTTCTGTCGTGTAGTTGAATGGGTATCCCTTGGCAAAGGTAAAATACAATAAGGGTTCGTTCTGATTTACCACACCCTGAAGCGAAATCCAGAAAGCCTGTTCCGGCAGGTGCTTGCCAATATCCCAGTCGTCGGCCATGCGATGTATAAACGCATTTTGGGTATTGCTGCGCTTAAACACAAAAACAAGGTCGGAATCGTTGGGGCGTGTAGGGCGCGTTATTGTGCATTTCAACCGTTTTCCGTCTTCCGACAACTGATAACGATACACTGACTCTCCATGCTTTTTCCCCTGTGAAGCATAGTAATCGTATTTTTCGGTAAGCGTTATTGTGTTGTCGTTTTCCCAGATGGCTTTGATTTCTTTTTTCGATCCCACAGGTAGCCTGAGACCCATGTGTATGTTGGTGGAAAAGGTGCCGTCTTTAATTTCACTTTTATTGACTTTGCCATCGGTGCTGAAAGTCAGTTTTTCCTCGAATTTGAGTTTTGGCCCCATACGGGTAATAATTTCTGCTGAATTGTTGCTAATAGTAATATCGAGTGTGAGTTCCTTGTAATAATCGAGAAACGAGCTTTCTGATGCAATCATTTTCCATGTTCCATTCATGGCTGTATGCTGCGAATAGATGATTCCGGCAAACAGAAGAAAAGATACAAGGCTTAATACAAGTTTTTTCATCGGCTTTTAAATTTAGCGTGAAGATACAGGTTTACATTAAGAAAAAAAACGCCCAGATTGAATATTGAATCAGTACTTCAAAGTATTGAAAATTTAAAATTGAAATAATTATAAATCCCTTTACAATAAAGGAAGTTGTTTTAATGCTTCCAATCTGCTTTCAACTCCGGCTTACATGAATTCAGTTCCTGAATAAGGGAGTCTCCAAAGAAATAACTTGTTTTGTAATCGGTTTCCTTACTACTGCGTGGGTGCCCATTGCCGGTTTTTAAATCGTACACAGCAAAGACATGAGTACTATCAAAAAAAGTTACGAAAATAACGCTGTCGCATGAGCCTGCTGTAAAATCAGACAAGTCTTCAATGTAATCACTACAACCGGTTAATAAAGTCTTTTCAACAATCACCTGTCCGTTTCCAAAAATGATTTCATAATGTATGCCCGTAGAATGGTCGAATTCATTATCCTGATCCAGCTTTACATATATATTGTTCAGTCCTTCAACAGGTAAGCGGCCTATATCGTGTTGATCAGTACAGGAAAGAATTATTACGTTGCACAAAAGAAAACAGATGAATCCAATTAAAAATAACTTCCTTCTGCTCATTTATTTTGTTTTTCTTAACAAAAATAGAAAATTGTTCAAATAAAAATTCAATCAAAAAGCATGGGTATAAATCATTTGTTACTCTGATTATTTTTTCTTAATTTGCATCATGATGAAATTGAAAATTTTAAGCTCTCTTTTGCTTTTATGCTTTTTAGTTTCTGGGGGTAAGGCCTGTGAAGCGAGAAAGTTATCATCAATACATCTATTTGAGCAGAAGTGTTTAGTTTTCGGCAAAGAACCGATTACTGGCTACAATGTATTTCATAAACGGCTGCCGCCTCCATCGAACAATCTAAAATTTGTTAAGCAGACATTACCAAGGGCAATCGTGAGCTTGTTCATGCATGGTAGCGCTGATTTCCATATTTACTCCCCAGTTTACGAAATCGTTATTTTTCTGCAACCGCATACAATCTTCTTGAAGAATGTGAGTCCGGTTAATGAAAAAAGAGGCCCTCCTTTAGACTAACTCACTTTTTTACCCCAAATACACCATACCTGCAATGTATAGAACCATGGTTGGAATGGTTTGATTGCAATAAGCTTGTATATCATTGCGTCTGTGTCATTCACAAACTGCATTACAAACAAATTAGTTTTAGTTTAATTAAATGAAAAATTGTCATGGAAAATAAAAGATATGATGGAAATCAAAGTTCAGGAAAAAACGAAAAAGAGTCGATGGATAAAACATCTAAAACGTTGCTCATACTGTTTATATGCATTTTTATAGCCGCTGTTATAATCGTTCAGTTTTTTGTGTAAAAAAGTGCGTTAATCAAAAAATTACTGATGTTGTGTATTAGAGGAACAAGCACCTGAGATTTACAATATATAATCAGTCGACAGAAAGTTAGAGTTCTTAGAATTCAATATATCAGTAAGTATCTTTTTATTCGTATCATTCTCTTTTAGTGCTACGAGCGAACGAATAGAGAACACCCGGAGTGCATCGCTTACCGATAAGGTGCCTTCGGCAGAGTCTTTGCGTCCGGTAAATGGAAACACGTCGGGACCTCGCTGACATTGAGAATTAATATTTACACGACATAATTGATTTACCAGCGTGTCGACAAGAACAGATATTATTACGGGGTCTTCACCGAAAATGCTTGCCTGTTGTCCAAAATTTGATGTAACGACATATTCTAAAGGTTCCTCCACATCGTGAAATTTGACAACCGGAATCACTGGACCAAACTGTTCTAAATGATAAATCTGCATTTTGCTGCTTACCCCGGAAAGTACAACAGGAAAGAAAAGTGATTTTTCCATAATACCCCCATTTTTGTTGCAAATTACAGCACCATTATTAACAGCATCCTCAATCAGATCCTCCAGCCATTTCGGTTTATAATCTTCTGGCAATGGAGTGATGTTTACATCTTTTTCCCATGGCATACCGGATTTCAGAGAATCAACTTCGCTAATGAAACGGTTGATAAAATCATCGTAAATACTGTCGTGAACAAACAGAATTTTGAGTGCAGTGCACCGTTGTCCATTAAAAGATAAAGCGCCCGTAACACATTCTTTTACAGCGTTTTCAATATTTGCAACTTTAAGTATTATAGCAGGGTTCTTGGCTTCCAGCCCTAAAACCGACTTGAGAAGATGGGGGTGAGGGTGCTGTTTTTTCAAAGTATCGGCAACCTTGCAGGAACCAATAAATGCAAGTACATTTACCTTCCCCGATTCCATAATGGGGGCAATTACTTCTCGGCCTTCACCATATACTGTATTTACTACCCCTTTCGGGAACGCTTCCTGAAAAGCTCTGAGCAACGGAGCATGCAGCAATACACCAAGTTTTGGGGGTTTGAATATAACCGTGTTTCCCATAATCAGCGCCGGAATCAACGTAGCAAAGGTTTCATTCAGAGGATAATTGAATGGCCCCATGCAAAGAACTACACCCAGAGGTGATCGTTTTATCTGTGCAATTACCCCCTGAGTGATTTTAAGCCTCGATGCTTCCCTGTCCATGTCTTTCAGTGCTTCGATGGTATCGTTGATATATTCAACGGTTCTGTCGAATTCCTTTTGCGAATCGGTAAGGTTCTTTCCGATTTCCCACATCAATAGTTTTACAATTATATCACGTTGTTCTTTCATCAGCAAAATGAACTTTCTCATACACCCGATACGCTGAGAAATAGTCATTTTAGGCCAGGTTCCCTGTCCATTATTGTAGGCTTCAATGGCAGCATGAAGCGACATCATTGCTGTTTTTCCATCCATAAGAGGATAGGAGCCAATCAAGTTTATCAACGTGTTATTTTCGTAGAAGTACACAGGGGAAAATACTTTTTCGGTTGGTCCTTCCCAATGCATCAATTCTCCGTTTAATAAATACTCTGTTTGATTAAAAGGTATTGGAATGCAGTGTTCTTCGGGAATTTCCTTTAACAAAGGAAAAATTTTGTTTTGTATCATAAGCGATAAAATGTATTTTCAAAGATACAAATCAAAACCCAATAAAACACAAGCTCATTATTGTTTTGAGAAAGCACTCTAATGTTTTAAAATAAGTTAAATTTCGCACGCCAATAAATCGGTAAAACACTGTAAAATGAAATCAAAATTCTTTTCTTGCTTCAATAACATGATAAAAACTTGCTGTTTAGCTAAAAAATAACATTATTTTCGCCAATTAAAATATAAATTCTATTTTATGGCAGAAAACAATAGTTTATTCGGGGAATTCAAACCCATAAGCTACGAGGAATGGCACGCACAGGTTATAAAGGACCTGAAGGGTGCCGACTACGGGCGCAAGGTGGTTTGGAATACCCTCGAAGGCGTCAGCCTTGAACCTTTCTACCGTTTCGAGGATGTCAAAGATCTGGCGTATACCGATGCGCTCCCCGGAGAAAAACCCTTTGTTCGGGGCAGTAAGCCTTCGCACAGCTGGAGAATCAGGCAGGACTTCCGTGCTGCCGACCCAGCAGAAGCCAACCGCAAAGCACTGAAAGCATTGCAAAAAGGTGCGCAATCGCTGGGTTTCGTTACCTGCACTCCACTCACTTATCAACAACTCGAAACATTACTTAATGGCATCGACCTGACCACAGTTCCGGTGCATATAGTAATGTTTCGAGTTGTTGATAAGTGAGTGGAGTGCAGGTAAC
>ENA-UOWO01004041-UOWO01004041.1-activated-sludge-metagenome-genome-assembly--contig:-NODE-4041-length-16500-cov-6.085011_pt1 | contig 16500 bp, 14 predicted proteins | sample MGYA00238148_ERZ761564 | MGnify/ENA primary metagenome ERZ761564 (study PRJEB28885, sample SAMN05720194) | activated sludge metagenome | isolation source: Anaerobic digester | place: USA...
CTATGCATAGTTAATCCATAGAGTTGTCGGCTCAATCCAACTGCAAAATCACAGATATCAATCATTTCTTGCACCTCGCCATATCCTTCTTGCAAACTTTTACCCATTTCGTAACTCACTAATTTACCTAAAGGCTCTTTATATTTTCGCAATTGCTCACCAATTTGTCGAACCACTTCACCTCTTTTAGGCGCCGTCCACATTTTCCACTCATTAAAGGCTTTCTGAGATTGTTTAACCACTTTCTCGTAATCACTTTTTGTGGTTGAATAAACAGATGCAATCAGTTGCCCATCAACAGGCGAATAGCTATCAAGCTTTTCACCTTTACTATCAATCCATTTTAAACCGGTAGAAGTGCCTGAATTAAGCTTATTTAATTTTAGTGTTTTAATTGTCTTTTTCATGAAATGAATATGTTTTTTTAAGAAGTGCAAAAGTAATAGAAGAAGAGGAAACAACATCTTCTTTCTTAGGCTTTTTAAATTTGAAGCTAATCCCGCTTTACGTTTCAATCCGCGCTAAATTTTGATTAAACAAGCATTTCAAAATTCTTTTCATGCGCGGGATTTCCACTACAATCGGGGCTAATCAATACATCTATGCTAGGGTATTGCACCTGCACCCTGCTAGCATGTTTAATACACAATTAGTATTACTTTTGCGCCCATGCAAATACCTTGCTCAAAAGAAGAATTACTGATCCTCGAAAAAATTGCCTTCGCAGCGCGAAAACTAAATATGCCCTGTTATGTAATTGGAGGTTTTGTACGTGATAAAATTATTGGCCGTACTACAAAAGATATTGATATTGTTTGTCTTGGTGATGGTATTACACTCGCTCAAGAAGTTGCTAATTTATTTAAACAAAAACCAACGATTGCAGTTTATAAAAATTTTGGAACCGCTCAATTAAAACTCGATGATGTTGAAATTGAATTTGTAGGTGCTCGAAAAGAATCTTATCGTGCCGAAAGCAGAAACCCTGATGTTGAAATGGGAACTCTAGAAGATGATCAAAACAGACGCGACCTCACCATTAATGCCTTGGCAATTAGTTTAAACAAAGAGGATTATGGTTCGCTTGTAGATCCATTCAATGGTCTCGACGATATCGAACATCAAATTCTCAGAACCCCACTCGCACCAGATCAAACATTTATTGACGATCCACTTCGAATGTTGCGCACGATTCGTTTTTCTGCTCAATTAAATTATAGTATTACGCCTGAAACCCTTGCGTCTATTTCGCGAAATGCCGAAAGAATTGATATCATTTCAAAAGAAAGAATCACCGACGAGCTCAATAAAATTATACTTTGCAAGCAACCCTCCATTGGATTTGAATTACTTTATACAACAAAAATCCTTCATCGAATCTTTCCTCAAATGGTTGATCTTGCAGGTGCAGAGTATATCGATGGAAGAGGTCATAAAGACAATTTTTATCATACATTACAAGTATTAGATAATATCTGTGCCGAAACAAACGATTTATATTTGCGTTGGGCTGCTATTTTACACGACATTGCTAAACCTGCCACTAAACATTTTGAGCCTGGGCATGGATGGACATTTCACGGTCATGAATGGATAGGCGCACAAATGGTGCCAGGCATATTTAAAATGTTGAAACTTCCTCTGAACGAAAAAATGAAATATGTTCAAAAATTGGTTTTACTTCATTTACGACCAATTAGTTTAACAAAAGAAGATATCACCGATAGTGCCATTCGACGATTATTATTTGATGCTGGCGAAGATATTGACGATTTAATGAAGCTATGTAATGCTGACATCACATCAAAAAATGCAAATAAAGTTAAACGCTTCAAAGAAAACTTCGCCCTTGTTAAACAACGTATTGCTGAAGTAGAAGAAAACGACAAAATACGAAATTGGCAGCCTCCAATTACTGGCGAAATTATTATGACAACTTTTAATTTACCTCCTTCAAAAATTGTGGGTGATATAAAAGTTGCAGTTAGAGAAGCTATTTTAGATGGAATTATTAAAAATGATTATGATGAAGCCTATGCCTATATGATTCTTAAAGCAAATGAACTTAATTTAAAACCTATTTTGTAAGTTTGCCTCAAGAACCATTAAATATGTCATTAATAAAATTTAGAGTTTGCTGGAGTGATGATGATACAACATTAAGAGATATTGAAATATTATCGGGCCAATCCTATTACGATCTTCATACTATTATTAAAAAAGAATTATTAATGCCTGTTGATATGGAAGCCTCATTTTTTGTGAGTAACGATTTTATTAGAAGAGGCAAACAAATATCTTCAACAGTTGAAAAAAACTTACGCGATGCGGTTGCTTTAAGCATGAAAAAAACACCTATTGGCGCATTGATTGTGGATCCACATCAAAAATTTATTTATGAATGCGATCATATCAAAGGTTGGATTTTTAATATCGAATTAATTACCTTATTACCTGAACCGATTGACACAGATCCATATCCAAGATGTATTAAAACCGAGGGCATATCGCCAACCCAACTAGGCATTATACCGTTAGTAAAAGACAGTGTAATGGAAATCGAAGAGCGTTACGATTTAAATGCCAACGAAGAAGGATTTGGTGATGAAGGTGAAGAAGAATCATCATCTGATGAAGAGAGTGAAGAAAGCAGTACGGAGGAATTTGGAAGTGAAGATTTTTAATTTAATTCTTGAAAAAGTTAATTGTTATTGCTGGACCAACTGCGAGTGGAAAAACTGATTTAGCCATTCAGATTGCTCAATATTTTCAAACAGAAATTATTTCGGCAGATAGCCGACAATGTTATAAAGAATTAAAAATTGGTGTAGCAAAACCTAGCGATGAGCAACTGAATAAAGTGCATCATTACTTTATTAATTCTCATTCAATACTTGATGATGTTTCGGTAGGCTTGTACGAAAAATACGCCTTAGATTCTTTACAAGAAATATTTATAAAAAACGATATTGCTGTTTGCGTTGGAGGAACAGGACTTTATATAAAAGCTCTTTGCGAAGGCATAGATACAATGCCACCAATTGATGAAAAAATTATAGACCAAATTGAATTAAACTATTCAACAAAAGGAATTAAGTGGTTGCAAGACGAAATAAAAATAAAAGATGAATTATTTTTTCATGAAGGTGAAATGAGCAATCCAGCCAGAATGATAAGAGCCTTAAGTTTTATGGAAGGTATTGGCGAATCGATTTTACAGTTTAGAAAAAAAGAAATCAAAAAACGAGATTTCGAAATACATTCTTATGCTATTGAAATAGAACGTGGTATACTTTATCAACGAATTAATGACAGGGTTGATTTTATGATAAAAATTGGATTGGAAGATGAAGTCAGATCTCTTTTAAATTATCAAACATTAAAAAGTTTAAACACAGTTGGCTACTCAGAACTATTTAAATATTTCAATCATGAATTTAATTTAAATGAAGCGATTGAAAAAATTAAACAACATAGTCGCAATTATGCTAAACGACAAATCACATGGTTTAAAAATCAAGGCAATTATAAAATCATAAGTGCAGAAGCCATTTTTAAGGAAATTATAGATCGCCATCAATAATCGTTTATTTTTGGGATTCTTTTGTTTTTTCCTTACTTTCGCTACGTCGAAACCAATAATGAAAGATAATTCCAAGAGAGATATTTATGACTTGATAGCCGAGCTGGCTAAATCGTCTAATATTGATATAGATGGAACCGAATTTATTTCACCTGAAGCTGATGCTAGAAAAAAGCCTTTAGCCAAGGAATCAAACGAACCAGTTAATGCGCCAGAGCCAAGTGCTGAAAAATTAATTTATCTCGAACCAGCACCTAAAGAATTAATTCACCATGCTGAAATATCATTCATGGAGCAATTAAATCAAGCAAAAGCCGCTTCATTAGAAGAAATGAATCTACTGAAAAGGGAAATGATAGATGAAATAAAAAGTGCGCATAGAAACTTGATCAATGAAATAAAAAACGATCCTATTCAAGAACAAAATTCGCTTCAAGAAATTGACAAGACTGTTCAAAATTCAAAAACAATAATTAATTCATCTAGAAGTGAGAGTGAAATTGCAAAATTAGAAGAAATTGCTATTGAAGAATTTAGTCAAGTAAAAGCTTCAACCATTGCAGAATTAGATATTGCGAAAGAAAAGCTTTTGAAAGAGTTGAGCTCTATTCGAAATGCCCAAATTCAACCCGAATTACCAGAGCAAAAACAAACTAATTCGAAGCAAACTGAAATTATTGCTATTGAGTTTTTAAAGCCACTCTCAATTCAACAATTGAATGAAATTACTTCTGAAGCTACTAAACAAAATGGCGGTAAGCAGGTGAATGCTAATCTTGAAGATTATCAAGAAGAAGTTACACTTAAAGTAAACAATCAAGAAGTAGAGAATTCTGTTATACAAGATCAATTGAAGAAACTCTACGACAAAATGGACGAGTTGAATGTTAAAAATTTAAAATCTGAAATTGTAACTGAAATCAAACTTTCAGATGAACGAATTGTGCATCAAGTTTCAAAAACAACTGAATCTATTTTAACAGATATATCTTTAAAATTAAATCATAGTGCCTCTACATCTAATGGAGATTCATTTATTAAATGGCTGAGCGTGATCAACCTTATGTTATTGCTTTTAGCGATGATGTATTTATTTATGCAACGAATGAATGAGCAATCGGCTGCCAAAAGTGAAAAGAATAAGATTCACAATCCAATCAGTAATCAGTCAATTGGTAGTCAAGTTACCGAATTTGAAACCGATCAAAACGCAGGAAGCATTAGCAGTGACAATTCGAATACCGCACAAAACAATGAAATTCAAGAAAGCGGTTCTGAAACAAATTTAGATCCAATTGAGGAGGATTCAAAAATGCAATCAAACAGCACAAACAATCCTAGTTTTAATCATAAAAAGGAATTGAATCATTCAGGAAGTCTAAATTCTTCTAAAAATAATGCTCAAATAAGTTTGCCTAAAAACGATGCATCCAATGCAAAGCAAAATGAGAATAATCAATTGAGTAAAGCGAATTCAAATCAGGCAAACTCGCAACCGAAAACTGAAGTTTCAAAAAAATCGGTTAAACAAGAAGATGTAATTTTTGGAGAAGATTAATCTGTCATGAAAAAGATTTGGCAACTCAATTTTCTCATTCTTCTCATCATTTATATTTCATCTTGTACAAGTCAAAAATCGGTTGTAAAAAGTTCAGACCAACCCATTGATACTGTTCAAAACCAGATCATCGACATTCAGCATGAGTTTAAACCAATTATGGCAAGCTATAATAAGCATTATAAATTCACAACAACCGAAGGAAATATTAGAGCTATTGAACGTTATTATTTTGGACCTCAAACCGATATCCTAAAAGACTTTGCCCATCTTGAATCAAAAAATACCATCACTAAAGAGGAGTTTATAAAATACCCAATGGCCTCGTTTTTTAGCGAAACTGCTATTCAAATACCTTCTGATAAAAAAGTAAAGGCAAGAGAAATTTACCAACCTTTGATAGATACTTTATTTGACAAATTAGAAAAAAAATCAAATATTTATATTGAAATTTTGATTTTAGGTTATACCGATTTTTCATCTATAGATACTGATTCCCTGTTGTTCAAAGAAGTTATGAAAAAATCACAAAAAACGTTTTTAACAATGAATGACTATTATTCATTGACTTCGTACTATCGATCAAAAGAAATTGCTACAATGATCTCATCACTGATTGATATGCGTCAAAACGAATTTAACGATTTCAATAAAATCATTATTGATATTATTCAGGAAGGGAAAGGTATAGAAATTCCTGATTCAAAACGTGAATACGAGTCAATTGATCCTAAACGACGTATTGCAAAAGTGTATTATAAAATAACTAGATTGTAACTGAAAGATCAAGATATTCAACTTCATCATCATGCCCTAAAAAAGCTTGTTTCAATCTTTCTTCATGAGTATCTGTAATAAATACTTGACATTCTTCATCTAGCAAATAGTCTATCAATTTGAAGCTTCTTTCTTGATCCAGTTTTTCAAAAATATCATCCAATAATAAAATTGGGCTATTGTTTGTAATGGCTTTTATTATTTGAAATTGGGCCAACTTCAAACTAAATAAAAATGATTTTCGTTGACCTTGAGATGCAACTTGCTTGAGCGGCATTGTATTTAAAGTAAAAACCAAATCATCTTTATGAATACCGTAATTAGTGCGTTGCGAATAAATATCCTTATCAATATAACGGTCAAGCATATTCAGTAATGAATCATGTTCGAGCTGCGACGAATACTGAACCTGAATTAATTCTTGTTCATTACAAAGTAGTGTATAAATTCGATTTACATGTTCAATGAATACTTCGCAAAATTCTTTTCTGATTTGAAAGATACTTGTGCCAAGTTCATGCAACTTTTTACTATAGATTGATAATAATGAAAAATCTTTTTCAATACTTGTTGACCACTGTTTTAAAAGTGCATTTCGTTGTTGTAAACATTTAGAATATTGAATCAGCTGATCGAGATATTTAGAATTGGTTTGACTAATCATTGAATCTAAAAACTTTCTTCGAACTTCGCTCCCTTCTGTTATAAGCAGTGTATCATCTGGAGTAATAAAAACACAAGGAAAGCGACCTATATGTTTAGAGAATTGAGCGTACAATTCGCCATTCAATGAAAATTCTTTTTTCCCATTTTCTCTCAAAATGCAATTGATTTCATTTTGCTTTTCTCTAGTGATAATACCATGTATACGCATGCCTTGCTGACCATTTGTAACACATTGAGAATCGACATGAAGAAAATAACTTTTTGTAAAACATAAATAATGAATCGCATCTAAAATTGTCGTTTTTCCACATCCATTTTTACCGTAAATACAAATAATACGTTTTGAAAATTGAAATTTTTTTTCAAGATAATTCTTGAAGTGTAAGAGCGATATTTCATTAACTATTGAGACCATTGCGATGCAAATATAGACCCAAATTAAGTGTGTCGCAAAACCTGAAATACTACATCAATATCAATTGAAATAGAATGACTCATACGACTTCCCGAATTCATACTGAGAGCCCAATTAAAACGTAATTATTTGCGAATGCTTAAAGTCTGTTCAGATTACTTAAATTATACTACTTGAACTTAAAATAAATTTCACTTGAATTAAAATTTGGATTTTCAACTCTTGTCTAAATTCATATCTTTACGAAATGAAGACGATTTTCACCATTCTATCGACCGCATTTTTTATAAGTGTTCAATTTAATTCAGTAGCACAAAATATTTCAAAATATGTTAATCCTTTTATAGGAACAGGGGGACATGGACATACCTTTCCTGGACCTACCCTACCCTTTGGCGCATGTCAGGTTAGTCCAGATACCCGATTAACAGGTTGGGATGGATGCAGTGGTTATCATTATAGCGACAGCATTATATATGGATTTAGTCATACCCATTTAAGCGGAACTGGATGTAGTGATTATGGCGATATTTTACTTATGCCAACAACAAAAGAAGTTCAAATGAAAGAATACGATTATGCTTCAAAGTTTTCGCATTTTTTTGAATCTGCTGGAGCTGGCAAATATCATGTTCAACTAGATACTTGGAATATTGGTGTTAATCTGACTTGTACAAAAAGAGTGGGCATTCATGAGTACATTTTCCCTAAAAATCAAAATCAATATGTGGTTTTAGATTTAAAACATCGTGATGAAGTTTTAGGAAGCAAACTTGAAATTGTAAACGATTCAACAGTGCAGGGCTACCGATATTCAAAAGCATGGGCAACAAATCAAAAAGTGTATTTTTATATCCAATTCTCAAAACCTTTTACTGAAAAACGGTATGGTAATGATGTTGAAACAAAAAGCAATACAGCGCCCTTTAATCTTGAAAAGCAATTACATATTTTATTTATGTTTGAAAAAAGCAATAGCCCTCTAATGGTTAAAGTTGGCATTAGTGGTGTTGATGAAGATGGTGCTCGAAAAAATTTAGAAATGGAGGCTCCTCATTGGAATTTCAAACAATATGAAATAAATGCTGAAAAGGAATGGGATCAGGAACTTGGGAAAATAAAAGTAGATCATTTAGCAAAAAATATTGTTGCAACTTCAAAAGAAACAGAGTCATCTGTTAACTCATTGACTACTTTTTATACGGCACTTTATCATACCATGATTCATCCAAGTATTTATAATGATATTGATGGTAGATATAGAGGTCGTGATGATAAAATACATAATACGGAAGGAAAGTTTGACTATTATACTGTCTTTTCATTATGGGATACCTATCGATCTCTTCATCCATTACTAACCATTATAGATAAAAAAAGAACCAATGACTTTATCAATACCTTTATAAAACAATATGAGCATAATGGGCGTTTACCGATTTGGGAATTAAGCAGTAACGAAACAAATTGCATGATAGCTTATCATGTGGTGAGTGTGATTTGGGATGCTTACAATAAAGGGATCAGAAATTATGATGTCGAATTAGCCTACAAAGCAATGACTAGTATAGCAACACATTATACCGACTATGAAAAGTCATCAACTGCAAATTCAAATTTAGTCTTGAAACAAGAAGCTCGTGCAAAAAGTGCCGATGCCGATGCTTTAGAAAGCTATTGCAGATATGGATATGTTCGCTCTGATGATGCACACGAAAGTGTTAGCAAAACACTAGAGTATGCCTACGATGATTGGTGTATTGCGCAAATGGCAAAGGCTTTAAATAAGAAAGAAGATTATGAATACTATTTCAATCGAAGTAAAAACTGGATGAATGTTTATGACCCAACAACAGGATTTATGAGAGCTCGAAAAAATGGCGCCTTGTATGAACCCTTTTCGCCTTATACCGTAGACAATAATTATACCGAAGCAAATAGTTGGCAATACAGTTTTTATATACCTCATGATATGAACCGCTATGCTTCATTGTTTGGCAATTCTGCAAATTTTAGCCAACATTTAGACGCCCTATTTTCAGCTAAACAAAAAACAGAAGGACGTGAACAAGCAGATATTACAGGTTTAATTGGTCAATATGCGCATGGAAACGAACCTAGTCATCAAATTGCCTATATGTACAATTATACTGATCAGCCAAATAAAACGGCTATCAAAACGAATTATATTCTGAACAATTTTTATATCAATGAACCTGATGGTCTGATTGGCAATGAAGATTGTGGGCAAATGAGTGCTTGGTATGTTTTAACTGCTATAGGTCTATATCCGTTATGTCCTGGTAATAATCAATATGAAATCACAGAACCTTTATTTGATCAGGTTTCAATTTTATCAAAAATCCATTTAAAGAAAGATAAAATGATTAATAGTTCAGTTAATCAATCCTATACAATTAATGCCAAACGAAGAATCTCACATACAGAACTGCTTGATGCTAGGGTGAAAATTTTCAAGCCTGTTAAAACCATTTTAAAACCAATTCAAACTGCCTCGCTTCCATCTATTCAAACTGTCCCTTTTATTAAAAATGGTAAGCGTATATTCAAAGATTCTTTACAAGTTGAAATTTTATCAACAAATTCCAATTCAATTTATTACAAATTAAATTCAGACCTAATCGAGAAAAAATATTCGAATCCAATTATAATCAAAGACAATACGGCAATTCAATTTTATACAAAAAACAAACTTAATCAACCCAATCAAATTCAGTACTCAAATTTCACGAAACTGCCATCTGATCGAAAAGTGATTTTAAAATCTACTTTCAATAATTCATATAGTGCGGGCGGTGCTGAGGCTATGATCGATGGCATTTATGGAAAACTTAATTGGCGTGCAGGTGATTGGCAAGGTTATCAAGGACAGGATGTTGAAACCATTATAAGTTTTGAAAAATCCAAAAAGCTAAAATTCATTGCTGCTAATTTTCTAGAAGATCAAAACTCTTGGATATTCTATCCGAAGGAAGTTTCGTTTTATACAAGCAATGATTCAATTAGTTGGACCCTGCTTGAAACGATACAAACCAAGAAACCTGATCATTCAGTAAAAGTGACGATTGAAAAATTCAAAACGGCAGAAACGAATATTCCTTGGAGTAAATATATCAAGGTAATCGCAGCCAATTTTGGACCTATGCCTCAATGGCATGAAGGTAGAGGAAATGAGACCTTTGTATTTATAGATGAAATTGAGGTTGAATAAAGTAAGAGATCTAACTATCGCAAATCAACTACTTCTACATTAGGATATTTCTTTGCATTAAACACAAAAATTGCATCGTTTAAAACTGGATTAGGCGTATAATTACTTACCGTATAAGAATAAACGTTACCATTCTTTTCATACATTTTACCACCTGCTACCACATTGTTTGCTTTATCAATCATCAATTCAACTTTAGTGTATTGTTTTGATTTATTAGTTGGCGTTAAAGCAATGACATCCATTTTTTTGGTACCAACAAGCTTCTCTCCAACATATTTATAAGTATACTCTTTATCGTAGAAGTTTGTAAATAATTTAGATGGTGTAAATGAATTTTCATTAGGGTCGAAACTTGTCACTTGCACCTCATTACTTTCTTTCATATAGGTCCAAATTGTTTTTGTATCGCAATAAATTTCTTGTCCAGAAAGACTCACATAATATTTATTGCCTTTCATCGATACAGCACCCTTTTTTGATTGAGGTTTAGCTCCTTTGGCTCCAGTAATTGTAATTGAAAAATTTGCCTTCAATGTTTTCAGTGTTTTAACTTTAGCACTAACGGCATCTAATATTGCCTTTGCTTTTGGATCGCCTTGTGCATTTGAAATAAAACCAATACAGATTGCAATACAGGTGAGAATGAGACTTTTCATATTTTTAATGGGGTGTAGTTTTTAAAGTGAGAGGCAAAGATTAAAAACTATTTGCTAATAGCTTGTAAATTGAACTTCTTCTTTGTGTTGATCTTGTTAAAGTTTTTGAATAGTGTAATAGGCACAAGTAGTTACGAAATTTCGTACAAATGGAATTGCTCCAAATAACCAATTCTGCTTTCTTGGCTCTAATCCAAATTTATACTTGTAAATTGGATTAAATAAAAACCATTGCTTATTTACAATAAGATAGTTTGCTTTTTTGCAAACTCGCTCAAATCGTTCAATTGATATACCCGTTTGCTTTACATCAACGAGTGTATCAATTATTTGTTGATTTTCGCCACCTAATTTTAATAGTCCTTTAAAAATAGGCATAGGTAATAAATGATAATAAGGAAGTTTTGACGTCCACTTTTTATGGGCAATTTGCTGATGCCCCCCAAAAGGCATATACCAAGGTGGAAATCCAAAGAAAATTTGCCCATCAATTTTCAAGAGTGATCGCATAAATTGAATAAAAGACTCCTGACCATGAATATGTTCAATTACATCTTTTAAAATGATGAGATCGAAATATTCATGATACTTTGAAGAAAAATCGGCATCATACACATTTTTATTCATCACTAAAATACGTCCTGCATCAATATCTTCTTTTAGAAATTCATTTGCTAAATCAATTCTAGGTTGATCTAAATCAACACCTATACATTCACAACCCTTATCGGCAAAAGGTTTTAACACACCTCCTTCGCCACATCCAATTTCGAGAATACGTAATCCTTTCCGAATAACTAATGTTTTTTCAATAAAGGGCAACACATAATTTGCTGAATTATCTACTTGTTGATCAAATCTTTTCCGATGATTGCTATGATGTTCAAATGCCATGATGCGGGCGAAATTACATTATTAAGTACAAACTATAAAATATTGCAATTAATCTTGATTATTCAACTTAGATAAATATTGTTTAGCGTTTTCAAAATCTTCTTCTGTGTCAATAGATATGCCAACTTGATCAATTTCAGCCATGTAAATAGAAATGCCGTTTTCAAGCATTCTTAAATTTTCGAGTTTTTCAATAAACTCTAGTTCAGATACAGGTAATTGTGTAATTTTTAATAGTGTCGGCTTTTTAAACGCATAAACGCCAATATGTTGATAGGCAGCAGGTGCTAATGAAGTTTCGCGATAATATGGAATCGGAGAACGAGAAAAATACATTGCTCTTTTTTGTTTATCAACCACTACTTTCACACAATTAGGATTCTCAATTTTTTGAATATCGTGTATGGGTAATATCAAAGAGCCAACTTCAACATCTTGATTGCTGAACAGTGAAATTAATTTTTGCAACGACAATGCTGAAATAAAAGGTTCGTCACCTTGAACATTGACAAAAATATCGGCATCTAGATCTTGTGCTACTTCTGCAATTCGATCTGTTCCACTTTCATGTTGATTTCGACTCATGATAGCCTTACCACCGAACGAAATTATTTCATTAAAAATAATTTCATGATCACAAACAACAATCACATCTTTAAAAAGTTGAGTGTTGTTGACCGCTTCGTATGTACGTCGAATGATGGTTTTCCCTTCTAATACTTTCATTAATTTCCCAGGAAATCGAGTAGCAGCGTAACGCGCTGGAATGAGAGCAATTACTTTATACATGATTTAAATGTTTAGGATGTTCAAATACATATGAACCTGCAATAAAAAGAAACAAAGTAGTTATAGTTCCTATGATACTTCCAGCATATACATCAGCAAAAAAATGTTGTCCTAAATAAAGTCTTGAGTAGGCACATGCCAACGCTAGAACAAAAAACAAGATCGACCAAATTTTCAAAGGTTTTGGTAAATAAAGCGATAGTAACAAGAAGAACCCAAACGCACCTATTGTATGACCTGAAGGGAAACTTGTTTCAAAAAGATTGTCCAACCAAGGCACTGTATGAACTTGACGAACACCATAATACTTCAAAGGTCGAGGTGTATCAAAATAAAGTTTCAATAAAAAAATAATGGTTGGAATCAATAAACCAAATACCAAAGTAGTGGTAATGTAATTTTTGTTTCGATAGGCGGGTATCAATAAAAGTGAAACTAAAATTAATGGAATAATATCCCCTCTTCCATAACCACTAAACACCGTATTCAATTTATCTAAAAAGGGTGTATGTGAATGATTAACTGCAAAAAATAATTCATTACGTGAAAAAAAAGTAAGCAATAAGCCACCTACTATAACCCATAAAATAAATAATACAAAGAAGTATAAATTGCTTCGAATAATAGTTTTTAAATTTTGATACAATGTAAAATATTTAAATGTTTATTTATTTAATTTCTAAGATTAGCCAAAAAACTGAAAAATACGTTCAAAAAATTGAATAGGTTTTTGAAAAAAACGAATATAACTTTCTTTATTAAATAAGGGTGAGTCGTTATTAGCTTTATACATTAAAAACATAGCAATAATTAACAAAATTAACGAAGGCGACCACATCCCCACTGGCACAGAAACCACGCTTTCTTTTGTAATTTTTTCGCCTATTGTATTCATAAAATAATAAATAATAAAAAACACAACCGCACTTATAAATGGCATACCTAAACCACCTTTTCGTATAATTGAACCTAAGGCTGCACCAATAATAAATAATAAAATACAAGCAAAAGGCATGGTAAATCTTTTATTCAATTCAATTTCGGCATCAACCAAATTCATATTTTGAAGCTTCAAGTTTTGCTTGTTAATTTCGAGCATACTTTTTACACTACGAACCGAAATTTCCGCGGTTGATAATACACTCGATTTTAAAGTATCAGGAATCGACATCCAATAGGGCTTCTTAATGTTTGTTAGGATGGGGAGTTTAGTTTTAATCTTCGCTGTATCCCATCGCAAGAGGGTGATATTTGGATACAATAATTCCTTGGTAGATTGATTAAGTTTACGAATACTCATTAAGTTGGTATCACGTTGCGAAATGATTTGACCAACTGACATAACTTCTCGTAAATTTTTAAAATAGTTTTCATCGGTGCTAGGCAATTTAAAATCAGACAGATCAAAAACCTTTTTCCAATATTTAAAACCCAATCTAATTTGTTCATGTTCATCTTTTCCACCAACTGCAGCTTTCTCCTCATAACGCCAACCATCTTGAAGTTCAAAAATTAAAAACTTTTTATCTTCAGTTACATACATCACTCCTTTTTTAGCAATAGTAATTTTATCATTTCCTCGTCCTGAAGTATGATCGTATATTTTGATATCATGAACCGTTTTGTCATCCCCATCTTTACTTGAAATATAAATGATATGATTTGGAATATCTTTATTAAAACGCCCTGGTTTTATAGCTAAAACCGGTTTCTTATTTTGAATATCGTATAATAATCTGGTGGCTTTCAGTTTAGCACGCGGAATTACATAATTATTAAATAAAAATGAAAGTACCGAAACCATAACGATGAAAACGAGTAATGGTCTTGCAAATTTTATGACAGAAATACCAGCCGCTTTAACTGCTGTTAACTCTGAACTTTCACCTAAATTGCCAAAAGTCATGATGGCTGCAAATAATATGCCTAGAGGCAAAGCGATAGGTACCAATGTTGTTGAAAGCAGCCCAATAAATTTACTAATAGTCAGGATATCCAACCCCTTACCAATAAATTCATCGATCCAAACCCACATAAATTGCATGATGAAGATTAACCAAGTAACAAAAAATGCTCCGATAAAAGGAGGAATAAAAGATTTAATGATAAACTTGTGTAATGCCTTCAACCAAGAAAATTTGTGTAAAAATAGACTACTGAATCTTGAATACCATTAATAAATTGAAAAAACTAAGTTGATCTAACTCTAGAAAAGTAAAAAAAGAATTTACAAACTAAACAAATACAATTTATAAAGTGAATTAGCTGAATGATTGCATTTAGGCTATTTGATAAAGCTCTTCATTCTAAGAGAGGGAATTTTACTTTCAAGAAAATATATCATAATTCATATTTGATTCATTTAATATCATTGAAGTAAGTAAGGGTTGGGTCTAACTTCCTACTCGATGTTTCAAATCTTGAATTTGAGTATCCCAAAGTTGCTCTTGATCTTTAATATCCTTCTTTTCCGCAAAATCAGTAATGGTTAATATAGTTTCATTTGTAACCGGACTCTTTTCAACTCTAAACTCAAAATATTCATTCTCTTCCATCCAATCCCATTTAAAAACGACATATTCATTTTCTTCAGCTGCAATCATTTCAGCAACTTCATCATTACCCTTCCAGTGAAAAAAGAATTTATTTTCTCTCTGTGAAACCTTATCCGCAAACCATTCACCTAAGCCAGTTGGGGTAGATAAAAAATCGTAAAGTATAACTGGTGAACAGCGGATGGCAAATTCTATACTATATTGAACTCTTTTTGACATTTATAAAATATATTGTTGGCGTATTAATAATTAATACTTGGCACAATAATAACAAAAACAATGAATTATCAAAATTATTTTTCCCCTTTTTTTTATTCCGACATGTTAAATTGGGTATAAAATATATTTTGGTTGTATTGACTTTAACAATAGCTTTGCGAATAAGTTATTTTTAACAAATTGACTAAGACACAAACACACTTACTCTAAACTCTTTTTACTAACGAAAAAAACTTTACCCCCCTTATGTCAATGCGCCAACTCAAGATCACAAAATCTATTACCAATAGAGAAAGTCAATCACTTGAAAAGTATCTACAAGAAATTGGAAAAGTAGACCTCATCACCCCCGAAGAAGAAGTGTCACTCGCAGTAAAAATTAAACAAGGAGATCAAGTTGCATTAGAGAAACTCACCAAAGCAAATTTGCGTTTTGTGGTTTCAGTTGCCAAACAATATCAAAACCAAGGTCTTTCATTAAGTGATTTAATTAATGAAGGCAATTTAGGTCTTATCAAGGCAGCTCAGCGCTTTGATGAAACAAGAGGCTTTAAATTTATTTCATATGCGGTTTGGTGGATACGTCAATCAATTTTGCAGGCTTTGGCTGAACAAAGTCGTATTGTTCGTTTACCGCTTAATAAAGTAGGTTTAACAAATAAAATTAATAAGGCTTATTCAATGCTTGAGCAAGAGTATCAAAGAGAACCATCAGCTGAAGAGCTATCCATGGTATTAGAAATAAATGCAGACGAAATAGAAACTACTTTGGGAGTTGCGGCTCGTCATGTTAGTGTTGATGCTCCATTTGTTGATGGCGAAGAAAATACATTACTCGATGTACTCAATAATCCAAATGCCTTAAGTACCGATAATGAATTAGCACATAATGAATCACTTCGCGACGAAATTGAAAGATCATTAAATACATTAACTGAACGTCAGAAAGATGTTCTCAAATACTTTTTTGGTGTAGGCGTTGAGCATCCAATGAGCTTAGAAGATATCGGTGAAAAATTTGGTTTAACAAGAGAGCGTGTTCGTCAGATAAAAGATAAGGCGATAACGAAATTGCGTACTACTACTCGAAGTAAATTATTAAAAACCTATTTAGGAAATTAATTAAATCATTCAATTTTATTTTGGGCATGCC
>ENA-UOWO01004042-UOWO01004042.1-activated-sludge-metagenome-genome-assembly--contig:-NODE-4042-length-16499-cov-25.474520_pt1 | contig 16499 bp, 14 predicted proteins | sample MGYA00238148_ERZ761564 | MGnify/ENA primary metagenome ERZ761564 (study PRJEB28885, sample SAMN05720194) | activated sludge metagenome | isolation source: Anaerobic digester | place: USA...
TGCCAAAAGCAGAGCGGTGTACTCTACGTCCTCTCACTTCTCACCCTCTCACCTTCTCACCTCTAAAAAAAAGCCCCGGCGACATCGCTGCACACCGGGGCTACCCAATCAAAATTTTGTGCGAGTAGCCGGAATCGAACCGACGCCTGCAGTTTGGAAGACTGTAACGCTGCCATTACGCCACACTCGCCATTCAATGCGGGAGCAGCCGGCGCTATACTTCGTTTTCAGAAGGTTTTTTTGGGGCTGCCCCGCATCTTCTCGTATCCTGAAAGGGAATCGAACCCTTTGAAAACCGGGCAGGATGGGGAGGCTTTTTCGCATTTTCCTGTACATATGAATGAGACAGGATATCCGGCTAAACCGACCCATGGGCCGGGAAGTTCCCTTTCCGGGAAATTTTCCTGAAAACTCATACCCTGTTTTGGTCAATTCGTCCTGCAGATTCGGCATTTCGGCGCTTTTCTTTTATGGTGCACCTGCGTTCCGGTTCACCTTTGCGGCATTGAAAACGAAAATGAAACGCCATGCACTCCTTTAAGAGTTCTTCCTACACACAATTGAGCGATGAAAAACTGATCACGCTGATCTCCATGAACCAGCAACAGGCTTTCACAGAACTGATGCGCCGCTACGAACGCCTGGTTCGCTCCGTTCTCACACGCTATCTCTCCGACCCCGAGGCCGTCAAGGAAGTGACGCAGGATACCTTTTTACGCGCTTACCGGGCCTTGCCCGATTTCCAGGGAAAAAGCAAATTCAGCACCTGGCTATATAAAATTGCCATTTCTTCGGCTATCAACCGCATGCGCATCAAACGTTACGATGCCTGGCAGCCGCTGGAAGCCGCCTCCGGTTTTTTTGCACAGGAACAGGCCGACTACGGGATGTCTTATGAAAAACAGGAAACGTACCGCCACCTCAAAAGCGCCATTCGCCGCCTCGACCGCCTGGATGCCGTAGCGCTCGAACTGTTTTACCTGCGCGAACAAAGCGTGGAGGAAATCGTGCAACTGACCGGCTGGACGACGAGTAATACCAAAAGCCGGCTGAGCCGGGCGCGGGTGCGGCTGCGGGATGTGATGGAAAGGGAAGGGGTGGTGGCGTGACCTAAAAAAGGTTTCCTCCATTTTTTCCCGGCACTGAATTACTTTCACCCCATGCAAACCACGTTCACCAACGCCCGCATTTACACCGGCGCAGAAGTGCTGGAAAACGCCCATGTGACGGTTGAAAACGGCCGCATCACCCACGTCGGCATGGGCGATGCGCCTGCCAACACCACCATTACAGATCTTCAGGGCCGCTCCATTGCCCCCGCGTTCATCGACCTGCAGGTATACGGCGGCAACGGCAAACTCTTCAACAACGAGCCCTCCGTCGAAACCATTCAGGCTACTTACGATACCGTGCGGGCCGGCGGCGCTACACATTTCCAGATTACTCTTTCCTGCTCTCCGCTGGAAACCATGTGGAAAGCCATCGATGCCTGCCGGGATTACTGGCAATCAGGCGGGAAAGGCTTGCTTGGACTGCACCTCGAAGGGCCGTATTTCAACCCGGAAAAAAGAGGCGCGCACCCGTTGCAGCATATCCGCACACCGAACCCCACGGAAATTGCCGAACTGCTTGAACGCGGCAAGGGCGTGGTGCGCTATATGACGATCGCGCCCGAGCGTTTCGATGACGCCTCGCTCGACCTGCTGCTTCAAAGCGATGTCCTGATTTCGGCGGGCCATTCCAATGCCACCTTCGACGAAGCCACACGCGCCTTCGAACGCGGCATCGGCAGAACCACCCACTTGTTCAATGCCATGAGCCAGATGCAAAGCCGCGCGCCGGGACTGGTGGGGGCTACGTACCTGCACAAACCCTGGACGAGCATCATTGCCGACGGTATCCACTGCGATTATAACTGCCTGGAAATCAGCAAGGAACTGCTGCGCGAAAAACTGTTCCTCATTTCGGATGCCGTGACGGAAAGTACCTCGGGCGACTATCGTTTTCACTTTGCCGGCGACCGCTATACCGACGAGTCGGGCGTGCTGGCCGGTTCGTCACTTTCTATGTGGCAGGCAGTCAGAAATGCCGTTCAATATGCCCATATTTCCCTGGAAGAAGCCTTGCGCATGGCCGGCACCTACCCGGCACAAGTGGTGGGAGAAAGCCACCGGCTGGGGCGCATCGCACCGGGATATGAAGCGGGTATGGTGGTGTTTGATGTGGAAGATGAGGGTTTTTGTAGAGTTATTGGTTATTAGTTATTGGTTATTAGGGTGGATACGCTTGGTCTGCCTGCATAATTTAACCTCTGTTTTCGAAATCTTCCGCATAGAATCATTGAGCAGACCAGGTATATCCACCCTAATAACCAATAACCAATAACCAATAACTAATAACCAATGTACACCCTCCTCCTCCAAAACGTCGCCCGTCACATCCACCTCGACCCCGCAGAGGAAAAGTGTTTTACCGGCATGCTGGAACCGGCGACGTATAAAAACCGGCAAATGATATTGCAGGAAGGGGATATTTGCCGTCACACGATTTTTGTGCGCGAAGGATGCCTGCGCGGATTTACGACCGACAAAAACGGATACGAACACGTGCTGCATTTTGCGCCGCCGGGCTGGTGGATGGCCGATCTGTACAGCCTGATCAGCCAGCGGCCGGGAACTTTATTTATGCAGGCGCTGGAAAAAACGGAAGTGCTCCTGCTGCCCAAAACCAGTCAGGAACAATTGTACCGCGACGTGCCGAAATTCGAACGCTTTTTCCGCATTCTGGCCGAAAACTCCCTGGTGAACAACCAACAGCGCCTGCTCGACAACATGAGTTTGTCGGCAGAAGAACGCTATGACCTGTTTTGCAAAAAATATCCGACGCTTATTCATTGCCTGCCGCAAAAACAAATTGCCTCTTACATTGGTGTGACGCCGGAGTTTTTCTCCAAAATGCGGGCAAGGGTTTTGAAACGCAAGGGTTAAAAACCATCAAATCAACTCCTGCACATGCGCCTCGATGCTCCGCGCCATGCGGCTGAGCGGCAGATCGTTTTCATCAGCGCCGAAAGGCTCTTCGATTTCCTCGGCGATGACTTCCAGACTGGCGAGCACGTAAAAAATAAATCCGACGATCGGGATGATCCAGTAGCCGAGGCTGAAAACCAGTCCGAAAGGCAGCGTCGCCACGTAGGTCATGATGAATTTTTTGATAAACACGCTGTAGGAATAAGGGATCGGCGTGTTTTTGATCCGTTCGCAGCCGCCGCAGATGTCGGTAAACGACTGTAATTCAGTATTGATCGCCATAAATTGATACCCGTCGAGCAATTGCTCGTTGCGCATGTCCTGCACGTGCCGGAACATAAAAGCGGCGATCTGGTTGGGCACGTGTTTTTCCATATCCAGTTTCTGAACGATGTGTTCCGGCAGGTTGTCGAACAGTTCGATGCGGGTGTCCTCGCTGCGCAGGTGGCTTTTCAGGGCATTGGCGTACAAGGGAATGATCTTGCGAAAAAACGTGCGGTGCCGGCTGTCTTCTGGCAGGATAGCCGCCATTTTCATAGCCAGGTTGCGGCTGGTGTTCACCAATTGGCCCCAGAGTTTGCGGCCTTCCCACCAGCGCTCGTAGGCGGTATTGGTGCGGAATACCAGCAAAAATGAGATCACGAAACCCAGCAGGGTGTGCATGATGGAAACATTGCGCAAGTGGCTGTCGGGTCCGATCCGCCAATACTCTATTTCCAGCCAGGCTACGAAGGCCGCATAACAGCACATCACAATAATCCATGGAAACAGGCGCCGCAACGTGTCGGAGCGGTGAAAATGAAAAGGCGGTGCGAGCCAGGTTTTCGGATCGTGGGCAATCATGGCGGGTGTGCGGTGTTTGGTGTGTGGTGTTTGGGGCGCCCGGCAAAATTAGGGTGAGATTTTTCAATTACAGCATATTCGAAAATCCAATCGCAAATCGTACATCATGTAATCGGCAACTGCAAATCGAAACGCCGCGCTTGCCCCAAGCCCCAACTTCTCCTATTTTTGCCTGATGCAGCCATCCTCTTCCATTGATTTCGCCCATTTGCAAACCACTACACGTCAATTCTTCCCACTTCCGGAAGAAGACTGGGATGAATTCGCCGATATCTGGCAGCCGTTCGAGGCCAAACGAAAAGTGATACTCACCTCGGAAGGTGAAGTGGAAAAATACATTTATTTCGTGCTGGATGGCGTACAACGCGCCTATGCCGTGGGCGACGACGGGCGGGAGGCCACGCTGGTTTTTACCTATCCGTTTTCGTTTTCGGGTGTGGCGGATTCCCTGCTGCTGCAACAACCCTCGCGCTATTATTTCGAAACGCTCACGCCCAGCCGTTTTTTGCGCAGCACCTTTCGCCAACTCGATGCCCTCATGCTGCGCCGGCACCCGATCGAACGTATGATCCGTCTGGCAGTGAGCCATACCCTGGCCGGCGTGCTGGTGCGCCAGATCGAGTTGCAGTCGCTAAGTGCCGAACAGCGGTTCCGCAAACTGTTCGCACGCAGTCCGCACATCCTCCAACTGGTGCCGCACAAATACCTGGCGAATTACCTGGGTATGGACCCGACGAATTTCAGCAAGTTGCTGGGATCGGTGCGACTTTGAGTGGCTGATTTCTTTTGATTACGCCCTTTTGTTTGATTCGGATAGCCGCCGTAGCAGGATGGGAAAACGGATGAAACGGATTTTTACGGATTAAAACGGATTTTTGGTGGCCTGACGGCCATTACTTATAATTGTTTAACCACGAAGTCACGGAGGGCACAACGCGTTGTGTCCTCCGTGACTTCGTGGTTAATAATGACAGGTCACATGTGGTAATTTAAAATCAGTAATAGTGAGCCGTCAGGCCACTAAAAAATCCGGTTTAATCCGCCCCAATCCGTTTCATCCGTTTTCCCATCCTCCTACGAGCGGCGTAGCCGAACAGATCAAAATGCACCGGTAAAAGGAAATTCTTGGTTTTTACCAACATTCGGCCAAAACCCAGCCCCGACCTTTGTGTCGATAAAAAATCAATCTTATGGAATCACAACTTCTTCTGGAACAACTACAAGAACGCACCGAAGCCGTCCTGCAAAAAGCCGTTTCCGAATGGCAAATGCTGTCGCCGGAACAATTATCGCATCAACCTGCGCCGGGCGCCTGGAGCGCCGCACAATGCCTGGAACACCTGAACATTTACGGCCGTTATTACCTGCCGGAAATTGAAAAAGCCATTCGTTTGGGAAAAATGAATGAGCAAGAGCCCGAAAAATTCTTCCGGTCCGGCTGGCTGGGTGCGTATTTTACCCGGCTCATGCAGCCCCAGCGGGATGGTTCCCTGAAAAGCAAAATGAAAGCGCCGAAAAACGCGGTACCCGCCGCACAACCCGACGGCCGCGCCATGCTGGCCGAATTCATCGATCAGCAGGAAACCATGCTTCGGTTGCTGGATGAGGCGTCGGAAGTCAACCTGAATACCTTGCGGGTACCCACTTCCCTGTCGCCGTGGATAAAACTGAAACTCGGCGACACCTTCGGGTTTGTGGTGGCACACATTGAGCGGCATGTGCTGCAGGCGGAACGAACAATGGAATTAGAAGTGAGAAGTGAGAGGTGAGAAGTGAGAGCCGACTTCGAGTACGCCGCTTCGCTCCCATTTACCCTGATTCAGGAAGCGCTCCTAAATATTCATCATGACCTTGGGCGAAGCGGTGTACTCTACGCATCTCACTTCTCACCTCTCACTTCTCACTTCTACATGTCAGAGGTTGTACTTCTCCAGCCGCCTGTACAACGACGCCCTGGTAAGCCCCAGTTCGGCAGCCGCTTCGGTGATATTACCGTGGTATTTCTGCAACGCCTTCATAATCAATTGTTTTTCCATGTCGTCGAGATTCATAGTCGGCAGGTCTACCTCGCGGTCACCGGAGGAATTTTGCCGGAAAAAGAAATCTTCGGGTTGCAGTTTTTCGCCTTTGGCCATGATAACGGCGCGTTCGACGGCGTGTTGGAGTTCGCGTACATTGCCGGGCCAGGGGTAGCGGTGCATTTCCTTCAGCAGGGCGGCGCTGAGCCCCGATACCGGGCGGTTGTATTTTTTGGAAAATTCTTTCAGGAAATGAGCGGCCAGCGGTTCGATGTCGTCGATGCGTTCGCGCAGGGCAGGGATCTGAATTTCAATGGTATTGATGCGGTACAGCAAATCCTGGCGGAAGGTGCGGTTTCTGACGGCTTCGAACAGGTTCTGGTTGGTGGCCGCGATGACGCGCACATTCACCGGCCGCACGCGGTTGGATCCCACGCGGGTGACCGTCCGGTTTTGCAGCACGGTGAGTAGTTTGGCTTGCAAGCCCAGGGTCAGGTTGCTGATCTCGTCGAGGAAAATGGTGCCGCCGTCGGCCGCTTCGAAACGCCCGGGCCGGTCGTCGCGCGCATCGGTAAAAGCGCCTTTCACGTGGCCGAAGAGTTCGCTTTCGAAGAGCGTTTCGGTAATAGCGCCCATATCGACCTTCACAAAATTGTCCTGGGCCCGGCGGCTTTTGGCGTGAATAGCCTGCGCGATCAGGTCCTTGCCGGTGCCGTTTTCGCCGAGCACGAGTACGTTGGCGTCCGTTTCGGCAACACGTTGGAGCGTTTCGAACACTTCTTCCATGGCGCGGCTCTGGAAAATCAGTGCCGGCATGTCGTAGGCATCCGCCAGGTTTTTACCCAGTTGTTTGGATTTCAACTGACTGGCTTCTTCCTGGCTGCTTTTCAGGCGCAGGGCCGAGTGCAGGGTAGCGAGGAGTTTATCGTTGTCCCAGGGTTTCAGCACGAAATCGGTGGCGCCGTTTTTAATGGCCCGCACGGCAAGTTCCACATCGCCGTAAGCGGTAATGAGCACCACGACGGCCGTGGGGTCGAGTTCGAGGATACGGGCCAGCCAGTCGAATCCTTCCTGGCCGGTATTTTTGGCGCTGCGCCCGTAATTCATGTCGAGCATGATGACGGCGTACCGTTTTTCTTTCAGTAGAATGGGTATATCCTCCGGATCACGTGCGGTATCCACTTCCGCGAAATGCCGCTTCAGAAACAGTTTGCCGGCGCTGAGTACACCGGGATTGTCATCCACTATGAGGATATTAGATTCGTTCATATTCATAAGGCCAGCGAGCAGTGAACGGTGGTGGTGAATGGTGAGTAGTGAGTTGTGAGTTGTGAGTGGTGAGTAGTGAATTGTCAGTTGTGAAAGAATCACATTCAACCTACAATTCACAATTCACTACTCACCACTCACAATTCACAACTCACTACTTCCCCCGTTCCTTCAACGCAGTGCTACAAAGACAGTGCCTGCCGCTAATGGTCTGCAAATCAAGTGAATTTTTTTGAAAGGGTGTTCATTTTCGGACACTTGCGTACGATATTGCACTGCACTAAATAGTTTCTAGCAGAATTGCCATGAATTCAGTTGTCGAAATTACAGAAACTGCCGGGAATGAAATGTTTTCGAGTACTTTAAAATGTTTGTCCTCGGTGCAAATGAAATGAGCATTTGCTGCAATGGCGCAATCTACAAACTTGTTGTCGTCTGGATCTGCTGTGATAAGATTCCAGAAGTAATACTTGTTTATCCGTTCCAGGTTGGGTAAAATATCCAGCAAATCCAGGGCAAGAACTGCTACCTCACGATTGGCCCTTAATTGAAATACTTCTTCGTATTCATGGAGAATATCGGTTGTTACGCATAACGTAAAATCACCTTTCAACAAGGATTTAAAAATGACGTGTGTATTTGATTTTTCCGGCAATGCGGCCAACAGCACGTTGGTGTCCAGCACTACTTTCATTGTCCTTGTTTTTGTCGGGAAGCGGAATGATAAGGTGTTCTGTCATGCTCTTTACTCCACTGTTCGATCTGGGAATCGGAGGGGTTTAAACGCTGCAATGCGGATTGAAGCCGTCGTGCCCGAAATTCAACGAGCAATTGCCGGAGTTCCAAAAGATCTTCTTCCGAAAGGTCGGCAGCGAACATTTGTAATATCTCCAGTTGAATATTGCTCAGGGGCTGTTTATTTGATGGCGCCATTTTTTTCATTTACTGCAAAAATAACCTGAAAATTCAATTTTGATGCATTGGGTTTGGCAAATAAAAGAATAGAAGGCAGGCGCTTTTTCTAAAACGGGTGTTCATTTTCGGACACTTGCGTACGCCACCGAACGACTTCCCACCATCCCAAAATCCTCTAAAATTCTGATATTCAATTTTTTAAGAAACTGGCACGGGGTTGTTATCTTTCCAACTTATTCATTACACACAACTCACAACGCACTCGTGGACAGACCCATTAAGAAAAAAAGATTTACGCCCCAACGGATTGCGCTCGGGCTCGGCATACTCGGCTTTGTGGCTTTCGTGCTTTACCTCCTGCGCAACAGCGGCCAGAGCAGCCTGAACGTAGACCGGGAGAAGATTACAGTGTCCAAAGTATCGCGCGGCGTTTTCGACGAGTTCATCGTAGTAACGGGCGTTGTTCAGCCGCTCAAAACCTACCAACTCGATGCTATCGAGGGCGGTTACGTCGCGCAGAAACTCCTCGACGGCGGCGCTACGGTGAAAAAGGGAGACCTTATCCTGAAACTCGAAAACCAGCGCCTGATGCTCGATTTTGTGAACCGGGAAACGGAAATGTACGACCTCATCAACAACCTGGAAAATACGCGTCTCCGCCTGCGGCAGGATAAATTTACCCTGAAAAAAACGCTTTCCGAACTGGACAACCAGATCCTTCAGGCTAAAGACGACTTTGAGCGGAATGCCAAACTGTTTGCCGATAAAGTGATCAGCGAACAGGAGTACAAGCGCACCCGGATTACCTACGATCGCTTGTCGCAACAGCGCGACATCGAAATAGAAAACCAGAAGTTTCAGGAAGAGAACAGCGTCACGCAGATCAAACAACTGGAAGGTACGCTCGACCGCACGCGCCTCAACCTGCATATGATGAAACAGAACCTCGAAAACCTGTCCGTCAAAGCGCCCGTATCCGGCCTGCTCTCGCGGGTCGACGTCGAAATCGGCGCCAGCATTACCGCCGGCCAGAACATCGGCCAGATCGACGATCTGAACGGATTTAAAATGCGCGTGGAAGTGGATGAACACTACCTTTCGCGCATCTTTCCGGGCCTGGAAGGGTCTTTTGAATTCAATGGAGAAAATGTAGGCCTGGTGGTATCGAAAGTGTACCCCGAAGTCAACAACGGCCGCTTTCAGGTGGATATGACGTTTAAAAAAGATCCCGGCGGTGTGCGTCGCGGCCAGTCGGTACCCGTGCGCCTGCAACTGGGCAAACCGGCCGAAGCAACCCTGCTCGCCACGGGCGGTTTCTTCAGCGACACCGGCGGCAACTGGGTGTACGTGGTGGACAAGTCGGGCTCCCGGGCCGAAAAACGCGACATCTCCCTGGGCCGCAAAAATCCGCAGTTCTTCGAAGTGCTGAGCGGACTGGAAGCCGGAGACGAAGTGATTACCAGTTCGTACGAGAATTTTGGGGACAAGGAGATATTGAATTTGCAACACTGATTTTAGGTTTATGGGTTTATAGGTTTATAGTTTATGGCATCTGTGGTCATGCTGATTCCCATAAACCCATAAACCAATAAACTCATAAACCCATAAACTCATAAACCCATAAACCCATAAACTCATAAACTCATAAACCCACAAACTCCCTCATCAACAAAAAGAAAAACATCACCTATCATGATAAAGACAACCAACCTTCACAAATTATTCACCACCGATGAAGTGGAAACCACGGCCCTGAATGGCGTGAGCATCGACATACAACCCGGCGAATTTGTTGCCATGATGGGGCCTTCCGGTTGTGGTAAATCTACCCTGCTCAACATTCTCGGTCTGCTCGACAACCCTTCCGAAGGCGAATACCATTTCTTCGGTACGGAGGTGGCCAAAATGAGCGAACGCAGCCGTGCCAACCTGCGCAAAGGCAATATCGGATTCGTGTTCCAGTCTTTCAACCTGATCGATGAACTCACGGTGTATGAAAACGTGGAACTTCCGCTCCTGTACCTGAAAACGCCGGCGGCGGAACGCAAAAAACTCGTGGAAGCGCAACTCGAACGTATGAACATCATGCATCGCCGCAACCACTTTCCGCAACAACTCTCGGGCGGTCAGCAGCAGCGTGTAGCCATTGCGCGCGCCGTAGTGGCCAACCCGAAAGTAATCCTGGCCGACGAGCCGACGGGTAACCTCGACTCCACCAACGGCCTCGAGGTCATGAATCTGCTCACCCAACTCAACCAGGGCGGCACCACCATTGTGATGGTAACGCACTCGCCGCATGACGCGGGTTTTGCACACCGCATTATCAACCTCTTTGATGGAAAGGTGGTGACGGAGAATTTCCATGTTTGATTTAAGATTTTAGATTACATGACGTAAGATTTTAGATGGAGGGCATCACGAAAAATCTAAAATCTTACGTCATGTAATCTTACATCTTACATCAGAAGGATTTCAAAAACAGCTGCCTCATTTGCGGAGCACGCCTGTTTAACGCTCTGTTATTCAGCCGTTTTTATCCAAACTGCTCCTGTAGATCGGAGCGGCTGTTTTTGGAAAAATGAAGCTATGAAAACGATTAACCACAAGGTTCACAAAGGTGCCCACGATGTCCATAAAGGGCGGACCCGGGTGCTTGTGAACTTTGTGGAAACCTTTGTGAACCTTGTGGTTAAACAAATAACAAACGATGCTTGAACTCAAAAATATCGAAAAATACTACCAGAACGGCGCCACCAAATCGTACGTGCTGCGCTACGTCAACGCCCATATTGCGGAAGGCGAATTCGTGAGCATCATGGGGCCCAGCGGCTCCGGGAAAAGTACGCTGCTGCATATCCTCGGCATGCTCGACGAGCCCACGGAAGGCGAATACTGGTTTTTGGGCGAAGCCGTGCACAAATTCAACGAGCGCCGCCGCACCGAACTGTATCAGCAATACATCGGCTTCGTGTTTCAGGCCTACCACCTCATCGACGACCTCACGGTGTACGAAAACCTCGAAACCCCGCTGCTGTACAAAAAAGTACCCTCCGGCGAACGTAAAAGCCGCATCGCCGACCTGCTCGATCGCTTCAATATGGTGGCGAAAAAGGATCTGTTCCCGGCTCAATTGTCCGGCGGACAGCAGCAACTGGTCGGCATCGCCCGCGCCCTGATCGGCAACCCGAAACTGATTCTGGCCGACGAGCCTACGGGCAACCTGCAAAGCCAGCAGGCCAAGGAAATCATGGACGTTTTTAAAAAACTCAACGAGGAAGACGGCGTCACCATCGTACAGGTGACCCACTCCGACATAAATGCCCAATACGGCAAACGTATCCTGCACCTGATGGACGGCCGGGTGGAAAACGAGGAAATTGTAAAAAAACAAAGTTCTTAGTAGTTATCAGTTATCGGTTATCAGTTATCCGGCTTGATAATCAAGTATTTGTACGGAAAATATCTCAAACTGATTTGAATCTGTACGTAGAGTCTTCTCCTGATTATGCTAAATAATTATCTCCTGATCGCCTTCCGCAACCTGCGCAAAAACAGCACGTATTCGCTGCTGAATATTTTGGGCCTCGGTCTGAGTACGGCCTGCTGCATCGTCATCTTCCTGATGGTACACTATCATCTGAGTTTCGATACGTACCACAAAAAGGCCGACCGGACGATACGCATGGTCACCGATATTCACCTGGAAGGAGTGACGCCGTTTCGGGGCGCACCCAATCCGATGTCGAAAGTGCTGCGTTCGGAATTTTCCTATATAGAAAAGGCCGCCATGCAGGCCACCCGGGATGAGGTATTGATCAGTGTACCCAACACTTCGGGTATTCCGGACAAATACAAGGAAGATCTATTCGCATTCGTGGAGCCCGAATTATTCGATATTCTTGATTTTCAGGTGCTGCAAGGCGATCTGTCGGCCCTTCGTGAACCCAATACCGCCGTACTGACCGAAAAAATGGCGCGCAAATATTACGGCACGGCCGATGCCATCGGCAAAACCTTCCGCTACGAGAACAAGGTGGATTTCAGGGTGGTGGGTATTCTGCGCGACCTGCCGAATAATACGGATTACAGCAACGGCATCCTGGCATCGTGGTCGACGCGCAAATCCATGCCCGAATACGCGCCTTACGAAGACAATTGGGGCGGCATCAACGGCGGCACCTATTGCCTGGCAACGTTACAACCGGGCCACACGATGGCCGAACTGGAGGCTGCCATGCCCGAATTCCGCAAAAAATACCGCCACCCCGATAGTGAAATACTGTTTCAATACAAGCCCGTGCCGCTCACCAGTATTCACCTCGACAGCGATTACGGCACCGGCAACATGCAAAAAAGTTACCTGTGGGCACTGACGCTGATCGGCATTTTTTTGCTCATCACCGCCTGCGTCAACTTCATCAACATGGCCACTGCGCAGGCGCTCAAACGTGCCCGCGAGGTAGGTGTGCGCAAATCGCTGGGTAGCACGCGCGGGCAGTTATTCTGGCAGTTTATGTTTGAAACGAGCCTCATCGTACTCGCAGGCGTGATCATCGGCATTGTGATGGCGAAATTATCCCTGCCATCGCTGAATGCCTGGACCGAAGAAAATATTGAATTTAGCGGGCCGGGCTTGCTGCTGCTGGCGGGCTTTATGGCGGCCATGAGTGTGGCGATCATTTTTCTGGCAGGTGCTTACCCCGGTTTGGTGCAGGCGCGTTTTCAGCCGGTCGATGCCTTGCGCGGACATTCAGATCAAGCCAAAGCAGGCGGTTTTTCCCTGCGTCGTATACTGGTAACTACACAATTTACCATTTCACAAATACTGATCATTGGAGCGGCGGTGGTGACTGCTCAGATACAATTTGCCCGTGATGCCGACTGGGGTTTCCGCCCCGGGGTCGTACTGACCGTTCCCGTACCGGAACAAAGCCACATGAAAACACTGCGCGAACAAGTCGCATCCATTTCGGGCGTTAAAAATGTATCGCTCTGTTACCAGCCGCCCGCCTCCAGTTCCAATAACCAGACGGGCGTTCGCTTTGAAAACCGCACCGAGGGCGAGCCCTGGATGGTGAACAACAAACCTGCTGACGACCATTACCTGGAAACGTTCGGGTTGAAACTGGTAGCAGGAAGAAACCTAATGCCGAGCGATACCGTGCGCGAATTCCTTGTCAATGAAACGTTTGTAAAAAAACTCAATTTCGCTTCTCCGCAAGAGGTGGTGGGTAAAAAGGTGGACATCGACGGCGATAAGGGCACTATCACGGGCGTGGTAGCCGATTTCCACAATTGGGAGTTGTCCCAGGATATTTCTGCGATCTCTATTTCTACCGAATCAAAGGCCTATTCCACCTGCGCCATCGAATTGCAGCCGGGCAACCCCGAGCCGGTACTGGCGCAGATCAAAAAAGTGTGGGAAAACAACTTCCCGGAATACTACTACGAATCGACTTTTATGGATGACCAGATGGCCGAGTTTCTGGAATCGGAAAGCATTATCATGCATTTGGTGCGCATTTTCGCGGGCATCGCCATTTTTATCGGCTGTCTGGGATTGTACGGGCTGGCGTCGTTTATGGTGATGCGCAAAACCAAGGAGATCGGCATCCGCAAAACACTCGGCGCTACGGTGCCCGGCATTTTGTGGCTGTTCGGTCGGGAATATATTCGCCTGATTGTCATTGCGTTCGTCATCGCTACGCCGCTTGCCTGGTGGGCTATGAATGCCTGGTTACAGAATTACGTGTACCGCACACCGTTCGGCCCGGGCATTTTCGCGCTGGCGCTGGCCGCTACGTTTGTGGTGGCGCTGCTGACGGTGGGGTTCCAGAGTTTGCAGGCGGCTGTAGCGAATCCGGTGAAAAGTTTAAAAAGCGAATAAGGAAAATATGCTCTCTCAATACTTCACCCTTGCCGTCCGCAACCTGCGCCGCAACGCCCGCTACCTGACCATCAACGTGCTGGGCCTCGGCATTGCCCTGGGATTTTGTATCCTGGCGTTTCTCAATTACCGCTTCGCGCATTCGTACGACGAGTGGCACCATGAGGCAGACCGTGTGTGGCGGGTGGAAATGATCAAAACCTCGAACAACGAAACCTATGGTATCGCACCCACTCCACTAGGCCCGAAACTGGCGGCGGAGTCGCCCGCCGTGGAAAGCGTTTGCCGGTATGACGACATGAATACCGTGGTCAAATTCGGCGACCGGACTTTTAATGAAGGGCTGGCTTTCGGTGACGACAACTTGTTCCAGTTCTTTGATTTTGAATCTGTTACAGGCAAACTGGACCTGTCGGACCGCAGCAAGGTGTATATAGACGAAGCCGTTGCGGAGAAATATTTCGGCACGGAAAACCCCATCGGGCAGACCATGCTTTTTTATGCCGATACCGACCGGAAACTGCCGCTCACAGTAGGAGGTGTGTTTAAAAACCTGCCGCTGAATTCCAGTATGCGGTTTCAGTTTATTACAAACCTTGAAAACCGGATGCATGGTGGGCAGCAGGTCGATTTAAACAGGTGGCAGGAGCCGGTCATCGCGCTGTTCGTACGCACAAAACCCGGCAAAACCGCGGCCGATTTAAACGCCGCCCTGAAAGCCTACGTAGCGCCCCACAACGCCGCCCGGCCCGACTGGACCATCCATTCTTTCCTGATACAACCCTTGCGCGAACTGGCACTGAACAGCCGTTTTATCCGGGGCAACTGGCTCTGGCCGGGTATGCCGCCTGCCGCTATCTGGGGCAACCTGACCCTGGCTATCCTGCTGCTGCTGACCGCTGCGCTCAATTTCGCCAACATGACCATCAGCGTCTGCAACCGCCGCCTGCGCGAAATCGGTGTGCGAAAGGTAATGGGCGGTACGCGTCTGCAACTGATGCGCCAGATGCTTTCTGAAGCCCTGATCGTGGTGGGCTTATCGACACTTTTAGGGATGCTGCTGGCTTATCCGATTGTCGACTGGTTCAACGAGACCTGGAAATTTACCAGCCTGACGGTCGATTATACCAATCCTGCGCTGGGCGTTTTTTTGTTGGCTGCCGTGTTGGGCACCACTTTGCTGGCGGGCAGTTACCCGGCGTTTTACATTTCTTCCTTCCGGCCTTCCAGTATTTTCCGGGGCGGGGTTTTGTTCAACAGTAAAAACGTTTTTTCGCGGGTCATGATGGGCCTTCAGGTGGCTATTTCACTGGTATCCGTCATCGTGGGCGTGAGTTTTGCGCGTAATGCGGAGTTCAACCGCACGGCCGATATCGGGTTCGACTACCAGCCCATTTTGCAGGCGTGGTTGCCGGAAACGGGTGATTATCAGCGTTTTGAAAATGAAATTAAAGACATTCCAGGTATAACGGCCACAGCGCCCTCTCAGCATTTGCCCGGCTTCGGTTACAATATTGCTTATTTTCAATATCAGGGGGAGCAGAAAGAATCTATCGTGTACGAAGTAGGAAACAACTTTGCACCGGTCATGAAAATCCGGCTTTCCGAGGGCGAATGGCCTGCTCCCGCAGGTGATACGACCGCTTCCCGGGAAGTGGTGGTAAACCAGACGTTTGTACGGGAAGTTGGGGATGGGAAATCCGTGATCGGGGAGCAGATCCGCATCAAAGGCCGGGATTGCCGCATTTCCGGCGTAGTGTCCGATTTCCTGACACAAACACCTTTTTCACCCATACAGCCTGCCGTGCTACGGCCTATCCCGACGGACAGTTGTCAGCGCTGTGTGATCCGGACGGCGGGTGTGGACGAGCAGCCGCGTATCATGGCTGCTATCGAACAGAAATGGAAACAAATGTACCCGTACATGCCATTCAACGTCGGGTATCAGAATGAAATGATGCAGGAGGCCATCGAGGCTTCCGACAATATCGCCAAAAGTATGGTCGGTTTTGCGGGTGTTGCCATCCTGCTGTGCATTACCGGGCTGTTTTCTCTCGTTTCGCTGAACGTGATGCGGCGTTTGCGGGAAGTGGCCATCCGGCGCGTAATGGGGGCTTCAGGCACACACATCTCCTGGATTCTCAACAAAAGTTACATCTGGATTTTTGCCGCGGCACTGATCGTCGGCTGCGTAGGCGGCCGTTTCCTGGCCCTGCTGATGATGGACAGCATTTTCAAATTCAACATCGGCGTGCAATCGGGCGCTATGGTATACAGTGCCCTGGGCATTCTTGCTATTGCCGCACTGACGATTGGGGTGAAAATCTGGCAAACGTTGCGGATCAATCCGGCGGACGTGTTGAGGGGAGAATGATGAATGATGAATGATGAACGATGAATTTTGGCTACTCGATTGAATCAGGATTTTTGTGATAAAAATTTGAAATTCAATCTGTTATAGCACGAAAAAACAGAGTGATATGTTGAAAATTCATCATTCATCATTCATCATTCATCATTCATCATTCATCATTCATC
>ENA-UOWO01004044-UOWO01004044.1-activated-sludge-metagenome-genome-assembly--contig:-NODE-4044-length-16491-cov-5.491786_pt1 | contig 16491 bp, 13 predicted proteins | sample MGYA00238148_ERZ761564 | MGnify/ENA primary metagenome ERZ761564 (study PRJEB28885, sample SAMN05720194) | activated sludge metagenome | isolation source: Anaerobic digester | place: USA...
CCCCAGCCTGTTCCGCAAATATTACACGTTTTCCTGGAAATAAACCCGTCAGGGTTCGGCTCGCAATTCACGACTTCTCCTGGCGTGCAGACCGGGTTGGCCTGCTGGCAAGCGCTCCAGACACCGCCCACGCACACGCGCTGATACGGGCAGCCGTTGACCGGAGGACAGGCCAGCGTTTCTCCAGCTGAACATGTCGTGCACGAGGCGGCATACGTACACGTCTTCTGCACAGGACAATTAGTGTTAACCGGAGTGGTCACGATCAACCTTCGGTCATAGTTGCAGGTCAGCCCGTCATAGGAGGCCCCACAGCCCAAATCCTCGGTTGTGCCGGTCGTGTACCCGCAGCAAATTTCCGCGTAATTCGTCTGGCTCACCTTAACGACCGGGCAGCTTTTGCCCCCGCCGGGTTCCTTCACCGCAACATAATGCGTAGCCGGAACGTTTAAAGGGGCCCCGTATCCACAATAATAGTTCGTCGTATACTCACAGCACGTGTCGTGGTACGGATACGGATTCCGGGACCTGACTGGACATTCGGTCAAAGTCGGCTCTTTAATTTCCACCCGGGTTGTTTCCGGATACCCTAAAGGCGCGTATCCGCACATCAGGGTATACGTCGGCGGGTATCCGCAGCAAGTGTTATCATTGTGAATCTGGCTGATCACTTTGATCGGGCAGGACGCATGGACAATCCCCGGTTCCTGCCAGCTCACGTAATCCGTGACCGGGAACATAACCCCGTCCCCGCAGCTTTGCTGCAGGGATCCATACTGGCAGCATACCTCATCAAAAGCCGGGACCCCCACAATCTGCACCGCGCAGGTAGGATTGGTGGGCGACTCAAAATAAGAAACCAGATACGTGATAGGATAGCTCAAAGCCCCGCATTCCGTCGTCGGGGACGCCGGGTAATCGCAGCAGCTCTGATGATTCGCCTGTTCGGTCACGATCGGGTCGCACCCCGTGGCCGATATCTGGGTGGTAACCCAGGAACTCGTCGGGTACGTCACGCCGTCCCCGCAGGCCGATGTCGCCGATCCATAAGCGCAACAGGTATATTCATTCGGGACGACATTCTGAAACAGCGGGTCACACCCCGGGTACGCATTGCTCGGTTCGTTCACTTCCAGCAGCGTATGACCCGGATACCAGCCGGAATATCCGCATTGCGGTGCCTGGAAGCCGCCGTAACCACAGCAGAACGGGTCATTCGCGATTTCATTCTGCACGACCGTGGGGCATTCCGCGAAATTCTGCGTCGGCGTCATAACCTGGACAGACGTTGTCAGGGGACGGCCGTCATAACCGCAAATCCGGGTGAATCCCCCGTATCCGCAGCAGCCGTCAGGCGTCGCCTGGTCAACAAGAACATCACAGCTGGGATTAGCAGGTGTCAACGTCTCAAACAGCGTTGTCACCGGATAAGTCACGCCGTCCCCGCAATGGGCGCTGGTGACCTCATAGTCGCAGCAGTAATCGCACATTTCTTCGACCCCGCCAAAACAATCCGGGCAATTAGGATTGGCCGGTTTACTTGCGCCATAAATACACGTGGTTTCGGGATAATCCACGCCATCCCACGTGCCGCCGCACTGCACGCTCGGCTCCGGATAATTGCAGCATTCATCTTTATTCGGGCCGAACACGTCCCCAAAAATCGGGCTGCAAAGAGGATTGGTCGGCTCCCGGAAATCCACAAGATAAGTGTCGTCATAATACCCGGGATAGCCGCATTGACCATACTGCCACGGGCCGTAGCCGCAGCACGCTTCATTAAACGGATCTTCCGTAACTTGTGTCGGGCAGGACGGGTTGCAGGTCGGGGCGTTTGAAATCACCATGCTGGACGTCGGATAAGTCACCCCGTCACCGCAGGCCGACGTGGATGCAAAACAGCAGCAGCTGTCGGCATTTTCGATATGGTTCCGGTATTCCGTCGGGCACGCTAGGTCCACCACCCCCGGGACATTATATTCAATCCAGTCGGTATCCGGATACGACCCGTATCCGCAATTTCCCGTGAATCCGCTGTAAGAACAGCAGTACTTGGTGGGATCATCCTCGATATCAATCTGCTGGACAATTTTATGATCGCAATTCGTGTTCGCCGGCGTCCTGAACTGGAGAAAAGTGGTGTGCGGGAAAGTCACCATTTCTCCGTCAACTTTTAAAGTCGCGCCGCAACTCGGCGGGACTTCGATGCCGCCGTAATCACAGCAATCATCCGCATTGGGCGTAATCGTGATATCCGCGGCGCAGTTGGAGTTCCCCGCGCTGCGGTAAGTAATCAAGGTGGAATCCGGATAGACCACACCTTCGACTTCACCGCCGCAGGAGCTGGTCTGCATGCCGTAATCACAACAGTTCGCTTTTGAGACCGGGTCATCGGCCGTATAAATCGTGCCGAATTCCGGATCGCACGCCGGGTTCGCGGGGATATTCACTTCCAGCCACTGGGTGTCAGGATACAAGATATCATATCCGCACTGCCAGACTAACCCCGCATAATCACAACAGGACTTCAGCTCCGCGCACTGGAAACGTTCCGGGCAATCCTCAACGCCTGTGGCTGACCGCTGAATCTGCTGCATGGCCGTCGGGTCACATTCCCCTCCCCCGCAAGTATAATCTTCCCACGGGCCATAATTACAGCAGGAGTCATATGCGGTGACGCATTCAATAAGGTCGAGGCACCCTTCTTCCGGGGCCGTCTTTGTCCTCATGATTTCATTCGGTTCACAAGGGGACACCCCGCAGCCCATAATCACCCAATCGCTGTACGTGCACGCTCCGCAGTCCACCGGGCAGTTTGCCAGCTCTTCATAAGGAGGGTTGCATTCTCCATCCCCGCAGCAACTAACCACTTCAAGGGAAGTCCGCAATTCATAAATATGCGAGGCTTGAATGGCGGCATCCGCCGGGATATCCGTCTCAAGAACCACCCCCTCCGGAAGAGGCCGGGCAGGAGGAAGGTCATAGATATCTTTAAGGGTTTGGCGTAATTCCTCGACATGTTGAGCGCGGATCGGGGTGACCTTGGAAATAATATTCGGGTTCTCCCAGACGGGAGCGGACATGCCGCACAGCATGCGCTTATTATAAATAGCTCTTCGTAATTCCCGGATATGGATCGGTTTCACGGCCCGTTGCAGGGTCACCAGATCGCCGTCTGTCCATGTCTGAGCCCCCGCCCGCGGGCCTCCCGCCAGGAACACCGCCACGGCCACCATCACAGTCACCGCCAGAAAACATCCGTTTCCCCCGCTGAAAAACCTGTTGTTCCTTTCCATATCCCCTGTCTCCTTTTTGAAATATTACGGTGCGTACATCGCATAATATCCCGAAGTGTTCGGATCCCCGGTATCGATATACCTCAACTTAATCTCCCCGATCGGGTCGCTACCGAGTTTAACTTCAATGGGCCCGTTGATGCGCAGCTTCCCGCTGGGCAGAAGGACAAGCTCGGTCGTGGCGCCAACGGCGGTCCCGTAATTGATCTTAAAATAATTATCCGCCGCGTCAAGCCCCATGGTCACAAACGTCGTCCCCCTGGAAAACGTCACCTGGCTGTCCTGGCCCGCGTCAACAGTAATCTCCACGCCCCCTTTGACAACCAATTCTTGGGTGGGGTTGGTCATATTGACCCCCACCTTCCCCTGGGACGTGATGTGAATCCGGGCCGTGTTATTGGTATTAATCTGCAGAGACGTATTCCCGGTGGTCCCGATCGAAGAATTGGTGGCCTGGCTTCGCACAACGTAAGCGCTGCCGCCCATCTGGTCGACTTTAAAAGTGGCGTCCGTCCCCTGCGCCTCGACCTGCAGCAAGCTGTCGGGGTTAATGGTCCCGATCCCGACTTTTAAAAAACTGTAATTCGTCACGTCCGTCAAAAAAACCGCATTAGCGTCCTGGGTCCAGGCTGTCGGCAAAAGCCCATACGTCGAATCGCTCCGGCAATACATTAAGAGGCCGGTGGCCTGATCCACGTACATGCTCCCGACATCACACGCGCCGCTTATCGCGGTACGCGGGACAAGGCGAAGCTGAGAATAAGAACCAAAAGGCGCGGGATAATACGTCGTTAACGTTAACGTGCCGGCGCAAACGGCTGTAACGGCAAACCCAAAAAACATAATTCCCCAAAGCATGACAGCAAAGTTCTTTTTGTGGTTCATTCCGGATCTCCTAACGGCATGGTTGACATGCTTATCGCGTTTTCTATTATTCCTACTATAAAAAGTATACAATAATACTCCACGCATTTACCAAAGTATCTGGGCCTCCCCAGGCCCCCCATAAATACTTTCTCGTCGATCATAAATAAAAATTTTTAAAAATGGTCCGACCCCCGCCACGCGGGACCGGGCGTCACGAAAAGGAAGCGTTTTCTCGCCCCCGATATTGCAGAACGGCCCCCTAGGAGGTAATTCAAAATAATTATATCCTCACCCCAAGGTTATTCTAGCTATTATTCAATATTTTCTTTTTAAAAAAGAAAGGCGAAACGGAAACGGCCTCAACGAGGCCGTCTTTGCAGAAACCGGATCAGAATATAAATCACCGCGACAATCCCGGCCGTGATGAACCCCGCCGCGGTGTCGGATAATCCCGGAAGGTTTTCCTCTCCCACCACATTTTTCTCCTGATATTAATAAGCCCCGTTTAAATAATCCTGAAGAATGGCCTTGTGGTCAAACGCAAACGTGTGCGACAAAATGGCGTCTTTAGGAATCACTTTCAGCCCTTGGGCATCATCCCCGAACCGGGGGATTCCGCGGCCCCGCGCCACAAACACCGTGCTGACGGTATGGAACCTCGGATCGCGGTCAGGCGCAGAATATGTGTGAAACTGCCGCACGTCATCCAGCTCCAACCCGGTTTCCTCCCGGGTTTCCCTCCGGGCCGCCGCTTCCAGGGACTCGCCGGGGTCCACAAATCCTCCGGGCAAAGCCAACCCAAGCGGAGGATTCGACCGCTCAATGACGACGATCCCGTCCGGCTGTTCAATAATAATATCCACCGTCACATACGGGCCGGAACCAAGTTCATCCTGAATATGACGGATATACCCGCTCATCTCTTTTAAATAAAAATCGTAATCTCCAGCGTCTTCAAGACAAACGGCAATCCGCTTCACCCGGCCCGGGTCCGTGCGGGCAAATTTCAGGATTTCCTGCGCCAAAATCTTGACCGCCCCGCGCGCGGGAAAGGCCACCCCACGCTGAAACAACGGCGGGAACGCCAAGATTTCTGCGTGGCGGGAACGGGCCAAAGACAATGCGTTCCGGCAGGCTTGCCGCAAAATATTTTCATCCGTCCGCCCCCTATCCGCAAACAGGGCGTGAATGACCAGGCGGTTGGGGGAACCGTCCTCCATCGTCCAGGCGACCGCGCCAGGGGTTAAGGGGCCAAGAATATCCTCCCCCGCCTCCCCTTTTAAAAAACCCGCCCGCACCCGGATCCCATCCAGGGTATCAGACAAAGCGCAGCGGGCATCACACGGGTTAACAAGCGCGTCGCCTCGCGCATCCACAGCACGCCCCTGAATAATATCAAGCTGCACATCTTTGATCTTGATCATCCGTGCTTTTCTCCTTGTGTAAGGCGGGCCGCGATGCGTTCCGCCAGCGCCAGCGCCTCCGACTTGGACGTCACCTTGCCCAGGGCTTGCTGTTCTTCGATTTCCCGCAGGATCACCGAGAACATCGGGGACGGAGACAACTTCAACGCTTCGATAAGGTCATCCCCGGTTAAAAGCCGCGCGGCAGGGACGTTCTTTTTGTTTTCAAAATAGGCGTGAACAAGCCTCCAGCATATCTCTTCGTGATGCCGCTGATCTTCCTCGGTGGTTAACGGGCCCCGCGTTGACTTTTGGTCTGCCAGGGAAATAAGCGCGACGCTGACAGCTTCCTCTTTCGTGTCTCGGAAATAACGGAAAACGGCTTTCGCGCTAGGGGACTTAAAATTGGAAAGGTACCCCGGCCGCAAATGACACGCCACCATGTCCATAAGCGCATGGCGTTCCCGCGTTGAAAGCTTAAGCATCCGGGAGACATGGCTGACAATCTGACTTCCGATGCGCTCATGCCCGTGAAAAAGCGTGCGGTTATCCTGTTTGCGTTTTGATTCCGGCTTGCCGATATCGTGCAGCAACGCCCCCAGCTTCATTAAAGCCCCACGCGTCCGGGCCGCCCCCAGCGTTTCCGCCAGGTATAAGGGGATATCCGGATGGCGTGCCCCTTCTGCGTAAATATGTTCAAGCTGAACAACCGTTTCCATGGAATGAGGCCACACATCCAAATGATGATACGTGCCCTGTTTCACACGATACATCACCCGGACTTGAGGGATCACCTGTTCCAGAATCTTCAGCCGGTCCATTTCTTTAAGAATCCGGGCCGCAACGTTTGTCTGCAATATCTTAAAAAGTTCGTCCCTGACCCTTTCCGGAGACACGTCCCTCAACAGATCTTTGTCTTTACAGATTTGTTGCCGGGTGCGCGCATCCATCTCGAACCCCAAAGCCGCCTTCAAACTGAAAGCCCGCAGAATGCGCAACGGGTCCTCCTGAAAAACTTTCACCGATGCCATGCGAATCCGCCGGGCGCGGATATCCGGCCAGGCTTTTCGGTAATCCTGGACAATATCCTCAAGTTCAGCGTCGGCAGGGCAGGCGCCTATATCAACGACCAAGGTGTTGATCGTAAAATCCCGATGCCATAAATCTTTGCGTAGCGTCTGCGCCCGATAATCGGCGAAGTCATAGGTCCGCGGTCCGCCCCGTTCTTTCTTGACCACCCGGGCGCACCCGTGTTCCTCGTCCAGGAGCACAAAAGCGCCCTTCACCTTTTTGGCAAAAGCCCGAGCCAATGCAATCGCATTCCGATTGACGGCAAAATCGAAATCATCACACGGCCGGCCGATCGCGAAATCCCGGAGGAACCCTCCGACTAAAAACACCTCTAAACGGCGCTTTTGGGCCAGCTCCCGGATAATTTTTAAAAGCGGATACTGATTCAGGAAAGACATCTGAGGGAATGACCTTATTTTTCAGCCTAACCCGTAAGGCTTGACTTCAAGACACCCGTTCTGTGACGAGCCGGCCTAATCCAGTTTAGAAATCGAGGCTTTCTGTAAAACTTCTTCTTCCACAAAAATAGGCGCGTGCGCCCGGACGGCCAAAGCGATGCCGTCAGAAGGCCGGGAATCAACAATCCGCTCTTCCCCGCCCCGTGTCCGCAACACCAGCTTGGCATGAAAGGTGTTTTCAATAAGCTTATCAATCACCAACCTCTCCACGCTTGAGTCCAGCGCCTGAATCGTGGATAATAAAAGGTCATGCGTCATGGGCCGGGGGACTTCTATGCCGGACAACTTCATTTTGATCGTTGAGGCCTCCATAAAGCCAATCACAATCGGGAATTGCCGTTCCCCGGATTTTTCTTTCAGGACAATGACCTGGTCCTGTCGCCGTTCATCAATAATAATTTTCGTTAAATCCACTTGAATCATAACAGTCTTCTTTCTTCCCCCCTATCCCTGAAAAACCGGGGCGTTCATTTCCTTCGGGCCGGCACCTTGTCCTTTTCCAAAATGTATTTGATCTCCGTCATAAAATGGTTCACGTCCCGAAATTGCCGGTAAACCGACGCGAACCGGACATACGCGACTTGATCGAGGACCGCCAGCTTCTCCATAATAATTTCACCAATATCGCTGTAAAGAACTTCCCGGTCATATTTTCTCTGAATAGCGCGCTCAACCTCCATCGTCAACTCTTCAATCTTATCAACACTGACCGGCCTTTTTCCACACGCCTTCACCAGCCCGGCGATTATCTTTTTGCGGTCAAACGGCTGACGGCGGCCGTCTTTTTTGACGACCATCAAAGGCGTCTGCTCAATGTATTCATACGTCGTAAACCTTTTCTCACACTTCAGACATTCCCGGCGGCGGCGTATCACGCCGTTGTCCCCGCTCATGCGGGAATCGACCACTTTTGTTTCTTTATGTCCACACCCCGGGCATTTCATAACCGCTCATCCGCCCCTGACTCCGGCAGCCGCTCATAAATCGGGAACGCCTCTGTCAAAGCCTTCACCCCGTCCCGGACACGGGATAAAACCGTTTCCTCATCTTTATGCGTTATCGCCTCATCCATGAACTCGGCCACGCGCTTCATTTGCGGTTCTTTCATCCCGCGCGTTGTTATCGCCGGGGTCCCAATTCGAATCCCGCTGGTCACCATGGGGCTCTGAGGGTCACGCGGGATCAGGTTCTTGTTCACCGTAATATGCACGCTATCCAGGATGGCCGACGCCTCTTTCCCCGTCACGTTCTTGGACCTTAGGTCAACCATAAACAAATGGTTATCGGTGCCTCCGGCCACGATACGGAATCCCCGCTCCGCCAAACTGGCCGACAAGGCTTTGGCATTGGCAATAACCTGTTTCTGATACTGTTTAAAATCATCTGAAAGCGCCTCCTGGAAGGCCACGGCCTTGGCCGCGATCACATGCATCAGCGGCCCTCCCTGCAGGCCGGGGAACACGTTCGTATCAATCTTCTTCCCGAACTCCTCCCGGCACAAAATCATCCCCCCGCGGGGGCCGCGCAAGGTTTTGTGCGTTGTGGTCGTAACAAATTCGGCATACGGCACCGGATTGGGATGCAACCCGGCCGCCACCAGTCCGGCGATATGGGCCATATCAACAAACAGGAACGCCCCGACGGAATCGCAAATTTTCCGAAACCTTTCAAAATCAATAAAACGGGAATACGCGGAAGCTCCGGCCAGGATCATCTTCGGCTTATGTAAGCGGGCCAACCGTTCAATCTCGTCATAATCCAGCATTTCAGTTTCCGGATGAACCGTGTAAGGGACCATATGATACGTCTTTCCGGAAAAATTCAATTTGTGCCCGTGGGTCAGATGCCCGCCGCAGGCCAAATCCAAAGCGAGAACCGTGTCCTGCGGCTCAACCGCTACCTGATAAACCGCCTGATTGGCCTGGGACCCGGAATGAGGCTGAACATTCACGTGCTCGGCCCCAAATAATTGTTTAGCTCTCTCAATCGCCAATTTCTCGGCTACATCAATGTATTGACATCCGCCATACCAACGGCGGTCAGGATATCCTTCCGCATATTTATTGGTCATGACGCATCCCTGAGCTTCCAAAACCGCCTCGGACACAATGTTCTCCGAAGCGATCAGTTCCAAATTATTCCGCTGCCGGTTCAGCTCATGGATAATCGCTTGATATATCTCCGGATCTATCTTTTTTATGCACTTCATATGTTTCCCCTTTACTGATGACGCCTTAACATGAAAACCCTATCCGGGCCTAAAAACAGGAACTCCTGCAACCAGGGTTATGTCTTTAAAAATTTCTTTTCAATCTCTTTGATTTTCTGAACCCGCCTGAGATGACGCCCGCCTTCAAACTCGGTCCGAAGCCACGTTAAAACAATATCGGGTATTTCAGGCTCCGGCACGAAGCGGGCCCCTAAAACCAGGATATTGGCATTATTATGCTCCCGGGACAAAACAGCAGCTTCCTTATTGTAGCACAAGGCAGCGTAGGCCCCCGGGACTTTATTCGCGGCAATAGCATGGCCGATGCCGGTCATGCAAACCAGAATCCCGCGGGCACCGGGGGTTTGGCTGACGGCCCAGGCGACTTTGCAGGAAAATTCCGGGTAATCACACGCCACCCCGTCTTCATGGCACCCCTCGTCACTCACATCAAATCCTTTATCCAGCAAAAAGCCCCTGATCGTCTGCTTCAATTGAAAACCCCGGTGGTCCGCAGCAATAAAAATTTTCATAACACTCCTGTTCTCCTCACAGCCGTCCTTAACAACTCACGGCACAACGACACCGCCGGGCGTGTCCGCCCAATCCCGCTGCGTATTAAATTAACTTAACCAGTTTCTCAACAGCCTCTTGAATCAACAAAAGGCATTCCTCATAAGCGTCCGCCGGCTTACCGATCGGGTCGGGGATATCCGGGCTCGCAAACCGAGCCGCCGGGTCATCATTAAACTCTCCCAACAGGTACACCCGGTTTTCCACGACAGGCACCCGTTCTAGGATCTGCTGGCGGTGGGCGCGGGTCATAACCAAAATCAAATCCGCCTGATTCAGCAAAATATTGGTGACCGGTTGAGAAACGTGCATCGAGGCGTCAATCCCGCGACGCGCGAGAACCTGCCGTGTTTCCTGGCTGGCGGAAGACCGAAGGAAAACCCCGGTTCCCGCCGAGTAAATTTCAACGTCATCACGGTCCTTCAGGGCTTGCCGCAACAAATATTCCGCCATCACCGAACGGCAGCTGTTCCCCGTGCAAATAAATAAAATTGTTTTCTTGTTCGTGATCCGATCCACGTCCTGTTGGGAAATCGCACCCTGCCGCACGACCTCCGGAGCCGCTCCCGTGAAATCCACGACCGAGGAGGCCAATCCGAGTTGAGCCGACCCTCCGTCGATCGCAATATCAACCAGCCCGTCCAGATCACGCAGAGCTTCCCCGCAGGTGCCGGGAGACGGTTTCCCGGCCAGATTCGCCGAAGGAGCCGCGACCGTGCATTGAGATTCCTGAACAAGCATCAGGGCGATATTATTCTGCGGCATACGGATCCCAATCGTTTTATCTTCCGAACGTCCGGGGACAATCACGGTTAAAGGCCCGGGCCAGCAGGCGTCAATGAGTTTGTACAGTTTCGGGTCGGTCATAGACGTGTAATTATAAACCAAGTTTTTCTGAGAAATATGAATGGAAAACGGCTTGTCTTCCGCCCGCTGCTTCACGGCCCGGAGGCGCGCCATCGCCTTCGGGTTATTGTAATCCGCCGCGATGCCGTAAACCGTTTCCGTCGGAAAAATAACAAGGCCGCCCTGCCGGATCATCTTGGCACAGGCCGCGATTCTATCCAGTTCCGGATACTCCGGGTCGATAGGGATAATCTGGGTCTTCAAAAATCCACCTTTTGTTGCAGGACTTTTTGTTTTTGTCTTTCCTGAAAAGCCTGGATCTTGGGCCCGATATCCTGGTCCTTGAGGGCCAATATCCTTAACGCTAACAGCGCGGCGTTTTGGGCCCCGGCTTTCCCAATCCCGACCCCGCCCACAGGAACTCCCGGTGGCATCTGAACGGTTGACAGCAACGAGTCCATGCCCCGCAACACGGATTCAATCGGGACCCCGATCACCGGCAACAACGTGTGGGCGGCCACAACCCCGGCCAGCGCGGCGGCACCGCCCGCCCCGCAGATCACCACCTGCACCCCCCGCGTCATGAGCTCTTCAGCGTAAGCGGCGGTCTCCTTAGGCGTACGGTGCGCGGATAAAATTCTGACTTCACACCCCACCCCGAACTCCCGGAGAATTTTAACAGCTTCCTCCATCGTTGGCCAATCCGATTGGCTCCCCATCATGACCGCGACTTGAATTGATTCCATGCTTGTCCCCTCTCGCGTGTTTATGAGTTGAATTCCGGCACCCGCGTCGCCTGACATCGCCTCAGCGCTCTGGCGCCGATATCCCGGCGGAAAAAGCACCGGTCAAAAGAAATCTCTTCAACCGCCTGATAAGCCCGTTGAACCGCGGTTTCTATATTATCCCCCAACGCGGTCACGCCCAAGACCCGGCCGCCGGAGGTGACCACCTGCCCCGTTTCTTTTTTGGTGCCGGAGTGAAAAACCCAGAGGTCCTCCCGGGCAGCCAAGCGGTCCAGCCCCCCAATCGTTTTCCCTTTCTCATAAACGCCGGGGTAACCGCCCGAACTCATCACAACACAAACACAGCTGCGGGCATCCCAATGCAAAACCATGTCATTCAATTGGCCATCGCTGGCCGCCAGCAAAACATCTAAGAGGTCCGTTTTAAGCCGCGGAATGACAACCTGGGCCTCGGGGTCGCCAAAGCGGACATTATATTCCAAAACCTTTGGGCCGTCAGGCGTTATCATCAGGCCCGCATAAAGGATCCCCTGGAAAGGGCATCCCTCCTGGGCCATCCCACGGATCGTCGGGGCGATAATATAACGATCAATGTCATACATGCGGCTGTTCGTCGCGACCGGAGCCGGAGAATACGCCCCCATCCCGCCGGTATTCGGGCCCAAATCATCATCAAAAATCCGTTTATGATCCTGGGAGGTCTCCAGCAGCGCATAATTCAGGCCATCACTCACCGCCAGAATTGAAACCTCTTCCCCGGTCAAACATTCTTCAACCACCACCTGGTTGCCGGCGTTCCGGAACGCCTTGACCACCATCGTCTGCTCGATAGCATCCAATCCATCTTCAAGATTCTGGCAGACGAAAACACCTTTGCCCGCCGCCAAGCCATCGGCCTTAATGACAACAGGAAAACGCGTCCGCTGAAGAAACGCCCGCGCTTCTTCAGCGGCAGAAAAAACTTTAAATTCCGCGGTCGGAATTTTATACCGCTGCATGAACTGTTTGGCAAAAACCTTGCTCCCTTCCAGCCGGGCTGCTTGTCGGCTCGGGCCGAAAACCCTCAAGCCATTCAACTGGAACGCATCCACCAGGCCAGCCACAAGCGGCGCTTCCGGGCCCACGACCGTTAAATCAATGTTTTTTTCTTTTGCCAGTTTCACCAGGCCGTCAATGTCGTCCGCGGGCACCGGACAACACGCGGCGACCCCGGCGATCCCCCCGTTTCCCGGGGCGCAAAAAACCTGTTTCACCTTTGGGCTTTGCCGCAATTTCCACGCCAACACATGCTCCCGTCCTCCGGAACCAACGACCAGAATATTCATGATCACTCAACCCCGCTGATTAATTCAAAAATCTTAATTTATGTTTTCTATCCATAACCACCTCACCGATGACATACGCTTTCATGCGCCGGCGGGCCAAAAAATTTTTTACCGCCGAAGCGTCGTGCGGCCGCACGACCAGGACCATCCCAATCCCCATGTTAAACGTCTTATACATATCTTCCCGGGGGACCAGCCCCTTCTTCTGCACGATGTTAAAAATCTCCGGGACAGGCCAACTCTTGCGGTCCACGACAAAACAGGCCCCTGGAGGAAGAATCTTCGTGAGTTTTTCATAATAGGCGCCGCCCGTGATATGAGCAATGCCTTTCAAAGAGAATTGTTCCAGACACGCCAAGACGTCCCGGACATAAATCCGGGTGGGTTTAAGGAGTTCTCCGGCGAGGCGCTTACGCTCGGCCGGAGACAAAGCCTTCCGCACCAGGCTAAACCCGTTGGAATGCAGGCCATTGGAAACCAAACCGATCAGCTGATCGCCGGGCCGAATATCCGAGCCGTCAATGCGCTGACGCTTCTCAACGACTCCGACGGCAAATCCGGCTAAGTCATATTCTTCCGGCCCGTACATCCCTGGCATTTCTGCGGTTTCCCCTCCGATCAGCCCGCACCCGGACTGCCGGCACCCCTTCACGACCCCCGCTACCACATCCTTCAGCACCACCGGGTTAAGCTTCCCGCAGGCGATATAATCCAAAAAAAACAGCGGCCGGGCGCCAACGCACAAAATGTCATTAACGTTCATCGCCACGCAATCAATCCCGATCGTGTCATGCTTCCCGGCGGCCTGGGCGATCAGGAGTTTGGTGCCCACGCCATCCGTCGACGAAACCAGGACCGGCTCGCGGTATTTCTCCCCTGAAAAATCGAACAAACCACCAAAGCCACCACGGTTGCCAATAACGGAAGAGGAACAGGAAGGCCCCATCATTTTCTGGATAGAACGGACAAAGCTGTTGGCGCCATCAATATCCACGCCGCTGGACTGGTACGTCACGCTTTTCTTCATAGTTCCTCCGCTCAATTTTTTATCAGATTGTCCTTCACGTAAGTGACCCCGTTTTGAAAAATCCGGGCTCCCTCTCCGTATCCGGATTTCTTCCCCAAGCGCGTCCATGCCGGGTGCTGGGTCACAACAAAATGCCGTTCCGGGTGAGGCATCAACCCCAGAACGCGGCCGGTGCGGTCCGCAATCCCGGCGATATGATCCATCGACCCGTTAGGGTTGCCCGGATAGGCCACGGATTGCCCGTCTTCAGAACAGTAACGAAAAATCACCTGGCCGTTCTCTCTCAAGGAACGCAAAACCGCGTCATCCCGGGTCATGAATTTCCCTTCCGCGTGGGCGACCGGGAACAAAACCGTGTCCCCAAGCCCTTCCGTCCACACCGATACCCCCGACACCTTCAGTCGTACCCAACGGTCTTCAAATTTTCCGGAATCATTATGGGTCAGACTCACGGTCTGGGGGACCCCGGGATGCCACAGGGACTGCCCGCTTAACGGCCCCGGCAATATCCCGGCCCGGACCAAAACCTGGAACCCATTGCAAATCCCGAGTACAAGCTTACCGGAAGCGATAAAAGCCTCCAAGTCCTTACCCAGGTTCAACCGCAGTTCATTCGCCAATATCCGTCCGGACATGATATCATCACCGTAGGTAAAGCCCCCCGGGACCGCAAGGATATGGTAATCCCCCAAGGACACCTCCCCGCTCGAGAGCCGATTGATGTGAACCAGGTCAACCGCAGCGCCGCAGCGCTCAAACGCATAAGCGGTTTCTCCATCACAGTTCGTCCCGGCTGTTCTTAATACGATAACCCGAACATCTTGAGCCATATCATTTCTTCTTATAAAAAGACCGGATTGATTTCACAACGTCTTCCGGTTTATCCACGATTGTAAAAATTTCCAAATCCTTTTTATTAATGTTCTCTTCCGCGAGCATCGATTCCTTGACCCACCGGATCAATCCTCCCCAATAAGAGGATCCGAACAATACAACAGGGAAACGGTCAATGCGCCCGGTCTGAATCAGGGTGACACTTTCAAAGAATTCATCCAAAGTTCCAAATCCGCCGGGGAAAATAACAAAAGCCTTGGCATATTTCACGAACATAACCTTCCGGCAAAAGAAATAATGAAACTTGATCAGATGGGAAATATACCGATTCGGCTTCTGCTCAAAAGGGAGTTCAATATTCAGCCCGACGGAACGCTCAGGATCAATGAACGCCCCCCGGTTAGCCGCCTCCATAATTCCGGGGCCTCCGCCGGTGATCACACTGTAGCCTTCCTTCACCAGAAGCCGGGCGGTTTTCTGGGCATCTTTATACATACGATGATTCACCTTGGTCCGGGCTGAGCCGAAAATCGTCACCGCATCCCCAATCTGAGACAACTGGTGAAACCCGTCAACAAATTCAGCCATAATCCGGAACACCCGCCACGGGTCTTCCATATTATTGATTTCATCCGTTAACTTACGTCCTTTGACCATACCTCACCGCTTTCTGATTAATCGTTTTGGGACATCGTCCTGGAATTTTCATCCACCCGGCCCCGGTTACCAACGCAAAGGCTTTTGCCAGGCCTCTTTCAAATCGCCAATCACCACATTCACGCAAATTTTATCGTCACGCCCATAAACCACGAATTCCGGGCTTTCTTCAACCCGGCCGATACAGCGACAGGAGACCGGCCCCATCGCCTTTTTAAACGCCTTTTCTTGGCGCGGGCTGACTTCCGCAACAAATCTTGAGGTCGATTCCGAGAATAAAACAGTGTCGTTCCGCGCCACCGGCCCCTTAAAACAGACATCTTTCAAGGTCACCGTGGCCCCAAACCCGCCACTGAACGCCATTTCCGCCAAAGCGACACCCAGCCCCCCTTCCGAACAATCATGAAGAGAACGGACAAGTCCCCGGCGGACCGTTTGGGATACGCGGTCAAAAATCGCCTTCCCTTTTCTGAAACGCACGCAGGGGACGTCCGCACCCAACCGCCCCAAAGTATCATAATAAACCGACCCGCCCATCTCGTCATGCGTTTCGCCAATAAGATAAATAAGCGATCCGGCGTTCTTGAAATCCATAGTCACGCAACGGTTCACGTCGTCAATAAGCCCAATGGCGGAAATCAGGAGCGTGCCTGGGATCGCGATGGACCTTTTATCGAGCGTATACTCATTATAAAGACTGTCTTTCCCGGAGATAAACGGCACGCCGTATTCGACAGCGGCTTTATAACACCCTTGCGCGGCCCGCACCAGCCCTCCCAATCGGTCCGGTTTATCCGGATTCCCCCAGCAAAAATTGTCCAGGATCGCGATTCGATCCGAGGCCCCCCCCACGGCGACAACCTGCCGGACAGCCTCGTCAATACAGGCCGCCGCCATCCAATAAGGGTCGATCTTGCCGTAAAGGACGTTAATGCCGTTGGCGACCGCTAACCCCCGATCGGAATGCAGCCGGGGCCGAATCACGCTGGCGTCGGAAGGGCCGTCAAACCCCGCTCCGCATAATGGTTTAATCACGCTGCCCCCCTGGACTTCATGATCATACTGGCGGATAACCCACTCTTTGGAACACACATTATAATGCGAAAGCACATCCAGAAGACTCAGGGTTAAGTCGGCCGGGCATTGAATACGCGGCGTTTTGAGCCGCGGCGTTTTCCA
>ENA-UOWO01004047-UOWO01004047.1-activated-sludge-metagenome-genome-assembly--contig:-NODE-4047-length-16467-cov-16.654155_pt1 | contig 16467 bp, 13 predicted proteins | sample MGYA00238148_ERZ761564 | MGnify/ENA primary metagenome ERZ761564 (study PRJEB28885, sample SAMN05720194) | activated sludge metagenome | isolation source: Anaerobic digester | place: USA...
GCCGAACGCCGATGAGCCGCCCAGGATGAACGCCAGTTGCCTGGGGCCTGCCGCCTCCGGACCCGGTCCCCTGAAACCACACGCGTCGATGGAACAGACCGCCGAGTTCTCCTTCCGCCGCCGATCGCGGTCGAAACCGTAGAAACAGAGATAGAACGGATTCAGATCAAGATTCTTGTAAGGCAGATAGGCCGCCTGTCGGGCCGCCCAGCGCGGCCGCGACTGCGCGCGCTTGGCCTCCTTGGCCCTCTCCTTAACGCGGAGATGGATTTCGGTGGCCGCAAGCCCGAGCACTCCGGCCAAGAGCGCCCAGGAGACGATGAGGATCCCCACTCCAAACAACGCGCCTGCCGACCGCCCTCCGCTCACGCGGCCGAGGCTATCCGACATCGGGTCTCCCGCAAGAGGATTTGGGGACTCACGGGACAGGCTGGATGCCCAAACATGGCGCCGCGGACGACCGTCCTTGACGGAGAAATCCCAAACTCTTAACTTTCGCCACCAGCCGCGATCACATCCGTGGGACTGGGCTCTAATCTCAGATATGTCCGCCCAAGGAGCGCACGACAAGATGTCGCCGGATACGCCCGTGGCGAACGGGAAGGCGCACCGGGACCAAGGCCTTCCCTCAACATGGTTCTGGGGCCTGGCCTACCTGCTGTTTTTTGTCGCACTGTTTTCCGCGATCGCGTCCTGCGGCGGCCTCATGGTGGTCCTGGGTGACCCGACGGAACAACTCCGGAGGGGCTACGCGGCCCGCTACGAGAAGGTGGCGGGCGCGCTCCTCGTACTGACCCTGGTCGGGGGGGTAGCCCTGTGGCGCCGCTTCGGGCGGGAGTCCCTTTACGCCGCGATCGCGGTGCTTGCCTCCACCCTCCTGAGCCTGGTCTGCGGCGAAGTGGTCGCGCGACAGTTCATGCCGCCCTGGCCCGCGAGCGCTCTCCACGGCGTAACGCCGACCATCTCGGCGAGCGACTGGGCACAGCAGATCGTGAATGACGGGGACGCCGTCCGCACCGTCAACAGTTGGGGCCAGCGCGACCTGGAACGATCGGTGACCCCGCCGCCTGGCGTCCGCCGCATCGTGATGATCGGCGACTCCTTTCTGGAGGCATCGAGCCCCGTTCCCCTTCCGCTGGCCACCGAGAGGCGCCTCGGCCGCCGCGACATCGAGGTGGTGAACCTCGGGGTCTCGGCCACGAGCCCAGACGAATACTATTGGCGGCTCAGGAAGATCGCCCTGCCCCTGTCGCCCTCCTGCGTTGCGGTCGTTCTGTACGCGGGCAACGACTTTATGTCCGGCCCGAAGATGGAGGGCTTCCACGGGATTGCCGCGCCGTTCCCAAAACCATCGTTCCTCGCGGCGATCGGCCTCGTTGGATTCAATCATCTGATCGCAAACAAATGGCGGCCCGTGCTGAGAGCGTGGCATGGCGCGGCGCGCCTGAGCGCCGCCGAGGCACAGGCCTTCGACCGCGTCTGCAAATCCCCGGACGCGGACATGCCCGCGGTCCTCGCAAGTTTCGTCCCCAAGAAGAAGGAGCGCATAGAACCCCGACTGCGGGCCCTCGATCTGTCGGAATTCTATGCCCGCATCCGGAAACCGGACGGGGGATTATTCCGCACCACGATCATCGGCCGCGCGCTGGAAGCACTCGACCCCCCCCCGTCAGAGGAACCCAAAATCGACGAAAAGAAGAAACGGTACACGCTTCGCGTTGTTGAGAGGATGGCGGAACTTTGCCGCAAGCGCGGCATCCCATTCACCCTGATCATCGCCCCCGACGGGAGCCAGGTCGACCCTGCCGTCCAGCGCCTCTTTGGAAGCTTCTCGCACCTGAAGGAAGCGCGCCAGTTCACGCGCCTGCTGTCCGAGCAAATCGCCCGCGACTGCCGGGACAGGGGAATCGACGTCCTTGATCTCCATCAGGTGCTCGATGGCGCAGAGGGCGCCTATCTCAATCTAGACGGTCACTGGTCGGGACGCGGTATCGATCTGGCATCCGAGGCTGTCGGCCAGCGGTTGTCATCCCACCTCGCGGCGCCCCAACGCTGACGGCGCCCCGACGGGCGGCCGCGAAGAAAACGGTTTGCAAGCGCCCGAGGCACCGCTAGTTGTACCGGTTAGCCCTTTTCGAATGAGCAACGCACGCCACATCCTCGGCATCTCGGCATATTATCACGATGCCGCGGCCGCCATCGTCTGCGATGGCGAGGTGGTGGCCGCCGCGCAGGAGGAGCGATTCACCCGCAAGAAGCACGACCCCGGATTCCCCGGGAACGCCGTGCGCTTCTGCCTCGATCAGGCGGGCCTTGGGCTCGGAGATTTGGCCGCAATCGCCTTCTACGACAAGCCACTCCTGAAATTCGAGCGGCTGCTGGAGACCTATTACGCGTTCGCGCCTCGCGGCCTGCGCTCGTTCCTGATGTCGATGCCCATATGGATTAAGGAGAAGCTCTTCCAAAAGAAGCTCCTATGGGACCACCTGCTGGAGGTGGCGGGCCCCGGGCGCCCCGATGTGCCAATGCTCTTCCCGGAACACCATCTGTCGCACGCGGCGAGCGCTTTTTATCCATCGCCCTTCGATGAGGCGGCGGTGATGACCGTCGATGGCGTGGGCGAATGGGCTACGGCCTCGCTGTGCCACGGCGAGGGAACGGGCATGCGCATCCTCAAGGAGCTGCACTTCCCGCACTCCGTTGGACTGCTGTACTCGGCCTTCACGTATTTCCTGGGATTCAGGGTCAACTCCGGGGAATATAAACTAATGGGCCTGGCGCCCTACGGCGATCCGGGCTCGGCGCAGGTCGCCGAATTCGAGCGCAAGATCCGCGAGCGCCTGGTGGACGTGGCGCCGGACGGTTCGGTCTGGCTCGACCAGGATTACTTCGACTACGCGACGGGGCTGCGGATGGTGCGGGAAGATCGCTGGGAAGGACTCTTCGGCATGGCGAGGCGGGACCACGCCGACGAGCTGGAGATGTGCCATTGCAACCTGGGGCTCGCGATCCAGAGGGTTACCGAAGACATCATGCTGAAGATGGCGGCCGAGGCGAAGCGCCTGACCGGCAGCCGCAACCTGTGCCTGGCGGGCGGGGTCGCCCTCAACTGCGTGGGCAACGGCAAACTTCAGCGATCGGGCCTCTTCGATCGGGTCTGGATCCAGCCGGCCGCCGGTGACGCGGGCGGCGCGCTCGGGGCCGCGCTGGCCGCCTGGCACCTGCACTTCGAGAGGCCGAGGTCCACCTGCGGCCACCTCGACCGGATGCGCGGCTCATTCCTCGGACCGGATGTCACCGATCAAGATATCGCGCGGATGATCCGGCACTTCTCCGCCGTCGGCGAACATTTCGAGAATTTTGACGACCTCTGCGCGCGGGCGGCCGCGATCATGGAGTCGGGCGCGGTGGTCGGCTGGGTGCAGGGCCGCATGGAGTGGGGCCCGAGGGCGCTGGGCAACCGCTCGATCATCGGCGATCCGCGCAGCCCCGACATGCAGCGCAAGATGAACGTGAACATCAAGTACCGCGAGAGTTTCCGCCCGTTCGCCCCAAGCGTCCTGGCCGAGGATGCGGGCGAATACTTTGACCTGCGGGGCGCGGACTCGCCCTACATGCTCCTGGTCGCCGACGTGGTCGAGCGCCACCGAAAGCCATTGCCCCCCGACTACGCGTCGATGCCGGTGCGCGACAAGCTCTACACCCTGCGCTCCTCACTGCCCGCCATCACGCACATCGACTTTTCCGCGCGGGTCCAGACCGTCCACCGCGAGACCAACGAGCGCTACTGGCGCCTGATCCAGGCGTTCAAGGCGCGGACGGGATGCCCCGCGATCGTCAACACGAGCTTCAACGTGCGGGGCGAACCCATCGTCTGCACGCCCGAGGATGCCTACCGCTGCTTCATGCGGACGGACATGGACGCCCTCGCGGTCGGCGATTACCTGTTCGAAAAACACCGCCAGCCCCCATGGCCGGAGGACCGACGGTGGAAAGAGGAGTTCGTGCTGGACTGATGCACCTTGGGGCGCGCGCCCCAGACTGGAGGATACCATGGAGTTCCTGAAAGACCTGTTCGCGTTCCTCATGGAGCGCAAGAAGTGGTGGCTGATGCCCGTCATACTCGTGCTGCTCCTGCTCGGGGCGCTGCTGATCTTCGCGGGCCAGTCCGCCGTGGCCCCCTTCATCTACACCCTATTCTGAGCCGATGGACCCGAAGCATCCAGACAAGGCGCGTCGCGTCGAGACGCTGGCGGTGCTGGCGCTCGCGTGCCTGGTGTTCGCCCTGCTCCGCCACCATCGGCATGGCGTCCCCTTGCGCGAGGACGCGTGGCTGCTCGCGGCTGCCGCGTTCCTGGTCATCGGCTGCTTCGTGGCACCGCTCGCCACCCTGATCACCCGCGCGTGGTTTGGCCTGTCGCACGTGCTCGGCGCCGTCATGTCCCGCGTCGTGATGGGGACGGTTTTCTTTGCCGTGCTCCTGCCCCTGTCCATGCTGCGGCGGCTGTTCGACACCGATCCGCTGCGCCTGCGGCGCGGCCCCGCCGGCACGTCATATTTCACCGATGTCGGCAAGGCCTACTGCGCGCGCGATCTCAAGCACCCCTGGTGACCCCGGCATCGCCCGGCCCGGTGGGCAAGGGGTTTTGCGTTGCACCCGGAGAGCCCGCCGGTAGTTTTCCCATAGACCACGCACCACGATCAGTACCCGTGCACCTGTTCCTCCAATTCAACGGCCGATTCACGCCCAAGGCCGACCGCCTTGCGAGGATACTCCGGGACCGCCATGGGTTCACGCATTTCAGCGGCATCTCCACCTCGGAGGGGCATGCGTCCTGGCTCTTGAACCCAGCACACACGCCGATCCGCTACGCGCATGTCCAGGCCCTCCCAGAACTCTGGCGACGGGCGCTCGCGCGCGGTCATGCCGACCGAACGCGCCTCTCCTCGCTCGAAGAGCGTTACGGCAACCTCTGGCGATTCGTGATCGCCGACCGCAATCTCGGCCACACTTTTCTCACGGGCACCATCGTGCCGGAGACGGCACTGCGGGGCCGCACGGCTGAGCTGGATGTCGTCCTCTCCTGCCTCCAGGAACTCTTTGACTACTTTGAGCGACGCTTCGAAGAGGACCGGCCGGATGCGGTGTTTTTTCAGGTGGTGGCTGCCGCCCCGGCCCTCGTCGCCGCGGCCGTCTGCCGGCGGATGGGCATTCCCTTCCTGTGCCTGGGCAAGACGAAGTATGACGATCGTCACCACCTCGCGACCAACGCGCTCATGCAGCCCGACCCGGTCGTCGAGCGCTACGCCGACGGGGCGCTGACGCCTTCGCCCGACGCGTGGGCGCGGCTCGAGGCCTCTCGCATCGAACCCAAGGCCAGCGACCACTACGACGCCGACCGCCGCAACTTCGCCGCCCGACACGGGGGCGGCCGCGCCCAGATGCTCTGGGCCCAGCTCTCCGCGCTTCCCAAGGCCCTGCGACCGTGGCGCAAACCCTACCCCCCCGACCCAAGGGCACCGACCGCATGGCAGATGTGGCGGTGGGAAACCAAGGTCCAGTGGAATTTCAAACGGCTCGCCGCCTCGGGCATGTTCGAGGGCCAAGCTCCCGACGGCGACTACATCTTCTTTCCCCTGAGCGTCACACCGGAGGCATCGACCTGTGTGGTCGCCCCAGAATTCGCCGACCAGCTCGTGCTGGTGGGCGCGCTGGCGCGGAGCCTGCCGGCCGGCTGGCGGCTGGCCGTCAAAGATCACCTGCCCATGTGCGGACGTCGCACCCGCTCGTTCTACCAGCAGATCCTGCAATACCAGAACACGATACTCGTCGATCCCACGATCCGATCGACCGATCTGATCCGGAACGCGAGGCTGACCACGGTCATCGCCGGCACCAGCGGCTGGGAGGCGATGATGATGGGTTGCCCCGTCCTCGCCTTTGGCGATGTCTGGTATCTGGCCACGGGCCTCGGCCACCGGTGCCTCAACACATCGAGAGTCCACGAGGACATCCACGAGGCCTGCCGCATCGCGGGGCGGTTCGACCCGGGCGAGCGTGATCGTCGGTGCGCCCGCATGATCCAGGCCCTGGTCGAAGGCTCCTTCCCCTTCGATTACCACTTGATGTGGTCCCGCCTCGACACCGAGCAACTCGACGCCCGTGCGCCGCAGTTCGAGGATCTCGCCGCCCGCATCGCATCCCGCATTGAAAAGATTCGGCGTGAGGGAACGCCGGATCCCTTCGACACCGGCGCCTGGACCCGCGACCGGACGCCCGCCGCCTGATCGCGCGGCGCCACTCGCTAATTGCCGCGCGCCGGAAAGTCTGCTTTGATAAGGTGTTATGTCCGCCAGTGCAAGAAAGGTGAAGATACTGGGGGCCGGCAGCATCGGGAACCATCTCGCCCATGCGTCGCGTTCCCTCGGCTGGGAAGTGACGATCTGCGATGTGGATCCGGCGGCGCTGGACCGAACGCGCAATCAGATCTACCCCGGCAGGTACGGAAAATGGGACGACGCCATCCGGCTGTGTCCGGTGGCAGATTCACCGCGCGGCGGTTTCGACATCATCTGCATCGGCACACCACCTGACGCACACGTCCCTTTGGTCGTCGGGGCCCTCGGGGAGAAACCGGCACTTATCCTCGTCGAGAAACCTGTCTGCGGGCCATTCCTCGAGGGCGCCAGAGAAATGTGGGACGCCGTGGCCGCATCGGGCACGCGCGTGTGCGTCGGCTACGATCACGTGCTCGCGCCGGCCACCCGGAAGGTCGAGGCATTGATCGCCGCAAAGGCGGTCGGCGAGCCGATGACCCTGGATGCCGAATTCCGCGAGCACTGGGGCGGGATCTTTGGGGCACACCCCTGGCTCGAGGGACCCTGGCAGACATACCTGGGCTATTGGCGGCGGGGGGGCGGCTCGGGCGGCGAGCACTCGCACGCCACCAACCTCTGGCAGCACCTGGCACTCTGCTGCGGTTGGGGACGCGTGACGGAGGTTTCGGCGCTGGTGGAGTTTGGCCGGGCCCGCGACGCGGAGTTCGACAAGATCTTCGCGCTGCACGCCCGCACCGAAAAGGGCGGTTACGGCAGGATCGTCCAAGATGTCGTGACGCGGCCCACGCGCAAATGGGCTCGCGTGCAATGCGCCGAGGGCGCCATCGAGTGGCGCGCCAACCAGGGGCCTCGCGGCGACGTCGTCGCCGTCCTCCACGCGGATGGCCGCACCGAGGAGTTTGATTTTCCCAAGAAGCGCCCCGATGATTTCATCTGTGAGCTGCGACACATCGACGACCTGCTCGCCGGCCGGGCCGTGGAATCCCCGACATCCCTCGCGCGTGGCATGGACACCATGCTGGTCCTCGCGGCGGGCTACGAGTCGGGAATAACCAGAAAGCCCTGCTCCATCGATTATGCAAACGGGTACCAGCGATCAGCCCTGCGACCGGCCTAAGTTTCCGTTCAGGGCCCCGCCCGAGACGGACTTCGATTTCCGGGACCTGTTCGTCCTCGATCTCGCCAACAACCACCAGGGCGATGTCGAGCACGGGCTGCGCGTCATCCGCGAACACGGGGAGGTCGTGCGGCGGCATGGCGTCCGCGCCGCGATGAAGTTCCAGTTCCGGCAGCTGGACAGCTTCGTGCACCCCGCCCACCAGAAGGGGTCGGCCAACAAACATATCCCGAGATTCCTCTCGACCCGCTTGTCGGAGGGGGACTTCGGGCGATTGCTCCAGGAGGTGAGGGCGCAGGGGATGGTCGCCGCCTGCACGCCGTTCGACGAGGAGTCCGTGGACCTCATCGCGCGAATGGGATTCGACCTGCTGAAGATCGCCAGCTGCTCGGCGACGGACTGGCCACTGCTGGAGAAGGCGGCGGAATCCGGGCTCCCGGTCCTCATCTCCACCGGCGGGCTCCACCTCGACGAGATCGACAACATCTGCTCGTTCTGCGAGCACCGGCGCGTGCACTACGCGATCATGCACTGCGTCGCCATCTATCCCACGCCCGATCCCCGCTTCGAGTTGAACCAGATCGACCAGTTCCGGTCGCGCTACCCCGGCGTTGAGATAGGTTTCTCCACCCACGAGCCGCCCGACGAGGCCAATGTGGTGCAGATGGCGGTCGCCAAAGGGGCCACGATGTTCGAGCGGCACGTCGGCGTCGCCACCGACAAGATCAAACTGAATGCCTATTCGTCGACACCGGAGCAGCTCGAGCGATGGCTGGCGGCATGGCGCAGGGCCCGCACCATCTGCGGATCGAGCCGCCGGCCCGAACCCGCCCAAGAGGAGGCCGAATCGCTCGCCTCTCTTGCGCGCGGCGTCTACGCGAGAGAGAGCATCCCCGCGGGCACGGAACTGCATCGCGGGCAGGTCTATTTCGCCATGCCCCTGGAGCCCGGGCAGCTCCCCTCCGGCCAGTTCCACCCCGGCATCCGCACCTCCAAGGATACCCCGGAAGACGGCCCGATCCTCGTGCGGGACGTGGCGCTCCCGAAACCGCCCGTGGAGCAGATGTTCTACCGCAGCATCCACGAGGCCAAGGCGATGCTCAATGAGGCGAGGATCCCCCTCGGCCCCAGTTTCACCGTCGAGTTTTCCCACCACTTCGGGCCCGAGCGTTTCAGGGAGGTCGGCGCGATCATCATCGACTGCGTCAACAGGCAGTACTGCAAGAAACTCGTGGTCCAATTCCCGGGCCAGAAACATCCGGCGCATTACCACAAATCCAAGGAGGAGACCTTTCAGGTCCTCCACGGCATCCTGGACATCGAAGTGGACGGCCAGCCGCACCGGCTGTATCCGGGCCAGACCATATTGATCCAGCGCGGCGTCTGGCACCGATTCTCGACGCCCTGTGGCGTTGTGTTCGAGGAGATCTCCACGACCCACGTGCCCGGAGATTCCTACTACGAGCATAAATCGATCAACAGCACGCCCCTCGAACGGCGCAAGACCCGGGTCGAGCACTGGGGCCGCTGCCAGATCCGCTTCCAGAATGATCCCTCCGCACAAGCGCCGTGACGCCGTAACCAGGCGGCTTCAGGAGGCCCCATGACGGCCGCGCCGGAGAGGGGCGCGGCGATGGACCGTCCCATTTTCATCGGAGGCTGCATGCGCTCGGGCACGACGCTCCTGATGCAGTTGCTGGACTGTGCCCGCGAAATTGCGCTGCCCCCATACGAGTCCTATTTCATGGCGAACTTCTACGGCGCCCAGGCCCGGGGCGGCACCACGTCTCTCCCGGCCCCTTCGGCGTGCCTGCCACAGCTCGGGCGGCTGGCCCATGGCGTTTTCTCGCAATTCTGCGAATCGGAGTGGGTCAGGGCGGAGGTTTCCTCGGCAAGAACCTACGCCGAGGCATTCGATGCGGTCTGTCGCGAGATGGCGTGGCAGGTGGGCAAGCGGCGCTGGGGCGACAAGACGCCGGGCAACGAGTATTTCGCCGCGGACATCCTCGAATACTTCCCCTCATCGAGGTTCATCTACGTGCTCCGCGATCCGCGGGACGTGGTCTCGTCCAAGCGCGATCGCTCGGGGGCGGCGGGGGGCGGTCGGCGCGAGCGGGTTTCCGAGATCTGGCGCTCGGCGTGGCTTTGGCGGAGTTCGGAGCAGGCGCACCGGTGGAATAGCGCGCATCTGGATCCGGCCAGATATCGGGAGGTGCGTTTCGAGCAATTGGTGTCTGACCCGTCGGTGATCCTCGACTCGCTCTCGGATTTTGTCGGGGCGGATCTCGGCGGGATCGTGTCTGCGGCCGGGGGCCGCTTTACGTTCCGGCAACTGGGGTCGGGTTCGCACTCAAGGCGGAGGGGGGCATCCAACACGTCATATAAGGACGCCGCGCCCGCGCCCGGGGAGATCGCGAGCGCGCCGGTCGGCAGGCATCGCTCAAGCCTGTCGGTAGTCGAGCGGGTGGTCGTGTCACTGCTGTGCGGGACGATGTCGCGGGGCATTGCCGCGGCCCATCCGCCCACGAGCCATCGGAGTTTTGGGGGTCGAGAGCGGGCGCTGGCTTTCCGTCGCACGCGCAAGGCCAAGTTCTGGTTCGGACAAACGGACAGGCAGCTGACAGCGCCACTGCCGTAGCCCGGTGATGGCCCTTATCGGACCAGATGGCCGATGAGCGCCTCGTTTTCCCCGAGCAGCCGCGAGTAGGTTGCGGCCGACTCCACCACCGCGGGCCGGACGGCGCGGAGTACCGACGGGCGGCGGAGGTCCCGAAGGCGTTCGGCCCACGCCTCGGGATTCTTGAAATCGGCGATCAACAGAGATTCGTCGGTCACGATTTCGGGGATGCCGCCGACGCGGCTGGCCAGCACCGGGATGCCGCGCAGGAGCGCCTCGGCATTGACTCGACCGAAAGGTTCGGGCCACTGCGAGGGCACGAGCACCAGTTTTGCAAGGGCGTAGGTGGCCGGCGTCGGAAGCCTGCCCAGCGGCACGATGTTCCGCACCGTGCGCTCATCCAGGAGCATATTCCGGTATCGGGTCAACGGCTTGAATCCGCAGAGGAGGAATTGTTCGCGGGGAAAGGCCTTGGCCAGCTCGAACATAATGCCGACGCCCTTCTTGTTCGTGGTGGCCACCGCCAGGATGCCGCGCGCGATCGGGTCGCGGCGCTTCTCCCAGGGCATCGGCTCGTCCACCTCCGGATAGAGAACATCCGCCTCCCGCCCGAATGCGCCGCGCATCAGGCGCGCCATGAACCGGGAATTGGCGACGACGCGCTCGGCTCCGGCCACGACCGCCGACGTGGCGAGTGCCCGCGCGTCGGTGGCCGCCCGGATGGCCGTGGCCAACTGGACCTCGTCAAAGGCGTCGCCGCTCTCCTCGATAAACTCCTCGGTGCTGCGGGCGAAATACCAGTATGGCAGACCGGCCGCGCGCGCGGCCTCCGCGGCAACGGGCGCCCAGGCCTGCTGCACCACCATCCTGCGCGCCGGCGTGGCGCGCATGAACCCCGCCAGTTCTGCCCCGTCGGGGATCCAGTGTATCTCAATGCCGCCGACAGTGAACCGTCGGCGCTCCGGCCCCTGACAGACACCGGCCACCTTCCGGCCCGCGGCGACCAATCGCCGCGCGACCTGCATCAGGCTGCGCGTGCCGCCCCCGCGCTCCGGGAAAAGCGCGTCCGATACCAACAGGAGGTCAAAGCACCCCCCCGACGGCGCCGATCCCGATGCCCGCGACCGCGACCGCCGCATGCCGTGCCTGCGGGCCACGAACAGCGCCAGAAACCGCCAGAGCCGCGCGCGCGCCGGCGGCTTGAGCCAGCGGGAAATCCACCGCAAAGGCAGCAGGCTGTCCACGCCAGCCGACGTGCGGAAGAGGCTCAGGCGCACGAGGCTCATGGCTGCCCCGGCACCTCCGGCGACCCGAGCGCCTCCTCGTAAATGGACTCCAGGGCGCCGATCTGCCTCTCGTACGAAAACTCGTCCCGGATCCGCGCCGCGGCACCGGCGGAAAGAGCGCGGTAGCGCGCGGGGTCGCGCGCCACCTCGATGAGGGTCGCGGCCAGCCGGTCCGAATCCTCGGAAGGCACCAGCAGTCCATCGATTCCATCGCGCATCGCCTCGGGGATACCCGCGTGCGCGGTCGAGGCGCAGACCAGGCCCGTGGCCATCGCCTCAAGCAGGGAGTTCGGAATCCCCTCTATGTCGTTGTGGCGACCCGAGGAACTCGGATGCAAAAAGAAATGGCTGCGCTGGTACAGGGCGCTCAACGCATCCCTGTCGAGAAAACCGGGAAAGGAGACCTTGTCGCCGAGGCCGAGCGCAGCAACCTCGCGCTCAAGTTCGGGCAACTGGGGCCCATCCCCGGCGATCGTCAGGGTGGCGCCGGGAAAGGCGGACGCAAATCGCGCGAAGGCGCGAATCGACGTCAGCACCCCCTTCTTGGGCAAGAGGCGGCATGCCTGGAGCAGCCGCCACGCCCCATCGTCCGGCATGGGGCGCCGCGCCTCCCGGAAGAAGTCCAACCGGATATGCGTCCGGTTGAGGCGGATCTTTTCGGGGGGGCAGCCCAGTTCGACCAGTTGACCGACAAAATATTCGCAGCGGACCAGCAGCAGTCTGGCGTGCCGGAACACCGTGGGCAGCCATTCGATGTCGTTGGGACGCCGCACGTATACCCCGAGATCGGCCCCGTGAAACGACACCACGATCGGCCGATCCCAGTGGTCGAAAAGCGGCGCCAGACGGGTGGCCTCATGGCCAAAATACACGTGGAGCAAATCCGTCCCCAATTCCTCGAGTTGCTCGATTAGCCCCGGAACCAGCCCCCGATACACCAGCTTCGGCTCGCGCTTCACGTACTTCAGCCAGCCGCGCTTCCACAGCGGCATCCGAAAGCGCCGCACCGGATGCACGTCCTCGAAAGGGAACAGGTCCATGTTCTGGTGCTCGCGGGTCAGCACGACGCTGCGAAATCGCCGCAGGCCGGTGACCTGATTGTACACGTGCCACATCTCCGGCTTGAGGAAGGTGCCGATAAAGCTGGTGACGGTTCGCTGAGGCATGCCCATGGCGTATTCGCGGCTTCCGGCTCACCGCCGGAAACTCGTAGAATGACTGGCCCCGGCGAGGATTGTCAAACCCGGTCGGAATGCTTGGCAAGTGGTCCGGTCCAGCGCATAATGGTTGTTTAAGGGTCCTTTGACCATGGGACCCCCGCACGGAAGGGTGACAGAGTGGTCGAATGTGCACGCCTGGAAAGCGTGTGTCCTCAAAAGGGACCGCGGGTTCGAATCCCGCCCCTTCCGCCAGCTTTCAATCCAGTCCCCCGCGTCGCGCCAGCCGGGAGGGACGCCGTCCCCGGCGTCCGCGATTCACCAGCCTCGCGACATCTGGGCCCACCCAGCCCGCGCGGCCGCGGCCCTCCCCAAGATGCCCGCATGGCTAGCCCGGATATTTCACAGCCTGCCAGCTGTGAAATTCCGGGCTCTGGGAAAACCGCGCCATGAAAACCATTTATTGGGAAAGGTCAGGCAAAGACTGGGATTATTCGCGGTTGCAGAGTGTGTTTCGCGAATCGGTGGCCCCAGACCCTCCAAGATCGCGTTTTTGGGAGCGCGGTTTTCCTTTGAGCCTGCATGTTTCACGCGGAAGCGCGAAACATGCAGGCTAGTCCTTGAGCAGGATCCAGAGCGTCTTGGCGGCCTGCTCGGCCGGAACATCGGGCGGGGGCGGCTCGCGATGCAGATCGGCCCCCCTTCTGGAGGCCTTGAGCGCATAGCGCGCGGCGGCATACACGTCGGCCTCGGTCATCTTCGCGCTGTTGGTCGACAACATGATCCGGCCCTTCGTGTCCGCCAGCGACATGGCCGCCAGGGCGAGGTCGGCCAAATCTCTCACGACCCGGAATGTCTTTCCGCGCTCGCCCCGGGAGAAAGTCGGGGGATCGACGATCAGGCAATCGAACCGCTGGTTTTGGCGGGCCAATCTTGGCAGCACCCGGAGCACATCCGCCGCGATGAATGTGTGCGCGGCCGGATCCAGGCCGTTCAGGGAGAAGTTCTGGCGCCCGCGATCCAGCGACCTCCGCGAGAGATCGACGCTCGTGGTGCTCCCGCCACCCAGCGCCGCGGCCACGGAGAACGAGCACGTGTACGCGAAGAGATTGAGCGTCCGACGCGGGCACCAATGCCGCACAAGGGCCCGGTTGCATCGCTGGTCGAGAAACAGCCCCACGGAATATCCCGCCGAAAAATCCACGACGGATCGCACCCCTCGTTCGAGCACGACGGACTCCAGCGGCCGGGCGGCGTCTCCCTTCAGCAACACGGGCGTCGCGCGCGCCTCGGGCTGCCGGGGCAGCTCGCGCTCGAAGATCCGCTCGATGCCCAGGCCCGACCGGCGCGCCCAATCCGCCAGCCCGGCCCGCATCGCATCGCGGAACCCGGCATCCCACCACGAGACGAGCGCGTCGCGGCCGAAACGCTCGGTCCAGCCCCCGCGGCCCGAGCAGAGGCGGTGGGCGTCGGTGCCCTCCGCCTCAAGCACTCCGATCAGTTCGGGCGATATCCAGGACGGCGCCGGATCGCTCATGGCGATGGGTCTCGCGCCAGCAGGATGCCCACCGGACAATGGTCGGAACCCATGACTTCGGGAAGGATGAATGCGTCCTTGAGGCGGGGCCGCAGGGCGGCGGAGATCACCCAGTAGTCGATGCGCCACCCGATGTTGCGCTCGCGGGCGCGATTCATGTAGCTCCACCAGCTGTACCGCCCGCCCTCGGAGCAGAATTCCCTGAACGTGTCGAGGAACCCCCCACCGAGGATGCGGTCGAACCCCGCGCGCTCCTCGGCGGTGAAGCCCGCGTTGCGCACGTTGGATCGCGGGTTTGCCAGATCGATCTCCCGGTGCGCCACATTGAGATCGCCGCAAAGAACGACGGACTTCGCGCGCGACAGCCGCTTGAGGAATGCCAGAAAGTCGCTGTCCCAGCGCTCGCGATACGCCAGCCGGGTGAGGCCACGTTGCGAGTTGGGCGTGTAGACATTGCAGAGATAGTACCCGTCGAATTCCGCCGTGATGAGCCGCCCCTCCGCATCATGCTCGGACTTGCCCATTCCCATCCGCACCGCGCGCGGCTCCAGCTTGCTGAAGATCGCCGTGCCCGAATAGCCCTTTCGCCCGACGGGCACATTCCAGTATACGAAGGGATACTGCGGCAGCAGCAGCTCCACCTCCCCGGGTTCGGCGCGCGTCTCTTGCAGGCACAGGACATCCGGGTCGGCCGCCGCCACGAAATCCAGAAACCCCTTGCCCATGACCGACCTTAGGCCATTCACATTCCACGAGATGAATTTCAGCGGGTCGGCCGCCGCTTTGCCGGGTCTCCTGCTCGCCTGGTTCGTCGCCACCCGGGCATTGTTGCCGCCCGGTGGGTCTCCCGCCAAATCAATTCATCTAATGAGGTGTTTACCCTAGTTGCAAAGCCCGCCACACGTGGCATTAAGGATTGTGTTAATTCGTTTTGGCGAAAACGTGGCGGGCGTCAGTGGGCGCAGGAAGGAACACATATGGTCAAGATGACGGATATAGCGGCGAAGGCGGGCGTCTCACAGGCGACGGTGTCGCTCGTGTTGAATAACCGGACCGATGGCGTCCGCATCAGCGAGGCGACGCGCCAGCGGGTGATCGCGGTGGCGCGCGAGCTGGGCTATCAGCGCAACGAGGTTGCCCGCGCGATGGTGACCGGCAAGACCCGGGTGATCGGTTTCGCGGCCGCGAGAAACGACTGCGAGGAGAATTTTCGCGCCCTGACGGGCGTGACCGAAGGCGCCTTCGAGGGCCAATACAGCGTGAAGGTCTTCCCGGTGGAGAACGCGCGGCCGGACTACGATCTCGGCCGGGCCTGCGTGGAGCAACGGCTGGCGGGGCTGGTGGCACAGGATCTGCCCGCCGAACTGCTGTCTGCGGTGAAGGCCAACCTGGACCGTTTCCAGATACCTATCGTGACGATGGGTGGCGTGAGCCGCGTCAGCGGCACCCTGAACATTGTGGCGGACGAAGTGCAGGGCGCGGTCGAGGCCCTCAATCACCTCAAGAAGCTCGGGCACGAGCGCATCGGATGGATCGAGGGCGGCCCGCAGGCCAGCTGCCTCGCCCCGTGCCGCGAGAAGATCTTCCGCGAGGCGGCACGCCGCGCCGGCGTTCAGGTCGATGATGCGCTCACGGTGAAGGGTGGAAGCGAGATGCCCGGCGTGGAGGAGGCGACCCGGCAGCTCTTGGCGGGGCCGAAGCGCCCCACCGCGGTTCTCTGCTGCTGCGACCGTTCCGCCCTGCTAGTGATTCGCTCGGCCAGGCAGTCCAAATTAAAGGTGCCGGAGGATCTCTCGGTCGTGGGTTTCGGCGGGCTGACGTTCTCCGACCTCTCCGACCCGCCCCTGAGCACGGTCGCGGTCCCCTATTCCCGGCTTGGTCGCCGGGCCGCGGCAGAGATCATCGAGTACAGCGAGAAGCGCGGAAACGGCAACGGAACGGGCTGGGATCGCGACATCAACCTCCCGGCGAGTTTTGTGGACCGGGCCTCGACCGGTCCCGCCCGTAGCTGAGGACTCGAACTTCCATCATATCGACATCCTGGCCTGGAACTTCACGCCGCGCCTAAGACCGTGGGGCGGACAATCCTGTCCGCCAACCCACGATGTGGCAACGCCTTGTGATTGAGGACAAGATCACCCCCGCCACGCCGCGGAAGTCTCCACACGAATGATGCGGCGCGCTCTCAAATCCGGGCTAACCCGGATATTCCACAGCCGTGCGGGCTGTGAAATTCCGGGCTCTGGGAAAACCGCGCCATGAGAGCCATTTATTGGGAAAGGTCTGGCAAAGACTGGGATTTTTCGCGGTTGCAGAGTGTGTTTCGCGGATCGGTGGCACCAGACCCTCCAAAATCGCGTCTTTCGGAGCGCGGTTTTCCTTTGAGCCTGCATGTTTCACGCGGAAGCGTGAAA
>ENA-UOWO01004049-UOWO01004049.1-activated-sludge-metagenome-genome-assembly--contig:-NODE-4049-length-16467-cov-5.490434_pt1 | contig 16467 bp, 15 predicted proteins | sample MGYA00238148_ERZ761564 | MGnify/ENA primary metagenome ERZ761564 (study PRJEB28885, sample SAMN05720194) | activated sludge metagenome | isolation source: Anaerobic digester | place: USA...
TCACCACGTGGTTGAGCGTCTCGCGGCGGGATTCGCGCAGATTCAGGTTGTAGCCCGCCAGCTCAGCCGTACCGCCCACGCGGATGCGGTCGCCCAGACGCGTGACGGCCACTTTGTGCGTTTCGTCCATGATGGTGGACTCGGGTGCGAACTGTTTGTCGGTGATGCGCAGCGTGATGGAATACCCCTTCACCGGGTACACCGGGATGTGAATGCCCACGGGTTTGAGCAGCAGCGGCGAATAGCTGCCCAGCGCCACCACATAGCGGTCCGCCGTCAGTTCGCCCGCGTCGGTGCGCACACCGGTGACGCGCTGGCCATCGCTGGCAATGCCCTGAATGTTGACGCCGTAACGAAACCTGACGCCCAACCCCTCGGCCAGCTTGGCTAGGTTTTGCGTGAACTTGAAACAGTCGCCAGTCTCGTCGCCCGGCAGACGCAGCGCGCCCACAAACTTCTCTTTCACCAGCGCCAGTGCGGGCTCGACCTTGATGTAGCCACTCTGGTCCAGCAGCTCGAACGGCACGCCGTATTGTTTGAGGATGTCGATGTCCTTGCCCGTGCCGTCCAGCTGCTTTTGCGTGCGAAAGAGCTGCAGCGTGCCCTGCGTGCGCTGGTCGTACGCGATGCCGGTTTCGGCTCGCAGCTCGCGCAGACAGTCGCGGCTGTATTCGGCCAGCCGCACCATGCGACCCTTGTTCACCGCGTAACGCGCCTCTGTGCAGTTGCGCAGCATCGACGCGCCCCAGCGCCACATGGCGGGGTCCAGCATGGGCCAGATCACCAACGGGCTGTGCTGCATCAGCATCCATTTGATGGCCTTGAGCGGCACGCCCGGCCCGGCCCACGGTGCCGAATAACCCGGCGACACCTCGCCCGCATTGGCAAAACTGGTCTCCAGCGCCGGCCCGCTCTGGCGGTCCACCACCGTCACCTGATGCCCCGCCCTGGCCAGGTAATACGCCGTGGTGGTGCCGATAACGCCGCTGCCAAGGATCAGGATGTTCATGGGGCTCTCACTGAAAGAGGCCTATCTTCACATAAGGTCGCCTGATATTTTCAGTAATAGATGATGATTTCTTCTAATGCAGAGGACTCTTGGGCGGCGACTTTGATGCGCGGGGTTAGGGTGTTTTGGCGGGCTATCCACGACGCCTGTTTATCGGCCACTGAGCGCAAAAAGTGTTCCCACATACATTGCCATCAAAAAGAAGCACCAGTAGAAGCGACGAAGATACCCTTTGGATTCTTCGTCAAGGATCTTGGTTGAATGGAGGACGAATGGCCCCAGAAACGCCACAAGAAACTGGCTAGCAAAGGAGGCTCCTTTTCTCTTTCTATTAAATTTAATCATGTAATAGAAACCGCAAGCCACGAGTGTGAATGCAGGAAGAGCCAGTAGCCACTCTAGTGGGGATGTCATTTTGATTCCTCCGTTATGTCGGAATTTAACACCCTCTTTCAATGGCTTCATGGCCACGTCCAGTTGAAGCCACAACTGACGTCGAACGCTCCAAATTTAATAGCTATATGCGTTTTCGCCACGGAGGCTAAGCCTTCCGCTGGAAGGGTTTACGGCGAACTGCGGAACATCGGCAGGCAGGCCAATGCCATCTGGTGGACGTGCCGATGGTCGGTGCCGCAACAACCCCCGAAGACGTTGAGATACTTCAGCTTCTGTTTCTTCAGCGCGGCATAGTCACGCCCAAGTGCCTCGGGGTCGCCAGCGTCAAGCTCAGGCGCTTCGTTCAGTTCAGCATGGCTCATCGTGGACGCGTTGGCCCGAAGACCGCGGATGCGGCTTGCCCACACCTCGTCCCCATCCACGACACCGCTGAAGTGGGCGGGATGCGCACAGTTAATCATGAAGTACGAAGGGTAGGCGGAGGTGGCCTTGTCAATTTGACTGATGGCTTCGCCCAGTGACTGGCCGGTCGGGAGTCTTCCGTCCGTCTCGAGCGTGATGGAGATGACGACGGGCAATCCCGCCCGCTTCGCCGCACGCGTCAGGCCAATGGCTTCTTCGGCATAGTTCATGGTGATGGCGGTGACCAGATCAACATTCGTACTGGCGAATGTCTCGACCTGAAAGCGGTGGTAGTCCTCAGCCTGCCCCTCGGACATCAAATCGGCGGGCACATAGCCGTCTCCGCGAGGGCCAATACATCCGCTGATGACAATGGGTGTTTCGGTGGTTTCGTACTCGCTTCGAACGGCTTCCAGCAGGTCAACACATTTCCGGTTGGCATCGGCCAGCTGGTCAGCGGTGTATCCGAGCTTATCGCCCCAATCCGGACTGGCCCGCCAGGTGGCGGTTTCAAGCACCAGGCCTGATCGGTGTGTTCGGGCCAGCTCCGCGTAGGTGCGAAAGTACTTCCGCAGGCTCTCTTCACCTTTTGGCGTCTTGAGCAGGTGAAACGCTGCGAAAAGAGGCAGCTCCTGGCCGTCGAGGAAGATCAAGGTGGTCTCGATTCCTCCATCGGTCAAGAAAAAGTCGCCCCGCATCTGGGACAACGCGTTCCGATATTTCGCCATGCGTGTTACTCCATGACTGGCTGATAGCAGATTGTGCGCCTGACTCCATGCAGATCGCAAACGCCGGTTGATTCAGCGTAACCCCAAGCCGGGGAAGGCCTTCTGGCATGGCTGGTTTTTTGAGAGCCTGACGCGCTATAAAGTCCATAGCTACTCACGCATATTCCACGGGGGCTAGAGGCCAATTTGACACCTAAAACAGCCCTGTTTTACTCGCCTCACACTTGCAAAGGCCATCCAGCAGGGCATGCACAATGACCCAACATCATTCCTCAAGGATTCCACGTGGCCCGTCTTCAACCCCTTCCCCCCGAAACCACACCCGAGCTCAAACCCTACTTTGATTTCTTTCTGGGCACTCTGGGCTTCACCCCCAACAGCGTGCTCACCATGCAAAGGAAGCCCAAACTGGTGCAGGCCTTTGCCCAGCTCAATGGTGCCGTGATGGACCCAGAGGGTGAGGTTGACCTGGGTTTCCGGCGGCTGATCGGCCATGTGGTGAGCAAGGTGTCTGGCTGCCTCTACTGCCAGGCACACACCCTCCTGGGCGCGCAGAACTTCGGCGTGAGTGAGGCGAAGCTGGCCGATATCTGGGTTTATGCCAACAGCCCGCACTACAGTGCTCGCGAGCGCATTGCGCTGGACTTTGCGATGGCCGCAGCCAGTCAGCCCAATGCCGTCACCGATGAGTTGTTCCAGGCCGTGCTGCAGCAATGGAGCGAAGGCGAAGTAACGGAAATTCTGGGTGTGGTCGCCATGTTTGCCTTTTTGAACCGCTGGAACGACACCATGGGCACACCACTGGAAGGGCCGCCCGTGCAGGTGGCCCAGAAAGCCCTGGGTGCGCAGGGTTGGACACCGGGGAAACACGGCCAGTAGATTGTCAGCAGATTGGCGTGTGGTGCGGGACGCGGTACGATTCAGCCAACCCACCACTTGCGAAAAAAACACGATGTCCACGCTGCACCCTTTTCACCTCGCCTTTCCGGTTACATCCCTGGCCAAGGCCCGCGCGTTTTATGGCGAACTGCTGGGCTGCCCGGAAGGCCGCTCCTCCGAAGACTGGGTGGATTTCAACTTCTTTGGCCACCAGATCGTGGCGCACCTCGCACCCGGTGAGGCGGGCCACCACAACACGAGCGCGGTGGACGGTCACAACGTGCCGGTGCGGCACTTCGGCATGGTGCTGTCCATGGCAGAGTGGGAACAACTGGCCGCCAAGCTGAAGGCGGCGCACACGCAGTTTGTGATTGAGCCGCACATCCGCTTCAAGGGCGAAGTGGGCGAACAGGCCACCATGTTTTTTCTGGACCCCTGTGGCAACGCGGTGGAGTTCAAGGCGATGGCCGACCCGTCGCGGCTGTTCGCCAAGTGAGCCGTCAGCCGGGCTGATGCGCCTCGCGCAAACACGCCTGAAACAGCCGCGTGGCGCGTGATGGCTGCGGCGAGCGCCTGAGAATGCCCAGAAAGCTGCACGCATACCGAAACAGAGCGGGCTTGACGGCGCGCATCTGGCCCAGCCGCACAAAACTGTCGGCATAGTGATCGGGCAGAAACCCCAGAAACTGGCCCGACAGAATCAAGGTGGCAATGGCTTCCTGGTCAAACGCCGTGGCCCTGCGCGGCATGCGCACCTGCTGGCTGATTTCCATGTTGGGCGAGTGGTAGCCCAGCCCGGCAAACGCGTGTGCGGCAAGGTCCTCCCACGCCAGGTTTTCGTTCTGTGCGGCGAACAGTGGGTGCCGCGCGCCGCAGTAAAGCAGCATGGTTTCGTCAAACAGCGCGTCGTAGGTGAGGCTGTCCGAGCTGCGGTGCCCGGGGATCACGCCCACCTGAAACTGCCCGTCAATCACGCCGCGCTCAATGGCGTTGATGGGCGCAATGTGCAGGTTCAGCGCCACATCAGGCGCACGCTCGCAAAACAGCGCAATGGCCTGCCCGATGTGCGCTGCCGGGTTGCTGGCGGTTTTGTCGAACAGCGCCACGTTGAGCTGGCCGCCCATGCGGCGGTGGATTTCGTCCACCCCGCTTCTGAAGGCCTCCGTGGAGGCAAGCAATTGCAGCGTCTGGGCATAAATCTGCTCGCCCTCGGCCGTGAGCGAAAAGCCTGCGCGGCCCCGGCGGCACAAGGTGAGGCCCAGGCGTGTCTCCAGATCCTTGACGTGGCGGCTGACGGTGGAGGTGCCGATGTTCAGCTCCAGCTCGGCAGCCGCCATGCCACCGCAATCCACCACCGCCTTGAACACGCGCAGCAGCCGCAAATCCATGTCGCCCAGCTGGCCCAGCACGGCATGGCTCTTTGCATTACTGGGAGGTGGGCTGTTTACTTTCATAAATACGCAACTGAATAGTGATATTTAAACATTTATAAGAGTAACAGACCTGCCCACAATGCGCTTGAGCCCTCATTCCCACGCTGCCACCGGAGCCCCGCCATGAACTTGAACGATGCCCAACACCTGACCCCCGCCAAAGCGCCCCGCAAGGATGCCGCTTTTCTGGAGGCGCACTGGATGCCCTACACCGGCAACCGTGATTTCAAGGCCAACCCGCGGCTGATGGCCAGCGCGCAGGGCTGTTATTACACCGATGTGGATGGCCGCAAGATTCTGGACGGCCTCTCGGGTCTGTGGTGCTGTGGCCTGGGCCACGCCCGGCCCGAACTCATCGAAGCAGCCAGCCGCCAGATGGCCACGCTGGATTACTCGCCCGCGTTTCAGTACGGGCACGAGCTGTCATTCGAGCTGGCCAACCGCATCAAGGACCTCACCCCCGCCGGGCTGGACTATGTGTTTTTCACCGGCTCGGGGTCCGAGGCGGCCGACACCTCGCTCAAAATGGCGCGCGCCTACTGGCGCACGAAGGGCCAGGCCAGCAAGACACGTTTCATTGGCCGCGAAAAAGGCTACCACGGCGTGAACTTCGGCGGCATTTCGGTCGGCGGCATCGCGGCCAACCGCAAGGCTTTTGGGCAAGGCATTGAGGCCGACCACCTGCCACACACACAGCTCGCAAAAAACGCCTTTTCGCGCGGCATGCCCGCGCAAGGTGTGGAGCTGGCCGACGAGTTGCTGAAGGTGATTGCGCTGCATGATGCGTCCAACATTGCGGCCGTGATTGTGGAGCCGTTCTCGGGCTCGGCCGGCGTGGTGATTCCCCCCGTGGGTTATCTGCAGCGTCTGCGCGAGATCTGCACTGCCAACAACATCCTGCTGATTTTTGATGAAGTCATCACCGGCTTCGGCCGTTGTGGTGCCTACACCGGTGCAGAGGCTTTCGGCGTGACGCCCGACATCATGAACGTGGCCAAGCAGATCACCAACGGCACACAACCTTTGGGTGCCGTGATCGCGAAGAAGGAAATTTACGACACCTTCATGTCGGCGGGCGGCCCGGACTACATGCTGGAATTTGCCCACGGCTACACCTATTCCGCCCACCCCGTGGCCTGCGCGGTCGGCGTGGCTGCGCTGGACGTGCTGGTGAAAGAAGACATGATCAGCCGTGTCAAAAACCTGTCGCCTTATTTTGAGCAGGCCGTGCACAGCCTCAAGGGCACGAAGCACATCACCGACATCCGCAACTTCGGTCTGGCTGCCGGCATCACCATCGACGCGCTGCCCGGCGAACCGGCCCGTCGGCCCTATGAAATTGCGATGAAATGCCTGAAGAAAGGCTTTTACGTGCGCTACGGTGGCGACACCATCCAGCTGGCACCGCCGTTCATCATCGAGAAATCAGAGATCGACAGCCTGATCAACGCGTTGGGCGAAGCGCTGAACGAAACAGCCTGACAGCGAGTTCTGGGGCAGGGCTCAGGGCTGCGTCAGCGCGCCTCTGGCTGCGGCGGTCAGTGCCGTCGTCAACGCGTCGAGCACGGCGGAGTCCAGGTTCCAGCAGTGCCAGTACAGGTCTACGGGCAATACGAAAGCGGGCGCCACATTCACCAGCTGGCGCGGCTTGCCCAATAATGCGCGAACCTGCAGCTCGGGTACCACACTGGCGCCCCACCCGGCCAGCACGGCACGTACCTGGCCTTCGGAGCTGGGAACGAAGCGCTGGCTCAGGCTCACCCGCTTGAGGCCGCAGGCCCGCCCGACAAACTCGGTCTGCAAATCGTCCTTGCGGTTGAAGGCGATGAAGGGAATCTGGCGAAAATTGTGCGGCGTCAGCCCTTGCGGGCAGTGCTGGCGGGCAAATGCCGTGCTGGCCACCGCCACGTAATTCATCGCCCCCAGCGGCACCACCTTGCAGCCACGCAGCGCCTGTTTGAGCGTGGTGACACAACCCAGCACCTGGCCTTCGCGCAGCCAGCCGTGCGTGAAGTCCTGGTCGTCGGCAATGATCTCCAGTGGCAGACCTTCGCGGACCAGCGGGTCCAGCGCGGGTAGCGCCCAGGTGGCGATGCTGTCGGCGTTGACAGCGATGGAGACCCGCTCTTCTTCCCGCGCACCGCTGACGGTGCTGGGCGCCAGATCCTGAAGGTCATGCTCCAGATCAGCGCGCAACAGGCGCATCTGCATCGCGTGCTTGAGCAGCAGTCGGCCAGCGGCTGTGGGCTTGAGCGGGCGGCTGCGAACAATCAGCACCGTGCCCGCTTGTGCCTCCAGGGAGCGCAAACGCTGGGACACTGCCGACTGGGTGATGGAAAGGCGCACGGCGGCACGCTCGAACCCGCCCTCTTCCACGATGGCGGCCAGGCATTCCAGCGAGTCCGGGTCAAAAGCACTCATGTGGTGCGTCTTTCTTCAATTGGCCTTAACCAAAACAGTGCGCAGCACCATGTCCACGATCAGGGATTCGGCTGCCGAGAAGTCTTCTGCATCCAGTTTTGGTTTGCCCAGCACCAGGCTGATCTGGCTGGCCCAGTCTGCATACACCTGGGTTGAGGCCCACAACAAGATCATCAGGTGGCGGCCATCCACCGGCCGGCACAGGCCCTGCTCAGCCCACCGGTTGAAGATCGCGACATCGGCTTGCAATGCGGGAATCACGCGCTCGGCAATTTCAGCCGAAAAAATGGGCGCGCCCGAGACCACCTCGTTTGCATACACACGCGAGTCGTCAGGGTGCTCGCGCGAGAAACGCAGTTTGCCGGCGATGTATTCGCGCAGCGCCAGCTCGGGGTCGTCCTGCCGCTGGCTCAGGGCATCCATGTAGGACAGCCAGACATCCAGCACACCGTGCAACACACGCCGGTACAGCTCTTCCTTGCTGGGAAAGTAATAAAGCAGGTTCTGCTTGGATGCGCCCACCTCGCGGGCAATGTGGTCCAGCGAAACACCACCAAAACCGCGCTGGGCAAACAGGCGTTTTGCAGCAGCGAGGATGTCCTGCTCCAGCCGCTCACGCGCCTCGCTGACCTTCACCGTTTTTGACCCGGACACTTTTTTCATACGTGGTACGTATTTTGCATACTCTTGTTCAGGGTTTTTACCAATTGGTAAAACATTTATTACTGCATCTAATCAGACAGGTAACGACGGATTCACTCAGGCAGATTCAATTTGGCAAGCGTGCACGGCCCATTGTGCCGGACGCTATGTTGATCAACCCATTGCACTGGAACAGCGAAACATGCAAACAGATCCTTCCACGCCGGGCGTTCAAGCAGGGCGTTTGTCGTCTGACCAATACGCCCACAATTTCTGTGATGCGCATCCTCCACTGAATCTGGTGCAAGCCAAAATTGAGGCTGACCGCTGCTACTACTGTTATGACGCGCCCTGCCAGACGGCTTGCCCGACCGGCATTGACATTCCCAGCTTCATCCACCGGATTGCTGACGACAACATTCGGGGTGCTGCACACAGCATCCTCACGTCCAATCCGCTGGGCGGCATGTGCGCACGCGTTTGCCCGACCGAAGTGCTGTGCGAGCAGGCCTGTGTGCGCAATACCAATGAAGACAAGCCCGTTGAAATCGGCGCACTGCAGCGCTACGCGACAGATAAGTATTTCAAAAAGCCGGGCGCGCCACTGTTTACCCGTGCCACACCCACCGGGCGCAAGGTGGCCGTCGTCGGCGCAGGCCCCGCGGGACTGGCCTGTGCGCATGGCCTGGCCCGGCTGGGGCACACCGTGGTGCTGATGGATGCCAACCCCAAGCTGGGCGGACTCAATGAATACGGTCTGGCCACCTACAAAACCACCGATGGTTTTGCACAAAAGGAAATTGACTGGCTGCTGTCCATCGGCGGCATTGAGGTGCGCCACAACACACGGCTGGGTGCCGACGTGCAGCTGGATGCACTGACGCGGGAATTTGACGCCGTCTTCCTGGGGTTGGGGCTGGCCGGGGTGAATGCCGTCGGCATTGCAGAGCCTCAGGCAACGGGTGTGCGCAACGCGGTGGAATTCATCGCCGAGTTGCGCCAGGCCCCCGCCTATGCCCAGGTGCCGGTGGGCCGCAAGGTGGTTGTGATCGGTGGCGGCATGACAGCTGTGGATGCGGCTGTGCAATCCCGAAAGCTGGGTGCCCAGAGTGTCACCATCGTTTATCGCCGGGGCGCTGCCGAGATGTCCGCTTCCGGGTATGAGCAGGAATGGGCGCAGAAAAATGGCGTCTCCATCCGCCATTGGGCAGCGCCCAAAGCGCTGTTGGCGGAGGGTGGCCACATCACCGGCATTCAACTGGGCTGCACCCGGCTGGAGGGCGGCAAACTGGTTGAAACCGGCGAACAGTTCACACTGGAGGCCGATGTGGTGCTCAAAGCCATCGGACAAAGCTTTGAGGCGCAACCCGTGGGCGCAGAGCTGGAACTTCGGCAGGGCCGCATCGTGACCGATGACCAGGGCCGCACATCCCACGCCAAAGTGTGGGCCGGTGGCGACTGCCGCGTTGGCGGGCGTGACCTGACTGTTGAAGCCGTTGAGCATGGCAAGGTGGCAGCCTTGTCCATTCACGCAGCCCTGAACGCCTAATCGCCAGAATCACGGAGCATGACATGGCAAACCTGAATACTGAATTCGCCGGCATCAAGAGCCCCAACCCTTTCTGGCTGGCGTCCGCCCCGCCAACCGACAAGGCCTATAACGTGAACCGCGCGTTTGAAGCGGGCTGGGGCGGCGTGGTCTGGAAGACGCTGGGTGAAGCCGGGCCGCCGGTCGTCAACGTCAACGGCCCGCGCTACGGCGCGCTGCTAACGCCGGACCGGCGCCTGATGGGCTTCAACAACATCGAACTCATCACCGACCGCGACCTGGAACTGAACCTGCGCGAGATCACCGAGGTGAAACGCAACTGGGCCGATCGCGCCATGGTGGTTTCGCTGATGGTGCCCTGCGAAGAGAAGAGCTGGAAAGCCATCTTGCCCCGCGTGGAAGACACCGGTGCCGACGCCATCGAGCTCAACTTTGGCTGTCCGCACGGCATGAGCGAGCGCGGCATGGGCGCCGCCGTGGGCCAGGTGCCCGAATACATCCAGATGGTGAGCGCGTGGTGCAAGCAGTACAGCAAGCTGCCCGTCATCGTGAAGCTCACGCCCAACATCACCGACATCCGCAACCCGGCCCGCGCCGCCAAGGCGGGCGGTGCCGATGCGGTGAGCCTCATCAACACCATCAACTCCATCATGGGTGTGGACCCCTACACGCTGACCATGTCGCCTTCTACCGGCGGCAAGGGCAGCCACGGCGGCTACTGCGGCCCGGCGGTAAAACCCATCGCGCTGAACATGGTGGCCGAGATTGCACGCGATCCGCAGACGGCGGGCCTGCCCATCAGTGGCATTGGCGGCATTGGCAACTGGCGCGATGCGCTGGACTTCATCGCCCTGGGCAGCGGCACGGTGCAGGTGTGCACCGCGGCCATGGTGCACGGCTTCAAGATCGTGCAGGAGATGACGGATGGCCTCTCCAACTACATGGACGAGATGGGCTTCAAGAGCGTGAGCGAGATTGTCGGCAAGGCTGTGCCGACCGTGAGCGACTGGCGTTACCTGAACCTGAATCACATCAGCAAAGCGGTCATCAACCAGGACAGCTGCATCCAGTGCGGGCGCTGCCACATCGCCTGCGAAGACACCTCGCACCAGGCCATCACATTCCAGAAAGATGGCAAACGCCACTTTGAAGTGATGGAAGACGAGTGCGTGGGCTGCAACCTGTGCGTCACGGTTTGCCCGGTACCGGAATGCATCACACTGCGTGATCTGGCACCGGGTGAAATGGATCAGCGTACCGGCAAAACGGTGGCCAGTTCACACGCCGACTGGACTACCCATGCCAATAACCCGATGCGGGCTTGATTCGCCCCAATTTAGGTATATAAATAGGCTTTAGCCCACGAATTCATTGCGCAAGCAGCTATCTTTTTAGGAGTATTCATGAGCACTCTCTTCATTCGTGGCGGCACGGTAGTCAACGCAGACCGGGCCTTCAAGGCCGATGTCGTCACCCAGGACGGCAAGATTGTGGCAGTGGGCGAAAACCTGACGGTCCCGGCTGGCGCCACCGTGGTGGACGCAGGCGGCCAGTATGTGATGCCCGGCGGCATTGACCCACACACGCACATGCAGCTGCCGTTCATGGGTACGGTCACCATGGACGACTTCTTCACCGGTACGGCCGCCGGTCTGGCGGGCGGCAACACCACCATCATCGACTTCGTCATCCCCGACCCGCAGGAAAACATTCTGGATGCCTACAGGAAGTGGCGTGGCTGGGCCGAGAAGTCTGCAAGTGACTACTCGTTCCACGTGGCCATCACCTGGTGGAACGAGCAGGTGCGCAAGGACATGGGCACGCTGGTGCAGGAAGAAGGCGTGAACAGCTTCAAGCATTTCATGGCGTACAAAAACGCCATCATGTGCGACGACGAAACACTGGTGAACAGCTTCAAGCGTTCACTGGAACTGGGTGCCATGCCCACGGTACACGCCGAGAACGGCGAGCTGGTGTACCTGCTGCAAAAGACCGTGGCCGAAATGGGCATCAAGGGGCCCGAAGGCCACCCGCTGTCGCGCCCGCCCATGGTGGAAGGCGAGGCCGCCAACCGTGCCATCGCGATTGCCGACGTGTTGAACGTGCCAATCTACGTGGTACACGTCTCCTGCATCGAATCGGCCGAGGCCATTGCACGTGCACGCCTGCGTGGACAGCGGGTTTATGGCGAAGTGCTGGCCGGCCACTTGGTGCTGGACGACAGCGTGTACCGTAACCCTGACTTTGCCACCGCCGCGGCCCACGTGATGAGCCCGCCGTTTCGCCCCAAAGGCAACCAGGAATTCCTGTGGCGCGGCCTGCAAAGCGGCAACCTGCACACCACAGCCACCGATCACTGCACCTTCTGCGCTGCGCAAAAGGCTGCGGGCAAGGACGACTTCAGCAAGATCCCCAACGGCTGCGGCGGCGTGGAAGAGCGCCTGGCGGTGATTTGGGACGCGGGAGTGAACACCGGGCGCCTGACGCCTTCCGAGTTCGTTGCCATCACCTCCGCCAACACGGCCAAGCTGTTCAACATCTATCCACGAAAGGGCAGTGTGTCGGTTGGGGCCGATGCTGACCTGGTGGTGTGGGACCCGGCCGGTACCAAGACGCTGTCAGCCAAAACGCAGCACAGCAAAGGCGACTACAACATCTTTGAAGGCCGCACCGTCAAGGGCATCCCCAGCCACACGGTGAGCCAGGGTGAGCTGGTGTTTGTAAAAGGTGACTTGCGGGCCGTCAAGGGCAAAGGCCGTTACATCAAGCGGCCTGCATTCAGCGACAACTTTGCAGCCAACAAATTGCGGGCAGAAACTTCGGCCCCGACGGCGGTGAGTCGCTGAGCTGGCCTTTGTGCCTGCCTGAGAGAGAAACAGAGTTATTTCTTTTTGAAGGAATTCATCATGAGTACAGCAACGGCCATCGATCTTGACAAGGTCCGCATCAACGGCGAACGCCTCTGGGCTTCGCTGATGGAGTTGGCAAAAATTGGCGCCACACCCAAAGGCGGTGTGTGCCGACTCACTTTGACCGACCTGGACAAGCAAGGCCGCGACCTGGTCATTGGCTGGGCCAAAGAAGCAGGTATGACGGTCACCATCGACAAGATCGGCAACGGCTTCATGCGCCGCGCCGGCCGCAACAACAGCCTGCCACCCATCATGACCGGCAGCCACATCGACACCCAGCCCACCGGCGGCAAGTTTGACGGCAACTACGGTGTACTGGCGGGCATTGAAGTGGTACGCACCTTGAACGATCTGGGCATCGAGACCGAAGCGCCCATCGAAGTGGCCTTCTGGACCAACGAAGAAGGCAGTCGTTTTGTGCCGGTGATGATGGGCTCGGGCGTGTTCGCCAAGGCTTTCACGCTGGAGCATGCTTATGCGGCGACCGACACCGAAGGCAAGAGCGTGAAGGGCGAGCTGGAACGCATTGGCTACATCGGCGACCAGGAACCGGGCGACCATCCCATAGGCGCGTATTTCGAGACGCACATCGAACAAGGCCCGGTGCTGGAAGACAACGACGTGACCATTGGCGTGGTCAGCGGCGTGCTGGGCATCCGCTGGTTTGACTGCACCGTGACCGGCATGGAAGCCCACGCCGGCCCCACGCCCATGGCGCTGCGCAAGGACGCCCTGCTGGCCGCCACCCGCATCATGCAAGACGTGGTAGCTGCAGCCCACCGCCACCCGCCGCATGGCCGTGGCACCGTGGGCATGGTGCAGGTCTTCCCCAACAGCCGCAATGTGATTCCAGGCCGCGTGAAGTTCAGCATCGACCTGCGCAACAGCACCGACGCGCTGGTGGACCAGATGGCCGACGAGGTCAAAGCCTTTGCCGCCACCGTGGCCAAGGAACACGGCGTGGACGTGAAAATTGAGATGGTGTCCAGCTACAACGCCATCGCCTTCCACGACAACTGCGTGGACGCTGTGGGCCGCGCCGCCAAAAAGCTGGGCTACAGCAATATGCCTGCTGTCTCAGGCGCCGGCCACGACGCGGTCTACATGGCCAAGCTGGCCCCTGCGGGCATGATCTTCATCCCCTGCAAGGACGGCATCAGCCACAATGAGATTGAGGACGCGAAGCCCGAACACATCACCGCAGGGTGCAATGTGTTGTTGCATGCGATGCTGGAGCGGGCGGGAGTGGTCGGGTAGTTAACAACATGGGTCCCACAAAAGAAGAATGACAGAACCATCCAGCACTTCTGCGCTTGCCGTTGACGTTCGCAACGCGTCGCTGATTTACAACCCGGTCGAAGCACCGGTCCATGCACTTGCCAACATAGACCTCGCCATCCAGCCCGGCGAGTTTGTCTCGCTGATCGGCCCTTCGGGCTGTGGCAAGACAACGCTGTTGCGCGTGATCGCCGATCTGGAGCACATTACGTCCGGCAGCGTGCTGGTCAACGGTGTTTCGCCACATGATGCCCGGCTATCCCGCGCATACGGCTACGTTTTTCAGGCGCCTGCCTTGTTCCCGTGGCGCACGATTCTGGCCAATGTGACCTTGCCGTTGCAGATTCAGGGCAAAGGCAAGGCAGACGCGAAACGCATCGCCATGGAGCACCTCGAGCGCGTGGGGCTGAAGGGCTTTGAGGGCAAATATCCGTGGCAACTCTCGGGCGGCATGCAGCAGCGCGTGTCCATCGCCCGTGCGTTGTCTTTCGAGCCCAAGATTCTGATGATGGACGAGCCTTTTGGTGCGCTGGACGAAATCACGCGCGACCGGCTCAACGAACAGCTGCAGCAGCTCTGGCAGCGGGAGCGCCGCACGGTTGTGTTTGTTACGCACAGCATTGCCGAGGCGGTGTACCTGTCCACCAAGATTGTGGTCATGTCGCCGCGCCCCGGGCGCATCGTCAAGGTGATCGATTCCACCCTGCCCGACGAGCGCCACCTGGGCCTGCGTGACACGCAGGCTTTTGTGGAGCTGGCGCATGAAGTGCGTGAAGCCCTGGCGGACGGCCACCATGGCTGAATCCAGAACCTGGTCACAACGCGCCGTGCACGACTGGCTGCCGGTGGCCGTGGTGCTGCTGTCTGTCGTCATAGCCTGGTATGTGGCGGCATGGGCCCTGAATGCACCGGGCGCCATCGAACGAGTGCTCGATGAAGAGGCAGGCTACACGCAACTGGAATTGTTCGAAGCCACCATGACCATGGAGCGCCCACTGATGCCCGCGCCGCACCAGGTGGCCATGGACTTCTACGAGAGCCTGACCGAGTGGCCGGTGGACTCGCCACGCAACCTGATTTACCACGTGCTGGTCACCGGCCAGTCCACGCTGCTGGGCTTTGTGATGGGCACGGCGCTGGGGTTGCTGCTGTCCGTGCTCATCGTGCACAGCCGCACGCTAGATAAAGCACTGCTGCCCTGGATCGTGGCGTCGCAAACCGTGCCTGTTCTGGCCATTGCGCCCATCGTGCTGGTGGTGCTGGGAAGCCTGGGCTTTTCGGGCACGGCGCCCAAGGCCTTTATTGCCATGTACCTGTGTTTCTTTCCGGTCACCGTGGCCATGGTGCAGGGCCTGCGCTCGCCGCAAAAAATTGAGACCGAAATGATGCACACCTATGCAGCGTCACGTTGGCAGTCGCTGTGGCTGCTGCGCTTACCTGCTGCCTTGCCCTTTCTGTTTCCCGCCTTGCGTGTAGGCGTGGCAGCGGGCCTGGTGGGCGCCATGGTGGCGGAGTTGCCCACGGGCGCACAAGCGGGATTGGGTGCGCGGCTGCTCACCGGCTCGTATTACGGCCAAACCGTGCAGATCTGGTCGGCGCTGGTGATGTCGGCCTTGCTGGGGTTGGCACTGACGGGTGCGGTGGCCGGGGTGGAGCGGCTGGTGCTGCGCAGCCGGGGTGGCGTATGACACCCGCCTGGTTCTGGCCGGCAATGCTGTTGCTGGCACTGGTGGCCGGTTACAGCGTGCATCGGGTTGCGGCTTTGCAGGGAGGCCGCTGGACCGGCATGGCCACGGCCGCGCTGTTTGGTGCGTGGGTACTGGTGTTCTGGGAAATTCTGGTGCGCGCGCTGGATGTGCCGCGCGTGTTGCTGCCCGCGCCCAGCCTGGTGATGGGCTCGATGGGCGATCATGCACCCAAGCTCTGGGGTGACTTTGTGCAAACTGTCGGCAAGGCCGTGCTGATCGGCTGGGCGCTGGGTTGCGGCCTGGGCTTCTGTGTGGCAGTGGCGATTGACCGCATGCCGTTCCTGCAACGCGGCCTCTTGCCGGTAGCCTCGCTCACCAGTGCCATTCCGCTGGTCGGTATGGCGCCCATTGCGGTGATGTGGTTCGGCTTTGAGTGGCCGTCCAAGGCCGCCGTTGTGGTGCTCATGACCTTCTTCCCCATGCTGGTGTCCACGCTGGCGGGCCTGCAGGCGGCGGGCAAGCTGGAGCGCGAGCTGATGTACAGCTACGCCGCCAGCTACCCGCGCACGCTGCTGGCGCTGCGCCTGCCCGCTGCGTTGCCGTTCATCTTTGGCGCGCTCAAGGTCAATGCCACGCTGGCGCTGATCGGTGCCATCGTGGCCGAGTTTTTTGGCTCGCCCACCTCGGGCCTGGGCTTTCGCATCAGCACCGAGGCCGCGCGCATGAACATGCCGCTGGTGTGGGGCGCGATTGTGGTGGCGGCCGTGACCGGTTCGGTGGCTTATGCCTTGCTAGTACAGTTGGAGCGTCGTGCGGCGTTCTGGCACCCCTCAGTGCGCGAAGGGTGAGCCCGCGCTTGGTCTGTGTTGCGTTTTTTCATTAACCCCTAGAAGGAGCTTTCCATGATTCGTTCTTCCCAGTGCACCAAGGGCCTGCTGGCCCTGGCGATGGCTGCTGCCGGCTTTGGTGCTGTTGCCGCTGACAAAGTGACCGTCCAGCTCAAGTGGGTGCCGCAAGCCCAGTTTGCCGGCTACTACATGGCCGCGGCCAAAGGCTTCTACAAGGAAGCCGGCCTGGACGTGACCATCAAGCCCGGTGGCCCTGACATTGCCCCCACGCAAGTGATCGCC
>ENA-UOWO01004051-UOWO01004051.1-activated-sludge-metagenome-genome-assembly--contig:-NODE-4051-length-16463-cov-9.933935_pt1 | contig 16463 bp, 13 predicted proteins | sample MGYA00238148_ERZ761564 | MGnify/ENA primary metagenome ERZ761564 (study PRJEB28885, sample SAMN05720194) | activated sludge metagenome | isolation source: Anaerobic digester | place: USA...
ACGACTAAAGCCGTCGGTTCTTGTGTTTTCTTCCGACGACTAAAGCCGTCGGTTCAATTATTATCATCCATTTGTTAACCGGAAAAGGCAGTATGGAAGTTAATCCCCTCCATCTTTTCTGAAAATATCTTAAAATTAATGGCTTAAAAGATGTATTGTAAATTAGTTTATATTTATCTCATGTTTTATTCGAATTCTTTAGTACAATTAAATCTTACCTGAAATGAAAAAGATTCTACTACTGTTGGTTCTTATGATCGCCTGCACTGCTGCATTTTCCCAGAAAGCGGCGAAACTTACCCGGGAGATGAAAGAGCTCAACTTCAAAGCTACCCGGCCATCCTCTCCATCGGATGAAATTCTTTTTGGCAATGTATCCGATCAGTTTGTCAGAAACCCGATAACCTCGCCGGTTGAATCTGTGATCGGAGATACTAAATATGATTTGCAGTCGAACCGGATGCTACAGGGGCGTATCCATATGTTTCCGGACGGATCAGTTGGGGCGGTCTGGACCCGGGGACTGACCGAAACGGCTTTCCCGGACAGGGGAACGGGATACAACTACTTTGACGGCGCGGAATGGGGCCCGGCACCGACAGAACGCATCGAGAGCGCCCGGACCGGCTGGCCGGCGTATGCACCCTGGGGCCCGAACGGCGAGATCGTTGTTTCTCACGACTTTACCAATGGATTGTATATCCTCACAAGGGAAAACAAGGGCCAGGGCGACTGGCAGGAATCCACCCTCGGATCCGTAGCCCCGGTTGTGCCCAGCTGGCCCAGGATTGCCACCGGAGGAGAAAACAATGACATTATCCATATGGTTTATAACTCAAAGAATGCCGCTTACGACCAGGTTACGGCTCTGCTTTACACCCGTTCCTTCGATGGCGGGCTGAACTGGGACCCGGAGTTGTTCTTTGATGATCTGGGCCCTAATTATTATTCCGAGATAGGGGGTGACTCGTATGCTATCACTGCAAAAGGCAGTACGGTAGCCATCCTGATTGCCGACACCTGGAAATCCGATCTGGCCATTTTGAAATCAACCGATTACGGAGATACGTGGGATAAAACCATCATCTGGGAGCACCCTTATCCGTTTTATGACTGGGATGCAACCATTACCGATACTTTTGCATCGGTGGATGGATCAGCTGGAATTGCCATCGATAATAACGGGAAAGTCCATGTGGTATTCGGCCTCTGCCGTGTATTGCACGAAGCTGTGGGTAATTCCTATAATTATTGGCCCTATGCTGCCGGTATCGGTTACTGGAATGAAGATATGCCGACTTTCAGCAACAATGTCAATGCTCTCCTTCCGCCCGAATGGGAATATGAAGGGACCGAACTGATCGATGAATACAACAGGATAGGCTATCTTCTCGATACCGATCCGAACAATGAATTCAAGGATGAGTTCTGGCTTTACCGGACCATTGGACTTCTGTCGATGCCAACCCTTAGTATAGACGATAACAACAACATCTTCCTGGTCTATTCCGGTGTGGCCGATGGATATTTCAATGCCACCTATAACTACAGGCATATCTGGGCACGCGGATATGCCAACAATATTTGGGGGGATGACATCGTTGACCTGAATACCGACATCATCCACATTTTTGATGAATGCGTTTTTCCGGTGGTTTCCCCGACCAGCAATGAAGATATCCACGTCATGTACCAGACTGACCAGATCCCCGGCCTGGCATTGGACTCCGATCATGCCTGGGTTGTCAATAGTATGTATTATGCGGCACTTCCTAAAGAAGACCTCCTTACCGGTATCGCTGATCCACGGGCAAGTGAGACACTTACGCAAGTATCGCAAAACTTTCCCAATCCATTCAGCGGGAAAACTTATATTGATGTAAAGCTGGAATCTGATGCCGGATTATCGGTCTCTGTAACCAATACCCTTGGCCAGGAGATGCTGAATGTCAATAAAGGTATTGTCAGGGCCGGTTTATACCGTTTTGAGATTGATGGCAGCAACTGGGAAAATGGAATCTATTTTTATACATTGGTAACGGGAAGCCAGAGGGTGACGAAAAAAATGATCCTGCACCGGTAATGGTTCTTTAATCAAAAAATGATAATTTTATAGGCAATAATTAAACATGTATAACTAAACATTCTTTTCCATGAAAAAACTTTTACTGATTGTTCTGCTAATGAGCTTCCTGGCTGTCAATGCACAATACAACAGGAGCGAAATGAGGAAAATAAGCCCTCATGCCCCCAAGGCTGTATATTACGAAAACACTGGTTCGTCACCGGCTGCTTTTGATGCATCACAACTGACGGACAATGTGGCAACTCCATTCAGCGGTACCCGTGATGTCAAAAGCGTAACTCCCATCCAGATCGGTACGTCGGGCAATGCATTCGGTTTTGCCTTTCACCGGACAGCCTATCTTTGGGCAGATAATAACATCAATTCCATATCATTCATCCACCGGATGACCGCCACGCCGGGTACGGGCTACCTCGCCTACGACCTGTCGAAAGCAGGCGGAGCTGCCGGAACCTGGACCAACAATATCCAGGCGTACAGCGCAGCCCCTCCTTCTTCGAATGCGCGCTATCCGCAGGGAGGCCTCTTCAATCCTCCGGGCAACACCGATCCGGATAATGCTTACTTCCACTACTTTGCACCTACCCTCGACGGTTCCAATACCAGCGGAACCCTTAATTGGGGTGGATATGCCTACGGCGTGGAGAGCCTGGCCGATGGTTCGACCGGCACTAAAACCAACAGGGCCTCTTCAGATCCTTATTACCAGTTCCTCCCGTCAGGATTTACCATCACTCAGTCGGGCGAAGCCTGGATGGTAGATGAAAGTACTATGGGTATCGGTAATGATGAATACGAATACCAGGGAAGCCTGATCGTCGGCCATGCCACCTGGAACCCCGATATCAGCGATATGGATTACCTTTTCGACCTGTTCCCGCTGGAAATTGGCGCCGAAGCAGGATTCAACGATATCAAGATCGCTTTTGCACCCGATGGCCTGACCGGCTATATCTGCGCCATGACCGAGCTTCTCGACCCGGTGCCTTATTCCAGCTACCACCCGGTACTGTTTAAAACTACCGACGGTGGCAATACCTGGAGTGACCCGATCGAAGTACAGCTTGGCGGTGAATATGGTATTGCAGCAATCCAGAATTATATTACGGATGAAATCCTGGAAGCATTCTTTGATCCCGAACCGGTTCCTTCGCGTGATGAGATCCCTTACTGGATGGGCTATGAAGTCGACTTTGCCGTCGACGCCTGGGGAAATCCCCACATCCTGGGAGCTGTGACCATCGCCGATGCCGACGGTATCTATATCGGCCCGGCCCTGACCGCTATCTTCCATGTCTGGTCGGACGACCAGGGGATGACCTTCGACGGGCACAAACTGGCCTTCCTGAACCGCTGGGATAAGGAATTTACCGGCGATGGCAGTACAATCGTCCAGTATAACCGCCCGCAGGTGGCTACCACCATGGACGGCAATATCGTATTCTTCTCCTGGCTCGATACCGATGATACGACTATTGAAGACAACGGCCGGCCCGATATTTATTACAGCCACTATATCCCTTCACAGAACATGCATAGCGATGAGCCCGTCAATGTGACCTTTTTCTCTGCAGGGATGTGGAATGCTTTCTTCGGTTGCATGAGCCATTATGTATTTTCGGAAATTACCACCAGTGAAGAGATCGTTTACAACTGCACGATTCCGTTCGTTTATACCCAGCTGACAAGCAATAATCCGACACTGGAAGCCAAGTTCTGGTATATCCCCGACTTTACCCAGGAAATCCTGTATTCAGGCGTCGGGCTGCCGGATAATCAAAAAGAGTTGAATGTATCGGTCATGCAAAACTACCCGAATCCGTTCCGCAATGCATCTACCGTCAGGGTTTACCTGCCGGCGCCGGCTGAGCTGAAACTGGTGGTGACCAACATGCTCGGACAGCAGGTGATGGAGATCAACAAAGGCCCCGTCGGAACAGGCGCTCACCAGTTCCTGATCGACGGCACCAACCTGCAAAACGGCGTTTACTTCTATACCGTTACTGCCGGAAAAGAGTCAGTGACTAAAAAGATGGTAGTGAGATAGATTGAGAGATTCCGGCTATAGCTGGAATGACGATCTGATTGCATTAAAATAAAGCGGCGCGGCACACGTCATCCTGAGCTAAGCGAAGGACCCGCATCATGCCGCGCCGCTATTTCATTCGGCAATTCTGAACAATCCGCATTCCGGGTTGTTTTACAATAAACAAATTCATTAAATGCTTGACTCCGACTGCGACTGGATCTTAATTACCGGCGCCACCACCGATATGGGCTATGAAATGGCCCGGATGCTGGCAGCCAAAGGCGAAAACCTGGTCCTGGTCTGTAAGGATGAGAACCGGTTGTGCCACATGGCCCGGGAGCTCAACGAAGTATCCGATATTATCATTATGCCCGTCGACCTCTCCAAAAAGAATTCTCTTTATCTCATAGCCGATGAATGTGAACGACTCGGGCTCAGGATCGGGGCACTTTTTAATTTCGCATAGGAAAATCCGTATTTTTGCCGATAATATTAATTTCATTATCCATGATGTTTGTTGTCAGATCCATAGCAACCCTGTTGCTTTCATTATTATTTATTTCTGCTTGTTTTTCACAGGAAATAAAAACTCCGGCCATTACAGCTACCGACCTTAAAGCGCACGTCTCCTACCTGGCATCCGACGAACTCGCCGGGCGATACACCGGTTCGGAAGGGGGGATTGCTGCAGCCGAGTACATCCGGCATGAATTCGGGGCCGCCGGACTCAAGTTGCTGGCGATGAACGGATTCCAGGAGTTTGAGGTGGTGGTCAATGTGCATGCAGGCAAAGAGAACAGCCTGCAGTTCAATGACATAACTGGAAATGCAGGGGCCGATTTCACGCCGTTCTCCTTCTCGAAAAATGCTACTGTAGATGCAGGCGTTGTTTTTGCCGGATACGGATTTGATATTGACCAGGATAGTTTAAAATGGAAGGATTATGACGGAGTAGATGTCGCCGGCAAATGGGTGATGATCTTGCGGGGAGATCCCGAGATGGACAAACAGGAAAGCCGCTTTGCCCGGTATGGGGAAGACCGCGACAAGGTGTTGACGGCTAGGGATAAAGGCGCAGCAGGTGTTATTTTTATTTCCGGTAAAAAGTTTGATACCGCGGATGAGCTGACCCGTATGTATTTCGACAAGACACAATCTACCTCCGGCCTTCCGGTTATACAGGTTACGAGGGCCCTGGCCGATAAAATCCTGGCCGGATCGGGGTTGAAGATAGAACTGCTGGAATCGGAACTCATTTCATCGCTTAAACCGGCTTCAGTCTTGTTGAAAGGCGAGCTGAAAGTAACCACTGAAGTAGTACAGGAGAAAGTAATGGCCAGGAATGTGATCGGGATGATCGAAGGTTCCGACCCGGTTCTGAAAGATACATACATTGTTGTTGGCGCACATTACGATCACCTGGGTATGGGCGGTCCCGGAAGCGGTTCCCGGTTTATGGACGGCCTGGCTGTTCACAACGGCGCCGACGATAACGCCTCGGGGGTGGCAGGGATCATGGAACTGGCGGCTTACCTGGCTTCGGATACCAGGTCTTTTAAAAGGAGTATCGTTTTTGTGGCTTTCGACGGCGAAGAGCTGGGGCTGCTCGGGTCCAGGCATTTTGTAACAAGTGGTATGATCGACGCCAGGAAAATGGCTGCGATGATCAATTTCGATATGATCGGCCGGCTGAAGACCGAAAATCCTTCGGCAATGGTCGGTGGCACCGGAACATCCATTGAATCGGAAGGATTGCTCACCAGCCTGGATACCAGCCTGGTCCGACTGAGTTTTTCTCCGGAGGGTTTCGGCCCGTCAGACCATGCCGCTTTTTATGGTGAAAATATCCCTGTGTTCTTCTTTTCCAGCGGCGCTCATGAAGATTACCACACCCCCGATGATGACTGGCAGAGGTTGAATTATGAAGGCGAAAAAGATCTGCTGGGGATGACGGCACAGCTCATTTCCGGGCTGGCCAACCGGGATCTCCCCCTGACTTTCCGGGAAGCCGGCCCGAAGCAGCAGCAGGGCATGGGCGGATACCGGTTTAAGGTTACCCTTGGCATTATGCCCGATTTTACGGCTACCGTCGAAGGGGGATTAGGTGTCGGTGGCGTGAAGAAAGACGGACCGGCATTCAAGGGCGGCGTGCTGAAAGGCGATGTCATAACGGCGATCGACGGAAAAGCAGTGACCGATATCTACGACTATATGAACAGGCTGAAGAAACTACAACCCGGGCAGGTGATATCGGTGGATGTTGACAGGAACGGTGAAACCCTGGTGCTTATCATCCAGCTTTAATATGACCGAATATTTCTCCAAAGCATTCCTTTTCAAGTTCCTGAAATTCGGTATCGTCGGGTTCTCGGGAGTCTTTGTCGATTTCGGCGTCACATACGCCTTCAAGGAATGGCTTAAGGTGCAGAAATATATCGCCAATTCCTGCGGATTTATCGTAGCCGCAACATCCAACTACATCCTGAACCGGATATGGACCTTCAAAAGCCACAATCCGGAAGTGGCCAGGGAGTTCTCCGAGTTCTTCATTATCAGCCTGGTGGGACTGGGGCTGGCCAACCTCATCGTTTACCTGGTTCACGGGAAATGGAAGCAGAACTTCTACCTCTCCAAATTATTCGCCATTGGCGTCGTTACCATATGGAATTTCTTCGCGAATTATTACATCACATTTGCGAAGTAATAATATTTGCGAGATCCTATATATTCATCTGTTTAAACAAAACAGTCATCATCACCTGAAAATCAAATACAAATAAGCCCTTCATAGTATTTTATTATTCAAGTCGCTGATTTTTATAAGGGTTGTGAAAATTATTAATTTTATAGTTTGTTGACAAAATATAATATTTATGTCAAAAACAATAATTTTCCTGACACTTTTTCTGGTGTTTGTGCCCGGTTTGTTCTCTCAGCAGCCAGCTATTAAACTTACTTTTAAGGCAGAGTACAATGGAGCATATACCCAGCTCGACAGTGTCAGGGTGGTAAACCGGAATACATGGAGTAATGACCTGATCCGCTGGCCCGATACTTCACTTTTTATTGAAATCAACCCTGGGGATTTGCTGCTATGTGTCGGATATGCCACATCTACAACAGGGGTAAAGGATTTGCCCGGTGAGATGGCTTCCTTTGAGTTGTTTCAGAACCGTCCGAATCCTGCAGGCGAATGGAGCGAGATATCGATGAATATTCCGGGGAAAGGGTTAGTGAATAGTGTAATCACCGATGCTCAGGGTAAGATCGTCGTCCGGTCTGATCGTCAGCTTGGCCCTGGTTTGCATTCTTTCAGGTTCTTTCCCGGGAAAAGCTATTTCTATGTTTGTACAGCTTGTTGGAATGGCATAACCCGGAGCATAAAGATAATTTCTTCGGGGATGAATGAGAATGAGCGCTGCAGATTGGATTATTCGGGGGCCTCATCAGAAGAAGCAGTTTTGAAAAATTCCCTCCAGGCCAATAATTTCGTTGTCCGGCAATCGGGAATACTGGATATGCCTGAGGAAGACACTATTTATACATTCGGGTTCGCTGCCAGGATTCCCTGCCCGGGAATGCCTGTAGTGGAATACGAAGGACAGGTGTACAACACGATCCAGATTTTCAGCCAGTGCTGGCTGAAAGAGAACCTGAACGTGGGAGTGATGGTCCCAGTGTCCGATGCCTCAGGGATTTCTAGCCATTTTTGATACTCCCGGTTCATTTCATCCTGACAAGCAGAGATAAAAAGAAAGGGCAGCCCTGCAAAGGCCGCCCTCCTCAAATTTAGAAAATTATCTTCTTACTCGGCGAAAACCTCGAAGTTGATCTCCGCTGCAATCTCCTTATGAAGCTTAACCTTTGCTTTGTAGGTGCCCAATTCCTTGATCGATTCGCCGTCGACTTCGATCTGTTTGCGGTCGAATTCGAAATTGAACTGTTCTTTCAATGCATTGGCGATCTGGATCGCGTTCACCGAACCGAAGATCTTGCCCGAAGTGCCGGCTTTGGCGCCGATCTTCAGGGTGATCGTTTCGAGGGTTTTGGCAATCGTGGTCGCTTCGCTGCGGATCTTATCTTCCTTGTAAGATTTCTGCTTTTTGTTCTCCGCTATCACCTTTTTATTGGTTTCGGTGGCGAGAATGGCCATTCCCTGCGGGATGAGGTAGTTCCTTCCGTAGCCGTTCTTCACGGTTACGATATCGTCTTTATAGCCAACGTTAGCTACGTCCTGGATCAAAATAACTTCCATAACTTGTTCCTCCTCTTATTTAAGTAAATCAGCTACGTAGGGCATTAAAGCCAGGTGACGTGCCCTCTTGATTGCCTGGGCCACCTTTTTCTGGTATTTGGTCGATGTGCCGGTCAGTCGCCGGGGGAGAATCTTTCCCTGCTCGTTCACAAACTTCAGCAGGAAATTGGCATCCTTGTAATCAATGTACTTGATGCCCGCTTTTTTAAAACGGCAATACTTCTTCTTCTTGGTATCGACGTTGATCGGGGTAAGATATTTAATATCTCCGGTTTGCTGTGCCATGGTTCTAAACGTTTTTAGGTTTATACATTAAGCTTCGGTGGGTTGCTGTTCTTCCTGCGCTTTTCTGCGCTTCTTTTCATTGTATGCAACCGCATGTTTATCGAGCTTAACGGTCAGAAAGCGGATAATGCGCTCGTCGCGTTTGAATGCCAGTTCAACGTCCTTGATGATGTCACCTTCGGATTTGAACTCGATGAGGTAGTAAAACCCTGTGGATTTTTTCTGGATGGGATAGGCCAGCTTGCGCAGACCCCAGTTGTCTTCCAGAACGATCTCGGCTCCTTTGTCTTTCAGTAATTTCTGATACTTACCTACCGTTTCCTTCATCTGATCATCAGATAAAACGGGAGTCATAATGAAAACGGTTTCGTACTGATTTGCCATTGTTTAATCGTCGTTGTTTATGAATTTGTTTTTTAAAATGGGCTGCAAAGGTAGGAAAAATTTTTATTCGTGCAAGCCCCCGGTGAGAAATTTAACGAGTTCACCGAGAATGAATTCTGCCGAACGGCCATCACCGTAAATGCCGGGAAAATGGGTGGGAGGATTCTTCAGGAAATGGGCGAATGAGGCCCTGATCTTTGCCGTGTCATCGTCTACCAGCCGGGCTGTGCCCAGTTCAACCAGCTCGCTCCATTCCGACCCGTCACGCAATACCAGGCAGGGCTTCCGGAAAAAAAACGACTCTTTCTGCACCCCGCCCGAATCGGTGATCACCATTTGGCAGTTTTTCTCCAGCAGAAGGGTCTCGAAATAGCTGAGAGGCCCGGTGACCTTAAATAGGAGATTGGCCCCGATTTCTGACATCAGCTTCTGAAATTGCCGGCCCGCTGTCATTTTACGGGTCCTGGGATGCATCGGGAAAACGCAGGTAATTCCGTATTCCCGGCTCAATTCATTGAGGGTCCCCAGGATCCGCTCAAGCCTGTCCGCCGAATCGGTGTTGTTCTCCCGGTGGATGGTCAGCAGGATGAAAGGGATGTCATGCAAATCCAATCTGTCCAGCATTTCTGTTTTCTTCTCCGCGGCAGAGGAATAATACAGTGCGTTGTCGTACATCACATCACCGCAATGAAAAACAGCCGGATTGTCGGCCGAATAGGGCGGGACAGCCTCAGCAAAACCTTCCCGGGCCAGGTTTTCTTGTCCCGCTTTTGTAGGGGTGAATAGCAATGTTGCGACATGGTCGGCTACCACCCTGTTGATCTCCTCCGGCATCAATTTGTTGAACGAGCGCAGACCCGCTTCGATATGGGCGACGGGTATATGCATTTTTGCGGCAGCCAGCGCCCCGGCCAGTGTCGAATTTGTATCTCCGTAAACGATGACGATATCCGGTTTCTCCTGTTCCAGTACTTTTTCGGTTCGCAGCATGATCCCGGCGGTCTGGAAGCCATGTGAGCCCGATCCGGTTTCCAGATTGAAATCGGGTTCCGGTATCTCCATCTCGTCGAAAAACACCTTCGACATGTTCTCGTCGTAATGCTGACCGGTGTGGATGATCAGGTGTTCGATCCTTTCTGCAAAATGCTCCCTTGCAGCCCGGCAAATGGCGGCTACTTTGATGAACTGAGGCCGGGCCCCGACAATCGAAATGATCCTGAATCTTTTCATTCTAATTTTTATAATGATGATAACCGCACGATGATTGATTTATTGTACGATTATTTTTTCAAAGAAAGGAGCGGTTTCCGGAAGTTCCAGCCTCAGAAAATAGATTCCCGGAAGGATGTTTCGCAAGTCCATCGTCGCATCGAATGCGCTGTTATATTGCAGGTTAACAGCCATTTGCCTGCCGGATATATCCACCAGGGAAGCCGGGATGTTTTCCGGCATAGCCGGATTTATTTTGATATGAAGAATATCATTGGCGGGATTGGGATAAACAAGAAGGGTGTTGTTTGGTTCGGATTCCCGGATGTTTACGAGGTTGGATTCGTAATACGCCGTCCATCCCGCATCCGAAATGTCGTAGTCGGAACTGAACACCACAAAGAGTTTTCCGTTGTAAGATGTCACGGGATCGGGCACACCCTGCCCGTAGGTTCCGGAGTACGTGGCCAGAAGCTCCTGTGTCTGCATATCGAAAATTTTCAGTTCATCGACACCCTCCTCAGTTGCAAACTCAGTAAAATAGAGCGTTACGGTAGAAGCGCCTGCCGGCATGATCCTGAAAAGGCAGGCGGCATTGTTGTGGTAATTCCAGTTGTTACTGCCGTCCGACAGGGTATCGGACTGGGCTGTCAGGTCAACCATCAGCGAACAATAGACCGGGGTGACTGTGTTGTAATGGGCCAGAAATCCTTCACCGCTGCCGGCGCCATCACTGTTGAAAACGACCAGCATTTCCGGGCTTTCCGTTGTAATGGCCGTGGGGAGTTCGTTTCCTGAGAAAGTCCCCAGCACCGGAGCTGTTACGGTATCGCCGTCATAGACCGTAACCGTATCGCCGGGTTCCAGCTCAAAATGGAGAAATTCCAGGGTGATATTTATTACTGAATCGGCCGGTGCAATCAGCCATGAACAGGAAGCTCCGTTTCCGTAACCGTATAGCGGCCCGCTCCCGTCGCCAAACGTGCCGCCCAGGTTAGTCAGCACCTTATCCCCTTCACAATGAGTCGGATATGTATAAAGATTGGTATCGGGAACGGCATTGATGATCAGTTCCTGGGCCAGGTTGAACTGGTTTCCACCCGGAGTCAAATTGTCGGTGTAGAAATATCCGTCGAGCTGCCCTCCCCATCCCCAGTTGAAATGAAAATAATCTTCCCCCTGGTAACCGTCGCAGATAAAGGCATGCCCCATCACATTGGGAACAGACCAACCGGCGTAGTACATCGGAATCTTCCGGTCAAGATGGGCGACGATCACGCTGTCCCAGTCCATACTGGTCGAATCCCTGAATAAATATTGTGTTTCAGGTGAATATTTGAAATAGGTCTTCATCGTATAAGCGCCTTTGTGATTGTACATTCCCGAACCATCGGGCCCGTAAACCATATCCACCGAAACGCCGGTGTGGAAGAGAAGTTCGGCTGCTTCAGCCGTTCCCCGGATAAGGAGAGGCTCCATTTTATCCCATTCGTAAGTCGAATTTCCGAAGTCGGCACTGAGCGTTCCATATGGAGGACACTCGTAGGAATAAGATCCCGTCCCGGTGTCGGGCCAGCGGAAATAGTTCATCAGTTGCCCGATGGCGGTGGCCACGCATCCGGTAACACAATGTCCTCCGGGACCCGATTCATCCGCCGGGCATTGCTGGTTGTAATACATCCCCTGGTCCCAGTTCGAATGCAGCATGGGCGCCACTTCGCGGCCCTCAAACGGAACAATTGTTTCTACAGGCGTATTCAGATAATAATCCCAATCCCGTGCGGTTTCGCCTGTAGGTAAGGCTTTTTGTTGTAAAGAAAAGGAGATCTGGCGCTGATATTGCGCCATCCAGGCCCGGAAATTTTCAGGCTGGTTCTTTGTTTCATATTGGCCTGAAAATGCATAGCAAAGTACGGGAGGATTGGCTGTGTGGGCAGAAACTGCCACAAAACCACCGGCAGCGATATTGCAGACATAATAAAAAATGTCGTTTTCATTCCCGATCTCAAAACTTTCGGTAATGGTCACATCCGAAGGATCGGTAAAGCGCTGACCGGGCATGTGCCCGATATACCATTTTACAGCAACAGCGCCGGCTTCACCGGGAGTGATGAACCTGCCCTGCGCCATACATAAGATGGGAATAAGAATGGCGGCGGGTAAGAGTAATAGCTTTTTCATCCTGGTCATTTTACGATATAAATGTACAAAGAAGTTTATACCGAGTCTGAACTGTTTTGCGAATTTTAACAGATGTTCTCCCCGGCACAACTCATTCTAAGCAGCTTTGCTGAGGCAAACCTGCAAAGAATGAGTATAAAAAAAAGAGGCTGATCTGATTTTTCAGATAGCCTCTTTTCAGAGAAAATGAATTCTAAATCTCAGTATTACCTGTTAATGAAGATTTTCTTATTGGCCGTGCCGGTAACGGCATTAATTTCGAGGAAATACATGCCTGCCGGCAGGGAACCGACGGCGATCTCATTCTGATAATTTCCGCTGAAGCCCGGATGTGTTTCTGAATAAAGAGTCTGGCCCGTAATGTTGACCAGTTTGATTTTCAGGTCTTCTGTGCTGTTTATATTGAATTCCACATGAAGCTTATCGTTGGCCGGGTTCGGGAAAACACTCAGTTCGGTAACCGGGGAATTTTCCGATATACCAATATTATCGACTTCATAATAGATTTCCCAACCGGGGCGGGTGGTATTGATATTGGTGCTCCAGGTCATGAAAATACTTCCGGATGTGGCTTCGATCGGATCAGGCAGTTCGTTGCCGGAAAGTTCAGCCAGCAGTGTCGTGCCGTCATAAACATTCAATTTATCGATTCCTTCTTCAGTATCGAAGTAGTTGAATGTGAGGATGATCTTGTTGGCATAGGGCGGTTTGATCCTCCACATACAGGTGGCGCCGTTCTGATAATAGAAGTCTTCGCCGCTGCCGTCGTCAAATGTACCCGTGGGTTCTGTATACTGTACCAAACCCTGGCACCACGTGGGAGAAGTAGTGGAATATTCGGCATACCAGCCGCTTCCGGTACCGCTTCCGTTGGTCTTGAACTGCACCAGCATCTTATTGCCGGTAGTAGTCAATGACGGAGGCATGTTAGTTCCGCCATAAGCTCCCAGCAACGGGGAATTGATGGATTCCCCGTTAAAGACTTTAACGGAGTCTCCTGATCCCAGGTCAAACTGTGAAAAGGAAATCGTAATGTTATTAATAGAATCGTATTCCGACTGCGGGTCAATGAGCCAGAAAGCGTTGATATTATTGGTGTAATCTTCCACGGGGCCGCTGCCGTCGGTAATCGATCCGGAGGTGTTGGTGACCGTTATACTGCCGGTGTTAATATACGGGTAGTTGATATCCGAAGGGACAAAGTTTCTGACGCAGGCCTGGCCCTGGTAGAATCCGAAAACATCCGACAGGGAATAATAACCGTTTCCATAACCGCTCCAGCCGAAATTAAAGTGGAAGTTATCGCCCTGGTAACCGTCGCATACAAAAGCATGGCCTCCTTCACTGGGACTGTATCCCGAATAGTAAACCGGTTTGCCAACATCGATATCGGCTTTCAGCAAGGCAATCCAGCCCGAAAGCGTATAGTTTCCTTTTTCCCTGTATTGTGCGCTGTTGTAACGGAAATACTGGTTAAGTGCATTGGGCACATTGGAACTCTGTGCTCCGGATCCATTGGGGTTGAAGTTCATATTGACCGAAACCGCGCAATGGTATTGCAGTTCGGCATTTCCGTAAGGATTTTTATCGTCGACGCTGTTGATCATACCGTCCCATTGGTAGTAAGTGTTGGCATAATCGGCACACTGTTCGCCGTAGGAGTAGTTGCCGGGGATATAGCAGTGGTCACCCGTACCATTGAGAGGATAACGCCAGTAATACATGATCTGGGCCATAGCAGTAGCTACGCAGCCTACCCAGGTATGTCCTCCCGGACCTGCAGCATCGGCAGGGCAATAATAATTATACGGATCGCCCTGGTCCCACAAACTGGATACCAGCGGTTCGACATCCCGGTTGCGGGTAACGGATACCGCTTCGATCTGATCTGTGCGAAGTTCCGCCCAGGCTGCGTTAACTTCGGCCGACGCAGGGACATTGTTCTGCCGTGCAAAGGTGATCTGATCGGCGTAATTCAGAATGAATCCCCGGTAATTCGGAGAAGCTCCTGCCAGGTCAAACCGGCCATTAAAAGAATAACCGATAACCGGGGTGAACAGATCATCCGCCGAAACAATGATAAACCCTGGATTCATCTGGAATGCATAGAACACAGCTTTGCCATCCACCTGGTGAATATATGGATCAGCCAATGTGATCCGGTCAAAAGAAATTCCATCATCATACTTGTTGATTGTGATGTAAATGAAATTCCTGGCGATTTTCTCGGCTTCGTCGATACTCACTTGTTTGGCCCCTGCGTTTAATCCGGTGCAGAGCGCAATAAGTGCAAGGAATGTAATTTTTAATTTCATATGTAAGATGTTGATTTGAATGAAGGTTGCAAAGATAACTAATTCTTGAATTTGCAGGATATTTTACAGTAACTTATTTGTTATAAAAAAGAAGCACCTGCTTTTTTACGACAGGTGCCCGACAACCATTAAATAAACCAAATTAGTTCACCAAAACCAAATCAGAGAACAACCGATTTGCTTTTAATATGACAGGAAACTGTGTGAAAAGGTTGCATGAAGAAAATAATTTTTAGCCTTTTTATTACTTTCGCAGCATAGTTTGAAATGACGATGCAAATACTGGTAAAAAATATCAGGGAACTCGTTCAGGTGGAGGTCGACCCGGTGAAGCTGAAAGCAGGCAGGGAGATGACCGGTCTGAATACCATCCGGAACGCTTATCTGGTCATCAGTAATGGCCGGATCGATTCGTTCGGGCCGATGGAAGAACTGGCCGGGAAACTTGGCGGATATGCCGGCCGATGGCACCGGATCCTCGATGCCCGGGGGAAAATGATCTTCCCGGCATGGTGCGACTCTCACACTCATGTCGTTTTTCCGGCCAGCCGTGAAATCGAATATGTCGATAAGATCAAAGGATTATCTTACGAAGAAATAGCAAAAAGGGGCGGAGGGATCCTGAATTCGGCCCGCAGACTGCATGATACATCTGAGAAAAAGCTGTTCGAAGATGCTATGGATCGCATCGGGGAAATGATCTCCTATGGCACAGGCGCTATCGAGATCAAGAGCGGTTATGGCCTTAATCCGGAAGATGAGATGAAAATGCTCCGGGTCATCCGCAAGCTGAAAGAGAAATCGCCGGCGACTATTATAGCTACTTTCCTCGGTGCCCACGCCGTTCCCGAAGAGTATAAAGGCAACCGGTCTGCTTATGTCGATATGGTGATCAATGAGATGATTCCCCGGGTGGCCGGCGAAGAACTGGCCGACTTCATCGATGTTTTCTGCGACAGGGGTTTCTTTACCGTGGAGGATACCGACCGTATATTGAATGCGGGTATGAAATACGGCCTGCGGCCGAAGATCCATGCCAATGAACTGGGCATCACAGGTGGGGTACAGGTGGGGGTTAAGTACAATGCCCTTTCTGTGGACCACCTGGAACATATTGGCGATGAGGAGATTGCCGCACTGAAAGATTCAGAGACCATGCCGACCGTTTTGCCCGGGGCCAGCTTTTTCCTGGGATTGCCCTATTCCCCGGTGCGCAAAATGATCGATGCCGGTCTGCCGGTGGCTATGGCCAGCGACCACAATCCCGGATCATCGCCATCGGGCAATATGCAGTTCATCCTTTCCATGGGATGTATTAAATACAGGATGCTGCCGGAAGAAGCCATCAATGCGGTCACCCTGAACGGCGCGTACGCCATGGGACTGGAAGAAGAACTGGGGAGCATTGCCGTGGGTAAAAAAGCTAATTTGTTTATTACAAAGGAGATGCCATCCATTGAATATATGCCTTATGCGTTCGGAAGCAATAAGGTGGAGACGGTAATACTTGGAGGGAAGGTGATAGAATAGTCATAAGCTCGCTGCGCTCGCGTCATTGGAAGTCATTAGCTCACTTCGTTCGCGTCATTAGCTCGCTGCGCTCGCGTCATTGGGAAGTAATTTATTATTTTAATTTTACTTTTTATTTTTGAACCCGGAACCCGGAACAATAGAACAATAGAACAATAGAACAATAGAACAATAGAACAATAGAACAAT
>ENA-UOWO01004054-UOWO01004054.1-activated-sludge-metagenome-genome-assembly--contig:-NODE-4054-length-16460-cov-4.874794_pt1 | contig 16460 bp, 12 predicted proteins | sample MGYA00238148_ERZ761564 | MGnify/ENA primary metagenome ERZ761564 (study PRJEB28885, sample SAMN05720194) | activated sludge metagenome | isolation source: Anaerobic digester | place: USA...
CGCGTACGTGCCACCAAGGTCGGATATAACCCTTGCACGGGACAACCCATGCATTTGGATGCTGGAAGAACTATTTTGTTCAAACCCAGCCGTGAATTAACAAAAAAAATGAACGGATAAAAAATGTTGTTTGGTAAGAAATCTGGTATAAAAAATAATAACCGCGATCGATACGACCGCGTTCGTCGTTTAATGTGGATTAAATGTGAATCATGCGGACGTTTGGTTTACTATAAAGATTACAAAGATAATAACTATATTTGCCCACGCTGTGGTCGTGCATTTATCATGACACCAAAACAAAGATTTGATTTGATGTTTGATAACAATGGATGGGAAAAAATATCACTACCAAAAGTTTCTGACGATCCGTTGAATTTTACAGATCGCGTTTCTTATAAAGAAAGATTGAACGAAGCACGTAATGAAACAGGTTGTTATGATGCAATTACAACTGCAGATGGTTTAATTGGTGATGTTAAAACAACTGTATGTATTTTGAATGGTGATTTTATGATGGGTTCCATGGGACGTGCAGCAGGTGATGGTATTATCGCCAGCATTGAACATGCAATTGAATTAAAACAGCCTTTTATAATGGTAACATGCAGTGGTGGTGCCCGTATGCAGGAAAATATATTATCCCTGATGCAGATGGCCCGTACAACAGTTGCTGTTAATAAATTGCATGCAAATAAAATTCCATATATTGTATTGTTAACCGACCCAACATTTGGTGGTGTTACTGCATCATTTGCAATGCTGGGTGATATTCATATTGCCGAAGCAGGCGCACGTATTGGATTTGCAGGCCGTCGTGTTATTGAACAAAACATTCGTGAAAAGTTGCCTTCTAATTTCCAAACCGCAGATTATCTATATGAACATGGTATGGCGGATATGGTTGTAAAGCGCGAAGATTTGAAAAAAACATTGGAAAAAATTTTGGCAGTTTTAACCAAACAAACAAAAGAGCCAAAAAGTATACAGGTTAAAACACCGCATTCCGATCATTCTAAGAAAATTCGTGGAATGGGTGAATCTTTGGCTTATGATAAAGTATTGCTGGCAAGAAATGAAAACCGTCCGCACTTCTTGGATTATATCGAAGGTATAGTTGACGACTGGACATATTTGGCTGGTGACAGATTATACGCAGAAGATCCCGCAATGTGCAGTGGTATTGGTTTCTGGCGCGGTATTCCGGCCGTGATAATTGGTCAGGAAAAAGGTCGCACAATCGAAAGCCGTCAAAAACACAGATTTGGTATGCCAAATCCTGATGGTTATCGCAAAGCACAACGTATGATGCGTTTGGGTGAAAAATTTGGTTTACCAGTAATTTCATTATTTGATACCGCCGGTGCTTTTGCTGGTCGCGAAGGCGAAGAACGTGGTCAATCCGAAGCTGTGGCCAGTTCGATTGCAACTGGATTATCAATAAAAACACCATACATCTGTGTAAACGTGGGCGAGGGTGGTTCTGGCGGTGCAATTGCAATTGGAACCGGCGACCGTGTTTTGATGTTAGAAAACGCTATTTATTCAGTTATTGCACCTGAATCATGTGCTTCTATTTTATGGAAAGATAATAAATTCAAAGCAGTTGCAGCAACAGCTATGAAGTTGACTGCTCGTGATATGGCTGAAATGGGTGTGATTGATGAAATAATCAAAGAACCATCTGGTGGTGCACACACAGATTGGCAAACAACTATGGAAATTTTAAGCACCAGTGTTTTAAATCATATAAAAGAGTTACAAAAAATACCGCTGGAAGATTTGTCTGCAAAACGTGCAGAAAAGTTTATTTCTATGACCAGGGACGTAGAAATTTACAAGCCCGAGCATAAAACTGCCGATTAACTTACCCCCGTTTTACGGGGGTTTTATTTATAATCAAAAGAATAAATTCGGGCTTGATTTTTAGAAAAGCTTTATATATAATGACCCAGCATAACCAATCGCAAAGATGCCGGAAATCTGCAACTTTGCAACGATAAACGGAGCGTTGGCAGAGTGGTAATGCAGCAGATTGCTAATCTGTGACCGCAGTAATGTGGTCCATAGGTTCGAGTCCTATACGCTCCGCCACTTTTTTGAAATGATTATACGATTTATTAATTTTTACTGTTGTTGTTGATCTTTTTTTAGCGGTTGTTGAAAAACCGCTTGCGCTGAATATTCAAATTTTATAAATTTTATTAAAACGAAAAAGGTCAAAGATGACAATCAGATTATATAATACCATGTCCAGAAAACTGGAAGAATTCAAACCACTATTACCAAATCATGTTGGTTTTTACTCTTGCGGTCCAACCGTTTACTGGGATCAGCATATTGGAAATATGAGATCTTTTGTTAATAGTGATATTTTAAAACGTATGTTCATTGAAAATGGATATGATGTAAAACATGTTATGAATATCACGGATGTTGGACATTTGACCAGTGACGAAGATTCTGGTGAAGATAAAATGGAAAAAGGTGCTGCACGTGAAAATAAATCTGCGTGGGATATTGCAAAAATGTACACAGATTCTTTTATTCGTGACATAACATCTTTAAATATTATTAAACCAACTTTTATGCCACATGCAACAGATTATATTCCAGAACAAATTGAACAAATAAAAAAACTTGAAGAACTTGGTTATACATATGAAATTCCCGGTGATGGAATTTATTATGATACCAGCAAGTTTGCAGATTATGGAGCATTAGGTGGACAGAATTTATCTGAGTTACGCGGTGGTTTACGCGTTGATGATAATGGTAAGAAAAATCCAACTGATTTTGCATTATGGAAATTTTCACCAACAGACAAAAAACGTGCAATGGAATGGGAAAGTCCTTGGGGTGTTGGATTTCCAGGCTGGCATATTGAATGCAGTGCAATGAGTATGAAGTTACTTGGGCCACATTTTGATATTCATGTCGGTGGTCAAGAACACATAAAAGTTCACCATTCTGACGAAATTGCACAGAGTGAGCCAATTGTTGGTAAACCATGGGTTAATTACTGGGTTCATTATGAATGGCTGTTATCAAAAGATGGTAAAATGTCAAAATCTTCTGGGGATTTTTTAACCGTCCAGGATTTAATAGAACGTGGTTATGATTCAATGGCATTCAGATATTTATTGCTTTTGGGACATTACCATCAACCACTTGATTTCTCATTTGAAGCATTAGATGCAGCAACCAATGGTTATAAAAGTATTATTCGTAAAGTGGCAGATTTAATAACTTCAAAGGGTTCAGAACATGTTAATGATGCTGTTTATGATGAATGGCATAATAAAATTTTGGATACAGTATCTGACAACCTGAAAACTGCAGAAGCCTTGGTTTATATACAAGAATTATTAAAAGATAATAAGGTAAATGCAGCAACCAAGCTTAAATTATTTGAATTTATCGACCGTTTATTGGGTTTACAATTTGTTAATCGTGCCCAAAAACTGCTGGATATAGAATCAGTCGAAGCACCCGAAGAAATTAAAAAACTGGCCGAAGAGAGAGTCAAAGCCAAAGCAGAAAAAAATTGGGAATTGGCTGATAAAATTCGTCTTGAAATTGATTCCGCTGGTTGGAATGTGGTCGATACAAAAGACGGTCCAAAAATTATAAAAAAAATGGCTTGAATTTAGGGATTTTTTGAGCTATATTGCAACGCGCAAGAAAAGGAATTTTAATGAACTATCCGTATATGCCAAAATCCACCGCTCTTTGGTTAATTGAAAATACATCCCTATCTTTTGAACAAATCGCTGATTTCTGCGGTTTGCATGAATTGGAAGTTAAAAATATCGCTGATGCAGAAACTTATAAAATCCAGGGTTTGAATCCAGTTTTGAATGGTCAACTGACTCGCGAAGATATCGAAAAATGCGAAAATAATCCATCTGAACGTTTAACTTTGCGTGATGCGATTGTAAGTGCACAGAAAAAACAAAATAAAAAAGGCGTCGGATATACACCAAAATTGCATCGTCAAAATAGAATGGGTGGAATTTTATGGATTTTGAAAAATTATCCGGAATTATCAGATGGTCAAGTTGCACGTTTGATGCGCAGTACAAATCCAACTGTTGCATCTGTACGTAATAAAACACATAAATCTTATTCTGCTATACAAATTCAAAGCCCGATTGTTTTGGGTTTGGTATCAGAATCGGCTTTGCAAGACGCTGTTTCAAAGGCAAAAAAATAATCAAAATATTCCAAAGGGTCGTTGATGGCTAAACAAATCGATGAAGCAACAAAGCTTCTTATTGACTCTTTACCAGAGAATTTGCAAAAACTTGCAACTTCCGCGGCAGAGGTTGGATATCTTTCCCACTCGGATTTTATAAACGCAATCGAAGCGGATGAAGTCCCAACCGATGAACGTGAAGAAGTGCTTGCATTTTTTCAACAAGATCTTGGTCTCGAAATAATCGAGGCCAGCTCTTTTTCACGCGAGATGGAGCAATATTACGAAGACGAATCTGACGAACCACGTGATAAAACACGTAATTTGTTAAATTCTGACGCAGAGCAGGTTGATGTTAACGACGATGATTATGAACATTTTGCAAAACAATTGGAACGTAGTTCTACGGGAAATTTGGTTTTGGGTGTCCAGGATTCCGTTCAATCATATTTAAAACAAATTGGCACTGTTCAATTATTAACTGCTGTTGGTGAAGTTGCAATTGCACAACGTATAGAAGCTGCATCTAGATTGATGGTTTATGGCCTGTGTGAAAGCCCTATGACAATCCAGGCTATGTTGGATTGGTATCAGCAGCTTTTGAATGATGACATTCGTCTGCGTTATATCGTAAACCTGGAAGTTATGTATTCTTCTGATTCTGAACAAAAATCATTGGCTGCGCTTTCCGAAGCTTTGAAATCCAAAGGTGTAGAACATGTTGATGATTTGGACGATGATGATTTAGATGATTTAGAAGAAAGTTCTGTCGAAGATGAAGATGAAGAAGAAGATTCAGAAGAAGATGAAGATGGTGTAAAAAAAGAAGATGCACCACGTGGAACATCTGGTGTACCAATTCCTGTTATGGAAGAATCTTTGTTACCAATGGTTACAGATTTGTTTACAAAGATTAAACGTATCTTTAATAATATGCAGAAATTGCAGGCACAACGTTTGGAAAACTTGCTTAGTTCTGCAAAACCAGACGATGTATTGGAAAAAAAGTATTGCAAGTTGAGATTAGAACTGTTTGAACACGTCAGCAAAATCAGATTAAATGATGATCGTGTTTCTGACATTTTGGAACATTTGACCAAACGCGATAAATTGCTGATGGGATTAGAAGGCAAATTATTAAGATTGGCTTTGGCATCAAAAATCAAACGCGAAGATTTCTTGGCTGAATATACAGGAAATGAACTGAACCGTAATTGGGTAAAGAAGCTGTTAAAGCATAAAAATCCTGCTTGGGTAAAATTTGCACAAAAGCATGATAAAGATATTCTGAAAATCCAAGAAGACATAACAGCAATTGCTGTCGAAACCGGTCAACCAACAGCAGAATATAAAAAAGTAGTGGAACTGGTTCGTCGTGGTCAATCCGAAGCTGCACGTGCAAAACGCGAAATGATCGAGGCAAATTTGCGCTTGGTTATCAAATTTGCAAAGAAAAGTAGTAATCGTGGTCTGGGTTTGGATTTCTGCGATTTGGTCCAGGACGGAAATATTGGTTTGATGAAGGCTGTTGATAAATTTGATTACCGTTTGGGAAATAAATTCTCGACTTATGCAACAAACTGGATTCAACAGGGTATTTCACGCAGTATTGCCGACCAGGCACGTACAATCAGAATTCCTGTACATATGATTGATAATATACATAAAATTCAACGTGCTTCACGCCAGTTTATGCATAAATATGGCCGTCAACCAACCGCTGAGGAGTTGTCAAAGATCATTTACTTGCCAGTTGATAAAATCCACAAGGCTATGAAAGTAAATCTGAAGCCAATTTCATTAGAATCACCAGTTGGTACAGATAATGACGACAGCAGCCGTATTGAAATCATTGCTGACGAAACAGCCAAGAATCCATTTACATCGGCAGCACAAAAGAATTTGCGCAAAATTGTAACCCAGATTCTGTCCGAATTGGATCCAAAAGAAGAAACTGTTCTGCGTCAAAGATTCGGTATGAGCACTAATAAAACCAGTACCCTGGAAGAAGTTGGTGAATACATTGGCGTTACCCGCGAACGTATCCGTCAAATTGAACAAAAGGCATTAAACAAGCTGAAACATCCGACCCGCGCCCGTAAACTGCGCAGTTTCTTGGAAGATTAAAAAAAACGCCCAATCGGGCGTTTTTTTATTGTAATAAACTTTTAAATCATTTATTCTGATACAGGCAGAGAGAAATGATAAATAGGAATAACAATGAAGAAAACTCTCTTGTTTGTTAATGGATTATCTGGAAGTGGCAAAGACTACTTTATAGAAAATTACTTACCAAAAAATTTATTCCATAATTTAATTGTTGCTGCAAATCGACAACCACGTGATGGTGAAATTGATGGTGTTCATAAATATTTTCGCAGCGATGAATATTTTGATAAAAAAGATAATTTTGCAACCTGGAGTTGGGTCAATGAATTCATATGGGAACCAGGAAAACAAAAATGGTTTTATGGTATACCCGAATTCGAAGTTTTTAATAATATTGGAAAAAATTTAGTCTATAACGTTATTGAACCAAGGTATTCCCGTCAATTGATTGATTGGTTTATTAAACAAAAATTAGACAAAGAATATCAATTCAAAATTGCATATTTATTACCACCAAATAATAATTTTGAAATTGCACAAAAACGTGCAAATATGCCTGACGATGATACCGTAAGAAGACATAATACTTGTAATCCAATTGACTTTCTGCGGGCAGGTTTACATCCTGATTGGCTTATAAAAAGCAGTAAAGTTGAAACCATTATTCCCGAAAAATTTAAAGTTTTTGTAAAGAAATTGGAAATATCAAAATAAAAACGCCCAATTGGGCGTTTTTTAATCGAATTGTCTGTTATCTCCATATTTGTTTTTTAGTCCTATATTTTTTAGATACAAAAATCCTAAAAATTTTTTCTTTGCTTGTATTATTTTTTGTTTTTTTATTGCTTTATCCATATATGGGAATTTTATACCTAAATATGTTTTATCAAAAACAAAATCCTTATCATAATTTCTGGATTGCTGTTTTATATAATCCATAGCCTGATTATATAAAAAATCTTTTAATGCAAAAAGTTCTTCTTTAAATTTTTGTGGAATCTTTTCAACCTTTATTTCATAAACTGCATGTCCCCATTTAATAAGTGACTTAATATCTTGTGATAAATTTTCATTATATGGAACTGTTGTTAAAAATTCGGTATTAACATATTTTCTTAAATATAATCTGATTCGCAGTTTTAAATAACTGAATGCCATATAAGTTGCAACAGCACTGCTGTTATTTATTAAAAAATCTCTGTTATTAAAATTTCTAATAATTTCTCTTGATTGACCAATGAATTCTGGAGTAGGCATAAAATTACCAGCACTATCGACAACGATCATTCTTTCATTTATTGGTTTTATGTTTTTATAAAAAAGACTCGCTATAAAATTGGTTAAATCGGTCTCGTTTTTCAAATTAATTGGTTTATCTTCCATTATAGACTCCTTTTATAGGTTCTATAATTTGTATTATAACACGATATTAATTAATTACAAACTCATCGCTTTCTTTTTCATCTCAACTGGTAATTTTTCAATTGCATATCTGTATGCGGTGCGGGGCATTTGGCCAACACGATTTACAACAAAATCGTAAACACATTGTGGACGTTTTTGACTTGCAGCTTTTAATGCCCAACCGTATCCTTTTTGAACCATATCTTCATTATCCAGCAAAATACTGTCGGCTATTTCAAAAACATCGTCAACAAATTTACCATGCCGGGCAGGTAATATAAAAGTAACAGCTGCTGCACGACGAACCCATAAATTTTTTGAAGATGTCCATTTTTTTATTTCGGTTATTAATTCTGGAAACTTTTCAATCAATTCGCCCATTGTGTGATTGCAAAAACTATCGCACTTTGCCCAATTGTTTATATAATTCTTAACCCATTTTTCAAAAATTTTAAAATCTGATTTTTCAAATTTCTTTTTAATGCGGTATGAAAATTCACAAGCTATAAAAAATTCTTCCTGGTAATCAGTTTGCATCAATTTTTCGCACAAATCGAAAACTGCTGACTTTTCCATTTTATCAATTTTTGGAAAATATTCGCGTGCCAGTTTTTTTACATCAGGTGTTTTAACACCGTGGATTTTTATTTCTTCTTTAAAAAATCTTCTACCACTTTTGGCAACTTGTGGATCAGATATTTTCAGTAATTCATTTTGAATTTCTTTTAACATCTTTCCCCCTAAAAAGTTTTTATAAATTATTGTTTAAAATTGTATAAACCTGACCTAAATCGGTTTTCATCAAAGTTTCAATTAACATGTCTTTGTTATCAGCTTGTTCGGCACTGGCCAACATTTTACCAAAACCACGAACAAACTGTGTTGCCTGGGAATTAAAAACAGAATCAGATTTCAATAAATTACGAACTTGTTTTTTATCAGCCGCTGTTAACATCTTGGACAACCATTTTGAAAATATTGCTTTGTCTCCGGCGTGATATTTTTTCAAAACCGCGTCTGGAATTTCTGCACCAATCGCATGAGTTAAATCCATTGACTGTTCGTGCATCTTTTCAATCAATCGCTCACTTTGTTTAATAAAATCCTGACTGCTGATGCGCGCAAAAGATGGAGCTGGTGATGCCTTGATTGCTTCCATTGGGGCGGTTGCACGTGCAACCATCATTTGTTTATTTAATGTCTGCATTGTATTCACAGCCTTGGCATAATCAGACATCAAATCAATCATCTGTTGTCTTGACTGACCTGACAAGCTTTCCAGTTTGGCTGTGGATTCTGAAATGTTGCTCATTGATTCAGAAACAGTGTCTTTTAATATGGCGATTTTTTCATTCATTGCTAAAACCATATTTTCAAGATTTTCTGACATTTCAACAGAACCCTGAGATAAATCGGGCAGGGCTGCATAATATTTTTCAATCAATTCTGACAAAGGTTGCAATTGTGCTGTTGTTTCAGCAGACATTTTTATTAAGTTTGCAGATTGACCAGATAGTTGAGTATGTGCCGTATTCATTTCCATCAAAGTTTCACGAACACCAACCGCCATTGCACGAACTGAATCCGAGAACGCACCAGCTGCGGCTTTGGTATTTTCTAATGTTGAATTTGCAACACCGGAAACTGTTTTTAATTCACCGACAACGTCCATTGAAAATTCTTTAATTTCACCATTAAATCTGTTAGTTAATGTTGCTAATTCACTGGATATATTACGTATAGAAGATTCTGTAGTGGTTGCAGAAGACATCAGATTTTCAACGGCATCCGCCAATTTTCTAACTTGTTTTTCAATAGAAGATTCCGCCAGTCTAATCTGACCACCAACAACATTTGCTGTATTGCTTAGCGTGTTCATTTGATTATTCAACAATGTTTTCGATTGTTTTGTGAATGTATCCAATTTATCCAATTGCGCGCCCAACAACTTATCATTATTCTCCATCAATTTTTCATAATCGGCTGCTGCAACTTTTACTTTATCGAATCCATCAGCAGTAGAAGAAGATAACTCGGTCAATTTTTGTTGAACCGAACCAGATTCTTCTGTCATATTTTTCATTTGGGAAATATTATTTTCAACATCTGATTTTAATTGTTCTGACAGCTTTTTACCAGAATCAATCCAACCATCTATATGATTTTGAAGTTTAGATGTTTTATCAACTGTATCTTGTGAAACTGTATCAATTTTATTTAATAACGCATTGACACGATTTGAAAATTTTTCTGTTGATTCACCAACATCATTCCATCCTGGCGACCCAACAATGCTGTGTAATCCTATTAATGTGTTTTCTAAACGTTGTGACATTGTCACCATTTTCTTAGCTGCTTCATCCGCCATATTAACAATGTTTTCATTATGGGTTGATAATTCTTGCTTCAACGTTTTAGCAGACGATATTTGCGATTCCAATGTTTCTTGCATAGATTTAAAACTGTTATGAATTTTGTTTATTTCGTCTGCAAGAATTATTTGTAACACACGTGAAGCATCTTGAATCTTTGCACGTTCAGGTCTGGTCATTAATAAAAGCAATGATTCCATGACTTTTTGCGAGCGACGTGAAATAAAAAACAAAAACACCAGAGCTACAATTATAACAAGCCCCAATGTTCCACCAATAATCCAAAATAAAATATCAGATTCCATAATATTCTCCCATGAATACATATTGTTGCAGTTCACAAAAATTTATACTAAAATATCTGTTATAAAGCAAGGGCATAAATGACTCAAAAACACTTACTTTCAACCGAGCAAGATATAGCTGCAAATCCAACAGAAAATATTTGGGTTCAAGCAAACGCAGGCACTGGGAAAACTAGTGTTTTGGTCCAAAGGCTACTTCGAATTCTTTTTAGATCTTCTGAAAACAATACAGCATCCGGTATACTTTGTTTAACCTATACAAACGCCGGTGCCAGCGAAATGCGAAATAGAATATTAGCAGAGCTTAGAAAATGGGCTATGGCTTCGGATGAAGAATTAAAAGACTTACTGGAAAACATATCTGCAAATAAAAATCCGACAATTTCAGATTTGCAAAACGCACGTAATATATTTTACAGCTATATTGATAATCCAGACATTCTAAAAATTAAAACTATTCACGGTTTTTGCGAAGAAATATTACACAGATTTCCATTAGAAGCAGGTATTTCTCCAGCATGGAATTTAGTATCAGATTCAAATCAAAAAATATTACTATCTGATGCTTTTCACAGACTAATAAATTCACCAATAGATAGAAATTCAGGTAATATATCAGAAGCATTTGCGAGAATAGTAGAGCGTATATCTGAACACTCTTTTGATGAACTTTTGGGCACATTAAGTGGCCAGTATAAAACATTCTTCGGAATAGACGATATTTCTAAGTATAGACATTATTTTATTGATACGACTAGATATTTTTTAGAATTAGAAAATCCTATTGAAACCGATGTTGATGTAAAAACACTACAAAAAATCGTACTGGATACTGAAAACGATATAAGTTCATCAAAAAAGCCGGCCGGATACCTTTTGGATATTATCAACTTAACCAAGCAATACATTGATAAAACTATAAATTTCGAAGAATATAAAACTGCATATTTAACAGACGATGATTCAAAGAGAGTCAATGTCAGCAAAAAAGATTATTTAGTTAAAGAGCAAGAACGTGTACATAAACTGAATCAAAAAATGATCGACCAGAAAATTTTCGATGACACAGTCGCATTATTTGATTTGTCTGTTGCATTCACAACTATGTATAAAAACATAAAAGCAGAACGTAATGCGCTTGATTTTGATGATTTAATACTTTTTACCAAAAAACTGTTTTCAAAACCTGATGTTATGGGTTGGATACTATCACAACTTGATATGTCACTTGGTCATATACTTGTGGACGAAGCACAAGACACCAGTCCAGAGCAGTGGGAAATACTAAAACTGCTTTCTGGTGACTTTTTTACGGATGGTGATACAGAAAATAAACCACATTCGTTGTTCGTTGTTGGTGATACAAAACAGTCAATTTACGGCTTCCAGGGCGCAGATCCGTTGGCTTTTGCAAACAGTAAAGATGAAATTGCATCACAAATTCGTCAAAATTTACGTACAATCCGTGAAGTTCCCCTGGTTCAAAGCTTTCGTTCAACCGCACCAATTCTGAGGGTTGTGGATAATTTCTTTAGTAATCAAAATATTCGCGATATATCAGGTTTTATTAATAATGAACATAAATGTTTTCGTCAAAAAGAAACTGGATTGGTTGAAGTACACAAATTATTTTCCAAAGACCAAAATTGATAAAATAATATTTAATTATTTTGATTTATAAAATAAATAAATTTATCAAATTAAAATACTAAGTTTAAATTTTATTTTTTTTATCATTTTTATTGAAAAATTTTCACATAATGCGGCAATTAACATCTGTATTAATTATACTACAATTCTATAAACACCTTGTAAAACAAGGGATTTATATGAATTAAAAATTTGGATTATTATCCTAATATCAAAAACGATTTTTATAGAAAATTAATATTTTTTATTAAAAAATTATGCTATTTTTTATTAAAAATGCTTAAAGATTTAATATGATAAAATACAAATTTTGATAAAAAAGAAAAGATATAAATACATTTACAATCAAAATTAGTATGATACAATTAACATAGTTGTTTTTAATATTGCAAAACGATCATTATTAAAAAAAAACTTTTTACTGGTTTAATAAAAAAACATGAAAGATAATAATGAAATAATTTTACCAGAAAAAAAATCAGCCGCAGTTGCACGTAAAGAATATTTACATAGCATTGCTGATAAAATACAACATCTTGTTGAATCTGAAAACATAAATCCAAATGATATAATGGTTCTGGTACAACGAAGAAACCCATTTGCATCACCATTAATAAAAGAATTGAAATCCCGCAACATAAATGTTGCGGGAAACGACCGTATAATTCTACCTGAGTTTCCAGCAATTAGAGATTTATTGAATTTGTTGCGATTTTGTCTTAGTAATGATGATGATTATAGTTTATGTTGTACATTAAAAAATCCATTTTATCGTTTGAATGAACGTGATATTTTTAATATTTGTAAAATAAGGAATGAACGCAACAAAATAATAAAAAATAATAAAATATCTGTTACTGTTTTTGATATTTTAAAAGAAACCTATCCAGATATTTATTCAGAACTTTTTGATTTTTCGGAAACATTAAAAACACTTGCACCATATTCATTTTTTACAAAAATACTAAATACAAATAATAATCGTGAAAAACTTATTTCAGCACTAGGAACACAAGTAATAGACCCCCTGGAAGAATTTATGACAATATGTCTGGCATATGAAAGAACACAACCAGGAACACTTCGTCATTTTATAAAATGGTTTATTGTCGGAGGAAGCGAAATTAAACGCGATATGGATTCAAGTAACGGTATACGTATTGTTACGGTCCATGGCAGCAAAGGATTGGAAGCCCCTGTGGTATTCTTAATTGATACCATTACAACCCCACGTGATAAACCAGAAAAAATATTTATGATTGAACCAAATGTAAATAATATAGATACAGAAAAATTAAAAACTTGGTTGTGGGCACCACAGAAAAGTAACAGCGAAAAGCTGAAACAGGCATCCGAATTAATGATTAATAAAAAAATATCAGAATATTACAGATTGTTGTACGTTGCAATGACACGTGCACGAGATAGATTATACATTTATGGATTTACTGCTAATAAAAATCCTCCAGAAATTGCATGGCATACGCAATTGGTTAATGTTTTATCAAATATATCAGGTTCAGTAATCAAAGATGGTGATATAAAGGTTTCAAACAATGGTTAAGTTATCAGATTTTTTAGAACAAAAATCCAGGAAATCATTCGCTGTGGACACTGGTACACAAATACACAAAAAAATGCAAAAAATCGTAATTGATGATACTTTAGAGATTAGTGATAGTACATTGATACAACAAATAAAATTAAAAAATACCATCTCGCCATTTTTTCAAAAATCTGCTCTGACAGAAGTTCCAATTGCAGGCATAATTGATGGAAAATTTATCAGCAGACGCATTGACCGAATGTTAAAAGATGATGATAAAAAAGCAATTGTGTTTTTGGATTATAAAACAGACATAAATAAAAAATTATTTTATGAAAAATACACTTCTCAGATGATTGATTATAAAAAATTGCTTGCCAGGATATATCCAGATTATTCAATTCGTGGTATAATTTTATGGTTAAACGACTTCACTTTAGAAGAAGTTTGTTAGACTTAAAATTCCTTGAAATACATATGACAGTTTGTCTATAATTTGTCCATGTTAATTGGTTTAAACATTTCAAATATTGTTCTGATTGAAAAACTGAATCTGGAATTTGATTCGGGGCTGAATGTTTTGACTGGTGAAACTGGTGCTGGTAAAAGTATTTTGTTAGATGCACTGTCATTGGCTTTGGGTGCGAGGTCCGATGTTGGTCTGATAAGGCATGGTTGCGAAAGTGCCCAGGTTATTGCGGAATTTGACAGTATTAATGATGTTGTAAAAAACATTTTAGATGAAAATGGTATCGAATTTGATGGTAATTTAATTCTACGTAGAACATTATCCCAAGATGGTAAAAGTCGTGCCTGGGTTAATGATGTACCGGTTTCTATCAAAATTCTGAATCAGATTGGTAATGCACTGGTTGAAATTCATGGACAGTTTGAAAATCATTCTTTGTTGGATCAAACAACACACCGTAAAACATTAGATGAATTTGCTGCTGGTAATGATTTAGAATTTTTATCAATTTTAGAAAATGTAAAAATATCTTATAACCAGCTTCATGAATCAGAAAAAAAACTAAAAGAATTAGAAGAATTATTGCAAAAATCCGCGGCTGAACGCGATTTTCTGGAACATAACGTAGCAGAATTAAAGTCTTTGAATCCACAAGTTGGTGAAGAAGAAAGTCTGGCAACACGTCGTGCAATAATTATGAATACTGAAAAGAACGCTGCAATTTTATCTGATGCTGTTTCTGAACTGAGTCCGAATGGAAACGGTTTAGATTCTATGATTTTTTCGGTTGCTCATACACTGGAAAGAATAAAAACAGACCCCAATCCATATCAAAAACAAATTGATAAATTATATGATGCTGCAAACATGTTATCTGAAATATCTGATGAATTAAAACCATCTTATACAGATACAGAAAGCATTGATGAAATAGAAGAGCGTTTATTTGCAATTCGTGCAGCAGCCAGAAAACATCGTGTGTCTGCTGATGAATTATCAGTAAAATTAACAGAAATGTCCGAACAATTAAACCAAATTGATAACTCGGACGCTGAATTAAAAAAATTAAAATCTGATGTGAAAAACAAAAAATCAGAATTTGAAAAACTGGCATCTGAATTAACAAAAAAACGAATTGTCGCAAGTGATATTTTGCGAAAAAACATACTGATTGAATTTCCAGATTTGAAATTGGGACAGGCTGATTTTATGGTTGAAAGAAAAGATGGTTCTGCATCACAATCTGGTGTTGATGAAATAACATTTTTAATTAAAACAAATCCTGGAACACCATTCGCACCTTTGCATAAAATTGCATCTGGTGGCGAATTGGCGCGTTTAATGTTGGCATTACGCGTTGTATTTGGTAATGGAAATTATACCGGACATACATTTGTATTTGACGAAGTTGATACCGGAATCAGCGGCGCCACCGCCAGCAGTGTTGGAGAACGTCTGGCAAGATTGGCGAATGACGCCCAGGCACTGGTTATAACCCACAGTGCCCAGGTTGCAGGCTTTGCAAATTGTCATTTTAAAATTGAAAAACACAGCAATAAAGAATCCACAATAACAACCGTTTGTAAAATTGATGGCGATGACCGCATAAATGAAATCGCCAGAATAATCAGCGGTTCAAAAATTACACCAGAATCAATTGCATCCGCAAAAACTTTGATAAAAAAATTTAATTGATTTTGACTTTATCTATACTAAAATTCCTTTCTGATAAGGATTTTTTATGTTTTTTAATAAATTTAGCAAAGAAGAACTCGGAGTAGAATTAGAATTAGAAGGCTATACTGAATGCTTATTTAATAAAAATTATTTCCCAAAAAAACTTCGAAATAAATATTTATATGATATAACCACCGATCCAACTGTAAATGATTCTGGGACAGAAATTATTTTCAAATATTTTCCTTTATCAAACTGGAATTATAAAGAAATTGTTGAAATTTATAAGGTTATTTATTCTATGAATCTTCATCCTGGTAAAAGTGCCGGTATGCATATTCATTATTCTGGACCAGATATAAGATTAGTTTATAAATCATACAAACAAGAAATTGATTTTATAAAGAAAAATAATAAAGATGGATTTTTAACCAATTGTTTTAAAACAATTGGTGCACGCGATAAAAACTCTATTTACGATATCTTAAAACCAAGCTTCAAAGATGATTATACAATGGAAGTAAAGGTTTTTGCATCCACTATGAATCCATACATTTTTTATTACAGATTACATGTTACAAATTACATTATGAAAATTATGTCTGAAGTAGAATATTGGGATATACCAAAAAATTTCTTTACACAAATGCCAAATGATATAAAAAATATGTTTTGGTTTTTAACAACTACAGAAAATCCAAACAAATATGGTTTTAAACCTGATTTTATT
>ENA-UOWO01004055-UOWO01004055.1-activated-sludge-metagenome-genome-assembly--contig:-NODE-4055-length-16446-cov-4.119700_pt1 | contig 16446 bp, 13 predicted proteins | sample MGYA00238148_ERZ761564 | MGnify/ENA primary metagenome ERZ761564 (study PRJEB28885, sample SAMN05720194) | activated sludge metagenome | isolation source: Anaerobic digester | place: USA...
GCGGCGCCCAGTATGAGCGCAAGATCGGTTATCAGTGAAGGCAGGTGTAACATTTGTTTTAGCAAGATACGGTTTATACATTAAAATATTGAAGCAAAATATTTGAATTATTTAAAAGCTTGTCCCCGTCTTTTTTATCCGCACTCCTGTCCGCCATAAAACGATGCGGAGATTAACGCGCTTAATCTCCGCATATTTGCGGAGAATATTTTTGGAAATGCGGAGATTAACACGTATATTTACCGCAAATTTGCGGGGAATATGAGGCATTTGAAAACCAAAATATACATCCACCAGTTGAAGAACTGGCCCGATTTTACCTGGGACCACCAGGCCCTGCTTCCGGTGTTATCGAATGTGAGGCACAAGCAGGGGCATTTGAACGGTTACATGAAGGCGCTTGGGTTCGCCTTAAGAAATGAAACAACCCTTCAGGCACTTACTTTGGATATTCTCAAGTCGAGCGAGATTGAAGGTGAACTGCTTGATTACGCGCAGGTGAGATCTTCCATCGCCCGGAAATTAGGCATGGACATTGCGGGCCTTGTGCCGTCTGACCGGGATGTTGACGGCGTTGTAGAAATGATGCTCGACGCTACCAGGAATTATGATCAAGCGCTCAATAAAAACCGGTTGTTTGCCTGGCATGCCTCCTTGTTTCCTGCAGGGAGAAGTGGCATGCACAAGATAACAGTGGGAGCCTGGCGTGACAATAAAAAGGGACCCATGCAGGTGGTGTCTGGCCCAATGGGCAAAGAAAAAGTTCATTATGAGGCGCCTGAGGCTGATCGTTTGAAGAAAGAGATGAAACAGTTTTTTGACTGGTTTAATTCAGATAAACAAATAGATCCTGTTCTCAAGTCAGCTGTTGCACACCTTTGGTTTTTAACCATCCATCCTTTCGACGATGGCAATGGCAGGATAGCGCGAACTATAGCCGATATGCAACTCACCAGGGCCGATGCAGAAAGCCAAAGGTTCTACAGCATGTCGGCGCAGATCAGGCTCGACAGAAAATCTTATTACGAAATTCTTGAAAAAACCCAGAAAGGATCGCTTGACATCACCGAATGGCTCCTGTGGTTCATGCATTGCCTTGATCGCGCATTAAACGCCACCAATAAGACACTTAAAAACATCCTGTACAAAACAAAATTCTGGGATAAACACGGCAACACACCTGTTAACGAGCGGCAGCGCTTAATGATCAATAAATTGTTCGATGGTTTTACAGGCAATCTCACTTCTTCCAAATGGGCAAAAATAACAAAGTGCTCGGCAGACACGGCGCTTCGCGATATACAGGACTTAATCAGCAAAAAAATCCTTAAAAAGGATGAAGCAGGCGGCAGGAGCACGCATTATATTTTAAAATAATAAAGCCGGTGCCGGATGTGCCGTTTAACAGCAGTTTTAAATTCACCTCAATTAAAAGCCATTGGCCTTAATTTATTTTAATGACAACACTTATTTTTTATTTTTCCGGTTAAAAATATGCTGACAAGCAAAACAATTTAAAATCAAAATTATGAAAAACACCGTTATTGTTATCGCGCTAATTTTTGCAGCCTTCTCTGTTACAAAGGGGCAGCCCGGTCCCGAGATCACTTCATGGATCCTGAACACCACAAACGCTACCGGTTATAACGGCATCCCGTCTAACGTACAAACGGTTCAGTATTCAGCGTCGCAGGTATATGTAAGTGCTTCCTGCATCCCGGGTTACAATATTGGTCCCTGGTCGGCCAATCCTAACACGCCTACCAACCAGAATTTTGTGTGCAAATTTACCCGCACGCCGGTACAGAATACCGGAACACCTGTATTCACCGGGCTTGGAAATACAGGCCTGTGGAGCAACGGGGTGGCAATCTTTAACCCGAAAGACGGACAGTATTGGAGTGGCAGCGCCTTCACCATGGGTGCTACAACAACAGGCTTTAACCGCAACGCCCTCGTGTACGAAGGTGCGAGTTTCGATAATTGTCTGGGACATCCTGCGCCGGGCGGTTGTTATCACAACCACGTTAATCCAGGTTGTCTTTACAATTCAACACTAACCACCGTGCACTCACCAATTATTGGCTACGCGTTCGACGGTTTCCCGGTGTATGGCGCCTACGCTTACACCAACAGCAATGGCACCGGCGCCATTAAAAGAATGACCCCGAGTTTTGTTTTAGCTGCAAGCACAGGTTCGGTGCTGCTAGGCGCCAACACAGCTTCGGCCGCTGCTTCACCGGCTACGCCTACAACAAGAAACGGGGGTCCACCTGTAAACTCTACTTACCCGCTGGGGAATATGCTTGAGGATTATATATATTTAGCGGGTTCGGGTGATCTTGACTTTCACAACGGCCGCTTTTGCATAACACCCGAATATCCCCTTGGCACTTACGCTTATTTTGTAACCATCGACGCCACGGGTTATCCCGTTTATCCTTTTGTATTGGGGCCCACGTATTACGGCACCGTACAGGCCGGAAACACTGGCCCGGGAGGCAGTCATGTCACCATCAGCGAAGCAACCACAGTGTACACACCGGGAATAGGAACAAACATCCATACAACCGGAATTCCAGAAATTAAATTCACGGTGGAGCCAAATCCCACGCAGGAGTACTTATTCATCTACATGGATGTTTCCAGCACCAACAATGTAAAAGGCAGCCTGGTGGATGCCAAAGGAAAAACAGTGCGCACAATAGACTTCCTGCAACCCAGCATCGCTTATTCGCTTGACATGACTGATCTGTCAAACGGCATGTATTTTTTGATACTTGAAACGGGTGCTCAAAAAACCACGCATAAAATCATCAAATCAAACTAAAGAAGTTGTTTTATAAAAAACTGATCCATATTGTGTTTTGTTTCGCCGTTGGCGGGATGGCAGTTTCTTTTTCTGGCGGACCAAATGTTGCGGACTGCAGGTTAAGGCTGTCGTTTCAACATTTTGTAGGCAAAGAAATCCTTCAATTGGATTCGGTGGTTTATAAAAATGACCTGGGACAAACTTTCACGGTAAGCAAATTCAAATATTACATCAGTAATTTTCATTTTAAGAACCAAAACGGCAGGGATTTTTACCTGCCGGCTTCTTTCCTGATCAACGAGGAAATGAAAGAAAGCCGCGAACTCCTTTTGAATTCAATTCCGGAGGGCGCTTATACTTCTATTGATTTTATAGTTGGTGTTGACAGCACACACAACTGCAGCGGCGCGCAATCGGGGGCGCTTGATCCGGTCAATGCTATGTTCTGGGCCTGGAATACAGGTTACATCTTTTTAAAACTCGAAGGAAGATCGCTGTTCTCTAAATCGCCCGGTAATTTTTTTGAGTACCATATAGGTGGATACAGATCGCCGGCAAACAATATCCGGAAAATTTCTCTTGACCTGGGCTCACAGAAACTTTTTGTTGGCAGTCAGCAACAAGCGGCGCTGGAGATAAAAGTGGATCTTCTTGAAATGCTAAAAACGCCCACCAGCATCGATTTTGAAAAGATACCCGTTGTAAATGTAGCCGCAAACAGCGGCCTTATCGCCGACAACTATTGCGATATGTTTAAAGTGGCAGTTAAATGAAATACAAAGTCATCTTTACAACTTTTATTTTATTCATCGCTTTTATCGCGGGCAACAGCTTCATTGTGGATAATCCCTATTTCGCGATCAGCAACAGGGATGTTGAATTGAAAATTCCCCGGGGGTTTCCCAAGCCCTATTACAACTTTGAAAAAAACAAACTAAACGCCGAGGTGTTTGTTTTAGGAAGAAAATTATTTTACGACAACATACTTTCCAAAGACAATACGGTGAACTGCGGCAGCTGTCACCAGAGGATCGCAGCCTTCGCGCACATTGATCACAGGCTGAGTCACGGCATTTACGCGAAGATCGGCACAAGAAATGTACCACCTCTGCAGAACCTGATCTGGAAAGACACCTATATGTGGGACGGTGGCGTTAACAATCTCGAAGTGCAACCCATTAATCCCATCACCAGTCCCATTGAAATGGACGAGACCCTAGCCAATGTTTTAATCAAACTGAGAAGAGATTCGGTTTATGTACATCTTTTCAATAAAGCATACAAAGACAGCCTGATCAATTCAGAGCGTTTATTAAAAGCCCTGGCCCAGTTCACTGGTTTGATGATTTCTGCCAATTCACGGTACGATCAGTATAAAAAGGGAAAAGACACGTTTTCGCACGATGAAAAAAGAGGATTAAGCCTGTTCATGCAGAAGTGCAGCGCTTGTCACACCGAACCACTTTTTACCGACAACAGTTACCGTAACAACGGGATACAAGCCGACACCACATTGCATGACAGAGGCAGGGAAGGTATTACCGGGATCGCCGGAGACAGGAACAGGTTCAAAGTACCGGGGCTGAGAAATATAGCCATGACTTATCCCCATATGCATGATGGTCGCTTCAGAAACCTGCGCGAGGTTTTAAATCATTATTCAGATTTTCGGAGCTCCGATGCCTCTGTTGATCCGGCCATTCAGCGCATCGGGCCCCTGTCGGAAAACGAAAAAAATGCGCTGATCGCTTTTCTGAACACACTCACCGACAAGACTTTCTTGTATGACAGGCGTTTTGCTGATCCCAGCGGTAATTATTAAAAAAGATAAACTGCAATCAATAGTCTTACCGACTTCAGTTGCAGCGCTCTCAGGCAGGCGCATTTTCCTGTGAATTCACTTTTGCCTTTTCTGAGGGATTGTCGTGAACCTGGTGCAAAGGCAGAATAACGTGAAAACTTGCACCTCCAGATTCTTTTCCGTTGGCAAAGATCTCTCCATTGTATTGCTGCACTATTTTTTTGCAAATGGCCAGGCCAATTCCCGTTCCGGCGAAGCTGCCACTGTGGCTGAGCCGTTGAAACATGGTAAAGATCTTTTCAGCATACTTTTGGTTAAAGCCTATGCCGTTGTCTTTAAATATTATTTCATGGTATTTGAGTTGTTGATTGAGGCCGGGATACAGTTTCATTTCTTCGGGGCCAAGGCGAGCCGAAGAGATCTCGATTACAGGTGTTACGCCTTTTTGGGTGAATTTAAGGGCATTGTGCAGAAGATCATAAAATAACTGGTTCATTTGGAAGGGCACCGCGTCTATGACCGGTAGATTGTCTGCATTTATCCTGGCTTTTTTCTCGGTGATGAGCAACTCGAAATCAAAGAGTACGTTTTTAAGTATATCGTTAAGGTCAGTTTTTTCGAGCAGTTTTTCGTAGTTGGTAACACTTGCAAAATTGAGCATATCCTCTATCAGCTTAGTCATGCGAGTAGAAGCAGCGGCAATTTTCCCAAGATATTCGTTCATTAACAGGGGGTTACCGTGATTTTCATTTTTTTGCAACATATCAGAGAAAATCACAATTTTACGCAGGGGTTCCTGGAACTCGTGGCTGGTTGTGTGTGTGAATTGATCGAGTTGCGTGTTTGACTGTTCTAACTGCCGGGTGCGCTCTTTTACTTTTCTTTCCAGTTCCTCAGAGAACTCTTTCCTTTGTTTCTCAGCTGCTTTCCTTTCAGAGATGTCTTCGAATGATAGCAGGATCAATTGTTCGGCATTTTTTTCGGATATGATTCTGCTTGCATTAAGCAGCATGGTGCAATCTGCTGCAGATGATAGTTTGAACACCACTTCGTAATCATGCATTTCTATTCTTTGCGGCAATATTTTTTCGAGCAAAGACCGCAGTAAAATGTTATCAAAAATATTCTCACGCACTTCATAAATGAGCGAACCTTTTACGTCAGATTCCGGAATGTTGAACTTTTTATAAAAGGAAGCGTTGGCAGTTTTTATGCGAAGCGACCGGTCAAGCACCACGAGCGGTTCTCGTAAGGTGGCTATAATCGCGTCTGAAAACAACTTAGAGATACTCAGTTGTTCCTGATTCTCAATAAATTCCTGGTTAAGAATCATGAGTTCTTCGTTGGTGGACTGTAGTTCTTCTTTTGAAGATTCGAGCTCTTCGTTAAGGCTTTGCAGCTCTTCGCTGCCGCTGAGCAGCTCCTCGTTTGAGCTTTGAAGTTCTTCGTTTGCAGCCTCCTGCTCTTCAGTGATCGCACGCATATCTTCCCTGTTTTGCAAAAGTTCCTGTTCGAGTTGTTCAATGTGTTTTTGTACATTGCCGTCTCTTTGCGCTGCCTGCTCTCTTTTAGAAGTTTCTGCCACTTCGGTTTTTCGGAAAATGATCAGGTAGTAGGGTTCGATGGTATTGTTGAGTGGCGAAATTTCGATAGTTATTTTAAATGTCTTTTCGCCGCTTTTTATCATGATCCCTTCTTTTATCACAGGGACATTGCCGGTTTTAACTTTATGAATTGCGTTGCGAAGTTCAAAACCCAAACCATCCTTTGCCATTTTAATGACGTTGAATGACGCCTTGCCCTGTGGCGGCTCAATAAAATCGCTCACAGGACCCTGGATGTGAACGATGTCCATTTGATCATTCATGATCACGTTTGCCGGCGTGTATTTATTCAGTAAAAGTGTTTCGGCTGCTTTTCTAAAGTCACTTGATAAAATTTCGGCGCTCCGGACTTTGGTGTTTTTTAGTTCGGCGCTGGTTTTATAATCATCTTTATCAACGCTGTTTATTCTTTCTTTAATAGGATTGGGTGTGTAAATTTTACCATTTTTACTGAAAACCGTAAAAAGACCCGAGGCCGCGCTCGTGGTTTCGGACTTGCCCAACAATAAAAAACCATTTTGATTGAGTGCATAATGAAAATTTGTAAGCGCTTTTTTCTGAAGAAAGGGTTCCATATAGATAAGCGCGTTGCGACAGCATATCAGGTCCATTTTAGCGAAAGGCGGATCTTTCAGAAAATTCTGGACGGCGAATACACACATGTCGCGCAAAGCTTTACTGGCCTGGTATTTGCCGTTGCTTTTTGTAAAATACTTGTCCAAATAAGAGGTTTGCAGGAATTCAACGTCCTTTTTCAAGTAAGATGCGCTTCTTGCTTTCGCAATCGCTTTTTCCGAAATGTCTGACGCGAAGATCTGGATCTGGCGCTCACCTGTTTTTTGCCCAAGCAACTCACTCAGGCAGATAGCAATCGTAAATGCCTCTTCACCAGTTGAGCAACCTGCCGACCAGATGCGGATAGGTTCTCCCGGAGTTTTATTTTTGAGTATTGAAGGAAGGATGCTGCTGCAGAGCTCGTCGAAGATCTTCGGGTCGCGGAAAAACGAGGTGACAGGGATCAGCATGTCCTGGAAAAGGTTGTCTTGTTCGGATTTATTGGCTTTTAAGAAATTAAAATACTCTCCCAGAGATTCTGTTTTGCTCATGAGCACCCGGCGTGCAATGCGGCGTTTTACAGTGGTTTGTTTGTAATAACTGAAATCCACACCGCTTCTCTGCCTGAGCAAAAAAAGAATTTGTTTGAACACAAGTTCTTCGTCTTTGTCAGTGTTTTTGCCGGTGGCACTGTTTTTATAATTCTGACAAATTTGAAGAAGTTTTTCGGGAATTTTTTCCGGGGGCAGCACAAAGTCAACCACCTCCGCGTCGAAGGCGCTCTGAGGCATACTCTCGTATGCTGCTGATTGGGGTTGCTGTGAGATGGTAATTCCGCCATATTCTTTTATCGCTTTTAAACCCAACGTTCCATCTGATCCCGTTCCAGATAGCACAACGCCTATAGCGAGGCTTTGATGGACTTCGGCGAGTGACCTGAAAAAAACATCAATGGTCAGGTTTGTTTTGGTTTCCCTCGGTGTGAGTTTCAAAACGCCATCAAAAGTTGTAAGGGTTTTGTTGGAAGGAATTACATAGATGTTGTCGGGTGCCAGGTGAATTTCATCGGTGATTTCGTGAACAGGTATGTGGGTGACCTTTGCAAGGAGATCGGGGAGGATACTTTCATGTCTGGGATCAAGGTGTTGTACCAATACATAGGCCATTCCTGAATTTTCGGGAATGGCTTTCAGAAATTTTTTGAAAGCATCAAGTCCGCCTGCCGAGGCGCCAATACCCACAATGGGAAAGTCCTGCTCGGATGCAGGTGGGGATATTTTTTTTTTCATTGGCCGTGCTCTAAAGAAAGAGATTGAATTGGTTGGATAAGAAATTATTTAATTGAAATGCCAATGCTTGCAAGTTCAATAGCGCTGGTGATCATACCAGGAAGTTTGCTGATGTCGGAAATTTTGGTCAGAAAATGTGCTGCTCCGAGTTCCCTTGTATTGTCGATATCGCGTTTGAATGAGGATGTACTGTAAATGATCACGGGTGTATTTTTGAGCCTTTCATCTTTTTTCAGTTCTTGCAGGCATTGTTTTCCGTCCATGCGGGGCATGTTAAGATCCAGGAAAATAAAATCCGGAAGCCTGTCGCATAAACGTAACTGACGCAGCGCGTTTTCGCAGTTCTCGGCCTCCATACATTCATAAGTAGCATCGATTGTATTCACTGCTTTGTGAAAAAAGAACCTGTCGTCCAGGTCATCATCAACAATCATTAGTATTTTTTTTTCAGGGCTAATCAAGATACTTAAATGTACACTTTATTTTTCCCACATTGGGAAAAGTCGATAATTATGTATTCCTTTGTTCATAAGCGGTTCAGACCATCAGCACTGTTTTTAACGCAACGAATTCCCCAAAGTGGGGATATCAAACGTGCAAAAGTTCCAAAACCCGCGAGCGTTAAGCTTAAATGGTACTTTCTTACCCTAAAGCTGGTGAAAAGTGTTTGGATACAAATTTGCATGGGTACGGCATACTATAATTTAATAGGGGTCACTGTATGGTGGCGGATGTATTATCCACACAGTAAGTAAAAATCTAAAACAAATAAAATCAGATTATGATAAAAGCAAAAAACCTGGGTATATGGATGGATCATTCTACGGCCGATCTCATGGAACTGACCACTGATCCCATCGAGATCAAAACAATAACTTCGGCATTTACACACCAGGTAAAAGAAGAGAGTTTAAACAAAAATGAAAACCTGATGCACAACAAAGAACAGCACCAGCAATCGGGCTTTTATAAAAAACTCATTGAGGAAATAAGGAATTACGAAAATGTAATTCTTTTCGGGCCAACCGATGCTAAATCAGAATTGCGTAACCTGCTCGCTTCAGATCACCGTTTCGAAAAAATAAAAATAGAAGTACAGAACGCAGATAAAATGAGTGAAGGCCAGAAGAAAGCATTTGTGCTTGAGTATTTTTCGGCAAAATAATATTTTTGTATCGCTTTTCTCCCCCGGAGTATTATTCTGAGACACCAGGTAATCTTTAAGTTCCGGACTACAGGCCTTTTCGATAAAAATATAAAGAAGGTGCTTTATTTCATTTAAGGGAGAAAAATGACTGTGATTTTAAATAATCTGGATCTCTACAGATTTTGTGTAAGCATGTAAATAGGACTTTGAATTCTCAAAAAGCACCGAAGGTGGACTGACCCCATTAAGAGCCCCAATCCTAAAATTTTAACGTTTCGTGATCCTGTTATTATTTAACTAAAATAAGTAACTTAGGTACTGATTTCGCAGGACCAGTGTTTTAAATAATATCAAAAATTTATTATCATGAGAGCTAAATTACCTTTTATACCGGTTGTTCTTTTCTCTGTCATCCTCATCACGCAATGTAAAACCAAGGAGGGCCCCAAAGTATTACCAACAGTGAGCACCAAGGAGATCAGTAAAATTACAGATTCTTCGGCTACCCTAAAATGCAATACCGCCGACGAAGGGTCGAGTGCACTGGAGACCGTTGGCGTTTGCTGGGCTACCTTCACGGGTCCAACGCGCCTCGACAGTAACAGGGTTTCGGGCCCTGTAAAAGGCGATTACGAATTTGACGCTGCCCATTTAAAAAACAATACAACCTATTATGTAAGAGCTTTCGCTACCAATAAGGAGGGTGTCACCTTTGGCAACGAACTCACCTTTAAGACAAAACCAGGCTGGGTGTATGTAACCCCTTCCGACAATCCTTATGTAACTAGCATCATCGCTGTTAATACGACAGTGCTTTTAGGAACGTTTTCAGGTATATACAGGGCCGATGGCAGTGCATCAAACTGGACACCCTCGAATTCAGGACTGGGTAGTCTTAAGGTGAATTGCCTCACGCGGGGCGGAGACGATATTTATGCGGGGACTGAGGCCGGTGTTTTTTTATCCACGAATGCCGGAGGAAGCTGGTCATCGGTTAATAACACGCTTGGTAACGTAATTGTGAATATGCTGGCCGCCAACGGTGAAACCGTTTGCGCGGGAACAACCAATGGTGTTTATATTACCACGAATCGCGGTGTCAACTGGAACAAGGCTGTTAATTATCAGGGGACTTCTAATGTTTCGATGGTGGCTGTATTGGGCAACAGAATTTATGCGGGCTCTAAAACCTCCAGGGAAATATACCTATCGGATAATTATGGACAAAGCTGGACAAAAATGACAAAAGATTTTACCAATGAAGCGCCTTCAGCGATAGCTGCCTATCCGCCCCAATTGGTTGTGGCAACCGAAAGCGGTTTGTATTACAGCAATGACCAGGGCAACACCCTCGAGAAAGTGCCGGGCTATGATTCTCCATTGTATAGTGTAAGTTATAGTGACAATGCGCTTTTTGCCGGTGGCGACGCGAAAGTTGAATCACTTTATTTTTCAACAGATCACGGCACCACGTTTACCCTGACTGAAAACCCGGGTGCCACCACCAATTATGTTACCGGGCTTGCAAAGTCAGGCAACTACCTTTATGCCGTTTCAGGCAATAAAGTTTACAGAATGAAGCTGTAATTTTTTCGCGCAATTTTATAATTTGTATGATGGCTAAACATCAGAGAAATTTAAACAACTGTGTTTAAAATCAACCAGTGTAAATTTAGAATTTCTTATCTTTCCGCTTTATGTCTATCACAAAGATCCAAATTGAAGAGTTGCCCGTATTAATGAGAAACATTCCCGTGCTGGATGTAAGGAGTCCTGTTGAATACCAGCACGCCCACATTCCGGGAGCGCTGTCATTTCCGCTATTTACCAATGATGAACGAAAGATCATTGGCACTGCATACAGGCATGAAGGCAGGGAAAAGGCTGTGAGGATTGGTCTTGAATCGTTTGGCAGAAATATGGTGAAGATGGTTGATGAGGCTGAAAAAATTGCAGCAGGAAAAAATTCGCCTGGCCGGGAGGTGCTGGTTCATTGCTGGCGCGGCGGTATGAGAAGCGGGGCGGTGGGCTGGTTACTTGATCTTTATGGCTTTAAAGTTCACTTGCTGTCGGGAGGTTACGAATCATACCGGGGCTGGGCTTTGAAGCAATTTGCGAAAACCTACTCCCTCGGTGTTATTGGCGGTTACACGGGCAGTAACAAAACGGGCATCATTCACGAATTAAAAAAATCGGGCTTACACGCGATAGACCTTGAAGGTCTGGCCTGCCATATGGGATCGGCCTTTGGCAACCTGGAGCGCACTGAGCAGCCCTCCCAGGAACATTTTGAGAACCTGCTGGCCATGCAGTTGTTTGAGTTTTCTGAGAAAGATCCTCAAAAAACCATATGGCTCGAAAATGAAAGCCAGAGGATCGGCAACATCAACATGCCTCAGCCTTTCTTCGATTATTTTTCGGCGCAAGCCTCGTATTTTATCAATGTTCCTTTTGAGCAGCGGCTGAAGCACATAGTTGAACACTATGGCAAAGCTTCGAAAGAATCGCTGATCAACGCCATTGTGCGGATCACAAAAAAACTGGGTGGCCTGGAAGCAAAAACGGCTGTTAATTTTTTGATGGACGATGATATAACAGCCTGTTTTGACCTGCTTCTGAAGTACTATGATAAACTTTACCATAAAAACGAACTCAAACGAAAACTGGATAAGACTTCGGTGATACACATTGAGTGTGATAGTACCGATGCTAAAAAAAATCTTCAAAAAATATTGAACCATGCAAACAGTGGAGGATAAGATCTTTTTAACGCAATACGCCCACGGCGCGGGATGTGGCTGTAAAATCGCGCCGCAGGTGCTCGAGGAAATTCTTCACAGCGATACCGCGCAACCGGCCGACAAAAATCTGCTGGTGGGGAACAAGACCAACGACGATGCCGCGGTGTACGACCTGGGTAACGGCAAAGGGCTTATTGCAACAACCGATTTTTTTATGCCCATTGTCGACGATGCCTATGACTTTGGCAGAGTTGCGGCGGCCAATGCCATCAGTGATGTTTATGCCATGGGAGGCACACCCACCCTGGCGCTCGCGATTTTAGGGTGGCCGGTGAATAAACTCCCGGTGCCGCTTGCGAAGCAGGTGCTCGAAGGTGCGCGCGCGATCTGCGTTGAAGCGGGAATTTCACTGGCGGGAGGTCACAGCATTGATACACTTGAACCCATGTTTGGTTTGTCGGTGAACGGTTTGATCGACCTTGAAAATTTGAAAAAGAACAGCACCTCACGCGAGGGTGACCTGATTTTTATGACCAAGCCGCTCGGCACGGGTATTTTGTCGACCGCCCAAAAAAGAAAAGTATTAACCGACGAAGATCAAACCCTGCTGATTAAACAACTGACCCAATTAAACGCCATAGGCGAAAAATTGGGAAAGATCAAAGGTGTTAACGCCATGACTGATATTACCGGCTTCGGTTTGCTGGGTCACCTGCTCGAAATGGCTGAAGGAAGCGGTCTCTCGGCCCAAATTAATTACAGCCTCTTGCCTAAAATACCTTCAGTAGCTCAATACATTAAATTGACTATGATTCCTGATGCCACATACCGGAACTGGAATGCGTACAGCAAAAAAGTTTTTTTCGACAGCGATGTCGATGCCATGGAGGCATTTTCGCTGCTTCCCGACCCGCAGACCAACGGGGGACTTTTATTTTCAGTGGAAGAAAAGGCTGCCAAAGAAGTGATTGTATTATTGCAGGGCAACGGTTATGGCGAATTCGTAAAACCCATAGGCCATATGGAAAAACGCGGTGATAAAGTACTGAAAGTGCTTAAATAACCGCGCATTTTGTTTAATGGCAGCAATTCTACTTGCTGGTATCAAATTTTCTTGTTCTCAACAATGGAAAAGCACGACAGGTTGATCTGCCGGCTTCAAATCGCTTACGCATGCATTTAAGAACCTACGAGCCATTTTCGTTGATCAATAACGGCCTGTTAAACAGTTATCCTTCATTACATCACGATGAAAAATCGCAGATAGTAGTGGTTGGCGGTGGCATTACCGGAGCACTGGTGAGTCACGCGCTCATGCAGAAGAATTACAGTGTGATCATGATCGACAGGCGGGACATTGGTTGCGGCAGTACCGCTGCTACCACAAGCATGTTGCAATATGAAATAGATGTGCCGCTATACAAGCTGGCCGACATGATCGGTGAAAATGAAGCTGTGTTTTGTTACCGGCAGGGCATAGAGGCGATTGGCAGGCTCGAACAGCTGGTCAGGGAAAATGACATCGACTGCGGATTTGAAAAAAAACAATCACTTTTTGTTGCGCGCAACTGCGGCGATGCCAGCTGGCTGATCAAGGAATTTGAGATGCGCCAGAAATACAACCTGGGTGTGCGGTGGCTGGGTAAAGAGGAAGTCTTTAACGACTATGGCATCAGGAGCCAGGGAGCGATACTTTCTTCTGTTGCGGGCAGTGTTGATGCCTACCGGCTCACACACCGGTTAATAGCCATGAACGCGGCGCGTGGGATGCAGGTATATGATCAGACTTTTGCTGAGAAATTTGACCTGAACAGCACAGGTGCTACAGTTTATCTTGAAAGCGGCAACAACATCCGCTGCGACAAAGTTGTTTTTTGTTCAGGGTATGAAGCCGCCGAAATTCTTAAAGAACAACCTGCCGATTTATTTTATACTTATGCCTGCGTGAGTGAAAGGGGAATTAAACTACCTGCTGCCATTAAAAATACTTTGGTTTGGGATACCGGCAATCCCTATTTATACATGCGCACAACCGACGATGGCAGGTTGCTGGTGGGAGGAGAGGATTCGGCCAACCGCCTTTTTTTTCTCAACAGGACCAGGAAAATAAAATCAAAAAGATTGCATTCAAAATTAAAACGCCTGATGCCAGGCACCGAGTTTTTGGAAGATTTTTCATGGGGAGGGACTTTTGGATCGACCAAAGATGGACTGCCTTATGTTGGACTATCGCCCGAATATAAAAACGCGGTTTTTGTACTGGCTTACGGTGGCAACGGCATCACTTTTTCGGCACAGGCAATGCAAATTGTTACCGAGCTGCTGGATGGAAAAGAAAATGATCTTGCGAAACTATACAGATTTGGCAGGTAGATTAAAAATGAACTCTGTTTAAGGTGAATCTAAAACCCCTGCAAGTCAAATGAATCGCTGTCTATCATGGTAACCCATTTGCCCATTTTTTTCTGAATGATCTTAAAATGGTGTTGGTCTTCGGGGCAGATCAACGAAATGGCTTCGCCCGGCGTTTCGGCCCTTCCGGTTCTGCCAATGCGGTGAATATAATCTTTGGGCGACCTTGGTAATTCGTAATTAATAACGTGTGGTAAGAATTTAATGTCAATACCTCTTGCCATCAGGTCGGTTGCTACCAAAGCGCGCAGTTTACCGGTTTTGAATTTTTCGAGCGCTTCCTGGCGTGCGCCCTGGCTTTTTTTGCTATGGATGGCTGAAGCTTTGATGCCATTGATCCTGAGTTTATCTGCGACTTTATCTGCTTCAAACACCGAAGCGGTGAAGATCAAAACCTGCTGCATTCCTTTTTGTTTTATCAGGTAACGCAACAAGGGTCCTTTTTTTTCCTGTGTAACAAAATAACCCAGTTGTGAAATGAGATCAAGGTTGTTTTCTTCTGCCGTTACTTTAATAATGGCGGGATCATGGAGCAGAATTGCATTGATGTTGTTTATTTCTTCGTTTAAAGTAGCCGAGAATAAAAGGTTCTGTCTTTTAACCGGAAGCAGTTTAAATATCCGGTTCATTTCCTCTTCGAAGCCCATGCTCAGCATTTTATCTGCTTCATCGAGTACCAGTATCTTTACTTCCGATAGGTGAACTGCCTTTGCCTCTATCAGTTCGAGCAGTCTCCCCGGCGTGGCCACCAGGATATCGGTGCCCTGAAGTTTGATCATTTGCGGGTTAATGGAAACGCCGCCATAAACTGCCAAAGTTTTTATCCTTTCGGGCAAATCTCTTGTAAAAAGTTGAAAGACTTCGTTTACCTGTATGGCCAGTTCCCTGGTGGGCACCAGCACAAGCGCCGAAACATGTCGGTTTTTCGCAGCCGGCAGTATTTGCAGTCGTTGAAGGATAGGCAATACAAAACCGGCGGTCTTACCTGAGCCTGTTGGCGCGATCCCTAAAATGTCTTTTCCTTTTAAAATGACCGGAATCGCTTCGGTTTGAATGGGATAAGCTTCTTCAAATTTATGCTCGCTGAGCGTTTTTAATAAATGAGTTGATAAACCAAGTGACTGGAAAGACATAATTGTTGTGGTTACTTTTAAATGTAACGTAAACAAAGATACGTTTTAATAAAATTCTGATGATTTTATTTTTGTCTGTGAGCTAAGTGGGGCCATGCCGCGATGCCACAGCGGGAATCGCGGTTTCCCCGGCCGGCAGATTATTTTTTCAAAGATGGAAGTAAAGCGTCGAGATTCTCCATGGCCATGCCCAAACCCTCTTTGAAGCCCATTTGTATGGTGGTTTCGAGTTGCGCCAGGTCATCATAGCTGATAAAAAGTTGCACCTGCGTTTGTTTTCCTTTTTCAGAAAATGTTGCCTGCCATTTGGATTGCGGAAGGTCTTTGTTAATCTTCCCTTCGGCGTCGGCAAAGGCATCCAGACCTGTGAATTTTTTTTTCGGCACAATGTCCTGGTAGTTTGCAACTGCCCAGTGTTCTTCGCCGTTCGGGCCAACCATGGCGTAATGCCAGTGCCCGCCATTTCTGAAATCCATCGTTTTCGTTTTTGCTTTCCACGGTTTAGGTGCCCACCATTGGTCCAATATTTCACTTTTGGTGTAAGCGTCCCAAACCAAACCAACTTCAGCGTCAAATTCCCTTTTTACGGTGATAGTGTTGTTTTTCTTGTCTACAGAAAAATCAAGCGTGAGATTCATTTTCATTTTTTTTTGTTTTTAATTGTTAATAAAATATCGTCGAGTTGGTTAAACCTGGTTTCCCAGATCTTCCAGAATTGTTCGAGCCATTTGTCGATTTCTTTCATTTTGTTGATGTTCAGTTGGTAATAAATTTCGCGGCCATTGTGTTCCTGTTTAACAAGATGGCATTCGGTAAGAATACGCAGGTGTTTGGATACTGCCTGCCTGCTTGATTCAAAATGTTCGGCAATGGCATTGGGCGTCATGGCGTTCACAGCGATCAGCAGGATAATGGCCCGCCTGGTTGGGTCTGCTATGGCCTGGAAAACATC
>ENA-UOWO01004062-UOWO01004062.1-activated-sludge-metagenome-genome-assembly--contig:-NODE-4062-length-16420-cov-5.352337_pt1 | contig 16420 bp, 16 predicted proteins | sample MGYA00238148_ERZ761564 | MGnify/ENA primary metagenome ERZ761564 (study PRJEB28885, sample SAMN05720194) | activated sludge metagenome | isolation source: Anaerobic digester | place: USA...
TCCATAGCTGGTTGGAATACGCTGTCAGGAAGTACGTCTAGTTTTTCGTAAGACCCACTGATTCCGGCAAATTTTTCCACATAAGCATACCAAGGTTCAAGGTCTTTATACCTCAAAGGCCAATCAATACCTACGCCTTCCTCCAAGTTTGCAGTGAAGTCTCTTTCATTCCATCGATAGGACTGTTTGCCCCACATCAAAGACCTACCACCCGTGTGATATCCACGGATCCAGTCAAATCTACGAGTTTCCTCATAGGGGTGATCCACATCTTTTTCAAATAAATGTCTGATTTCCTCATTGGCGGTATAACCTGTTCTTGTTCCAGCCCAGTATTCTTCTTTTACTGCAGCTGTAGGCTTACCTCTATGCTCAAACTCCCATGAATCCATGGAAGCGGTTGTATATCCTGTGACGTGTTTGATCTCTCTACCACGTTCTATCATTGCTACTTTGAGCCCTTTTTCTGTTAATTCTTTTGCTGCCCAACCTCCAGATAACCCTGAACCAACTACAATGGCATCATAAGTTACCTCATCTTTTCCTTTACTTTGAAAATACATCGCTTGTTAATTTATATTTTGTGAAGAGGATTGGTTAAATGGCGTATGCTTTTTGGTCTGGTTTCAAATCAATGCAAGCATCATATCTACCTGGAATTGGAACATAATCCAATGCTTTAGTAGAGCCTGCTTCAGAGGTGAAATATCCAAAAAGGGTAAGTTCCTTGAGTATGTTGAAGAAAGGTGTAGGTACCTCAGCCACATCTTTTGCACTTTGGTTTTCCTTTACTGTACCGGTTTCTGAATCCACTACCTTTGCTTCCTGCTTGGCTGCATTTGCTTTAGCTTCGTCCTTTGCCATGGTACTCAACAATTTCATGACTTGATTTTTCTGGTCAGCTGTCAGGCTCACAAATTCACCGCCCAATTTTTTAGCTTCTTCACTTGCGGTTTTTAATCCCTGCTGGAAGTGAGCTTGCTGGATCGGCGAATAACAATCTTTGAGCATCAGTTCGATGAAAGGCCCAACACCTGCTTCCTTAGCACCCGGAGTATTTGTTTTTGGAATGATGACTTCTGCCAGCTCGGCAAGTAAATTTTGATCACTGCTGGAAAGCGAAAAAACTTCACTAGCAGTAGATGTGGATGTGGCTGCAGGTTTACAGCCCTCTAATACGGCAAAAACTGTCGGTGCAGAGACTACTCCCCCCATCAGCCAAGCCACTTTCTGTAAAGCGTCTCTCCTGTTCAATTTTTAACGATTTATGATTTCAAGAATATTGACAATGGTAAAATGAGATTTTTCAACCCTGATAGCCTCCTTACCTTAGTGTCAGTTTAACAATTTTGTAAATGTATCAGAAGATGCTGAAAAAGTCAAATGAAAACGAAATTTAATCTAGAAAATTGTTTTTTTGTAATACTGGTGAAGTGAGTTCATAAAGTTTGAAAGTTTGTCAAGTTCATAAAGTAGAAAGTTCATAAAGTAGAAAGTTTGTAAAGTGGAAAGTATTATGACTGGGTATTTGTAAAACTGCAGAACTGCTAAATTGCTGAATTGCTTAACTGCTGAATTGCGAAATTGCTGAATTGCCAAATTGCCTATTGCTGGCGAAGCCAATTGCCCATTGCCCATTGCTGGCGCAGCCAATTGCTCATTGCCCATTGCTGGCGCAGCCAATTGCCCATTGCCCATTGCTCACTCCCCAGGCAACTGCACCGATTGCCACTTTTCTCCCTTATTAAAAATAAAAATTCTACCGGGTACACTATCCTTGACTGTTACTTCAAAAGACAAATCACCGGTAACAACTTTGTACCGGTCAGATTCACTTCCATTCAATCCAGCGCCTTTTCGCCAAAACCAAGAGCCCCAACTAGCAATGTTTACCTTGATAGACTTGGGCGAAGTGATCTGTACGCCGACGCTGTCAATTGGTGAAGTGAGGTTGATTTCTGAGATATTGGTCATCTTTCCAGTGTAACTTCCTTTGCCAAGCCAGTCCAAACTTTCGTTGAATGTAACCCCGTCATTTCCATAATCGCGGAATAAATAGGCGCCATTCAAATTTTCTGGGACACACAAAAGTACCACTTCTTTATAGTCATAATAATCAAAGTCTTGGCACAAACGCTCGACAATAGTACCCGCATCTCGGGTAGTGCTGATCATCTTACTCAAGAAAAATGCATTCACCACCAAAAAGAAAATCCAAACATAAGCGTATGATTTTTTGAATGCAATGAAGAATAAGGTCGTGACGAATAAATACATATGCGGCGCTGCAAAGTAAGAATAGCGGTCATTTTCGTACCAGCCGATCCATACAAAAAACAAATTCAAAATGGGTAAAAGACCAAAAACAAAAGCGGCCATGGAAGCAATCAATACTTGTTTTAATCTTTTGTATTTTGTAGTGCGGTATAACATTGCAACTAAAAGACCAATTGCAAAAAGAAAAGCCAAACTTTTCCATAACTCAGACAAGATATTGTACCAACTTTCTTTGTAAGTAAACTTCCAAAAATGGCTTAGTAACAATATTTTGGAAACGTATTTGGCGAAGGTTGTTATCAAAAGCGTGGGCGAGAATTTGAGATGTTGCTCAGCGCCATAATGACCAATCCAAGTACCGATGGACAACTTTGTAAGGATAAAATAAGCGACCAAGAGTACCACATAAATCGGAACCAAACGATACCAATATCCTGCAAGTTGTTTCACATCTCCGCTTGCCCAAACTACAAGTGACAGATATATTAAAAAAATTGCAGGAGCAACCAAAGCCAGCTCTATCGTAAAAAGAGCAAGGATAAAAAACAAGAAGTGCAGATATAAAAATGGTTTTTTCTTTGTCAAATGATATCGGGTGAGGAAGTTGATGCCAAAGAAAACCAAAGCTGTACACAACAAGTAATGAAAGCAGGCATCCCAGGTGATGGGTTCAATGGCGTACGGTGAAAGTGCTGTGAAAATACCGGTAAATAGGGCTATTAATCCAGCGTGTTCGGGGTTAACAGTCTCTACTATCAATCGGAAAGTGCGGTATACCAAATAACAAACAGAAGCGTGGGTCAAAATAAAAATCGTGCCCATCACTGCAACATTTTTGCCGATCAATTTGAATAAAATAAAGTTGATCAGGTGGAAAAACTGATGCATGCCCGGATATCCAAAACAATTCCACACATCGCTGAAACTACTATCGCGATACCGATTGAGCCAACCCAGATAATCTGTGACATAACCATAATCTTTTGTGCTTTGGAATGTCAGAAAACAGACCAGTAAAAAGACAGGGTAAATCAAAAGTCGTAGTTGCATAAGATAGAATCCAGACAAAGGCAAATATATAGTGAATCTTGGCCATCTGGTTATTTGCTTGAGAGAAATTCCATTTTGATTTTGTTCGGGAAGGTTCAATAGCAGACCATTGAAGCAACAATATTTGGAAAATTCAAAGAAACTGATCGACCTACTAACCAATAACATTAAAATGCACGAACGAAGTAACCACGTAAAAGCTATTGTTCTTTTTTAATGTTTGACGAGAAACTAATAAAATACTAAAGCCCGTATATTTACCCCATTATCCAAAAGATAAAACAACATTATAAACACATGTTACAAATCCCTGGCCTCTTTATCATGGAAACACCCAATCGCGGAAAGGGTGTATTTGCTGGATTGCCCATTTCTGAAGGTGACAGCATAGAAGTATGCCACATCGTCAAGATTGCCAAAGCAGAAATTCCGATTATCCACAAAACAAGTCTTCATGATTATTATTTTTTGTGGGGTGAAGATTTGGAGGAAGCAGCCTTGGCACTTGGTTTTGGTTCATTGTACAACCATCAGTTATTTCCCAACGCCAACTTTTTCCTCGATCTTGAGAATGAAACGATAGACATTGTGGCCATCCGAGACATTGAGCCGGGTGAAGAAATTACGATCAATTATCATGGGGAGCCTGGAGATGAGGGCGAGGTTTGGTTTGAGGTTGGGTGAGATAATTACCAGATTGGAGCGTTTTTAAAAGATAGAAATAAAAAATTTATCGCATTCATTCAAAAACTAGCGGCAAAATATGGCAAAAAATAAAACCATTCATGTAAAAGGCACTGAAATTACAATTTTTCTAAATGAACAGTCAGAATATATTTCACTTACTGACATTGCCAGATACAAGGATATTGAAAGAACTGAAACCATTATCCAAAATTGGATTAGGAACCGGAACACAATAGAGTTGCTTGGTTTCTGGGAGCAATTATATAATCCCGATTTTAAACACATCGAATTCGATGTGTTTAAAAAACAAGCGGGCTTAAACAGTTTTACGCTCAACCCTAAACAATGGATTGAGAAGACCAATGCTATTGGCATTATTTCTAAGGCGGGCAGATATGGCGGAACTTTTGCACATAAGGATATTGCTTTTGAATTTGCTTCTTGGATTTCCATTGAATTCAAATTGTATATCATCAAAGAATTTCAACGTCTCAAAGAAGATGAAAACAACAGACTACAGCTCAATTGGAACTTGCAGCGCACCCTTGCCAAAGTGAATTATCGCATTCATACAGATGCAATAAAGGATATGATCATCCCAAAATTGCTGGAACAAAAAGACATCAATTTAGTGTATGCCAACGAAGCCGACTTATTGAATGTGGCGATGTTTGGTAAAACTGCACAACAATGGAGAGATGAAAATCCTTATGCAAAAGGAAATATAAGAGACGAAGCTACTATTGAGCAATTAGTAGTGCTCTCCAACATGGAAAGTATCAATGCAGTGCTCATTCACAATGGATTAGGTCAGTCCGAAAGACTTTTGCAACTCAACAAAATGGCTATTTCACAAATGAAATCATTGGTACAAAACTCGACGATTAAGAAATTAAAATAAAATTTTTAGACCGATCGTAAAACAAAAGTAAACGATCTCGTTGCATTTCCTTTATTACAAATTTTCTGAAGCCAATCTTAAGAAACGGTTAAGCTGATATAAATCAATGCGACATCATCTTTGCAAAAATTACAAATATGATTTCTGCAACCCATTTACATGCAATGGTTGTCCATTTTCCAATTGCTTTATTAATTGTTGGCTTTTGTTTTGAGGTAGTGAGCTTGTTCTTTAAAAAGGAATTCCTCCAAAAAAATGCCTTCTTCCTACTTTTATTAGGCACGTTTGGAGCCATTGCAGCATATCTTGCGGGTAATACTGCCGGAGCAGGCTTAGAAGAAGGTTCTTTATACACTGCAATGGCATTGCATGAACAGTCAGCAACCATTTCTTTGTTGTTTGCAATGATTGCAACTTTGGTTTATTCAACCATCTTTTACTTTAAATTTCATAAGCGTTGGCTCAAAGTCATCGCTGTTTTGCTTTTTGCGGGAGTAATTGGCAGCATTAGCAGAACTGGATATTTAGGAGGTCAATTGGTATTTAAACATGGGGCAGGTGTAGAACTTGCATTACCTGATTTCTCAAATCCTGTTGAGAAATGAGAAAAAGTATTAAAAGTTATTTATCTTAACATTATGAGAATTTTTATAGCGGAAGACGAAACAGCAATAGCCAGTTTTTTAAAAGAAGGACTGGAAGAAGAAGGTTTTGCTGTGGATGTTGCAATGAATGGCAGAGAAGCACTAGAATTGGCCATGACCAATTTGAATGAGTATGACATCATCTTGCTGGATTGGATGATGCCTGGTATGAGTGGTATAGAAATATGTAGAGCTATTCGTAAAGAAAACAAAACTATCCCGATTATTTTTTTAACTGCAAAAGATAGCGTGGATGATACCGTTTTTGGATTGGAAGTTGGTGCCAATGATTATTTAAAAAAGCCCTTTGCTTTTGAAGAATTAGTAGCTCGCATTAGAGTTTTGTTGCGTAATAAAACTGGTGAACTCAATATTTTTGAAACAGAAAATATAGTATTAAATACCGAAGCCCACCTGGTCACAAAAAATGGACAGCCCATAGAACTTACTCAGAAGGAATTTGCATTGTTAGAGTACTTACTTCGCAATAAGGGAAAGGTTTGCAGACGTTCGAGAATCATAGAAAAAATATGGGATATTCATTTCGACAAAGACACTTCAGTGATTGATGTTTTCATCAATGCCTTGCGAAGAAAATTGGATACCAAAGACAACGAATCATTCATTCAAACCATCCGTGGCGTAGGTTACCGGGTAAATGATCATTGATGAAACTAAGTTTTAAAAAACGTATTGCACTTTTTAATACTTTGGCGGTTGCTTTAACTACAGCTATTGTTTTCATTATTATTTATGCAGTCGTGCATATAAGTTCATACCGCCATCTTGATAGTGATATTTTACTGGAAAAAGAAGAAATATTAAGTACTCTTTACTGGAGAGGTGATAGTATCATAACCAACAAAATGCTTGAGTGGGAAGTGGTTGAGCATGAAAAAGTAGAAGTCAATCCTACTTTTATTCAAATTGTAGACAACAGAGACAGAATGATATTCAAATCTGCAAATCTCCAATCAAACCTTTTTTTATTTAATCCCAAAATTAAAAAAGAATATTTTTACAATACCGAAATAGATAATCAAAGACTTCGGCTTGGTCAATTTCCTGTAATAAATGACCAAGGAATAATAATTGGTCAAATGACTATAGGTGTATCTCAACAGGAATCTTACTATGTGATAAATAATCTACTTATTACACTCTGTATCGCATTCCCAATTTTAATACTAACCCTTTATTTGGTAATTTACTTTGCCGCCTCCAAAGCCATCGCACCTGTTCAGCAGTTAATCACTACCGCTGCTGGAATTAATGATTCTAATATAGATACACGATTGCCATTACCCGAAAATGAAGATGAATTATACCAGTTAACAAGTACCATTAATGAATTGCTAAGCAGAATAGGCAGTAGTATGCAGCAGCAAAAACAATTCACGGCCGATGCTTCACACGAAATAAGGACACCGCTTGCCGCGATCCGAGGCACACTTGAGGTTTTACTCCGTAAAAAAAGAGAGCCAGAACATTATGAGGAAAAAATAAAAGATGTAATTGCACAAACTGATAGACTCAATCAATTACTTGACCAATTGTTACAGCTTGCCCGACTGGAATCAAGCTCAATTAAAAAAGAAACAATTAATTTGAGTAAATTAATAAAAGATTCGGAATTAAAATTTGACAAACAATTAATGGAGAAAGCAATGCGGGTCAAGTCTTCAATAGCTGAAACTGTTACTGTTCATGCCGATGCTTTTTTCTTTTCTGTAATCATTGACAATCTCTTGAGTAATGCCATAAAATATGGAAAGCCTAATGGAGATATTAATTTTAGTTGGGAATTTGATACTAAAACCTTCTCTATCACAAATGATGGCCCTGAAATTACGCCACAACAAATACAATTTTTATTTAATCGGTTTTATCGCACTGATGATTCAAGAAGTTCGATAGTTCCTGGAAGTGGTTTAGGGCTTTCCATTGTCAAAAAACTGGTAGACTTACAAGACATTGTAATCGATGTGAGTAACAAATCTAACAGAACTACATTTTCACTTCAATTTCCATCATAATCTTTAGCGTATCTTAAGAATGCCCAAAGGCTAATCAAAGAGTAGTAATAGCACTTTTGTTTTATAAATTATTTAAAACAAATAAAACAAAAATTAAAAATGAAAAAGCTATTAATGATCCCGATTATGGTATTTACTCTTGGGGGTTTTTGGTTGACTTCTTGTCAAAATGCCAATACAGATGCAGCAATGAAAGCCCCTGTGCAAAGCAATGAAGGAATCGCCGCTCAAAACACATCTCAAGAAAGTAATGGTGTGGAAGGAATGGAAAACGAAGAGGTGGAAATTGAAAAAACTTCCATTACAGAACCAGCTATTTCGGCTGCAAATAAAAGTGCAACCTCGAAAACTACAGATAATATGCAGAATGCCTTCAAAGGTGAAACAAATGCAAGTGCAAAGTATGCAGCATATTCCAAAAAAGCTGAACGGGAAGGATACCACCAAATTGCATTGCTTTTTAAAGCTGCTTCTACTTCAGAAAATATTCATGCCAATAATCATAAAGCAGTTTTGCAGGAATCAGGTCTTACCGTTCCAGTGATTAAACCAGCATTTACTGTTAACACCACAGAAGTCAATCTACAGGATGCGATTGGAGGTGAATCGTATGAAATAACAACCATGTATCCGGACTTTATAACCGTTGCTAATACTGCTGGAAATCAATTGGCCATGATCAGTTTAAATTATGCTTATAAGACAGAGAAAAAGCATAAAGTATTCTATGAGGCAGCATTAATGGCTTTGCAAAACAACGATGTGAAATCCAAACCAACGGTATTTTTGTATGTCCTACTTGTGGTAATACTTATGAAACAAAAGGGTCGGCACGTTGCGGAATTTCCATGACAAGCAACGAGAAATTTATAAAAATTACTTCACAACAAAATATATAATCATGAGCCAAGTACATTTGCATTTGCTGATCACACACCTTCCAATTTTCGGAAGCCTTATAGGAGCCCTCGTGTTAGGGTATGGCCTTTGGGTAAAGAGTAATCAAACCAAAAATGCTGCATTTTTTATCTATATTATTTCTGCGATTGGAGCGGGAATCGCATACTTGACAGGCGAAGGAGCAGAAGAAGCGGTAGAAAATATTCAAGGTGTATCAGAAAATATGATAGAACTCCACGAAGAGGCTGCTATGCTTGCTTTAATAAGTTTGATTGCCTTAGGAGTCATGTCATTGGTTGCTTTATTTGTCAGCCGCTATAAAACTTCGTTGATAAAGACTGTTTCCATTGCCGTGCTTTTATTGTCACTTATAAGTTTTGGACTCGTTGCAAGAACTGGCTATCTTGGGGGCCAAATAAGACATACAGAAATTGGCAACGTTGCTGTGCAGAGCAACGCAGGAGTGGAAAGTGGAGAAATGGATGATGACTAGTAATTTAGCTACTTTTTAAGACCGGTACTGATGCCATAAAATAAATCCTTCATTTGATTGAAGGATTTATTTTATTTTTATGATATAATGATTGAAAAAAGCTAGTGCTGCAAACTAATCTGAAAGCAGCATATAGATACTAGCTTTCTTTAATATTGCGTTTTTTGGCCAATGTTCTCATGTAAACAACCTAGATCTTTATGAAGATTAATTTTTATTAATGGATTAATTGGAAATTTATATTGCCTCAGAACATTCACTCCGAGAGATTTTGGTACAATTATAGTGGAAGAAAAGAAGCTTAGAATGGTATTGTATAATGACAAAACTTGAAAACAATTGGAGACAAAAGTCTCTAGAGAATTTGGAAAAGGTGTATTGGGGACATCCGCAATATGACAGTCATTTAGTAATTAGATCCCATGAAATTAGAAAGTTACCGTTATCTGAATTGAATAATGACGACATAGCAATGATGATCAGGCAGCAATTTAGCCTTGATTATCTTGTTCCTTTAGCTATTGAAAAATTAGAAGTAGACCCTTTGGCTTTTGGAGAATGCGGTACAGAAGGTGCAATCATGGAGGCCATTCTAAAGATTGATGCTGACTTTTGGATGATCAATGAAGGGTACTGGACGATTGTAAAAAGAATATTGGACAATTATGCTGAATGCTGGAGTTTTAAAAATCAAAATAAGTTTGAAATTGCGAATCCTAATGCAACAAAGTAAGTTTAAAACTTTATTTAACTTCACAAATCATGACAGAAAAGCAAATTGAGCGCATAAAATTAAAAATTGCCAGATATAAAAAAGCGCTTGCTGAAGACAAAAAATTCTGGGGCGGATATTACCATGATGGTCGCGGTATTCGATACGAAATTCCTGCAGAATATATAAAACTGAAAGACTATAAATCAGGTTTAAGATATTTAAGATGGTTTGATAGAACTTTTCCTGATGACGCTGGTTGGCCTACTTTTTTATTTGAATTAACTTTGATCTTATTCAAATGTGGCAAATTCAAGGAAGCTGAGGAAAAAGTCAACAGAACTTTTTTTTCAAACATTTATCTTTTTGATAAATTTCTGGAAAAAGAACCTTTGCATTTTGACAAAAGTGAAGGCGCAAACAGGGATTTTGAAATGATCGAAAAGTATTTTCCTTATTCAAAAAGGGAACCTGAATTGGAAGATTTTGCTATTTGGGTTGAAAAACTTTTGAACGAAAAAGCATTTTTAGACAAGGCAAATGAATTTTTAGAAATAGAATTCAAATTAAAAACAGAACCTTTTGGTGAGGAAAGGACTCAATTATTAAATAGACGTGCTATAATTGTATATGGTTACCTACCCACTTATGATGAAGAAGAATAGACGTGATATGGTACTCAAGGAGCAAATAAGTTTCTAAAAACCGAAAACCTGAAAACTGACCACTGACCACTGAAAACTGACAGCTGACCACTGAAAGCTGAATACAATCTTTTATCTTTAACAATTTTATTTCTGGAAAATTTTTGCTCGTGGCCCGAGACTCGATGCTCGAGGCAAAAGACCTTCACCCAACATAAATTGATATCATGATTAAAATACTATCCTTAATGATCGCCTCAATGGTCTTAATTTCTTGTCAAAAACAACCAAAGGAAAGTGATGTACTTTATAAATCTGATGCCTTTACATTATATAAAAACAAAGTTGTACAAGGAGACAATTTAGCAGAAGTTGTATCACCTACACACCTCAAATCAAATTATAGAAGTCCTGCAAGTACAACTTTTTCTAGCCTGATAAAATTCAAGTTTTCCATCAATGAAAAGGACAATGAACTCGCTCCTGGAGTAGATCATTGGGTGATTATTGACAAAAATCAAACGGAATCGGATTTAATCAAATTTGGTGAAATACCGCAACCAACGCCTGAGAATCCCGGGACTTATTTGTCTACTAATCATAAATATACTTTCAAAGTCGATATGTCTCCCGTTTTAGAACAGTTTGAAAAGCAAGGATATTACCAAGCCTACGATGGTTCTAAAGTGGCTAAGGCTGATTTTAAAGGCTTTTATGTCGCGGGAGGTTCTGAACCCTTGTCGTGGGACTTTGTAAATTTGGGAAATAAAGGTTTGAAATTAGAACCTACAAAAGAGGCTAATATTTATAGTTTGACCGTCACCTTCAATCCTTACAATGAAGCAGATGTGCAAGATATAGAATGGCAACTGTCTGAAGATATTTCTAGCCGTCCAAAATATAGCTCTGATCAACCAATAGTCGACGCCCTATTTAATTTATCATTGGAGGAAGCAATCCAAAATATTGAAGCAGATAGCACGCTGAGAACCGGTGCAAAATGGGGCGGAGTTTGGACACGAGATGTGAGTTATTCCATTTTATTGACTTTTGCCTACCACGAACCCGAAGTCGCAAAAATTAGCTTGCGAAAAAAAGTGAAACGGGGTAGAATCATTCAAGACACTGGTTCTGGTGGTGCTTGGCCTGTTTCTTCAGATAGGACTACTTGGTGTTTGGCTGCCTGGGAAATTTATAAAGCCACCGGCGATCAAGCTTGGTTAGACGAAGTTTATCCCATCATTAAGAATAGTTTGGAAGACGATTACAAGACTATTTATGATGCTAACATTGGTATGTATTCTGGAGAATCTTCGTTTTTGGATTGGCGAGAACAAACCTATCCCAAATGGATGGACAATCGGGATATTTATGGATCTCACAATTTGGGAACAAATGTGGTGCATTATCAGGCGCACCAGATTTTAGCTGAAATGGCAAAACTCAAAGGCGAAAATGGAAAAATCTACAACGATAGGGCTGAAACTATAAAAAAGTCCATCAACGAATATTTCTGGATGAAAGACAAAGGGTATTATGGGCAATATTTATTTGGCCGCTCAGATTTGATCTTGTCACCACGATATGAGGCATTGGGCGAAGCACTGGCGATTTTGTTTGACGTTGCAGACGATGAAAAAGCGGCTTCCATTATTTCAAAATCTCCCTTAACTACATTTGGTGTTACTTGTATTTATCCACAAATTCCAGGAATTCCGCCCTATCATAACAACGGCATTTGGCCATTCGTGCAATCTTATTGGAACTGGGCAGCTGCAAAAACGGGCAATGAGGAAGTTTTAAATCATGGTTTAGCCAGCGTTTACCGAGCTTCTGCTTTGTTTTTGACAAATTATGAAAACATGGTTGCTCAAACCGGCGACTTTTTGGGAACAGAAATCAATTCACATCGCATGTTGTGGAGCATGGCAGGCAATATGGCCATGGTTTACAGAATCTTTATGGGTTTGGAATTTCAAAATGATGGTTTGTATTTTAATCCCGTATGTCCAAAAGTTTATGGAGGCACCAAAAATTTATCCAATTACAAATATCGAAATGCCACTTTAAACATAACTGTCAAAGGACATGGCACTAAAATCAAAACGGTGACCATCAATGGCAAGCCATCAAAAGCTGCTTTTATACCAAAAGATGCCACAGGAAACCAAGAAATCATCATCGAATTGGCATATAATGAGTTTCCGAATGCTGGAATGAATATGATGGATAATCACTTTTCACCACCAACCGTTTTGGCAAAAAAAGATGGTGCTGTTTTAAACTGGCAACCCATTGAAGATGTAAAGGAGTATCGTATTTATAAAAATGGAAAATTGCTTCAAACAACAAATGAAACTCAATTAAATATACCAGAAGAAAATTACGCATCCTACATGGTATCTGCCGTTGATGCTTTAGGTTTTGAAGGATTTGCATGTGAACCAATGGTATTTGCAAAAAATGAAATCAAAATTGAAATAGAAAATATTGCTAGCCCATCCAAATTGCCTTATACTAATTTTTCGGGTAAAGGTTTTGTGGAAATTTCACTTTCAAAAAACAAAGAGATTACCATAAAAGTTGAAGTTGAAAAAGATGGCATGTATATTTTGGATTTCAAATATTCCAATGGCAATGGACCTTGGAATACCGATAATAAATGTGCGATTCGCAGTTTAACGGTCAATGATCAGTATGAAGGTGTGATGGTCTTTCCACAACGAGGACAAAATGAATGGTCAGACTGGGGGTATTCCAATGAACGGAAAGTGCATTTAAAATCAGGAACAAATATCGTAAAACTTCATTTTGAAGATTGGAATAATAATATGAATGTTGATGTAAATACGGCCATGTTGGATTATATGAGGCTAATAAAAATTTGATACAGCTGAATAGTTAATTTAAAATCCACCCTAGAAAGTTATTCAACACTAGGTAATGGCTATCTATTATCACCAATCAAAATCACAAACGTCAAAAATTACATTAACTTTGATAACTAAATTATCTAAAAATGGCCAAACAAGTTTTTCTAAATTTTGCAGTACAAGACGTTCAAAAATCAATGGACTTTTATACTGCCCTAGGTTTTACAAACAACCCCCAATTTTCTGATGATTCTGGAAAATGTATGGTGTGGAGTGATCACATTTATGTTATGTTACTCAATCATGAGAAGTTTGCTAGCTTTGCCACAAAGCCAATTGCAGACACCAAATCTAGTCTGGCAGGATTGTTTGCATTATCAGTTGAGAGCGCTGATGAAGTAAATTCTATCATGGAAAATGGACTAAAGGCAGGAGGTATAGAACCATGCGAAATTAGAGATTATGGTTTCATGCAGCAGCGAACCATTGAAGATTTTGATGGACACACTTGGGAAATTTTCTTTATGGATATGTCAAAAATGCCGACGTAAGCTCCTCAGTAAAAATAGAAATCGCTTAAGCCTGTTTTAAACAAATTACTTATTCACCTCAAATTCCACATGGATTAAACACAAAAGCAATATTTGGCTTTCAACAACAGATGAATAAAGACTTAATATTAAGAGAGAAATTAGCTTTACAACGGACAATACTTGCAAATCAGTCTACTTTGTTAGCTTTTCTGAGAACAGCCATGTATTTTTTGGTTGCGGGTATCAGTATCAATAATTTTACAACTATAAAATATGGAAATTATATTGAAATCGTTTTCATAGTCGTATCAGTCTCCCTTTTTATCATAGGCATCATCAATTACAATCGCCAAAAAAGAAAAATCATTGAAAGCGAAAAACACATAGGAGACTACAAAGTTGAATATGAAACAACAAAAGGTTAAGTAATAAATGAAAAAATTATTATGTCAAACATTGATTTAATCATTGAAGAAAGAGCAACAGAAATTGGTAATTTTTTGGTGGGAAGACTCCTCCCATTTCGTCAAAAGCGCATGGTAGGTCCGTTCATTTACATTGACCACATGGGGCCAGTAAAATTGAATGAACGCAATAATTTTGATATATTACCTCATCCACATATTGGTCTTTCTACGCTGACATTTTTATTTGAAGGAAGTATTATGCACCGTGATTCTATTGGCAGTGCCGTAGAAATAAAACCGGGAGCAGTGAATTTGATGACAGCAGGAAAGGGAATCGTACACAGTGAACGAAGCCCGGAACACCTTCGTGATTCTGAGACATACTTACATGGTTTGCAAATTTGGATTGCACTGTCTAAACAACTGGAGCAAATGAATCCTGAATTTTTTCATACTTCTGCTGATGAAATTCCAACATGGGAACAAGATGATGTCCAGTTTAAATTAATTGCTGGAGAAGCATTCGGTCGCAAATCTGCAGTCCCGGTTTATAGTAAACTTTACATGATTGAGATAAAAAATAAAACGGAAAGGCAACTGGCGATTGGTAAGCATTTATATGGTGAATCAGGTCTTTACATTCTATCTGGTGGCGTAGAAAGCGATGGAAATATTTACGAATCCAAACAAATGTTGGTGACCAAGGATAGTCAATTATGCGCATTTACCATACAGGCAGACTCAACGATTTATATTTTTGGAGGTGAACCTTTTGCCGAAGAACGTTTTATTGATTGGAATTTTGTGGCGACAAATAAAGTTTTAATTGATGAGGCTAAACAAAGGTGGAAGGACCAAAAATTTGAAAAAGTAATAGGTGACGAGTCGGAATTTATACCTTATCCAAGCTTTCCTAAAAAATAAATTTCACCTTGAAGATATGCCAGAATTATTGGATATTCTAAACCTATAATTTGTAATTCATAATAAAGAGTTCGTAATAATAAATGGTAAATAATTTGCAAATAGATTTTACAATACTCTTAGACCTGATGGGCACATTTGCATTTGCAATAAGTGGAATAAGATTGGCCTCAGGTAAACATATTGATTGGTTTGGTGCGTACATCATTGGTTTGGTAACTGCAATTGGTGGCGGCACTTTGAGGGATTTATTGCTGGATGTCACTCCTTTTTGGATATTGGATGGCAAATACTTTCTTACTACAGCGGTGGCACTATTAGCAACATTGTTATTTAAAGAGAAATTATTTAAATGGGGAAGTACATTGTTTTTATTTGACACGATAGGTCTTGGTTTTGTCACCGTAGTTGGTATTACAAAAAGTATAGATGCCGGACTTCCATTTTGGGTTTGTATCATCATGGGAACTATTACAGGTTCGGTGGGTGGTGTTGTAAGAGACATTATTTTGAATGAAGTTCCTTTGCTTTTACAAAAAGATATTTACGCACTTGCCTGCGTTGCAGGAGGAGGTGTTTATTTTATTTCTAAATACCTTAACTTCCCATCTGGAGTTACAGAAATTATTGCTGTTACAACAGTGATTGTTTTCAGGTTGGTGGCAGTGAAGTTTCATATTCATTTACCTCAATTGCAACCTATAAGCGATAAATTGAATGATGAGTGATTATTTGAAGTTGATGAAGTCATCGATTTAAGAATTTCCAGACTATAATAAACAGATATCTCATTAAACTTCTAATCTATCTAAAATTAAATTATTTATTTTAACGTATTTTTTGAAGTACAAAATTTGATGAAAGTAATCATCATTCATAAAAGAATAATTGCTCAACCAATTTCAGAAATTGGATTATTGCTCAATACATTGGCAACAGATAATGACCAAATTTTAGCTACTGATAAATGGCCAAGGATGAAATTGGATAATGGTTTGCACATAGGATCAAAAGGAGGGCACGGTCCAATTAAATATTTCGTTACCGATTATCAAATCAATAAATCCATTACATTTCAATTTGATATGACAGGATTTGACGGTTTCCACAAGTTTGAATTAACGGAGGTGGAAGCTGATAAAACAGAACTTTTTCACGTAATTGATATGAGCACTAGTGGTTTCGCAACCCTAAAATGGATGCTAGTTATCCGTTGGTTGCATGACGCATTCATTGAAGATGCTTTTGATAAAGTTGAAAATTATTTTACACAGGAAAAAAAACTGAGTGAATGGAATCTGTGGGTAATAATTTTACGAAAAGTTATGAAACGAAAGGG
>ENA-UOWO01004063-UOWO01004063.1-activated-sludge-metagenome-genome-assembly--contig:-NODE-4063-length-16415-cov-5.489364_pt1 | contig 16415 bp, 16 predicted proteins | sample MGYA00238148_ERZ761564 | MGnify/ENA primary metagenome ERZ761564 (study PRJEB28885, sample SAMN05720194) | activated sludge metagenome | isolation source: Anaerobic digester | place: USA...
TTTTGGAAATGCTCACTATTATTATAAATTTTCTTCTACCAGCTAAATAATTACATATTTCCGTCATAATCAGTTACAGTCGGTATTCCTGAACACGGACAACTGATATAGATTTTATAATTTTCATTATTTTCGGGCTTTATAACAATTGTGTTAGAGTGATAGTTTAATTTTTTTGCAGTAATTTTAATAGTGTCTCCAAGATTATAAGTAAACTCTGATTTAATGCTTTTAAAAGAAATCAAAACATCATTTTCTTGTGCATTTGTATTAATTAGACCTGTTGCGGAATATCCGTCTCCAACAGTTTTTATCGAATAAACATCGTTCTCTGTAGTAAGTTTTAAAATGCACAAACCTGAATATCCATGCTGAAATTCAAATGCATTTACTCCTGAATTCAATTGACTATTTGCCGAGTATAACAACTGTCCCTTAATATCAAACAATTCTACATTAAGACTATTTGGATTATTTGAAGTAATATTAAAAGAACAAAATCCAATTTCATTTGCGATTACTCTAAAACATGGATTAGATACATTACTTTGAGATATAGAATTTACTTCGGCTCCTTGACTTAAATTAATTTCATAGTTAGTATGCTCTACAGGTAGATCATACAGATTAGCAATTGAGCCATTATTTAAATTCTCTATAATAATTGTATCCAGTTCTACAGGCGTGTTTTCATGCTTTGCCTGAACGTAAATTATAACATCCTGAGAATATGCGATTTGCCAAAGACAAATGAATAATATTACTAGTATCTTTTTCAAAACTCTTTTGTGTTTTAATTTGTTCTTAAACCAATTTTAATCCTTTATACACCTGACAGAGTAACCATGAGATGGATTTTGACAGCCTCTTGAAGATTTGGTTGAATTTAAAATGAATGCCCTTAACGCTCCTCCTCCACAATTAGCAGTCGCTGTCCAAAAAATGCTCCGAGTATTCAAGTCCGAAAAGTCATAAGAACTGTTCAAATATGAATATGTCTTTTGCCCACATGGTATTATACTAAAGCCATACATATTAGTATTTAAAATTGAATCTTGCCAGATCATAAATGATTTTAGTTTTATTCCCACATCAACACCTCTTTCTCCATTGAAATCAGGTAATGATATTGAATCATCAACGTACATTTCTAATTCGAGCCATTCTTCATCACTTGGAACATGCCAACCATCAGGGCAAATTCCTTTGCGAACTCCCGATTCTAAGTCGTAATTATCTGTTACATATCCGTTTATTGTAGCAGCCCAAGTGTATAGTTTGCCGCAAATCAAGGCATTTGCAGGGTTATCTGCGTAGTTAAAATAATACTTAAATTGTGTCGCTTGACCAGCACCATCAGGGACACCAGTTCCATCCAAGATTTCAGTCCCATCTGCATAATGTGTTGTATTCATATTTTCTTTCATCCAGCATTGGTTACCAATTTGAACAGTATTATAAATATTTCCGTCATAATCAGTTACAGTCGGTATTCCTGAACACGGACAACTGATATAGATTTTATAATTTTCATTATTTTCGGGCTTTATAACAATTGTGTTAGAGTGATAGTTTAATTTTTTTGCAGTAATTTTAATAGTGTCTCCAAGATTATAAGTAAACTCTGATTTAATGCTTTTAAAAGAAATCAAAACATCATTTTCTTGTGCATTTGTATTAATTAGACCTGTTGCGGAATATCCGTCTCCAACAGTTTTTATCGAATAAACATCGTTCTCTGTAGTAAGTTTTAAAATGCACAAACCTGAATATCCATGCTGAAATTCAAATGCATTTACTCCTGAATTCAATTGACTATTTGCCGAGTATAACAACTGTCCCTTAATATCAAACAATTCTACATTAAGACTATTTGGATTATTTGAAGTAATATTAAAAGAACAAAATCCAATTTCATTTGCGATTACTCTAAAACATGGATTAGATACATTACTTTGAGATATAGAATTTACTTCGGCTCCTTGACTTAAATTAATTTCATAGTTAGTATGCTCTACAGGTAGATCATACAGATTAGCAATTGAGCCATTATTTAAATTCTCTATAATAATTGTATCCAGTTCTACAGGCGTGTTTTCATGCTTTGCCTGAACGTAAATTATAACATCCTGAGAATATGAAACAGTGTATATACTTATCAATAAAATGAATAATAGTTTTTTCATAATTATAAATTTTAAAGTAAGGAAAGCAAAAAGCTTTCCTTACAAAGTTAAACATTATTGAGTTAGAATCATACGCTTTGTATCAATTTCTTTTTTATTTACAACCAAAGAGTAGAGATACATGCCCGGTTCCAATTCGAAAGCACTAATCTCAATACTTCCTTTTATAGAATTCAGCGGATATGTTTTTAATAGCTTACCATTCAAATCAAAAACATATATGTTTGCATCTGAGAATGCTTTTTCTCCAATTTCATATTCTATTATTGTTTTTTCATTAAAAGGATTGGGAGAATTTTGATACAATACAGACGACCCGTTTTTGGTTTGATTTATTTCTGTATCGGTGCTTTTACTTCGAATATTATCATTAAACTCACAGCAGTTTTGAATATATTGCTCTAGTTCATTGATCTTTAACTGTTGTTCTTTAAAGGCTTCTATCAACAAAGCAACAAGATTGGCGTAGGCAATGGCTTTTTTACCATCTTCTTGAGTCCTAACAACCTCAGGCACAACTTGTTCAACATCTTGAGCGATTAACCCCATTTGCTTTCTGTCACGTTCAGAGATTAATGCACTAACAGCACTCGGATCAACATTCTCATTACTATATAAATCTTCTTCGGATTCTGAATTTGTTATATAAGTATGTGTATTGCCGTATTTGTCTGTAAAAACCAAAGTGTCATGAGTAGTTTCGTTTATAAAATCATAATATACACCCTGTAAACTCATTATCTTATCAGTTGCGCTTGTAATTTGAGTAATATTAGTTTTAAATAACTCATCAGATGATTGATATAAAACTCGACATAATACGTCCCCATTACCTCTAACTTGATAAGTCTCAGTATCATTATACCTAACACCCCAGCATTTAGTTAATGATAATGGTGAATAGACTCTGTTTATATTTGCATAATCATAGTATTCTGCGGGATAATATTCAATCCGACCTGTTGGGAAGATTTGTACTCCACCTGTTTTTGATAAACTTGCAATACTTACATGATTGTCATCGTGTATTTTTATTTGTGCATTTATTGATTTTGAATAAACTAACACTGTGCTTACTAATAATATTATAATATACTTTTTCATAATTTTAAAATTTAATAATTAAACAAATCTGTTGTTGCAATATTTCTGGCTACAAATGTTGTGTTGCCCGCAACTGTAAATCCTTTGTCCAAGATTATACCGTCAGTAGCCCAAATAGTGATATTTTCCCCACTAGGTATATTTGCTGTTTTCCCTGTCCCCCCCAATCTGATGTTTTTATGCACTTTGAACATATTAGGATCACTAATGCTAAAACTTGTGGGCCAATATTCATAATTGAATCCTTCAACTAGTTTATATGAACGTATGTAATCAATAACAAAGCCCTGACTTAAATCAGGATATTGCGAAATAAGACTATTTACTCCAAGAGTAATTTGCATTTTTTGTTCTATGGCATTTAAAAAATGTGTACAAGTAAAATCACTTTTTACATTATAGGGTACTTCACTTTCTTCTGCAAATTTCACAGATTTTGTAAGATTTCCATTTACATAAAAGTGCATTTCTTCAGGTAGCCATTCAACTGCAAAAATAATATCCTGATTTAAAAAGGAATTTGTGAAATAAATGTTTTGAGTTAAACTAGATTTTGTTGAAGGATCGTGCAAATTATGATGTATATTTTGCATAAGTGTTTTTGAAACGTCGTAACCCATACCTGGAACGTACAATTCAAACACATCAATTTCATCATATCTATAACCTTCATAAGGAGGATGGTAGTCTCCAACAAAATCATATAGCCAAAAACAAGGACTGAGGGCGATATTTGCTGGTAACTTACATTTTATCTCAATATACCCATAACGTATAGGATTATTAGAATAGACATAGCCGCTACTATAGTCGTAATCTTTGGTTCCATCCCAATGTGTACAAGAAATTGGTGAAGCTAAATGCCTTGCTTTCAAATATAGCTTTCCTCCAGAAACATAGACATTCTGATAATAACTGGAATAATAGGCTTCATCGGCAGCATATGCGAAGCACTGATCATTGACTTTTGACCATTTTGTATTATCAAAACTGTTGAACTCATCAGTAAAAGGAGCATAAGTAACCCAACCCGTAGTAATTGGGATATAGTTAGTTGGAACAGCTCCAAAATCTTTTTCTTTGAGCCGCCACCCATATTCTCCTTCGCAAAAAACCTGCGAAAATACAATAGTGTAAGAGAAAACAGCAAACAAAAAAAGTAAAATTGTTTTCATATTTTTATTAAATTTGCGAAGTATAAACTTCGGTTTAACTTTCGGGCAACACAGTTCTTTTAGAGTAGGCTGTGTTGCTCTTTTTAACTCTCTCTAAACTTTATTTGCTTATACACTTAAAAGCAAATAAAATCTTTTACTTAAATTAGGATTGTCTTACAAAGCTAATTCAATCACAAATAATTGATTTCTATCAATCTCACCTCCTTTCTTAAATTTGAAATATTCATTAAAATAAAATATTCGTTAAAACACTTTCTTTATCAATGCAAATTTTTCAAATAATTAAAGCATATAGGGTAGCAAACCTTCTACACTTTAATACGTTCGGGGATATTATAATTCCTCAACAACAAATATAATATAAAATTTAACATAATTTTACTAACCGAGATTTAAATTATACAAAAGGTAAAATAGGTGTTTAACTTAGGGGGGGGGGGGTAATACGTTGAATATCAGCATGTTAAACTAATTGTCGTAAATTGAGAAATTATACTAAGTGTTTAATAAATTATACATTAGGTTTTGAGCATATCGTTAGAATTTTAGGTTCTTCCACAAATTAGTGGGTTAAAATTTTGCTTAAATCCCTCACGCCTCTTTTATATTCAGAACAAAATTAATAAAAAAAACTGCCTGTTTTGGCAGGCAGTTTAACATCTATTTTTCGCTTTTAGGTTTCGGTTTTACTTCTTCAGCTTCAATCACAGGTGGTTCAATTTTGCCTTCATCAATTACAGGCTTTTTACCTTTCAGATAATCAGGCAATTCCATCCCGGCCATTTTAAATAATTCGTCAAATGGAGGAACAGCACCTAACATTCCCGAGAGGAAATTTGCTGTAGTGGGTTTACCACCATTAGCTCCACCTCCCATATTATCCCAAACAGTAATTTTATCAATTTTAAGATTTTTGATTGCTTCAACCTGAGATTTAACAATTTCGGGAAGTTTGTCGGCAATCATCAGCATAACTGCATCGCGGGAATTATCTCCGGCAGCCTTAACAATCTTATCGAAACCTTCTGCTTGTTTGCTAAGAATTTCATAAATACCTTTACCTTCTGCCTGCATTTTGAGGAGTATAGCATCTGCTTCACCTTTTGCCAGTCTTCGGGTTTGCTCTGCTATTGCATCTGCAGCAATTTCAATTTTTTGTTTATCAATTTCTGTCGGAACAACCACATTGGCATATTGAGTTGCTTTATCTCTCAAAGCTCTAATCTCCTCAGCAATTTTTTCTGCAGCATAAGCATCTTCAAGAGCTTTAGCGCGTTTTACTTTTTCAGCCGAAATGGCTATACGTTCAGCCTCTGCCTGTTGTTCACGGCGTTTAGCATCAGAATTTGCTATAGTAATTTTTGCAAGGTTTTCTCCTTCAACAGCCAATGCGTCTGCCTCTGAAGTTTTTACACGTTCCTGACGCATTGCATCAGCCTCTCCAATCTTGGCATAAGCCAAAGCCCCGGCTACTTTAACCCTTTGCTCTTTTTCTGCTTCTGCCTGACCAATTTCACCATCACGATTCTTTTCAGCAACAGATTTCTTGGCATCGTTGATAGCTTTGGCAGCGGCTTCTTTACCAAGGGCAATGATATAACCTGATTCGTCATTTAAGTCTGTAACATTGACGTTTATTAATTTCAGACCTATTTTCTTTAACTCAGCTTCAACATTTGATGAAACAGCTTCGAGGAACTTGTCCCTATTTGAGTTGATTTCCTCAATATCCATTGTAGCAACGACCAAACGTAATTGTCCGAACAAAATATCTTCTGCAAGTTTACTGATATCTTGCTGATTCAATCCTAACAAACGTTCTGCAGCATTTGTCATTACACTGTCTTCGGTACTAATACCCACTGTAAAACGGGAAGGCACATCAACACGAATATTCTGTTTTGAAAGAGCTGACTTTAAATTTATTTCAATCGAAAATGGTGTTAAATCAAGAAATTCATATGATTGAATTACTGGCCAAATAAATGCAGCTCCACCATGAATACACTTTGCAGTTCGTGATTCAAGATTCTTTTTCCCGACTTTACCATAAATTACCAAGATTCTGTCCGAGGGGCATCGTTTGTACCTCCTCAAAAATGTAACAATAAGTATAAAAACAAATACTACTACAGCTACAATGATCAATAAAAAATATTCTCCATCCATAGATTTTAGTTTTAGTTAATAAATTATAATAGTTCTACCATTAAAATCTCACCTGCTTCAATTGCTACAACTTTAACGAGACTTCCTGATTTAATATCTTCGGGGTTTTCAGTCATCGCGTCAAGTGTTTTAAGCCCCTGAACATTAACCTGAACTTTACCCATTCCTGATTTGGCGGCAGGAATTCTCAGGTAAACAGAAGCTGTTTTCCCAATTGCATTTTCCATTTTAGCATTCCCGCTTTCTGTTAGTTTTCCCATCAGGAAAAACAGTGCAGCCATCAACAACATCATAAGCACACCTGCAACAATAGCTAAAAATATAGTTAACCCGTCACTTAAACCGGCATCAAGACAAGCAATCCCTGTCCATCCGAAAATAGTAAAAAATGCCATGAAGTTTTTAAGAGTAATGAACTGAAAACCTATTCCAGTATCGGTTTCAACCTCCATATCGGCATCTCCGGAAGCATCTATATCGCCATCTGCTCCGAAACCAATCAAAGTCATAATTAGTTGTATAAGAAAAACAACAGAAAAAGGCAAAGCAAATCCCCAAAATATCTTTTCAAGGATTTCCATTGATGCCCACCATGAATTAATTGTCAATAACATTATATAAGTTTTTTATTTCGACTTGTAAAGTTAATAATGTTTTTTTAATCAAACAATTATTACATAAACAATTTATTAACAGTCGAATATATTAAATAGTTTTTTAATTGTATAAACTGTCATAATTCAGCATTTTATCAAATTATGCTTTAAAATATGTTATTTTTGGCTTGATAAATTTGTTTCGTACACAAACAGAGCCTAACTTAGCGGAAATTATTAAAAACAGCACAAAAATATTTAAATTTATATAGAAATGTCAGTAAGTTACAAAGAAATCGGGTTAGTGAACACAAGAGATATGTTTGCTAAAGCAACAAAAGGCGGATATGCAATTCCGGCCTTCAATTTTAATAACATGGAACAAATGCAGGCAATAGTAGCAGCATGTGCTGAGACAAAATCACCTGTTATTTTGCAAGTGTCGAGTGGTGCCCGCAAATATGCAAATCAGACTCTGCTGAGATATATGGCACAAGGAGCAGTAGAATATGCGAAAGAACTTGGATGGACAAATCCTCAGATTACATTACATCTTGACCACGGCGACAGTTTTGAACTTTGTAAAAGTTGCGTTGAAATGGGATTTTCATCGGTGATGATTGACGGCTCCCATTTGCCTTATGATGATAATATTGCACTTACTCGTAAGGTCGTTGAATATGCTCATCAATTTGATGTAAGCGTTGAAGGAGAACTGGGTGTTTTAGCAGGTATTGAAGATGAAGTATCTGCCGAACACAGTACTTATACTCAACCTGCAGAAGTTATTGACTTCGTAAAACGCACAGGAGTTGATTCGCTTGCAATATCAATAGGAACATCCCACGGTGCGAATAAATTTACTCCGGCACAGTGTACGAGAGATGCCAATGGTAAACTTGTACCTCCTCCTCTGCGTTTTGACATTCTTGCTGAAATAGAAAAACAAATACCAGGATTCCCTATTGTTCTCCATGGTTCTTCATCTGTACCGGAAGAATATGTAAAAACAATGAACGAAAACGGGGGGAACTTAAAAGATGCTATCGGAATACCGGAAGATCAATTACGTGAAGCGTCAAAATCAGCAGTATGCAAGATAAATATTGATTCAGACGGTCGTTTAGCAATGACTGCTACAATAAGAAAATTCTTTAATCAAAGTCCAGAAAAGTTCGATCCTCGTCAATACCTTGGTCCTGCCAGAGAAGAACTTAAAAAACTTTATATACATAAAATCAAAAACGTGTTGGGAAGCTTTGAAAAAGCTTGATATGAACTCTCACGAACTGTAGTATCTGCAGTTTTCATGCAGACATTCATTATTATTATTTAAGAAAATACACTTAATATCAGAACTACCAAGTTTGATATTAAGATGTTCATAAACAAACGATATTGCTGTTTCGAGTGCAATAAAGCAGTCCCTTTTACAGCATCTTGGTCCTCCTGATAGCGCAATAGTTTTAAGACTATCAGCAACAATGAGGTTAGACAATTTCCGTTCTTGTACTGATAATGGAGTCGAATTTAAAATTACACTCATAAATATTCCAGTTCCCACTGCTGCACCACAAATACAACATCCACTGTACATCATTGTTTTTTTTTCAAAACTAAGTAAATATTTATATTCAACAAAATGCTGTTGAAATAAAAAACTTAAAATAGAAAAGTGCAATAGCATAATTCTTAAGTTTGTAAAAAACAGAAAGTTATGTATATTTTTGCAGACAGCGGATCAACAAAAACAAACTGGCTGATCACAGATTACGAAGGAGAAATAATCAACGGTTTTCAGACTATTGGATTAAACCCTTATTTTGTAACAAAAGAAAGAGTTATTCAAACTGTCAGTGAGCAATTCCCTGATGACTTTGACCCCTTGAAAATTCAAACAGTGTTTTTCTATGGCTCCGGTTGTGGCTCCCTTGATAATCATGAGCACTTAAGATTTGCTCTCGAAGATTATTTCTATAATGCAAAAATCCAAATTTTTTCGGATATGCTGGGAACGGCACGTGCTATATTCAAAAATGATAAAGGTATCGCAGCAATCATTGGAACTGGTACAAACTCTTGTTTATTTAACGGCACTTCAATAAGTCAGAATGCAATCTCTCTTGGTTTTATTTTGGGTGACGAAGGTAGTGGAGCTTATATCGGGAAAATATTTGCAAAAATGTATCTTGAGAAAAGATTTGAACCCGAGTTAAGCAGAAAAATCCTGGAAGAAACAGGAGCAACACATTCTACAATTCTCTCAGCAATTTATCAAAATCCACATCCGAACAGATATCTGGCAGGTTTTTGCCTGTTTATTAAAAAGAATATAGATCATCCCCAACTACAGGAAATAATTCGTATATCTTTCGACAGGTTTTTTGACAGATATATTAAAATCTATAAAAATTTCAGCAGCTATAGCATAGGATTTTGCGGCAGTATTGCTCTAAATTTTAAAGACTATATTGATGAAATTGCACTAAAATACGACATAAAAAACCCAATCTATATAAACAAACCTCTCGAAGGATTAATTCAATATCACAAACTGAATAATTTCGATTAGGAATTAAACGATTTCGTTAATCTTTTTTATCAATGCAGAAGAAAGTTTCTGGTAATATCGTCTTTCTCTGTATGCCAGAACCCATCTTATGCCATTTTTTACATCTGCACAAAATATTTCCTCAGCAGTCAACAGGTCTTCTTTTTTTATTGATTTTGGAAAAACCAGAACTTTTAATGAACGTGCTGCATCAATAACAATTTCAGAAAATATTTTGTTCGAATTTTCAGGGATACTTTCAGGTACAAAAAGTTTATTATCTTTAACTAAAAACAAATTTGAAGAAATTGTTTTAACAATATTTGATTTAGAGTTAGAAATAAATAATTCATCAAGTCCAAATTCATCAAGATGCGAATTCAGGAACATTTCTTCGCAGAAATATGGAGTAAAACCGGAATTAAAAACATGATCTGGAACTGAATAATTTTTCAAAACATCAACTTTTAAGCCTATTTTCAAAGCCTGATATGACTCTTCCGGATATGAATTGACAGAAATTAAAATTGATGTTGTATTATTGTCTGTTATAAAATCTTCGGAATCATTCCGAAATACAGAAATTTTAGCTGTAAAACCTTTATATATTCTGTTTTTCTGCAAAAGCAATTCCATGTCTGTTTCGAAAATTGACTTTTTGAGTAACAAAGGCTTTTCCATTTTCAGAATGCTCATAGTTCTGATAAAGTATTCAAAATATCTGTCAGCAAAAAATGCTTTGGAAGAATTGCCTCTCATGTCAAAGCTAAAATCATCGGCATATAATAAACCTCTGTTCAGATGCGAAAGGCATGGTTTTGAAGCAGGTAATATTTCTCCGTTGAGCATCAGATATTTTGCCATCATGCTTGTTGTGCTAGTTTTTTGCAAATATTTAAAATATTTTCATTTGGTTTAATCAGTATGCCATTTACTCCTGCTTTTTCCGCAGCTTCAATATCCCTGATGCTATCTCCTATCATAAACGAACCTGATGGATTAATATCATACATAGCCAAAGCTTTTTCAAATAATAGAGAGCCGGGTTTCCGACAAAGGCATTTACTTATACTATCGTGATGTGGACAAAAGAAAAAATCATCTATTACAGCATTCTTTTCAGAGATTATTTCACAGAATCTCTTATGAATATCCAGAACATCTGAAATATCATATAAAGATTTAGCTATCCCACCCTGATTAGAAATAACAATAACTATAAATCCACTGTCATTAAGAATTTTTACAGACTCGGCAATTCCATCGTTAATAATAAAATCATCAGGGCTACAGGTATATCTTCCTCTTTCAAGATTTATTACACCATCACGATCCAGAAAGACTGCTTTATTTTTTTTATCTACCATAAATTCACAAGTCTTTGTATAAAAAACTGAATCAACTGAGGTTTAAATAACAGTGGAAAAACGAATCCAAATACTGCTCCCCAGAAATGGGCATCGTGACCGATGTTGTCAGAAGCTTTTTTTGCCATTCGATATGAATAGATCAAGTAAATTACTCCGAAAACAATTCCGGGTATTGGTATTACTCCGAAAAAATAGATCATATTCCACGGGTCGAAAAACAAACATGCAAAAACAATTGCAGATGTTGCTCCTGATGCTCCTACTGCTGTATAAGAGTAATCATCCTTATGTTTTGCCACACTGTACAATGAAGAAACAATAATTGCAGACAAGTATAGAAGAATAAATAACAATGCGCCTTTAGTTCCCCAAACCTGCACAAAATAAAACAGCAACACCTTTCCAAATGACCAGAAAACCAGCATATTCACAATAAGATGTGTCCATCCTGCATGTAAAAAGCCATGTGTTAATAGTCTGAAATATTCTTTGTTTCTTATCATTGCATAAGGCGAAAGCAACAATTTACGAAACATATCTTCTCTTTGCCATGAGAAATATGAGACAACAGCAGTTATTCCAATGATTATATAAATGATATTTTCCATCAATGCAGAATTTTGTAAATAAGTTCCTTGGCCAAATCTGCATCACCAATGTCATTTGAGTCCACTCCTTTACACTTCATGTCGGTTTCTCTAAGATAACTGACAATATTCACAAGTTTAGCCAAAGGATAATTCGTAGCAGCTCGCAAATATTCATCTGCAAAATATGGTTTTACGCCAAGAGCTGAAGCTACAGAATCCCTACTTTTACTTTCCAGAGTGTGGACCTTAATCAGTTTGCTAAAATAGTCAAACAGCCTTGCCACAGTTGCAATAAGTGGATTTGTTTTACTATCCTTTCCGAAATAATCCATGATTTTATAAACTTTCAATTTATCTTTTTCACCCAAAGCCTTTTGTAGTTCGAAAATATTGAAATCTCTGTTTACACCTATGTTCCTTGCAATATCATCAGTAAGAATTTGTGTTCCGGGTTGTTGAGTTATAATCAACTTACTTATTTCATTTGACAGTCTGCTAAGGTCGGAGCCAATGCTTTCATATAACAATCTTAATGCTTCAGGATGTATAGTCAGATTTTCTTTTTTAAGACTATTTGTTATCCAAGGATAAACTTCCTTTTCGTACAGTTTTTTAGATTCAAAGACAACACCGTTTTTCAAAATCAAATTGTTGACCTTCAATCTTCTATCAAGAGTCTTAGTTTGCTTAAAACCAAATACTAACATTGTTGATTTTACCGGATTTTCAAAATATGCTTCAAATAGTTTAAAATCCTTTAAATCTTGTGCCTCTTTAACAATTACAACCTGCAAATTAGCCATCATAGGATAACGTCTTGCCAATTCAATTATTTCTACAGGATTAGCATCTTTACCATAAACAATTGTCTGATTGAAAGCCTTTTCGGACTCTGCCAGAACATTTCTCTGTATATAGTTTATTAACTCATCAATAAAATATGATTCCTCCCCATAAAATAGATACAGGGGTTTATAGATTTTATTTTTAAGTCCGTCCAGTATGTTTTCAAATTCCATATATGATAAAATTGACCTGACAAAGTTAAAAAAACACAGCCAATAAACCGATTTTTAAGCTAAAATATTTTCTATCTTTGCAGCTTTAACAAATTACTAATTAATATATATGCATAAAACATTTCTTTCGATTATTTCAATAGCTTTGAATATATCAATTTTTGCCAGTAATGTAGATTTAAACATTTCAATTTCAGAATATAACTATTACCCGATAAGGAAAAAAGACAGTATTAAGTCTGAAATAATATATAATATCAAAAAAATGGGCAATGAGATAAAACTAAGCCTGAACAAAGAAGGTAAAGTCGGTTATATAATTAACGAGAATCAAGTTATCACTATAAAAAATGATGGGTTTACCGGCTTTGGCACAGATAACCCTCAACATAGACTCGATGTTTGCGGAACAATAAGAGCAAGTGAAGAACTTATTGTTGAAGCTAGCGAATGGTGTGATTTTGTTTTCGAAAAGGGCTACATTAAAGAACCGTTCAAAGAGAGAATGACTTCTATCAAAACTCAAAAGCATCTGCCTTATATAAGACCCCAGGAAGATATTTTGGAATCAGGGATTTCAGTATCGGAGACAATTAGTGGATTACTACGTAATATAGAAGAATTGTATTTATATATTGAAGAACTGGAAAAAAGAATTGATAATCTTGAATCTGAGAACGCGAGACTAAACTCTTTAATTAATGAAGAGTAAAATCATTATAAATATTGCTTTTTTGTTGTTTTGTTCAGGATTTACGCAGTCCCAGACTTATGATACAATCAATGTTAAAGAAGATTTCGATTTTTACTCAGACTATCTTGTTTTTAATAACTACAAGTTATGCACAATTCATCCTGATAAGGACTGGAACACATTTGGAGATGGGGTTATAAAAGTTCTGGATGGATATATTGATGTATATCTTGCAACAAAAGATAAATCATATCTGTATAAGTTTGTGCACCAATCACTTTGTATTATTGAAAACAGAAACGATATAAATCCTGAGGCTACTACAAAAACTCCCAAGTGGACTGAAACGACCAGTTCAACCTATGTTGACGGTTATATTATCGGAACATTTTCACGTTTTGTTCATCTGGTGAAAATATTACAACCAGAATTGATGGATATGGAATTATATCAGTTCTTGGAGATTGATCCTGAGTTTTATCAGTCCAATACTTGCAATTGTAATTATACAGGTCAAAAATTCAAAACATTGGGCGAATATGTCCAATGGCTAGAAGCACGAACAATTGAAACTCTGGATTATTTTGTTTACAGAGGTTTTTGGGATAATGGAAAGGGAGTTACACAAACCGGCGGAGAACTTGTGATAAACATGCAGACCGGATTTGCCAGATGTTTACTTTACACAGGATTAAGTACTCAAAATTCAGATTACCTAAGAATGGCAGATACTATTGCATCATTATATAAATCACAAGTCAGATTTAACGACAGATGTTCAAAAGAAAGATATGATTTTCCTGTATTACGTTACAACAGTAAAAACAATTCATACTGGTGGTATCATTCAGGATGGAGTTTATCATACAGAGAGTGCGGAAGATCCTTGTTTTTTAAAGTACCAAATTTCAATGCATTTACAGAATATATTGAGGATGTTAATCACGGGACAATAGTCATGATATTCCCTTATGAATACTACAAATTTGGCAAAGGCAAGTTTTTTAATGAAACTGACATGATAAGATTTAAAAATACATTTAAAAACAACATTTACGATAACGGTAAATATAACGTAGGTGTTGATGGCAGTTCGGGTAAAACATATACTGAAGCAAAATACAAACCCGAACAAATTGTAAGTATGCGCGAAACTTGTGCAATTGGTTTTTCGAACTGGGCTGATTTTGACACAACATCAACGACAAATAGTGTATATGAGATAATTATGAATGATTACATAAAACTATTTGCTTCAAAACCAACAGTTCCACCATACTACTCAGGTCAAAAATGCATGGGTCATGGTCAGCTTGTAGTCCAACAGTGGAAGCTCGAAAAACCCGATTTGACACTCTTTAACAGAGATATGGTATATGATCAAGATTTTTTTGCTAAAGGGAGTATTATTGTTGACCCCGAATACAATAGACCTGCAATAAACAAGACAAGTCAACCAAATGCATTCCCTAAAGAATTTATAGATAGCGGTAGTTACAACAGATTTGTAATTGAACCGGGTGTTATCGTTAATTTTACAGCCGGAGAATCAATCAAATTTAAGAAAGGATTTCATCTTAAAAAAGGTGCAGAGTTAAAAGCAAAATTATCTGATACTGACAAATCAGAATAATACTAAATCCTCTTATTTAAATCTTTACTGTACAGAATTTACCGCCTCTGCTATAACTTCTTTTTCCTGCAATCCTACAGCTTTCCAGACTATTTCGCCTTCTTTAAAAATTATTAATGTTGGAATACTCTGAATGCTATACCTTTCAGTAATTTCCGTCTCAACATCAACATTGACTTTTATAACTACGATTTTCTCTCCCAATTCTTCCTTTAATTCGTCAATTATCGGGGACTGTGCCTGACATGGTTTACACCAGTCAGCATAAAAATCCACTAATACCGGTACACTTCCGTTTATCTGTTCATCAAATGAAGATGTTTTTTTATCAACAACAACTTCATTGTTTTGGTCTTCAGTATCAGTTGTCTCTTTTTTGTTTTCACTATTATTGTTGCAACTTATAGAAATTGCTCCAATAATCAATACTACAAATATCCAAATGCGCTTTCTCATCGTATAAAATTTACGTTATTATTCATTTTTTGTTATATTCTTTACTTTATCAGATATAAATAATCCACTTACCAAATAGCCTATTACAAGACCATAGAGTGATGTAATATACCATTTAGACTGCAATGGACATGCACCTGAAACACAGCCTACATATTTCCAATATAAAAATCCCCCGACTCCGCCAATCACAGTCAAAACAATCCTGAAAATCAATTTATTTCTAAATGTATTCATATTTTATTGTTCCAAACAAAAATAATAAAGTTTTGTTTGGAAAGACTGCACTATTTTCAAAAATCTTTAATAATAATTTAGAATTTTAAGAGTTTAATCATATTTTAAATAATTAAAGACTTTTACCTTTGCTACTCAAAAAATTACATATGGGATATAAGAACGTTTTTATTGATTTGGACAGAACATTGTGGGATTTTGAGACTAATTCGAAAGAAACACTAAATGAAATTTTCTTGCAGTACGGCATTAACAATTATTGTAAGTTTAGTGAATTTTATATAGCATATAGAAGAATAAATGATGATTTGTGGTGTAAATACAGATCAAATCAAATTACAAAAGAAATTCTTAGCTGGAAACGGTTTTACATAACAAATTTAAGTTTTGGCTTTGATAATGAAAATATAGCAAATAAAATGGGCATGGATTATATTAAAAATAGTCCTTATAAAACAAAACTGTTTCCTTATACTCATGAGATATTAAAATATTTGTCTGAGAAATACAATTTGTATTTAATTACAAACGGATTTAAAGAAGTTCAATATTTAAAAGTAAAGAACTGCGATATAGAAAAATATTTTAAAAATATTTTCACATCCGAAGAAGTTGGTTTTAGTAAGCCTAAT
>ENA-UOWO01004066-UOWO01004066.1-activated-sludge-metagenome-genome-assembly--contig:-NODE-4066-length-16403-cov-6.174517_pt1 | contig 16403 bp, 13 predicted proteins | sample MGYA00238148_ERZ761564 | MGnify/ENA primary metagenome ERZ761564 (study PRJEB28885, sample SAMN05720194) | activated sludge metagenome | isolation source: Anaerobic digester | place: USA...
ATCAGTATTTTCGTATTTTTGATGCAATTAATAATTTATTTAGGACACTATTGTTCCAATAGTATTATTTTCAATTATATTCATTCTAATTTTGTTTCCAGAATAAGCAAGTGAATCATATATTCCAATTCCATTGTGCTTTATTTGACAATTAATAATTTCATCATCTCCTGTATGAGACAAAATTATACCCGCGGTGCTATTAGAATCAATCAAACAATTTTTTATATAACCTAAACCACCAGTTCTAAATATTCCTATTTGATTAGAAATATAAACACAATTTTCTATAGGAATACCCTGTGCTGCTCTTATTCCGGTTTGGTTATTTATAAAATTAGAATTCTTGATAATTGCATCAAAACCTCTAATTATTCGTCCAATTCCATACGTATTATTTTCAAAATTACATGAATCAATCGTTGTTCCACTAATAGCATAAGTCAAATTACTAATTCCTGAATAGTTAAAATTAAAATTAGAATTTTTAATAACTAAAATATCATTATCGTACGCTTGTTTATCAATAGCAACGTATGCATATTTGAAATTGCAATAATTAAATTCAATAGGATTTGGGCATTCATTAAGAAAAATACCAGACCAAATACCAGGGGTTGGCGTTGACGAATTACTGGTAAACGTAATAGAGTCGGTAACCGTGCCAACGGAAATTAAATGTGCCTGCCTTATTTCCAATCTTTGATTATCTTCAAACTTCACTGTTACACCTGGCTCAATAGTAAGGGTAACACCAGGAAAAACCACAACAGTGTCAGTAACAATATACGGGCTGTTTGCGAGAGACCATGTGGTATTAGAGTATATACCTCCACCAACAGGAGTTTGTCCTTTACTAAAGGAATACATAGTAGTTAGAGAAATAACTACCAAAAAAATGTTTTTTGCATTTATTTTCATTGTTTCATGATTTGATGTTAAGCAAATTTACGCAATTATTTAATACGATAAAAAAATATCGCCTTTTTTATATTCTATTGACATTTTTTATACACTGTATTAATGATCAGTTTTAATCAAAATACTTGAGAGATTTAAAACAAAAAAAGAATATGACCCCGACTTTTTTCATCGTTTCGATATTGAGTTTCTTCTACATCTCTTAATTCGATTAAAAATTATAAATAACAACATTTATCATGCTGATAATGAGTGACATAATCGTCATAGCCGTTTATTAACCGTTAAGTAACGGATAATTCTTAAGGATATATTTTGTAAATTTTCTTCATCCCATTGCGTTGTATAAATCTAAATATCAGGCGATTATAACACATAGTCGTTTATTAACCGTTAAGTAACGGATAAATTATCAATTAACAGGAATAAATTTTTTTGAGATTTAATAATTCTTGCTAAAACTATTAATAACGTTCAATTTTTAAGCTTCCGGAAAGAACAGATCAAATCTAAGTTGATTAATTCCATTTGTTCCGCTGTTGGATTTTTTTTCGTTTACATTTTCAAGATCTTTTTCGGGTAGAAAAATATCTATTGGTTCTGTGGATTCTTCAAACATATTTTGTCCCGGTTCGACTTGCATGCCCAATTCTTCAAATAATTGTACCTGCTTTTCAAATTTGTATTCTGAAAATCTTTTGTCAAAAAAGTTGTGAATTTCTGCTATAAATTTATCTGCATCTCTTCTGATATTCTCAATATTCTCTACCTCGCCCTTTTTCACATTAAATTTATTCGTTTTGGCTTCCCAGACTTCTTTAAATTTTTCAACCCAGACTTTTACCGCCCCAATTGAAGGATTTGCAAAATACTTACCCCCCGAACCAACACGCATATTATCAGCATTAAATAATTTTTCAGAAACCGAAAGCAATTCTGTTCCGTCAGATATTTGTGGAATTTCGAAAGGATATACTAGTCCATAGTAGTTTGAAATAGATGCAGGTAATTCGCCTCTTTCGATGGCCATAAAAATTGATTTGTAATAATGGAGAACAAATATTCTGGCTTTTTCAAATAAATCTTGAAATTCCTTATTTTGTTTCTGCTGTTCCTCCTGAACAAATTTCTGATATGCTTTCAATTTATCAAATATGGCAAAATACTTTTCAACTTTCAGAATTTTATCTTCAGGCAATACAGGTTCTTCAAGCTCTGAATTTTTACAAAACTCATTAAGTGCTTGAAGAATTTTCAGTCTTTCTTCGTCTGTTGATGAATACACTAATCTTGACATGACAAATATTTGATGCAAAATTATAATCTTAGTTTGATATTTTAATCTTTTAATACTAATTTATTTAACAGATTTTTGTTTATTTTTGCTGGTGAAAATTCAAAAAAATGAAATTTAAGAGAATTTTATTAAAATTGAGTGGCGAATCTCTTGCGGGAGATGGCAAACATGGGCTTTGTGATACTAAGTTACTCGAATATGCTGATCAGATAAAAAGAGTTGTTTCACTAAAAATTGAAATAGGAATTGTTATTGGTGGTGGCAATATTTTCAGAGGATTATCCGGACAAAGTAAAGGTTTTGACAGAGTTAAAGGAGATCAGATGGGTATGCTTGCAACTGTCATTAATTCATTGGCTCTTCAGAATGCTCTTGAATCCTTGGGTGTTAAAACAAAAGTCTTTACTGCCGTAAATATTGAGTCTATAGGCGAAAGGTTTGCTAAACCAATCGTAATGGAATCTCTTAAGAGTAATTATGTTTGTATCTTTTCGGGAGGAACAGGTAATCCTTACTTTTCGACTGATAGCGCATCAGCATTAAGAGCGATTGAAATTGAAGCAGATGTATTCCTTAAAGGAACAAGAGTTGACGGAGTCTATTCTGATGACCCTGAAAAAAATCCCAAAGCTGTTAAATTTGACCAAATAACTTTTGATGAAGTATATGAAAAAAAATTAAAGGTAATGGATCTTACTTCATTTACATTATGTAAAGAAAATAATATGCCAGTTATTGTATTTGATATGGATACGCCGGGAAATCTTGAAAAAACTTTGCAAAACAAAATTACAGGAACAATCATTACTAACAAATAAGGCTTAAGGAATATGGAAGAACTGGAATTATACATGGATGCTGCAAAAGAAGGAATGGAAGCAGCAATTGAGCATCTGGAAAAGGATTTGTCAAAAATTAGAGCAGGGAAAGCTAGTCCATCAATGCTTGATTCTGTTAAGCTTGAATATTATGGCACTGTTGCCCCACTCTCACAGGTGGCAAATGTAACAACTCCGGATGCCAGAACAATTTTTATCCAACCTTGGGACAAATCGGTAATTTCTGCAATAGAAAAAGCAATTCAGGCAGCCAATTTGGGTTTTAATCCTGCTAATAACGGTGAAGTTATCCGAATTTTAGTTCCACCTTTGACAGAAGAAAGACGCATTCAGCTTGCTAAACAAGTTAAAGCACTTGGCGAAAATGCAAAAGTCGCTATTCGTAATCAGCGTCGTGATGCTATTGAAGAAATTAAGAAACTAAAAAAGGATGGACTTTCAGAAGATGTAGCAAAAGATGCCGAGCAAGACGTTCATAAAACACACGAAGATTATATTAAGAAAGTTGACCTGATTGTTGCTGCAAAAGAAAAAGAAATAATGACAGTCTAAATTATTTCTTACCGCTTCTCTTTTTAATTTTGGCTTTTCGTTTTCTTTTTAAACCACCTGAATTTTCCTTCAATCTTTTCTCACTTTTATCGTGATATGCCCCTCCGGAATTTTTTAAACCCGGAGTTTTAACAATTAATTTTTGATTAATAGCAGGCTTTTCTTCTTCTATTAATATTTTAGAAATCGGAATTGTTGAAGGAATTTCTTCTTCTGAGATGTTTTTACCAGCGATTTTTTTTACTTCTCTATAATCAGTTTCTTCATATGGACTTACGAACATAATGGAATTACCTTCTTTTTCTGCACGTCCTGTTCTACCTATTCGATGTATATAATCCGCAGCATTTTCAGGTGGTGAAAAGCTAATTACGTACGAGATATCATTGAAGTCAAGGCCCCTTGCTACCACATCGGTTGCAACAAGTGTTCTGATTTTAGACTTTTCAAAAGACTTTATTACATTAAACCTGAAGTTTTGAGATTTATTTGAGTGGATTACTCCTATCTCTGTATTCTCATTCTCTGAAAGTTTTTCATATATAATATCTGCTTGTTTTTTGTTAGCAACAAATACAATGTTTTTGACAAATTCTTCAGAATTCTCTATCAGATTTTTTAGAAAGTTAAGTTTTGTATTAAAATTTGGTACAAAATAAACTTTCTGAACGATTTTCTCAACGGGAGTGTTTGGGTTATCAACTTGCATTATTTCAGGCTCACAGAAAAATTTTGAAATAAATAGTTTAACATCCTCGCTGAGTGTAGAAGAAAACATTAGATTTTGTCTTTTAGTTGGTAACATTACCATTATTTGCTCAATTTGTGGCCTAAACCCTAGATTTAACATCTCATCAACCTCGTCAATTACTAGTTTTTTTATATTACTGAATCTTAATAATCCACTGAGTGCAATGTCGTATATTCTTCCGGGTGTACCAATAAGTATATCTAATCCCCCCTTATATATATATTCTTTCTGAGTATTGATATTTGCACCTCCATAAACAGCTTTAATCCTAAGATTTTTATATTTACATAGTTTTTCGACTTCTTTTTGTACCTGAACAACCAACTCTCTCGTAGGAACAATAATTAATACTCTTGGATGCTTTTGACTTGAAAATTCGAGTTGATTTAATATAGGAAGGAGATAGGCAAAGGTTTTTCCCGTACCTGTTTGGGCTATACCAACAACATCTACACCCGATGTTATTCTTCTGTAACACTTTTGCTGTATTGCAGTAGGATATACAAATTCTAAATCTTCAAGAGCGTTGAGCAGGGGTTTCGAAATTCTTAGTTCTGAAAATGTCACAATAATTGTTTTAAATTACAATTGATTTATCAATCTTAAATTTATCTAATAGTTTAAGGTCTTTAGTTTTTCCGACAAAGTATTAACTTCTTTACGAACTTGTCCGATACCAATAACTCCACCTGAAAAACCCGAACTTGCAGAACTCAGACCTATTCTTTTGTTTTCAACTACTATATTGAACTTATAATACTTACAAAATGCACCAAACAATATTCTCAAAGCTCTGTTTCCCTTTTCATAAACACCTCTTTGAATAGTTCCCTCTACAAGCTTATAACCGTTATTTACCATAACTTTGCTTAACGAATTTGCCAACTCATTATCGTTATCACAATCGTAAGCATGTGTGAAACTGTCACTGATCTGATTTTCATTTCTAATAAATTGTATCATGGTAGTCAAATTTTAGTTTGGACAAAATTAATAAATATTATCCAAATATTTGTAAATAAAAAAAGCCCTGCTTCAGCAAGGCTTTTATGATGTTATGCAATTTTATATTAAGCTTTTTTAACATTTACTGCATTTAAACCTTTTCTACCTTCTTGAAGGTCGAAAGTTACTTCATCATTTTCTTTTACTTTGTCAACAAGACCTGAAGCATGTACAAAATATTCCTGATCTGTTGCGTCGTCTTTAATAAAACCAAAACCTTTGGTTTCGTTAAAAAATTTTACTTTTCCTGTGTTCATAATAATTTATTAATAATTTGATGACGCAAATATAGACTATATTTTAACATTATTTCTTTTTTATTAAAAAATATTTTGTTTTATTGCTTTTCTATCGTTATTTCCTTAATAATTTCTTTAAGTGGTCGTATTTCTTTAATACTTTCTATTGAAATCCCTGCACACCAAAAAGTTTTATAGGTAGCTTTAAATGCAGCCTTTTCCAACTTATTCATACCCATCTTAGTGATCATTGATTTGGCTGTTTTTTTTAGGAATGTATTTTTATTGATAAGTTTTTCGAGAAAATTCGGTTTTGTTCCGATTTTTTTGACATAATCCGTATTTATTACTGTTGTATTTGCTCCCGAAAGCTTTTTTGTAAGCACAATATCATCTTTCCCGTAACGAACTAGAGCTTCCTTATATTCTGCCGAAACAGGACTTTCAACTGAAGCTATAAAAACTGTGCCTACTGAAGCCCCTGCAGCTCCCAACGACATCAGTTTTGTTAAGTCTTTATGTGAACTTACTCCTCCGGCATTAATTATCGGGATATTACAATTTTTTGTTAATACTTCAATAAGTTCTTCTGCAGAATGAATTCCACAATGCCCACCGGCGGACGAATTTACAGCAATCAAAGCATCTGCTCCCAAATCCTCAGTTTTTTTTGCATATTTAAGATCAACAACATCGCAAAAAACTTTTATCCCTACTTTATGTGCTTCCTTTATGAGTTCCTGTGGATTGCCCAGTGATGAGATTATATAAGCCGGTCCAGAATCAAGTATTTCTTTTAATTGTTGCTTATACTTGAGATTAGAATGATTAGTTATCAGATTCACACCAAAGGACTTTGACGAATATTGTTTAATTTCATTTATAGTTTTTGCCAAATCTCCGTCTTTTCTAAAATTCATAGCAGGAATTGCTCCCGAAATACCATTATCCAAAGCGATTTTTACCATTTCGGATGTTGTAACCAAAAACATTGGGGCAAGAATAACCGGGTATTCAATATCAAGGATTTTATCAAGAGTTTGCATTAACAAAGCTTTTCCGGAGATGAAAATATTTTGGATTTTGCTATCCCCAATTTATTAAAGAAATACGAAAAAGATGTACATATAACACCCCAGCCATATTTTATACTATTACTTATATTTATTGATGAAGCCTCGTCAAAATATTTTGTTGGACATGTAATTTCGGCAATTTCAAAACCAGCAAATAAAATCTGAGCCAACATTTGATTATCAAAAACAAAATTGTCCGAATTCAAATTGAAATTTATTGATTCCAGTACCTTTTTTGAAAAAGCTCTGTAACCGGTATGATATTCAGACAATTTTTGATGTAAAAGAATATTTTGAGTTAAAGTCAAAAATCTATTAAACACATATTTATAAAAAGGCATTCCACCTTTAAGTGCACCTCTCCCCAATATTCTTGAGCCTAAGACTACAGGGTAAACATCATTTGCAATCAGATAGGCCATTGAATGAATCAATTTGGGCGTATATTGATAATCGGGATGCAACATGATTACGATATCGGCATTTTGTTGTAAAGCCTTGTTATAACATGTTTTCTGATTACCACCATATCCTTTGTTGTAGTCGTGTACAATAATGTTTTTAATTCCCAGAGCCTTTGCTTTTTCAACAGTATTGTCGGTACTTTTATCATCAACGAGAATTACCTCGTCTGTGATGTCGAACGGAATTTCAGAATAGGTTTTTTCTAAAGTCTGGCCGGCATTATAGGCCGGCAATACTACTATTAGCTTTTTCCCGTTTATCATTTCTACTGTTGTTGTTGTTTCATTTCGTTCGACTTGGAAATATATGCAGCAGCATTATTTAAATCTCCCAACTGTTGATATGTAACTCCAACATTATAATAAGTCTGCGGATCATTTGGGTCCAATTCTATTGCTTTAAGAAAATAGGTCAATGACTCTGAATATTTTCCTGTCATCCCAGAAACAACCCCCAAGTCTTTGTAAAATGACGCATTCTTATCAAATTTGCAGGTATTTGCCTTTTCAAAATAAATCCATGCTGAATCAAGATTGTTTAAATACTTGCCATACAGTGTCCCAATCAGATGATACGCTTCACCGAATTCCGGCTGAACTTTAACTATTTCCTGACATGACTTTATTACATCACTTGCAGTATTTTGAGTTGCTCCTGTCCCCATCAACCCTATAGTATTCATCATTACTATTCTGGCATTCGTGTATGAAATTGTATGATATTTCTTGTATTTCAGAACTTGTGCATAATAATGTAATGATTTTGCGATATCATAATTATACTCATAATATGCATTCCCTAACAAATTCAAAGCGTCCACATATTCGGGATAGATCTCTACTGCTCTTTCCAGATATGATATTGCTTTCAGACACATTTCATCATGAATGGCATTGTTGGTTTTGTATTCAGGTTTTTGTGCTTCTTCGAGCAGTTTCCCTCCTGCCGAGCAATTACTTTTGGCAGAATTTGTGCTTACCTGTACATCTGTCATAAATAAAGTTAAATCATTCTTCCATGCTTTGTTCCTGTCAATGGTTTTAAATGAATATAAACCAAGAATAACTGTCAAAATCAATAATATTAAATAATTTGATGATTGGCCATTTCTTATAAGCTTAGGAATATATTTATAAATCAACCAAGCTATTAATAAACAAAAACCTATCGAGGAAATAAACACAAAACGTTCATTCATAAATGTTCCGACCGGAAAAAATATATTTGAAACAACAGATAATGGAATAATATAAAACCAAATTGAATATGAAAAGACATCTTTCTTTTTAATCATACCATAAACTGCATAAATTCCCATTGCTAGATAAACAAGTAAAGGTAAAAATGCTCCGGGATTAGACCAGTTTATAATCTCAATTTGATTTGGGTAATAATCATAAGTCAGCGGATGTGGAAATATTAGAAGTTTAATGTATATCCATAAAGTAAAAAATATAGTTGCCATTTTTTCTGCCCCGCTGGCATGTAAAAACGGATTATTCATTATTTCCTGAGCTACTTCTTCGTGTCCTCCAAAGCCAAGAATCGCTCCTCTTATTAAAAGAAAAATACCAGCAACGGTAAATAATAAACTAAACACTTTCCAATTCTTTAAAACTTTATGCTTTGTGAAATAATGAACAGTAATTGGAATAACTGCTAAAAAAGTAATAGCATTTTCTTTCGATAATAGCCCCAAAAACAATGCTAAGCAAGACAATACAAGCAAATAAACTTTTTTTGAATCGAGATATTTTAACATGAATAATAATGCCGATAACGAACCCATCAGTGTCATTATCTCGTCTCTTCCTTTAATATTTGCGACTGCCTCGGTGTGAATTGGATGAGCTAAAAACAACAGACTTACAATAAAAGGCAAACTTAAATACCATTTCTTTTCTTTTTCAATAGGGAAAAGTCTTTTTAAAACTAAAAACAATATCCAGACAGTAAATAGATACAACAAAATATTAATAAAATGACTTAAAAACGGATTCCCTTTGTAAGCAACATTCCCGTTTGCATCTTTAATCGTTTTTCCAAAATATTCTATCTCAATGGCAAATGTAACGAGCGATAATGGACGATAACGACCTCCGGCAACCAGCTTTTTCTCTTCCTGAATTTGCTCTGCTGTTTTACCCTTATAACTTGTAAGCCAAAAACCTACAAAAGTGTCATATTTAACAATATCAGGTATCCCATCTACACCTTTCTGAGTAAACTGATTATTTGTAATAACTATTGCATCGTCAAGAGCATAATCATGATTAAGTGTATTCCCATATAAAACAAATGCTAAAATACTTATAACAAGAAAAACTTTCCAATCGAAACAAAACTTCTTCTTAGTAACAATCTGTTTCTGTTCTGCTTGCACAGTTTGTTTATACTTCGGTTTGTTTTTAGCCTTGCTCATCTATTTAGAGGTTTTGCCAAAAATACAAAAAATTGTTTACTGAACGAATAATAAAATTATTGAAAAAAACTAGTTCGCACTCATTTAAATTAACTATCGCAACCCCCATTACCGTAATCTCCATTGCTATAATTTAGCTTTTAAGAATTATTTGTTATCACCTAAAATCAAGCCCAATTCGTTTAATTGTGCCTTTGAGATTGGCGATGGACATTCTGCCATAGTGTCTCTTCCTGCATTATTTTTCGGAAATGCAATATAATCACGAATGGAATCCGACCCACCAAAAAGAGCACAAATCCTGTCAAATCCAAAAGCAATTCCTCCGTGTGGTGGTGCTCCGTATTTGAAAGCATTCATCAAAAAACCAAATTGAGATTCTGCCTCTTCCTTACTAAAGCCGAGATTTTTAAACATTTTCTCCTGTAGTGTTCTATTAAATATTCTGATTGAGCCACCTCCTATTTCTATTCCGTTTATTACCAAATCGTAGGCTTTTGCACGAATTTTTCCGGGTTCCGATTCAAACAACGGGATATCTTCGTCGAAAGGAGAAGTAAATGGATGATGTTTGGCGTGATATCTTGAAGATTCTTCGTCCCATTCAAGTAGTGGAAATTCAATTATCCACAATGGAGCAAAACTGTGTTTGGGTCGCAAGCCAAGCTCATTTGCCAGTTTCAGACGCAACTCACTAAGTCCGTGTAATGTTCTTTCCTTTTCTCCTGCCAGTATTAAGATGATGTCCCCCTTAGCTGCTCCCATTTTTGTGGAAATCATTTGCCAGTCCTCAGCAGAATAAAATTTGTCAACAGATGATTTAAAACTTCCGTCAAGATTATATTTGCAGTAAACCAGACCTTTTGCTCCTATTTGTGGTATTTTTACAAACTCGGTCAAATCATCAATCTGTTTGCGTGAATACTCAGCTCCACCATCCAAACATATAGCTCCGATATATTCGGCAGAATCAAAAACTACAAAATTTTTGCCTTTTACATTTTCGCTAATATCTGTAATTGTCATTCCAAAGCGTATGTCGGGCTTATCGTTACCATATTTTTCCATTGCTTCGGTATATGACATTCTTGGAAATCCAAAATCTAGTTCTATATTTTTGATTTTCCTAAACAGATATTTCGTAAGTCCTTCGAAAACCTCAAGAATATCATTTTGCTCGACAAAAGACATTTCGCAGTCTATCTGAGTAAATTCAGGTTGTCTGTCAGCACGCAGATCCTCATCACGAAAGCATTTGACAATCTGGAAATAACGATCCATACCGGCGATCATCAACAATTGTTTATATTGTTGTGGCGATTGTGGTAAAGCATAAAACTCCCCCTGATTCATTCTCGAAGGGACTACAAAATCACGTGCTCCTTCGGGGGTGGACTTTATAAGATATGGAGTTTCAATTTCGATAAAATCTTTAGAATCCATGTATTTTCTTACCTCTTGTGCCACCCTGTGACGAAGCAAAAGTGCATTTTTAACAGGATTACGACGTATATCCAGATAACGATATTTCATTCGTAATTCGTCACCTCCATCTGTTTGGTCTATAATAGTAAAAGGCGGGATTTCCGATTCATTTAGAATGTCGAATGATTCAATCTTTATTTCGATATCTCCTGTGGGGATTTTATCGTTTTTGCTGTATCTTTCAATAACTTCACCAGTTACCTGAATTACATATTCTCTTCCTGTTTTATCAATTTTATCAATGATATTCTTATCTGTATTTGTTTCTTCAGCAGCAAGTTGAGTAACACCATACCTGTCTCGCAGGTCAATCCAAATCATTCCACCTTTATCTCTTTTGAGTTGCACCCAACCGCATAAAGTAACCTTTTCGCCAATGTTTTCTTTACGGAGTTCACCACAATTATGAGTTCTGTACATAAATAAATGTCTTACTAATTTTGACTGCAAATGTAGTAAAAATGTAAAACATAAAACTGTTTTCAGTCTCTATGTTCAATACTTTATTTCAACCAATCGTTCAGAGTGTTGATAACAAGCTCGTGCTGAGACTGAGGCAGAAGTTTTATTCGAGATGAGTGCGTCCCTCTAGGGTTAATAACTTTAATTACTCCTTTGTTCTCCCCGGTTTCAGGAGCTGCAGCCGACCATGGATCATATTCACCATAGATAATAATGGTATTTCTTGCTTTTGTCTTTAAAAAATTCTCAAGATCAACAGATGTTTGACTATAAAAATCACCTTGTAATTCTTTTGGCAAAAATATCCGGTTGAAATAACCTTCAGCAGTACTAATTGTAAGATACTTAGCAAGACTTTCCGTTTCGTATCCATAATATCCCAGTTCCCGTGCTGCCTGATAAAAAAACGGCAATGTTGACTCCGAACCTTCAATCGAAAAATATTCAGGACTTGAAACAACTAACATGTGCTGAAATAATTTAGAGTCCGAATCTTTTTTTGTTGGTATTTTTTCTGTATTACCAATCCATTGCCAGAATGCAAATGAGTATTCCAAAACGCAATAATCATAAATCTCTTCTAGAGGAATTCTGAAAGTAAGTTTAGCTGCTTTAACATAATTTTCCATTATTGGCATAATTGTCGCTTTGCGTTTTAAGAATTCTTTCTGAAAGTTTAGGATCTTTTTACGGTCTTTCTTTGTTCCTATATTCTTAATGAACGGTTCATGACGTCCATCCTCCAACGCTTTTGCTACTGGTGCGACATAAGCAACAGTTGCATTGACATCCCGAGGATAATACATCTGATAAAGCAAACAAGTTTGTCCGCCCTTACTAATACCTGTACTCACCCACTTGCCTTTGTATAAGTCTTTAAATGCCATTCTGATATTGTGCTGATCATCAGCAGCATTTTTAGTGGTCAAATAATCCCACTCAAGTGGGTCAGGAGCAGAACCCGAAAAGAACCTATGCTCAACAACTATCTGATTTGCTTGTAATATATCTGTCAACTCATTAATATAATTTGCCGATTCTGCATAATCAGCGGAATATCCTTCGGTAACAAATACTACTGGAGATTTATAGCTTTTATGACACACAAAAACTCTCTGCTTAAATGTTCCGGCTTCGGGAACCGACATGTCAAGAGCTTGTTCAAAAATTACAAGATACTTTTCCGTAAAAAAATCCGAGCACTCCAATTCTTCTACCGAAACAACATTTTCTAGATTTTTTAACTTTTCGGAAAAATCACTTCCGAAAGCAAAAACTGTTAAAGTCAAAAAAAATACTGATACCAAACCTTTTAATAATACTCTCATAATCAATTATTTAATCTTTTAAACAATATTTTAGTTCAAGGGAAGCAAGATATAAACGATTTTTACATTCCACAAAGGAAAATTCTTAACATTATTAAAAACATATTAACTTTTTATGAGAATTTAAAAATAAGGCTGAGGAGAAGGCTAAGGCTAAGGTATCTTTACTGCTGATTCTTGCATTATCATGCTGTTCGTAATTCGTTTGTTCGATTGTTCGTACTTCGAATGTTCGTTTGTTCGACTGTTCGTTTGTTCGATTGTCCCGAGCCATAGGCTCGTGGATCCTCGTTATAACAAGAAATTGCTATGCATGCTTTTTTAACGAGTCTGCTATTTAAGAAATTGAAATTATATCATCAATAATTGTAATTTCTGATTTAACGGGATTCTGCTGTTTTGACTACTAATATTTCATTTAATCCAATCATTGTTTAAATATTCAGAGTGTTTCCCACCCTACAATTGCACGTTGTAAAAAAATTATTCAAATACGATTTTTTCTGTTTTTAATAATTTCCCCTCCACAAACAAATTACAAACATAAACCCCCGCATTCCAGCCTTTTGTTGGAATTATTGTTATTTCGCTGGTAATAGGAATTACAGATTTTAGATGCCCATTAAGATTGATTTGGGATTATTTTCTACAAGTAATTTTAGTTTTTTATAAACCCTGAACTCCAACAATTATCTCTAAATTGCACTTTTAACACATAACTACCTGCAGTTAAAGTTCGTATGTTTATTGCATTTTGGTTATTTGCTAGTTTTTCACTTTGCACAATCCTACCTGTAGCATCATATATTTTTACCAACGCCCCTCCTGAGTTTACAGGTAATTGCAAATAAAGCAAGTCGCTTGCTGGATTCGGATAAACCTCAATTTCATTATTCAGCCAAAACGACTCCACCGCACTCCCCCCACATTCACAATCCTCCTCAACACAACCACAACTATCGGTTTTTACAAGCCACATAACTTGTGGGTCGTATGCAACTCCTGCCATAATAAAACCATTGTCTGGGGTTTGTTTGATGGTGAGAAGCCACTGTTCAGACAGTGAACCTTCAGCTTCGAATCCTACTTGTCTCAAACTATCTCCCTCAGAATTTAAAAATAACAACTTACTACGACTTGGCTAGTCTTCAAATAAAGTTAATGCAAAATCACCATTTATTGTTTCTACAACTGAACCGAAACCAGTTTGATATGTTATATTGCCATAAAGTTTATACCATACATCGTTAAAATCATGATCAATTTTTTTAATACTTGCTTTGCCATACTTTAAATAACCATTCATGCCATCTTCATAAATTGTATGACTTGCCGTGCAAACATATCCTAAATCATTTGTAATTTGAATATTTGTAATTCCCCCATCCGTACAACAAGTGCTACCATAGTTTTTTGTCCACTCTAAATTGCCAAGACTATCAGTTTTTAAAAGGTAATTATCACCATTTCCATAGAAATACGACCCGCCTCCAATCAAGAAACCATTATCTGAAGTAATTACTATACACAAGCCTAAATCATATTCACTTGTCCCATACTTCTTATACCACTCCATATTGCCTTCACTATCGGTTTTAACCAATAAAACATCACCATCGGGATCTGTATCGGCAACGCATCCAACTAAAGCATAACCACCATCAGGGGTTTGAACATGATTGTAAAATGCTGTAAATGCAGGATTATCAAAGTACAATCGGGTCCATAAGGTATCAAAATTTTGGTCAAATTTGGTTAGCATACCAGTAATATTCCCTTGACCTGTTCGGGCACCAGTAAGGGAAAAACCTCCATCGACGTTCTCTATGAGAGAATTACGATCTCCAAAATAATAATTATATACTGTATCTCCGTATGTTTTCATCCAATTAACAGTACCATATTCATCAAGATAATATGCAATTATTTTAACTTTTTGACCTGATTCAGTGGCATCAATTCCACCTCCGAGCATCAAATAACCATCCTTATACACAACAATATTATCTGCTTCCTGATATGCGTATGGATTATAGGTTTTATTGAAAGTTATTGTTTGTGAATAACTAAAAGTTATTACAAAGTAAATGAATAATACTATTAAAATGTTTTTTTTCATAATTAAAAACTCAGGGATGAAAACATCCCTGAGTACAAATATACTAAATTTTTTATTTCATTACATCTAATTTCTTTGAGTATTTACCAATTTTAAGAATATAACTACCTTCGCTAAGGCTGGATACATCAATTTCTTCGATTCCGTACTCATTTCTTATTGCTTGGGTCATTACCAATCTACCTTCAATGTCAAATATTTCGATTTTAGAAATGTTGTTGTCATCTAATATTAAGTATTCTATCCACACTTCTTTGCTTGCAGGGTTTGGATAAATTTCGAGCAAATCGTTCATATCAAGATCTTCTGAAATCTGTTCCTCTTGTGTACTAAACCTTAAATTACGGTTGTCAACCGGGAAAAATAATTCTGGTTCAAATTCGGCTATGCCAGCAATACTAAGTAAGGTTTGTGCCTGAGCGCAACCACGATGCGAAGGATTATAGGCTAATGCTTCAATTAAACTAAGATTACTGTTAACAAGCAAAGTAAGACTTCCATCCGAGAATGCTGTGTCGGCTTTCATAACTACTTCCTGCAATGCTGCAAATTCTGATAGCTCAGCTTGTAATGCTGGTTTTTCGTTAGTTGCAAGATATTCTAGTTCGTTTATTTGCGACTGAGCATCATTGTATTGTTTATCCGAAACCAGAATCGGTATAACTAAACACTTTGATTCAAAATTGTTATCATTAACTAGGAAATCAACAATAGAATCTTTCCTTATCATTAAACTATCGTTTTGCAACCCGAATCTCAGATAGCTACCAATCATCTGGTCTTTTTCGAATGTCAATTGAGAGATTTCCGATTTCTTCTGAACAACTGCATTAGTTCCATCCTGATTTTGACGAATCAGAGTTTTATGTGGAGCTGGTAAATCCATAACCGCTAATTCAGATAAAGCATTCTCGGGAAGTGGCGAATTTGCTAATAAAACATTAGTTTTTGCTACAGTATGCCCATTAACATTTGTGCGCATAAAAGTTACCAGAACAGTATCTGACAAATATGGAGACATTTCCAATAAATCGTTACATGTTTTGTTAAAGTTATTTGGTTTTAAAGCTTGAACATTTTGTAAAACGACTTGGGTGTTTCCACCATCTATTAGATTATTCAAAGAGCTATTTAAACTGTTGGTTTCCATAATAATATCATAAACACCGTCCACAGATATTATATCCTCCAAATGTAAACCAGGCAAATCGGATGGACATGCCTCACTATAAACAAATAACTTCAAAATTGCATCAGCATCCACATTGTCAGAAATAAATCCATCAATATCAGTAACATCATTTGGCATGTTGTACCAATACTTATAGATAAAACTTGTCTCATTGTTAGGGTCTGTTCTGAAAGCATTTGGATAAGCAAGGTGATCTTGATCAAACTGGTTTGCTGCGGAAATTGATGGAACCAGAGGGTTCGTTGATAAG
>ENA-UOWO01004069-UOWO01004069.1-activated-sludge-metagenome-genome-assembly--contig:-NODE-4069-length-16399-cov-7.288975_pt1 | contig 16399 bp, 15 predicted proteins | sample MGYA00238148_ERZ761564 | MGnify/ENA primary metagenome ERZ761564 (study PRJEB28885, sample SAMN05720194) | activated sludge metagenome | isolation source: Anaerobic digester | place: USA...
AAAGTCTTTGTTGGGCGAAAGCTAATCAGGTGTTTTTCACTTGTCAACACCTTTGATAAAAATAATCACGTACCGTCATCCCGCAGGAATGATTTTGTGCTAGTGCAGAAAACGATTTGCCGACATTCGAATTTGCCAAATTCCGCAACCGGAAAAATAAAACGCAGCAATTACGCGGCTTTCAGCGCCACCTGTTTTTCTCCGATGCAAAAACCGAGCTGCGCGTGCATAAAAATGTTTTGCAGAAACATGCCGAACCCAGGTTAAATCGAACAGCGAAGATTTTTTTATTTTTCCAAGTCGAAATGGCAAAACTGCGCAGCTTTTTCAGCCGAATTTTCATGCCAAGCAAATGCCGTTGCAAGGCGACTGACATAAAAACCAACTCGTAAAACTTGTTTTCGGAGCTTGAAACCCGGATCTGCGAAGAAGCATTTCAGTCTCCTGTTTCGATCCGCCTGCATGGTGACGATGGATATTCGGCATCCATTTTCATCACCTCAACATCTTAGGCTAGGCTGTCGGCTCATTGCTGCAGCCAAGCTAAGCGGGTGTATTTTCCCGAGTAGAAAAAAAACCGGCCGCTTGGCGGCCGGTCGTTTCATCGCATTCCGTGTTGCTGACGGATTAGTGGTCGTCGTCTTCCAGCAATTCGGCATAGTCGTCGGGCGACAGCAATTCGTTCAACTCTTCGAGCTCGCTTGGCTCCACGACGAAAATCCAACCTTCACCGTAAGCGTCTTCGTTGATCGTTTCCGGCTTGTCGGACAAGGCTTCATTGACGGCAACAACCGTTCCAGTCACCGGGCTATACACATCCGACGCCGCTTTTACCGACTCGACAACCGCAGATGCATTGCCCATCGTAACGGTATCGCCAACGCTGGGGAGTTCGACATAGACCAAGTCACCCAGCAGGCCTTGAGCGTGATCGGAAATTCCGACGGTGACTTTGCCGTTGTCTTCTACGCGGGCCCACTCGTGGGATTTAAGGAATTTCAAATCGCCTGGAATTTCGCTCATGGCAGTATCTCTAGGTTGTGGGGGGCGGGAAGTATGGGAATAGTTTAACGATTGTTGCGGCAGGTTTCAGCTGTCGCGACTATTTATTTTCTGCCTGGATTAGAACGCTCAGACCAAAACGCCTTCTTGCGCCGCACCATCGCGCACGAACGGGTACTTCACGGCACGGAGTGGAAAACGCTTGCCGCGAATGTCCACCTTGACATTGCCAAGCTCGCCGGACGGCACGCGCGCCAGTGCAATCGCCTTGCCGAGCGTCGGCGAGAAAGTACCCGACAGAATTTCGCCTTCGCCACTCGCGGTGAAAACTTGCTGGCCATGCCGAAGCACGCCTTTTTCATCCATGACCAAACCAATCGTCTGTCTTGGCACGCCATTTACTTTCTGTTTTTCCAAAGCGGCGCGTCCGATGAAGTCGCGTCCTTCATCCAGTGCCACCGTCCATGCAAGACCGGCTTCGAATGGCGACACACTGTCGTCCATGTCCTGACCATACAAAGCCATGCCAGCTTCCAGACGCAAGGTATCACGCGCACCGAGACCGGCGGGTTTTACACCGGCATTCAAAAGTTGATTCCAGAATTCGACCGCTTTGGTTTCCGGCACCATGATTTCGAAACCGTCTTCGCCGGTGTAGCCGGTGCGGGCCACGAATAATCCATCGGCTTCGCAGGCGACAAACTTGCCGAGCTTGCCGCAAGCTTTCGCAGCTTCCGGAGAAAGCAGGCTCATGACCTTTTCGCGGGCATTGGGCCCTTGCACGGCCACCATCGCCAGGTCATGGCGCTCGGTTACCTTCACGCCAAAGTCGGCTGCATGTTTTTCAATCCACGGCATGTCCTTGTCGCGAGTCGCGGCATTCACCACGACGCGGAAATAGGATTCACTCATGTAATAGACGATCAAGTCGTCGATCACGCCGCCGTTCTCGTTAAGCATGCAGGAATACAAAGCCTTGCCGGATTTGCTCAGCTTGTCCACGGAGTTGGCCACCAGCTTGCGCAGAAACGGGCGCACTTGCTCGCCATGTAGATCCACAACGGTCATATGCGAAACATCGAACATGCCGGCATCCTTGCGGACCTGATGATGCTCGTCCATCTGCGAGCCGTAATGAATCGGCATGTCCCAACCACCGAAGTCGACCATCTTGGCATTCAGCGCACGGTGGCTGGCGTTATAAATCGTTTGCTTGCTCATTGAAGATATTCCGGCGGCTACAAAGATATGCATTATCGCACCTCGTCCAATCCGAGTCTTCTATACATATAAGTACGTAGGACCGATGCAGGACCGAAGGAAGTCGGGATAAGCCTGCGCGACGATCCCGACTTCCGTCGGTCCTACAGTCCTTGATTCGCGCCAAAAACCTTGGTTTGGTAAGATGTGGCATCCCTTTATACCCCAATGCCGGCTTATCCCTGGCGAGAGCATTTCCCATGGAAAAAAGTTACGAGCCCAGCACTTTCGAAACCAAGTGGTATCAACACTGGGAAAGCACCGGCTGCTTCAAGCCATCCGGCAAAGGCGAGCCCTACACCATCATGTTGCCGCCACCGAACGTGACCGGCACCCTGCACATGGGCCATGCGTTCCAGCACACCTTGCAGGATGCCCTGATCCGTTATCACCGCATGCGCGGTTTCGATACCTTGTGGCAGGTCGGCACCGACCATGCCGGCATCGCGACCGAAATGGTGGTCGGCAGAAACCTGTCCCGTGAAAACCTGACCCGCGATGATCTCGGTCGCGACAAGTTCATCGAGAAAGTCTGGGAATGGAAAAAGGAATCCGGCGACACCATTACGCGCCAGATGCGCCGCATGGGAACTTCCGGCGACTGGACTCGCGAACGCTTCACGATGGACGAAGGTTTGTCGCAGGCTGTGATCGAAACTTTCGTAAAGCTGCACGAACAGGGCTTGATCTATCGCGGCCAACGACTGGTGAACTGGGATCCGGTATTGAAAACCGCGATTTCCGATCTGGAAGTGATCAGCGAGGAAGAAGACGGCAAGATGTGGTCGATCACTTACCCGCTTGCCGATGGTTCGGGTTCATTGGTCGTGGCGACCACGCGTCCGGAAACCATGCTGGGCGATACCGCCGTGATGGTGCATCCTGAAGACGAACGTTACATGCACCTGATCGGCAAGATGGTGAAACTGCCTTTGTCGGATCGAGAGATTCCGATCATCGCCGACGATTATGTTGATCGCGAATTCGGTACCGGCGTGGTGAAAGTGACGCCTGCGCATGATTTCAACGACTATGCCGTTGGCCAGCGCCACAACCTGCCGATGATCAATATCCTGACATTGACGGCACATATAAATGATAACGCCCCGGAAAAATACCGCGGCCTCGATCGTTATGTAGCACGCAAAGCCGTGCTCGCCGACCTGATCGAACTGGATCTGCTCGTCGAAGAAAAGAAACACAAGCTGCAAGTGCCGCGCGGTGATCGTACTGGCCAAGTGATCGAGCCGTATCTGACTAACCAATGGTTTGTGAAGATGGACAGCCTGGCCGCACGCGGTCTTGAGCTCGTGGAAAACGGCGACGTCAAGTTCGTGCCGGAAAACTGGATCAACACCTATCGCCACTGGATGGGCAATATCCAGGACTGGTGCATTTCGCGCCAACTCTGGTGGGGCCATCGCATTCCGGCCTGGTACGACGACTCCGGAAAAATTTACGTCGGCCGCGACGAAGCCGAAGTGCGCGCGAAAAACAATCTCGGCGCCGACGTGAACCTGGTTCGCGACAACGACGTGCTCGAAACCTGGTTCAGCTCGGCACTCTGGTCGCATTCGACGCTGGGCTGGCCGAACCCGGAAGACATGGCGAAATACGATTACGCCAAACGTCTGCCAACCTCCGTGCTGGTGACCGGTTTCGATATCATTTTCTTCTGGGTCGCCCGGATGATCATGATGACCGACCACTTCACCGGCCAAGTGCCGTTCAAAGATGTCTATATCACCGGACTCGTTCGAGACAAGGATGGCCAGAAGATGTCGAAATCGAAAGGCAATATTCTCGACCCGATCGATATCATCGACGGTATTACGCTCGACGAACTGATCAAGAAACGTACTACCGGCTTGATGAAGCCGACCGACGCACCGAAGATCGAAAAAGCCACCCTCAAGGAATTCCCGGACGGCATTTCAGCGTTCGGCGCCGATGCCTTGCGCTTTACCTTTGCCTCGCTTGCAACCCATGGCCGCGATATCAAGTTCGACATGGAGCGCTGCGGCGGTTACAAGAATTTCTGCAATAAATTATGGAATGCCGCGCGTTTCGTGTTGATGAATTGCGAAGGCTTCGAAGCTTCCGGCCAACCATCGCCGAAAACCGATGCAGAGCGCTGGATCCTGTCGCGCCTGAATCATTGCACAGGCGAAGTCCAAAAATATTTCGCGGATTATCGTTTCGACCTCGCATCGCAAGCTTTGTACGAATTCGCCTGGAATGAATATTGTGACTGGTTCCTGGAACTGGCCAAGCCAGCCTTGCAAGGCGAAGACAAGGTTGCAGCAGATGCCACAAGGCACACATTATTATATGTATTGGAATCCCTGCTGCGTTTGCTGCATCCATTGATTCCATTCGTAACCGAAGAAATCTGGCAGCACATCAAGCCGTCACTCGGTATTCAAGGTGATTCGATCTCCACTCAGTCGTATCCTGAAACCACCGAAAACGCCAAAGACTTTGCCCGGTCCGAAACCGATATCGAATGGCTGAAATCCGTGGTTACGCAACTTCGCCGTATTCGCAGTGAAATGAATATCGCGCCTTCGAAAGCCGTTCCGCTTTTATTGCAAGCCGGCAGTGCCGAAGATAAAAACCGCATCGCACGTTTTGATTCGGCGCTGAAATTCCTGACCAAACTCGAATCGATGCAATGGCTTGAAGGCGAAGCACCGGCTAGCGCCTCGGCCGTCGTCGGCGAATTGAAGTTGCTGATTCCCGTTGCCGGTCTGATTGATCTTGATGCGGAACGCGCTCGCCTGGACAAGGAGATCAAGCGTATTGAAATCGAGATTACGAAGTCTGAAGGCAAGCTCGCAAACTTTGCCGGCAAGGCGCCGCCTGCGGTCGTTGATCAGGAGCGCACGCGCCTAGCAGACTGGAATTCGCAATTGAATGCATTGAAAGAGCAGCGCGAAAAAATTTAGACGCAAAAAGGAACTGTGGGAGCTGGTTTACCAGCGATGCGATCTAAACGCTTCGTCGCAACATTTTCGGAGACTTAAACATCAATCGCTTGTAAACCAGTTTCCACCAATCGGAAGAACTACGCTGGCGGCAAAATTTCCATCGCCATCACAATCGCGTCTTCCCGGCCTTTCTTCGACGGGTAGTAATTCGGCCGACGGCCGATTTCGTTGAAGCCTTCGTCTTCGTACAAGGCAATCGCATTCGGATTCGACGGACGCACTTCAAGATAGACCCGGTCCACCATATGCCAACGCGCCAGATCAATAATCCGTCGCAGCAGACGACGACCATGGCCATGCCCCTGATGCTCTGGCGCGATGCAGATATTCAATAGATGGGCTTCGCCGGCGGCACAACTCAACACGCCATAACCGATGATCCCGCTGCGGCAATCCAATACCCAGGCCTGATGCCCGGCTTTCAGGCAATCGCGAAAAATGCCGGCAGTCCAGGGAAATTCGTAAGCCCGCTGTTCGATGGCATCGACCGCTTCGATGTCGGCCTGCTGCATCGGCCGCATTTGTGAAGCATTGGAAACCTGCGCATTCATGTCAGGACTTCATCAATTTACGTATTTGGGGCCACAAGGCACGCTTCGCATGTGGACTGCTGCGCAAGGCATTCATATCAATACCAAGCGGCGCAAGGTCTTTTCCACGTGCCGCTTTCAACACGGCCTTGAACAATGTCGAGTCGATGCCTGCAATTCCTGCTGTCGATGACGGCGGGCTCTCACCAGAACCCGGTGTTTCCGCAAACAAACGCTCGCGTTGTCTCTCATACAAGGTGTAGCCCATGGCATTCAACATCGCGTGCTGTTGCGCCGACCACATATCAGGCCACCGGTTTGCGGACTATTTTCGAATACAGCCACATTGCCGGACCCGACAAGGCATAGAGCGCTGCAACGGCCAGAAGTGCTTTTTCCCGCAACACGAACAATGCAATCAGGATCGCCACGATAAGCAAAATGACCCAAAACGGTACCCGATCATTTTTTGCGTCTTCTTTCGGGCCACCTTTAAAGCTGGTGTATTTGAAGCGGCTCACCATCAACAAGCCGCAGCTGACGGTGATCGCGAGGGCAAAGTAGCGTAAAGACTCACCACTCCAGCCAAACTCGTTCATGGACCACACGAACGCCATCATCATGCCGGCGGACGAAGGGCTGTTCAGCCCTATAAACCAGCGCTTATCAATAATACCGACCTGCGTATTGAAGCGCGCCAGACGCAAGGCTGCACAAGCCATATACAAGAAAGCAGCAGCCCAGCCGATTTTGCCAAGCATGGTGCCGTCGGCCTTCATATTCACCAAAGCCCAGTGGTACATCACCAGAGCAGGCGCAACACCAAAGCTCACAAGATCCGCCAGAGAATCGTACTGGACGCCAAATTCGCTCGAGGTTCCCGTCAGGCGGGCGACCCGACCATCCACGCCATCAAAAAGCGCGGCAATGAAAACCGCTATGCAGGCATGCTCGAACTGCCCGTTGGCAGCGGCCAAGATCGCATAAAAGCCTGCAAACATGCCGCAAGTGGTCAACAGATTGGGCAGCAGGTAGATATGTTTATTTTTTGGAGTGACTGGATTGTCCATGCCCACAGTTTAACGGCTCGGGACACTATTGCCAGCCCAAAGTGAAAGGAATACATTGGTTTAGCTTTGAATTTGCCCGAATGAGGTCATTTATGCGCGTTTTACTCCTGGTTTCGATGTTCATTTTTCCGATGCTGTGCCATGCAGGCGAAGTCTATAAATGGCGCGACAAGGATGGAAACATCCACTATTCCGATGTTGAACCACCGAAGCAAACCACGCAGCGTAAAGTCGTCAAGAACCCGAATGCCAAGGTCCTGACGCCGGAAGAGCTGGCAAACAAGGCTAAGGCTGAAAAAGTCGCTGCCCAAAAGGCTGCCTGCGATCAGGCAAAACTCAACGTTTCCATGATTTCCGACAGCAAAAACGCCACCATCAATATGGATCTCGATGGCGATGGCAAACCCGAACCCCTGACCGCCGCGCAACGCGCTGCACAGGCAGAACGTATGAAGGCTGCCGTCACGATTAACTGCACGCAATAAGCATATTTATCATTGCCTACCCTCGTTTGACCTTTGCCCGGCATATCTGCCGGGCGTAAAACGGCTTTTAGAGCTTTCTTAAACGCTGCTGGCCATTACAATAGCGGACTCTTTATAGAAATCTCCGCTCCCATGCAGCTTTCCAAATTTCATCTCAGCACGACCAAAGACACTCCCAGCGACGCCGAAATCATCAGCCACCAGCTAATGCTGCGCACCGGCATGATCCGTCGCCATGCAGCCGGCATTTACACCTGGACCCCGCTCGGCCTGAAAGTGCTGCGCAAAGTCGAAACAATTGTGCGTGAAGAAATGAACCGTGCCGGCTCGATTGAAGTGCTGATGCCTTCGATTCAACCGAAAGAACTCTGGGAAGAAACCGGACGCTGGGCGAAATTCGGTGGCCAGCTGCTGAAGATCAAGGATCGCAAGGAAGCCGAATACGCCTACGGCCCAACCCACGAGGAAGTCATCACCGATTTCGCCCGCAATGAATTGCGTTCCTACAAGCAATTGCCGGTGAATTTCTATCAAATTCAAACCAAATTCCGCGATGAAATCCGCCCGCGTTTCGGCGTGATGCGTGCACGCGAATTCCTGATGAAGGATGCGTATTCCTTCCATCTCACTGCCGACAGCGTGGCGGTGGAATACCAGAATATGTACGACGCCTACACTCGCATATTCACCCGCCTGGGTTTGAAATTCCGCGCCGTGAATGCCGATACCGGCGCAATTGGCGGCAGCGCTTCGCATGAATTCCACGTGCTCGCCGATTCAGGCGAAGATGCGATTGCGTTTTCGGATGGCTCCGATTATGCCGCCAATATTGAAAAAGCGGAATGCATTGCGCCGGCGGCATCACCTGCGGCCGCTTCGGAAGCATTGCGGAAAATCGATACGCCCTATCAGAAGACCTGCGAAGAAGTCGCAGCGTTGATGGATATTTCGCTGAGCCGCACCGCAAAGTCGATCGCGCTGATCGGCGAACAGGGTTTCGTGCTCGCGCTGGTGCGTGGCGACCATATGGTCAATGAAATCAAGCTGGCGAAACTGGCCGGCATGGCAGATTACCGCCTGGCCACGGAAGCGGAAATTGCCGAACACCTCGGCAGCGAACCCGGCTTTCTCGGACCGGTCAACGCAAAGAAAAAGGTTTTCGTGATTGCCGATCTTTCGGTCGCCGCCATGCACGATTTCGTGGTCGGCGCGAACGAAAAAGGTTTCCATCTGGCCGGCGTGAACTGGGGCCGCGATTTGCCTGAAGCCGACATCGTCGCCGATATCCGCAATATCATCGATGGCGATGTGTCACCCGATGGCAAAGGCAATATCACCATTGCGCGCGGCATTGAAGTCGGCCATGTATTCCAGCTTGGACAAAAGTATGCCGAAGCCATGAATGCCACCGTGCTTGATGATCAGGGCAAGGCGCAAGTGATGTTCATGGGTTGCTACGGTGTCGGCGTTTCGCGCATTGTCGCTGCAGCAATCGAACAGAACTTCGATGACAACGGCATCATCTGGCCGGTCGCGATGGCGCCATGGAAAGTCGCGGTCTGCGTGATCAATCCGAAGAATGATGCGGTCGTCAATGATGCCGCTAAAGCCTTGTACGACGAGCTGAATGCCAATGGCATCGAAGCCTGCCTCGATGATCGCGGCCTGCGTCCCGGCGCGATGTTTGCCGATATCGAATTGATCGGCATTCCTCATCGTGTGGTGGTGTCATCACGCGGTCTTGAAGCCGGCACGTTCGAATATCGCGGCAGACGCGATAGCGAATCGGTGAACCTGGATAAAGCGACCTTGATGCAAAAATTGGCGTGATTCGATGTAGGAGCGTCCTTTAAGCGCGACAGATCCGGCGGGATTCATCGCACCTAAAGGACGCTCCTACACGTACAACAACATCACAAACTGCGTCGTGTCGACACGAGCAGGTTGCCGAACAAAATTCCTGCCAGCAACGCAATCAATGCCGCCACGACGGCAAAGGCCAGATCGAGTCCCAGCAAGATATCGCGCTCGAACACGAAGCTGAAACTGCGAAAACCCACGCTGCCCGGCACCAGCAAAATAATGCCGGGCACGCGTATCAATGCGCCGGGGCGATTGAAAATTCGGCCATAGGCATTCGCGACTGCCGTGACCACCAGACTGGCGAGAAAAACACCGACCGGATATTGGCTTTCCGCCGCACCTGGCAACATCGAGCCAAGTTTCGTCATGAAATACCCGAGCCATACTGATGCCATCACCAACAGGACATCGCGTCGAGCAGTCTTGAACAATACCGAGAACGCAAACGAACCGGCCAGCAAGGTGAACCACGGCATCCACTCCGGTAGCGTCGGCATATTCGCGTTGGATAAGGGAACCCAGCCAAGCACCTCGACAATTTGCGTGGCCGCCACGGTGCCGAACACGAGTTTAAGAAGAATAGTCAGCGCACCGGCAAAACGCGCCGTGCCGGACACCAATTGCTTCGCTGACAATTCGGTAATGGCGGTAGTCAGCGTCAAGCCCGGCATCAACACAATCAAGCCGGCAATCACCACGCCCTGCAAAGATAATGGCGCAACGAAAGTAGCGATCGCACTCGCCAGAAACGTCACGATAAATGCCGAGATCGCTTCATGTGCATCGACCCAGCGCTTGGATTTTTCGGTGTAGATCGTGATCGCACCGATCAAAATTCCAAGTATCGCCGCTGCGCATAAATCCGCCCAACCGGTTTTCGGCAAAAGACCAGTGACCGAGGCCGAAGCCAAACCGAAACACAGAATTGTCAGCGGAATAGTGATCGGACGCGGCGGCTTGTCGAGTGCGCGCAAATCCGCCAATCCGGTGACGATATCGCGCGTACCTTCGAGTACTTCTTCAGCAATCGCATCGGCTTTGGCCAGACGCCCCAGATTCACATCGCCAGGTTCCAGACGAATCACCTGCGTCATGCGATGCGGCGTGCCGCGTTCGGTATCGTGAAAGCTGAGCAACATGCCGGTCGGGTTCGACCAGACTTCGGCATCGATCGCCAATCGCTTGGCGACTTTCTCCACCGCCGCTTCAAGTCGCTGCGCCGAGGTGCCATAGATATGAAGACGCCGTGCCAACTCCACGATGAATTCAATCTTTTTCAGTTCCGTTTGATGTTCTGATTGCACGTGGCCGCCCTGCGTCGCTCTGCAATAGCATGACGCAAAGCGAAAGTTCTTGCAGCATGCAACAATGCCCGCTTCCAGACGAGCGCACAGATGCCACACGGAATCGGCGAATTATTTTCAATCCTGAGTGCTGCCGCGTGGGCCGTGGGCGTGATCTTGTATCGCCGCCTCGGCGAGAGCCTGCCGCCACTGCAGCTGAATTTCCTGAAGAACTGCCTGGTCTTCATGATGCTGATTCCGGCCATTCCATTGCTGCATGGCTTCGCACTCCCTTCTTTTTCCGGACAACAAATTTTCCTGTCGGTGTTGAGCGGCCTGATCGGCATCGGCCTGGCCGATACCTTGTATTTCCGCGCATTGAATGAAGTGGGGGCGGGCCGAATGGGTATCCTCGGCAATTTTTATTCGCCATTTGTTCTGTTGCTGAGCTTCATATTTCTGGGTGATCGACTCAATCCATGGCAATGGTGTGGCTTCGCGCTGGTCAGTAGCGGCGTGTTTCTGGCATCGAAACCCAGCGCCGTCGAGGCCAGCAGGCCCGCGCATTATTTCCGTGGATTGATGTTCGGCCTGCTGTCGATTGGCCTGATGGCGATTTCGATCATTCTGGTCAAGCGGGTTCTGGAGGCCCAACCCCTGCTCTGGGTCACCGGTCTGAGAATGCTCGGCGCCGTTATCGGCATGGTGCTTATTGCCGCCTTCCGTCAGGAATTGTTCCTGCTCAAGCCACCGAAAGCCATGCGCTGGAAGCCCTTGATCATCGCGGCCTTCGTGGGGCAGTTTGTCGCGATGGTGTTCTGGCTGGCCGGTTATAAATTTACCTCGGCCTCGGTCGCGGCTATTCTTAATGAAACGGCCTCGGTGTTCATCCTGCTTCTGGCTTGGCTCTGGCTGAAAGAGCCACTGACTAGGCGCGGATTGATCGGCGTGGGGCTGACCTTAAGCGGAGTTTCGTTCATGCTGTGGGCAAGATCATGAGTACCGACCCGAATATTGGCCCACACCGCGACGACCCGGACATTATCAATGCGACCGGTGAATGGTCGTTGCAAACCGCGCAGGCCTGTATTGCATTGCTGGAAAAAGCGCCATCGCATGTAAAGGATATCGATGGACGCGAGATTAGCCGTCTGGATTCCACCGGCGCCATGCTCTTGTCGCAACTGGCAACACGTACCGGCCTGGCGCTGAAAGAAATCGACGTGCGGCCGGAACACCAGGCCTTGATGAATGCCGTACGGCAATTATGCGAAACACCGCCGGTCAAGCGCGGTAAAGACTACGGTTTCCGCAAAATGCTCGAGCGACTCGGCTTTGCGATGGAAGATTACGCAAAGGAAACCCTCGCCCTGGTCGGCTTCAGCGGTCTTGCGCTGCAAACAACGATAAGGACGTTTTTCCAACCTCGCCGCTTCCGGGTGACATCCACTTTCCACCATATGGAACAGGTCGGCGTCGATGCGGTGCCGTTGGTCTTGCTGCTCAGCTTCATGGTCGGCTCGGTGATTGCGTTTCTCGGCTCGACGGTATTGAAGGAATTCGGCGCGGAAGTTTACGTGGTCGAACTAGTCGGTATCGCCTTCCTGCGCGAATTTGCCGTGTTGCTGACCGCCATTTTGCTGGCAGGCAGAACCGCGAGTGCATTCACCGCGCAAATCGGCGCGATGCAAAGCGGCGAAGAAATCGATGCGATCCGTACCCTGGGATTGAATCCAATCGAATTGCTGGTGCTGCCGCGTCTGTTCGCCCTGGTGTTGATGCTGCCCTTACTCACGTTTCTCGCGATGATGGCCGGCCTCGCCGGCGGCATGGCGGTCTGCGCGATGAGTCTGGGTATATCGCCGGAATTATTTACCGTGCGTTTGCATGAATCGATTTCGATTACGCATTTCTGGGTCGGTATATCAAAGGCACCCATCTTTGCCGTGGTGATTGCCTTGATCGGTTGCCTTGAAGGTTTCCAGGTACAGGGCACGGCGGAATCCGTCGGCGAGCGGACAACCTCGAGCGTGGTCCAAACCATTTCGCTGGTGATTTTGCTTGACGCTCTGGCTGCGCTGTTTTTCATGGAGATGGATTGGTGAACACGCCGATAAGTCCCGACGACATCGCGATTTCCGTGCGCGGCCTTCGCAATACCTTCGGCGACCAGGTCGTGCACGACAACCTCGATCTCGATGTCAGGCGTGGCGAAATTATCGGCGTGGTCGGCGGCTCGGGCACCGGCAAGTCTGTGTTGATGCGATCCATTCTGGCTCTGCGACGGCCGCAGGGCGGGCATATCGAAGTGCTAGGCCTCGATGTTTATTCCGAAGACACCAAGGCAAGAATACAGATCGAAACCAATACCGGCGTGCTGTATCAGAATGGCGCCTTGTTTTCATCGCTGACAGTGGAAGAAAATGTTGCGGTACCGCTGAAAGAACACTACGGTGACTTGCCGGACAAATTGGTACACGAACTTTGCATGCTGAAGATTCGTCTGTCGGGCTTGCCAGACAATGCGTCAGAAAAATACCCGTCACAACTGTCCGGCGGTATGCGTAAACGTGCCGGCATCGCACGTGCACTGGCACTGGATCCGGCGCTTGTGTTTCTGGACGAACCCACGGCAGGACTTGATCCCATTGGTGCGGCAGCTTTTGATCAACTCATTCTTACATTGCAACGCGCTCTCGGTTTGACCGTTTTCCTGATCACGCATGACCTCGATACCCTGTACACGATCTGTGATCGCGTTGCGGTGATCGCGGATAAAAAAGTGCTGATCAATGCACCGATAAAAGAAGTGGAAAAGTTTGACCACCCCTGGGTGCAAGAATATTTTCATGGCCCGCGTGGCCGCGCCGCTCAAGGCGCACAACATTTGCTGGAGAAATAATATGGAAACCCGTGCCAATCACGTACTCATCGGTGCATTCACGCTGGCAGTGATCATTGCTTCGGTCATGTTCGCCTTGTGGGCGGCAAAATACGGCTCCGATCGAAAGTTCAACGATTTCGATGTCGTGTTCGTCGAAGCCGTTACCGGCCTGTCGAAAGGCAGCGTTGTGCAATATAACGGCATCAATATCGGAGAAGTGCGCGACTTGAAGCTGGACAAGAAAGATCCGAGCAAGGTCATTGCCCGGGTCCGGGTTGAAGAAGGTACGCCGGTAAAAACCGATACCGTCGCGAAGCTCGCTTTTGTCGGCCTGACCGGCGTCGCTCAAATTCAGTTCACCGGCGGCAAGGCGGAAAGTCCCTTGCTGATCGAAACCTCCAAAGACGATATTCCGGTGATCATTGCCGAGGAATCCGCCATCTCGAAACTGCTGAACTCCACCGACGACATCACCACGACGGCCGCCGACGTGCTTATCCGCGTCAACAAGATGCTGAGCGATGCGAACGTCGCGAAAATCTCGAAGTCGCTCGACAATATCGAACAAATAACGGGCACCGTCGCCGGGCAAAAACAGGACATCGCTAAACTGCTGACCGATGCACGCAATGCCGCAACCAAACTCGACAGCACATTGGCCAAAGCCGACAGTGCGATGGGCAAGCTCGACAAAGGCATGGACAGCCTCGATGAAGGCGTGTTCAAGGAATTGCCGAAAGTGGTGGCCTCGCTTGAAAAGACATTGACCGAACTGGAAAAACTCAGCACCAATGCCAATGGCCTGGTTGATGACAATCGTGACCAGATCAATTCCTTTGCCAACCAGGGCTTGAGTCAGGTCGCGCCAACCCTGAGCGAATTGCGCACCCTGATAAAAGATCTGAATCGCCTATCGGCCCGCCTCAACGAAAATCCCGCCGGCCTGATCCTGGGCCGCAATCAACCGGAAGAATTCAAGCCATGAAAATCTTCAAGTCACCTCTTCTCGTCAGCACCGCATTGGTGCTTTGCTTGACAAGCTGCTTTTCTTCCGCCGGTTCGAAAAACACCGTGGTCTATACGCCGCGGGCATCATCGCCGACCGCAAGCACGAACACGGCAGTGCCCTGGCAAATTCGCATTGACGCACCCAAGAGCAGCGATTTTCTGGACTCCACGCACATTGCCGTAAGGCGCGCGAACAATACATTGCAAGTCTTCGGTGGAGCGCGCTGGTCTGATAGCGTGCCTGACTTACTGCAGAACAGCCTGACCCAAACCTTCAACGACAGCGGAAAAATCAATGCCGTAACCGGCCTGGACAGCAACACCATCAGCGATGCGATTCTGTTGCTCGATATCCGGCAATTCGAAGCGGTTTACGAACAGGGTGACGACAGCGCGGCGGCCGTGATATCGGTACAGGCGAATATTCAATTGCAGAAGACCAATCGCATCATCGCCAGCAAGCATTTCCTGGTCAGCATTCCTGCACAGGACAAAAAAATCCCGCAGGTCATGACGGCGTTTGATGCCGCCTTGCAGCAAGTATCGCAGGACATTTTGAACTGGACGCTAACGGCGGATGTGCCGGCAAGGAAGTAAGGGGCAAAGCACAATTTGAAAAATTCGTCTTCCCGGCGGCTTTCAACAGCGCAGCTGGTCAAGCCGCCGGGAAGACGAAGGGATTTAATTTCCGGTCAAAATATCGCGGTAAGTAAGATTGATGCGCTCCCCCACGGGCTTGGCGGTTTTCGACAGCGCATGCCGATAATTTTTCTGGGTATCACCCCGCATCAATAACAAACTTCCATGCGGCAATTCCAGATGCACGGCTTTGGCACCCTCGGTTTTCGCCTTGAATGAAAACCGCCGCGTTGCACCCAGACTGATCGATGCAATCACCGGCTGCTTGCCGAGTTCCGGCTCGTCGTCGCTATGCCAACCCATGCTGTCCTGGCCATGCCGATACAAATTCGCAAGAACCGAATTGAATGAAGTTTCGAATTCATTTTGTAAACGCAATCGAATTTCCTGCAACTCCGGCAACCAATCTCTGGGTTCAAATCGCGTTTGCGAATACACATAACTCGCACCGGCATCGCCGACCCAGCAACTCAAGCGCGGCGAATCGACTTCACGGCCGAATATCCTGATGCGATGGCATTCCCATGCGATGTTTTCACGCAGGGTTCTCATCAACTCATCGCCCAGCCCGGGTTCTATCCAATCCGGACAAAAAAGCAGATCGGTACCGGGCAATGAGAGTTTGGAAGCAGAATCAGTGAAATTCATGGGCCTATTGTAACGGTCGACCCGGCGAATTCATTGCCCGAACACCCTTAAAACGCGACAATAGAGCCCTACAAGGAGTGAGCTATGTCAGAGCGCGATATTATGGAATACGACGTTGTCACGGTGGGCGCGGGCCCGGCCGGTTTGTCGTTTGCGATCCATCTGAAACAGCTCAATCCGGAACTCAGCGTCTGCGTGATCGAGAAGGCGTCGACCATCGGCGCGCATATCCTTTCCGGTGCCGTGATCGAACCTCAGCCACTGGATGAACTGCTGCCTGGCTGGCGCGAAAATCCGCCACCTATTTGCGTACCGGCAACAACCGATGAATTCCTGCTGTTGAGCAAAACCGGCTCGACCAAATTGCCGACCCCGCCGCAGATGAACAACCACGGCAATTTCATCGTGTCGCTCGGCGCCATGTGCGCCTGGCTTGCGCCGCAGGCCGAAGCGCTCGGCGTTGAAATCTATCCGGGTTTCGCCGCGTCGGAAATCCTGTTTGACGAAGCTGGCGCGGTAGCCGGCGTTCGCATCGGCGATATGGGCATTGCCAAAGATGGCCATCACAAGGATAGCTACACGCAAGGCATCGACATCAAGGCCAAACTGACCGTACTCGGCGAAGGTGCGCGCGGGCATCTGACGAAACAATTGGTACGCAAATTCCATCTTGATCTCGAATCGGATCCGCAAAGTTATTCGATCGGCATCAAGGAATTGTGGCAAGTCAAACCCGG